>Ga0208916_10001071_pt1 | contig 11961 bp, 16 predicted proteins | sample DEB19_08_DNA_5_FD_184523 | JGI IMG/M metagenome (GOLD analysis project Ga0208916, IMG submission 184523) | Aqueous microbial communities from the Delaware River and Bay under freshwater to marine salinity gradient to study organic matter... | ecosystem: Environmental > Aquatic > Marine >... | reverse complement strand
AGCCTGATCGAGGTCAGTCAGGCCGGCGCTCAGGTGCTGGGTCCGGTGGCAGCCGAGCTGGCTTACGGTGAAGGTCTGCAAGCACATGCCCGAGCCGCTGAGATGCGCTTGAACGATGTACCGTCTATGCGGGGTGTCGCATGAGCACCATTAATACATCGGGCCAACTCAGCCCCGAGTTGAAAAAACGTATCCGGCAAGACGTGCAGTCGATGCACGCTTACGCCATTCAGGATTCTGTCGGCATGGTCAAGCTCGACGCGATGGAAAACCCACACCGGCTGCCGGCGCACCTGCAAGTTGAGCTCGGTCGTCGTCTCGGTGCACTCGCGCTGAACCGCTACCCGGACGGCCGGGTCAACGACTTGCGTCGTGCGCTGGCCAACTACGCCGGCCTGCCCGAAGGCTTTGACATCATGCTGGGCAATGGCTCAGACGAATTGATCTCGCTGCTGTCGCTGGCATGCGATGTGCCCGGCGGCAGCGTGCTAGCACCCGTGCCCGGCTTCGTGATGTACGCCATGAGCGCCCAGTTGCAAGGTCTGGCTTTCGTCGGTGTGCCGCTGACCCCTGACTTCGAACTCGACGAAGCGGCCATGCTGGCGGCCATCGCCGAGCACAAGCCGTCTATCGTGTACTTGGCTTACCCGAACAACCCGACAGCCAATTTGTGGGACGACGCGGTGATTGAAAAAATCATCATCGCCGTCGGTGAGCAAGGTGGTCTGGTCGTCATGGACGAGGCCTATCAGCCGTTTTCAAGCAAAAGTTACCTCGACCGCATCACCCGTCACGGCCATGTGCTGCTGATGCGCACGCTCAGCAAGTTTGGCTTGGCCGGTGTCCGTCTGGGTTACATGATGGGGCCGAAGGCGCTGATCGCCGAGATCGACAAGGTGCGCCCGCCCTACAACATCAGCGTGCTCAATTACGAGTGCGCGCTGTTCGCGCTAGAGCACCAAGACGTCTTCGCCGCGCAGGCAGTCGACTTGGTGCAGCAGCGTGAGCGCATGCTCAAGGCGCTGCGCGCCATGCCGGGCCTGACGGTCTGGAACAGCGACGCCAACATGATTCTGGTTCGTGTGCCGGGGACTGCTGACGCAGCCGGTCTGGTTTTCGAGCGTCTGAAGGCCGGCGGCGTGCTGGTCAAAAACATTTCTAAAATGCACCCACTGCTGGCGAACTGTCTGCGTCTGACGGTTGGCACGGCCGACGAGAATACGCAACTGCTGGCAACCCTTCAAAAAGCCCTATGACCTCCAACGCCACCCTCACACCGTCTTTCGCCCCACGCACCGCCGAAGTCACGCGCAACACGGCTGAAACCAAAATCACCGCCAAAGTGAATTTGGATGGCAGCGGTGCGTCAAATCTCAACACGGGCATCGGGTTTTTTGACCACATGTTGGACCAGATCGCTCGTCACGGGCTGATTGATCTGGACATTCAAGCCGACGGCGACTTGCACATTGATGGCCACCACACGGTGGAAGACGTGGGCATCACGTTGGGCCAAGCGGTGGCGTTGGCGGTGGGCGATAAAAAAGGCTTGCGTCGGTACGGGCACGCCTATGTGCCGCTGGACGAAGCTCTGAGCCGCGTGGTCATCGACTTTTCTGGCCGTCCCGGTCTGGTGATGAACGTGCCGTTCACCAGCGGCACGATCGGTACTTTTGACTCGCAACTGGCCTACGAATTTTTCCAGGGCTTTGCGAACCACGCCTTTGTCACCCTGCACATCGACAATCTGCGCGGCGAAAATGCCCACCACCAAGCTGAAACAGTGTTCAAAGCCTTCGCCCGCGCTCTGCGCATGGCGCTTGAGCTGGACCCCCGCATGGCCGGTGTGATTCCTTCGACCAAGGGCTCCCTGTAAACCGCCCGATGCCTTCATGACAGTTCTGAAAAAAGTAGCCGTGGTCGATTACGGCATGGGCAACCTCCGATCGGTGTCGCAAGCGGTGGCACATGTCGCCCAAGGCGCAGGTTTTGAGGTGCTCGTCACCTCCCTTGCACAAGACGTGCTGGACGCTGACCGCGTGGTGCTGCCAGGTCAAGGCGCCATGCCTGACTGCATGCGCGAGCTGGACGAGTCGGGGCTGCGCCAAGCCGTGCTGCATGCGGCGGCACACAAACCTTTGTTTGGCGTTTGCGTGGGCATGCAGATGCTGCTGGACCGCAGCGAAGAAGGCCCCGTCGGTGTGGGCACCCCCGGGCTTGGACTGATCGGCGGAGAAGTCGTCAAATTTGATCTGGCCGGCCGGCTGCAACCAGACGGCAGCCGCTTCAAGGTGCCTCAAATGGGTTGGAACCAGGTCTACCAAGGCAGCTCAGCCGTGCCGACGGGCAGTCAGGCACGGCATGCGCTGTGGGCTGACATCCCCGATGGGGCTTATTTCTACTTTGTGCACAGTTTTTACGCCAAGCCGTCTGATGCGCGCAACACTGCGGGCGAAGCTGACTACGGCGGACGCTTCACAGCGGCCGTTGCACGGGATAATATTTTCGCGACGCAGTTTCATCCTGAAAAGAGCGCCGACCAAGGACTGGCCTTGTACCGCAACTTCCTGAAATGGAATCCCTGAGCGGTCTTTGAACCGAGTTTAGGTGCCGCAGTTTTCGTTTATTTCATCCCTTTTTTGGCTTTCTTCCTCCACGCAACATGCTACTCATCCCCGCGATTGACTTGAAAGACGGTCACTGCGTTCGCCTCAAACAGGGCGACATGGACCAGTCCACCACCTTCGGCGAAGACCCGGCAGCCATGGCGCGCAGCTGGGTTGACAAGGGCGCGCGCCGCCTGCATCTTGTCGACCTGAATGGCGCATTTGCTGGCAAGCCCAAAAACGAGGCGGCGATTCGCAAGATCTTGCTGGAAGTGGGTAGCGAGATCGATGTGCAACTCGGCGGCGGTATCCGCGACCTCGACACCATTGAGCGCTACTTAGACGCTGGCCTGCGTTACGTCATCATCGGCACGGCGGCCGTTAAAAACCCCGGTTTTCTGCAGGATGCCTGCACCGCTTTTGGCGGGCACATCATCGTGGGCCTAGACGCCAAAGACGGCAAAGTCGCCACCGATGGCTGGAGCAAACTCACCGGCCACGAAGTCGTTGACCTGGCCAAAAAGTTTGAAGATTACGGTGTCGAGTCCATCATTTACACCGACATTGGCCGTGACGGCATGCTCAGTGGTATCAATATCGAGGCGACCGTCAAGCTGGCTCAGGCCTTGCGGATTCCTGTCATCGCTTCGGGCGGGCTCTCCAACATGGCAGACATCGAAGCCTTGTGCCAAGTTGAGGACGAGGGCGTTGAGGGCGTCATTTGCGGCCGCTCAATCTACAGCGGTGATCTTGATTTTGCGCTGGCACAGACGCGCGCTGACGAGCTCAACGGCTAGTCACCGGCCCGATGCTCGCTAAACGAATCATTCCTTGCTTGGACGTCACGGGCGGTCGGGTTGTCAAAGGCGTTAATTTCTTGGAGTTGCGTGATGCGGGTGATCCCGTTGAGATTGCCGCGCGCTACAACGACCAAGGCGCAGACGAGCTGACTTTTTTGGACATCACCGCGACCAGTGATGGCCGTGACCTGATCTTGCACATCATTGAAGCGGTGGCTTCACAGGTCTTCATTCCCCTGACAGTGGGTGGCGGTGTGCGCACGGTGGACGATGTGCGGCGCCTGCTCAATGCCGGCGCCGACAAGACCAGTTTCAACTCCGCTGCGCTGGCCCATCCGCAGATCATTGACGAAGTCTCAGCGCGCTACGGTGCGCAATGCATCGTCGTCGCCATCGATGCCAAGCGCCGCTCTGATGCGGAAGCTTTGACGCGCGGGCCGGGTTGGGATGTCTACAGCCATGGCGGCCGAAAAAACACCGGCCTTGACGCGGTGGTTTGGGCCAGTGAAATGGCGCGTCGTGGTGCGGGTGAAATTTTGTTGACAAGCATGGACCGCGATGGCACCAAGGCCGGCTTTGACTTGGCGCTGACCCGCGCCGTCAGCGACGCGGTGGGTGTGCCCGTCATCGCCTCAGGCGGCGTTGGCAACCTCGACCACTTGGCCGATGGCATCCAAATCGGCGGCGCTGACGCCGTGCTGGCCGCGAGTATTTTCCATTACGGCGAATACACCGTTCAGCAGGCCAAGCAGCGCATGGCCGAGCGCGGCATCCCGGTTCGTCTTTGAGCCTTGGCCAATCACCGACAATACCCGGCATGAACTGGTTAGATGAAGTCCGATGGGACGAGCGGGGCCTGATCCCCGTGATTGCGCAAGAAGCCGCCAGCGGCGACGTGCTGATGTTTGCCTGGATGAACCGCGAGGCGCTACAGGAAACTGCGGACTCCGGTCGGGCCGTGTACTTCAGCAGGTCGCGGGGCAGGCTTTGGCGCAAGGGCGAAGAGTCCGGCCATGTGCAGACCGTGCACGACATTCGGTTGGACTGCGACAACGACGTCATTTTGCTGAAAATCACGCAACTTGGTCAGGAGGCTGGGCCTTCGATCGCTTGCCACACCGGCCGCCACAGCTGCTTTTTTCACCGCTATGAAAGCGGCCAATGGGTCGTGGCAGAGCCCGTGCTCAAAGACCCGAAACATATCTATACATAAGCAAAGGGCAGCGCGCCATGACCACGACCTCGAATGACTCCCTCGCACGCTTGGCTCAGGTGATTGAAAGCCGGAAGGTGCGCAACGGCGGCGACCCTGACAAAAGCTATGTCGCCCGCTTGCTGCACCAAGGCCCAGACGCATTTCTGAAAAAAATCGGTGAAGAAGCCACCGAAACCGTCATGGCCGCCAAAGACCTTGACCATGGCGGTGCCACGCCTGAGTTACAGGGTAAGTTGATCGGAGAAGTGGCGGATCTGTGGTTCCACAGCTTGATCGCCTTGGCCCATTACAACTTGACGCCAGCCGATGTGATTGCCGAGTTGGAGCGACGCGAAGGCACCAGCGGCATCGAGGAAAAAGCCCTGCGCAAAGCTGTGCTTCGCGCAGACGCTGAGAAATAAGCCACCGATGAACGCCACTGATCCCCACGACAACGCCGAGAAGACCTCGAGTGACCGCATGGTCATGCAAATTCTGTACGGACTGCACACGATGGCTTGGTTCAGCGGCGGCGTGTTCGCTGTTGTTGCGCTGATCATCAATTACCTGCGGCGGGCCGATGAAGTCGACCCTGTGTACGTCGCGCATCACAATTTCATGATCTCGACGTTTTGGTGGACGCTGGTTTGGCTGGTGTTGCTGTCGCCGCTGTGGTTGTTTTTTCTCGTTCCGGGCATGCTGGCTTATGCCATTGTTTGGCTCTGGTATCTCTACCGTTGCATCAAAGGCTGGTTGCGCTTCAACGCCAACCGTGTGCCACAGACGGTCGCGACGGTATGAGCAACGTTGCGACGCACAGCCATGCGCCGGGCGCAGCCGCTGACAATTGCCTCTTTTGCAAAATTTCTGCGGGAAAAATTCCGAGTCGAAAAGTCTATGAAGACGATGAGTTGCTGGCATTCCATGACATCAACCCATGGGCTCCGGTGCACTTTTTGATGATCCCGAAAGCCCATATTGCCTCCATGGCTCAGGTCGGGCCAGAGCATGAATCGCTGCTGGGCCGCATGATGGTGCTGGCGCCACGGCTGGCGCTGGAGCAGGGTTGCAGGCCGTATCCGGAGGGGGGTTATCGCATCGTGACCAACACCGGTGCCGAGGGTGGCCAAGAGGTGCACCACTTGCATATTCATGTGATGGGCGGCCCGCGCCCTTGGTTGCGGGGCTGAATCGAAGGCTCGCGACAGGCGCTTGTAACGGTTTAAAACACAGCTGCTGTGGTCAATGTTGCATAAGTTTTTGACGCGGCGGATAAGCACCTTAGAATCACGATTATTCGTACACGCTGGCCTGAGAGGGCGGCATCAAAAGTTAGGACAGAAACATGGGTGGACTTTCCATTTGGCATTGGTTGATCGTCTTGTTGATCGTGGTCATGGTGTTTGGCACCAAGAAGCTGAGAAATATGGGCGGTGACCTCGGTGGTGCGGTCAAGGGTTTCAAAGACGGCATGAAAGACGGCGGCCAACCTGCTGCCGATGACGCAGCGGCTACGACGCCTCCTGCACAGGTCACTGCTGCAACAGCGGCGCCGGTTGACGACAAAAACACCATTGACGTGCAAGCGCGTCAAAAATCCTGATCAGGTTCTCATTGAGCTTTCAAGGCGACCGGGCGCTTTGCGTCTGTGTGAACTGACGTGATCGATCTCGGCATCTCCAAAATTGCGCTGATCGGTGCGGTTGCGCTCATCGTCATTGGCCCCGAAAAGCTACCGCGACTGGCGCGCACCATTGGCACTTTGGTGGGGAAGGCGCAACGTTACGTTGCCGATGTCAAAAGTGAAGTCAGCCGCTCGATGGAGCTCGACGAACTCAAAAAGATGAAGGACAGTGTCGAGGGGGCGGCTCGGGATGTCGAATCCTCGATGCAGAGCAGCGCCAGTGATTTCGAAAAGACATGGGCCGAAACCACCAGCTTGGCTGGTGACAGCAGCTATACCCATGACCTGCCCGGCATGATCAGTTTTCCGGAGTACAAAAATCCGGGCAAAAACTGGCGCCTCAAGCAGGGCGCCACACCGCAATGGTTCAAGGCGCGTTCGGGTGTACGCACCAAAGCGCTGTCCGGCGCCGCCAGAGTAGCCCGATTCCGGCCGAAGTCGCGCGCCATTTCCAACGCCTAGCCGACGCTTTCCTTATTTCTGACCGGACTCCATGAGCGATTCGCAAACCGACAAACCTGACGAACTCGCAGGCACTGAGCAACCTTTTGTCCAGCACCTGATGGAGCTGCGCGACCGAATGATCAAGGCCGTCATTGCGATTGGTGTTGCTGCCGCTGTGCTGGCCCTGTTTCCCGGCCCAGGCGCACTCTATGACCTGATGGCGGCGCCGTTGATTGCCAGCCTGCCCAAGGGGGCCACGCTGATCGCCACCAATGTGATTTCGCCTTTCGTCGTGCCCATCAAGATCATGTTCATGGCGGCGTTCATGATCGCCTTGCCGGTGGTGCTTTACCAAGTCTGGGCATTTGTTGCCCCCGGCCTTTACGCGCACGAAAAAAAGCTGGTGATGCCGCTCGTTATTTCCAGTACGTTGCTATTTTTTATCGGTGTGGCTTTTTGCTATTACTTTGTTTTCGGTCAAGTGTTCTCCTTCATTCAGAGCTTTGCACCCAAGTCCATCACTGCCGCGCCTGACATTGAGGAATACCTCAACTTTGTCATCGGTATGTTCATGGCTTTCGGCTTGGCGTTTGAGGTGCCGATTGCGGTGATTTTGTTGGTCCGCATGGGCATCCTCACGGTTGCCCAGTTGCGCGAGTACCGGGGTTATTTTTGGGTGCTCGCTGCAGTCGGCACCGCGCTGGTCACACCGCCTGATGCTGGCTCAATGCTCATGCTGCTCGGCGTTGTTGGCGGTCTGTACGAGGTCGGTATTCTGGCCGCACAACTGTTTGTGAAGCACACCAAAGCGCCTGAAGCAGAGCCCGAGGACAGCGCCTCGACGCCTTGATTGAATTTATTGGCGCGGCAGTGCTGGCCGCTGACGCTTACTCGGTGTCACGGCAACCTCTAGGCTAGCATCGCGGCGCTGAACCTTCAGCGGTGAGCTCACCCCGGGCTTCAGAGCCGCCACAGCGCTGAGCAATTCAGAGACATTGCTCACCGGCTTGTTGGCCACCGCAGTGATGACATCGCCAGGTCGAATGCCCGCCGCCGCCGCCGGACCGTTTTGCAACACACCGGTGATGATGACGCCACTTTTGGCTGAGATGTTGAAGGTCTGTGCCAGTTCAGCATTCAACTCCTGGGGCTCGACGCCAATCCAACCGCGCGTCACTTGACCATCCCTGACGATGCTCTCCAGCACTTGGCGGGCGGTTGACACAGGAATGGCAAAGCCGATGCCCATGGAACCCCCTGAGCGGGAATAAATGGCCGTGTTGATGCCCAACAAGCGGCCTTGCGTGTCGACCAGCGCGCCACCCGAATTACCTGGGTTGATGGCGGCGTCTGTCTGGATGAAATTCTCAAACACGTTGATGCCGAGCTGGCTGCGTCCGAGTGCGCTGATGATGCCGCTGGTGACGGTTTGCCCTACGCCGAAGGGGTTGCCAATGGCCAGCACCTGGTCGCCAATTTCAATCAACTCGGAACTGCCCAGCACGATAACCGGCAACTTGTCGAGTTCAATTTTGAGAATCGCGAGGTCTGTCTCGGGGTCCGTGCCGATGACTTTGGCCTTCGCTTTGCGCGCGTCAATCAAGATGACCTCGATCTCGTCGGCGCCTTCGATCACATGGTTGTTGGTGAGGATGTAGCCGTTCGGGCTGACGATGACGCCACTGCCCAGTCCGACTTGTGTCTCATTGCGAACCTGGTCACCAAAGAAAAAGCGGAACCAAGGATCTTCGGTGTTCGGTGTGCGGGCGGCGGCTTTGCTGGCAATGATGCTGACGACAGCGCCTGAGGCGGCTTTGGCGGCCGTGCTCAAACTGCCGGGTGCACCGCCCGCCATCTTGGCCGCGCCACCGGCCGGCGCTTCGATCACCGTGACAGAGCCCAGACGACTGCTCTCCAGCCACTGTGGCTTGAGGCTAACGACCACAAAATACACCGCCAGCAAGACGGTCACAACCTGTGAAAACAAAAGCCAAGATCTGCGCATGGTGGTGATTGCCAAAAACAAAAGAAAGTGAAAAAACCGGTCAGCGCGACAGTTAAGGACAGGAACGCAGACAGCTGATTTTGACTGATTGACCGCGTGATGAGCAGCACAGCGGCGCAATAGCCATCTGCTGGCTGGTTTTCAAGATACCCATGGTGTGATCAGCCTGATAATCCGGACACCGGCCCGCACAAGCCAAAGGATGTGAATAAATGGCATTGATCAGCGAACTCACTACAGGAAAAGCATCGTGACAACATCCCAAGATGCGATGACCGAAGGCGTCTCCAGAGTAGAGTTGCTGCAGACGTTCAACAGCCTGCTGCAGCCCGAGCTTTTCAAAGATTACGGACCGAACGGCCTGCAGGTTGAGGGCAAGGCGAGGGTGCGTCGCATCGTCTCTGGCGTGACGGCCAGTCTGGCGCTGATTGACGCTGCAGTGGCTTGGCAAGCAGATGCGATCTTTGTGCATCACGGTCTTTTTTGGCGTGGCCAAGATGGTCGTGTCACAGGCTGGATGAAGCAGCGACTGGCCTTGCTGTTGGCGCATGACATCAATCTCTTCGCGTATCACCTGCCACTCGACGCGCACCCTGAGTTGGGCAATAACGCGCAGCTTGGGCGTCAGCTCGGACTGAGCCCGCACGATGGGGCGGCGGGTCGCTTTGGCGAGTCGGGGCTGGGGTTCATGGGTCGCCGTTTGGGCGGCGATGCATTTGCCACAGCCGGCAGTCTGGCCAGCCATATCTCTCACGTGTTGCAGCGGCAGGTGGTGCTGGTGGATCGGCCGACCAACCAAACTGCGGCTATTCAAAATATCGCTTGGTGCACCGGCGGGGCACAGGGGTATTTCGAATCGGCCATCCAGGCCGGCGCGGATGTCTTCATCACCGGTGAAATTTCAGAGCCACAAGCCCACTATGCCCGTGAGATGGGCGTGGCCTATATTGCCTGCGGCCATCACGCCTCTGAGCGCTACGGCGCGCCAGCCGTGGCAGCCCATGTGGCGGCGCAGTGCGGCTTGCTGCATGAATTCATCGACATCGACAATCCAGCCTGAATCGCTTGAACGACATGACCACAGCACTTCCCTTCCTGATCACCATGGGCGATGCCGCTGGCATTGGCCCCGAAATTATTGCCAAAGCATTTATGGAGGTACCTGAAGACCTGTCGGGCTGCATCGTGGTGGGAGACGTCGCGGTGATGCGCCGTGCAGCGAAGTTGGCAGTGACTTGGCACAACCAGCAGGATCAAGCGAATGGTCGGACACAGGCGCTGGCGGTTGCCGAACTGTCGAATCTGGCCGATGGGGCAAGCGTGCCGCCACATTGCATCGGCGTATGGCAAGGCTGCACGTTGGCGACGCCACCGACCTATGGCCAAATCAGCGCCGAGTCGGGTCGGGCTGCGGCCGAGTGCATCGTCGCTGCTGCGCGTGCGGTGCTGTCCGGTCAGGCTCTCGGCATGGTCACGGCACCGATCCACAAAGAGGCGCTGGCCGCTGCGGGCGGCGATTGCGCAGGATTCCCAGGGCACACCGAAATGTTGCAAGCGCAAGCGGCGGCCTTTCTTGGCAAGTCAGTTGCCCAGGTGCCAGTGCGCATGATGCTGGCCAATCCCGAGCTCAAAACTGTGCTCGTCAGCATCCATGTGTCGCTGCGTGATGCCATCGATGCGGTGCGTTTTGAGACGGTGCTTGAAACCCTGCAGATCACCCACACGGCGCTGCGTCGGCTGCTGGGCAGAGCGCCGAAGATCGGTGTCGCTGGCTTGAACCCGCACGCTGGCGAAGGCGGCCTTTTCGGGCGTGAAGAAATAGAGATCATTGCACCGGCCATCGCTGCTGCACAAGCTGCGGGCATCCACGCCAGCGGACCGTTCGCCCCCGACACCGTGTTCATGCGTGCCCGCACCAAAGACGGACAAGCGGGCGAGTTCGATGTGGTGGTGGCGATGTACCACGACCAGGGGTTGATCCCAGTGAAGTACATGGGTGTGGAGCAGGGCGTCAATGTCACCTTGGGTTTGCCCTTGCTGCGCACCAGCCCAGACCACGGCACAGCTTTTGACATTGCCGGTACCGGACAGGCCGATGCCGCCAGTCTGCTGGCGGCGATCCGCATGGCGCGCTCAATGGCGTCATCCATCTTGGGACGACACGGCTGAGACATTTGTGGGTCAGACGGAAAGACCCGTCCGCTGCTCCGCTACAATGCCGGGTTGACCACAATAAGCCTTTTTCAAGCGAGTTCTTGAAGGAATCTCATGACCCAAGCGAGCGTTAAATCAAGCGCTGCTACGCCATCCGGTGCAGCAGTCGATCATCAAAAAAGAAACTGGATCGTTGCCACGTGTGCCGTAGGCGGCGCAGGTGTTGCAGCTGTAGCTGTGCCTTTTGTGAGTACTTTTCAGCCATCCGAGCGCGCTAAAGCCGCCGGTGCTGCAGTCGAGGTGGACATTTCTGCCATCAAGCCAGGCGAAAAATTGACAGTCGAATGGCGCGGTAAGCCGGTCTGGATCTTCAGGCGCACGCCTGAGCAGCTGGACGCGTTGACCAAAGCGCAAGACCAACTGGCCGATCCGAAATCCGAGCGCAAGCAGAGCGAGTTGACACCGGTCTACGCTCGCAACATCAATCGCTCCATCAAGCCCGAAGTCATGGTGGCGGTGGGTATTTGCACGCACCTCGGCTGCTCGCCGGTGGATAAATTCCAGACGGGTGCGCAGCCTTCGGTGCCGGACGATTGGCATGGCGGCTTTTTGTGCCCTTGCCACGGTTCGACTTTCGACATGGCTGGACGCGTCTACAAAAACAAGCCCGCTCCCGATAATCTGGAGGTGCCTCCCCACATGTACCTGTCAGAAACCCGGTTGCTGATTGGCGAAGATACAAAGGCCTGAAGCTTGTCTGAACCCCTTGCGCGTATCTCCGCGGGCTGGGTTCGTAACTGAGTAGGAACTGTTATGGCTGAATTCAAAGAAATTTCCCCCGACGCGCCCGTAGGCGCCAAGCTGCTGAACTGGGTTGACAACCGTTTCCCCGCCAGCAAGCTGTACAACGAGCACATGGGCGAGTACTACGCACCGAAGAACTTCAACTTCTGGTACGTTTTCGGCTCCCTCGCGCTCTTGATTCTGGTGATCCAAATCGTCACCGGTATCTTTTTGACGATGCACTACAAGCCGGACGCCGCCTTGGCCTTCGGCTCAGTTGAGTACATCAT
>Ga0208916_10001070_pt1 | contig 11969 bp, 9 predicted proteins | sample DEB19_08_DNA_5_FD_184523 | JGI IMG/M metagenome (GOLD analysis project Ga0208916, IMG submission 184523) | Aqueous microbial communities from the Delaware River and Bay under freshwater to marine salinity gradient to study organic matter... | ecosystem: Environmental > Aquatic > Marine > Coastal... | reverse complement strand
AGCAGGTGTGCCAGCGCGTCCATCAAGGCGGCGTACATGGCACGTTCTTTTTGCAGGGCACGCCAGCGCCGCGCCTGCCGTGGCAGCGACGCCACCACGCTCAAAGCCTTGAGCGCAAAGTGCAGCAGCGCAAATGCAGCCACCAGCACCAGCAACATCAAATTGAATGACAGATCGACCCGGTACGGCGGCCAAAACAGAGTCACGACGGCATGGTTGTTCCCGGCCAACAAGGCACCGGCCACGGCCACTCCGAACAAGGCAATCAACCAAAGGGCGGCGCGCATAAGCTGGTTTTTTTACTTAAAGTCTTAACGGCCAGCGGCCGCGGTGGCCAGGGCGGCCAAGGTCTCGTCAAAACGCGGCAACTCGCCGGTTCTGAGTTGCGCCTGCGTCTGCTGCAGCAAGGCTTTGGCAGCCTGTGTCTTGCGTGACGAAGCGTCGAAATAACGCGACAAACTGGTCTGCACGCTGGCCAGATCAGAGCGGGCCGCATCGGTTTGCCGTGACAGCAAGGCCAAGCGTGCATTGAGCAATTTCAGCTTGATGTTTTCGCGCAAAAAGTAAGACTGTTCCGGCGCCAACAAGGCAGCCTCAGGCCGGTCAATCCGGCTCACACGCAACAGGCTTTGGGCGTCTTCACGCAGGCCCTGCAGGACGCGACCCGACCAGTTGCTCAGCGCTTGCGTGTCCACAAAACGTGCGAATCCCGTTGCTGCGACGGCGGTGGACGTCGCTGAAGATGGCGAAGGAGCCGAGATTGGCGCTGAGGGTGAAGCATCAACCGCTGAGGCAGTCAAACCCGCATTGGCTTGATTCACGCCGAGCACCAGGTCATTGACCACCGGCAACTCATCGATCTGGCGCACCAGTTCATCAAGCTTCAACAGCATGGCAGGGACATCGGTCAGGGCCGCACTCTTGATCCGTTCGGCGTCTTTGACAATCGCGCGTTGCACCGGGGTCAAGCGCGGCTGAGCCGCACGTGCGAGCCGTTGCTCGGCAGATTTGAGGGCCGCCAACAAGGGCTCGGCGCTGCCGGTCAGCTGCGCCTGTTGCTGCGCCAGCCGCAGGTTGGCTTCCAGCTCAATCACCAAGTTGTCATCGCGTGACCGCGACAACCTTTGCATCAGATCTTCGAGCTGGCCACGTTGCAAGCTGACCTCGCTGACGCGGTTTTCAGTCACGGCCAAACGCGCCGAGAGTTCACGGCTGCTTTCTTGGGCTTGGCGCGACAGCGTGAGCGCTTCGACCGCTTGGGTTCCGGTGTCAGTGCTGCGGCGCGCCAATTCTTCTTGAATATGACTGAGCTTTTGCCACAACAGCAAGCAACCTAGGGCGCCTACCAACGCCAGTATCAACACGATCAACGCCCAGGTGCGCGAGCGCCACCAAGCGCTGGCGGAAAGGGCGACAGGACTTGCCGGAGCGGTCGAAGAGGGTATGGAAGGTATGTCACTCATGGAGACGCCAATTCTATCGACGCCACGATGTCGTCCAGCGCAGGACGTGACTCGATAACAACACCCCAACCGGCCGCCTGTGCCGCGTGGGCGATTCTGCGGTGTGTGGCGATGGCTCTGGCCTGCGACCAGTCAGTGCCTTCAGGCAAGTTCGCCAAAGCTTCTGAACTGCTGAAGAGCCAGACCGATCCATCGCGTTGACTGGCCGTTATGCGCAGCAGTTGCGCCGCCGTGAAATGCGGTTCGCGGCGCGCGTAAACCACAACAAAGTCGACCGATGCACCTGCATTTTCAAGCTGCCGCGCCAGCCATTCACGGCCCGGAGACACGGCGTCCACGGCGGCTTCAGAGGCACCGCTCTGGCCGCGCACGATCAACACCCGCTGCCCCGCCCAATTCCGCTGGCCGATCACTTGCCACAAAGCTTCGGAGTCAAACTGTGCGGCGTCAGCGGGCGGCGTGTCGATCTGCGCCGCCGGCACGCCTTGAGCTGCCAACACCTGCGCGGTGCCCGGGCCGGGGGCCATGAAGCGAACATCGGGCAACGATGCCAAGTCCTGAAAAGTTGACTCAGCACTTAGAGGTCTGACCGCAAAAAAATGCTCAACCGCATTACCACTGACAAACATCAGGGCAGCGTATTTATCTAAATGTGCCCACGCCGCACGCGCAGCCGACACATCCGCCATGCTGGCAATCTCAATCAGCGGCAGGGCTTCAGCGCTGATGCCGCGCTGCTGCAATTGGTCTACCCAGCGCTGGGCATCCGGCGCGGGCCGAGTGACGATGACACTGCCAACCCGGTCAGTGCGTTCAAGCGCTGGCATCGGAGATGGTATTTGAGGCCCAAACCGCGCCCCCAGCACTCAACAGCGCAGCCACGTGCTCCCCGAGCGCTTCGGCCTCGGCAAAATCACGCACCAGCGCTTGGTGCTGCACCCGCACCAAAGGTGCCGCCACGGCAGGCTCTGCGCTTGGCACTGCATCAGGCCCCGCCTCACCGGGGTCACCCCAAGCCGCTTCGAGCAGCAGGCTGTCAGCCGTCAAGTCGCGCGTGAAGGCGGCCAGCGGCATCGAACAACTGCCACCCATGGCGCGCGACACCGTGCGCTCAGCGGTCACAGCCAGCCACGTGGGCTGGTGCGCCAACAAGGCCAGTGCGTCGATCAGGTCCTGGCGGTCCGCCCGCACCTCAATGCCGAGGGCGCCCTGCCCAGCGGCGGGCAACATCGTGTCTGGCTCAAAGGTGGCGCGAATACGGCTTGCAAGTCCCAAGCGTTTGAGTCCGGCAGCGGCCAACACGATCGCATCGTAGTGGCCTTCGTCGAGCTTGCGCAGGCGGGTGTCAAGGTTGCCGCGCAAGGGTTCAATGCGCAGGTCTGGCCGCAGTGACTTCAAAATCACCAAGCGGCGCAAGCTGGACGTACCGACCACCGCACCCATCGGCAAGGCCGCCAGCGAAACATGGTGGTTGGAGACAAACGCATCGCGCGGGTCTTCGCGTTCCAGCACGCAAGCCAAGGCAAAACCAGCCGGCAAATCCATCGGCACGTCTTTCAGCGAATGCACGGCGAGGTCAGCGCGACCATCCAGCAAGGCCGTCTCCAACTCCTTGACGAACAAGCCCTTACCGCCGACTTTGCTCAAGGAGCGGTCCAGAATTTGATCGCCCAAGGTGGTCATGCCGAGCAGCTCGACTTGCCAGCCCAAACGGCTTTCCAACAAAGCCTTGACGTGCTCGGCCTGCCACAGCGCCAGGCGGCTTTCACGGGTGGCGATCACCACTTTTTTGACTGCTGAATGTGTATGTGCGACCACTGGTAACTGCCTTGTTATCTTTCAATGGCGTGAATGCTAGCATGCAGCCTTTCGTACAACAGGGCGGCGACATGGCGACTTCAGCACGGGCAAAAACCACTTCAACGCCAGCCGCACCCAGCGCACGCACAAAAGACAACGAACGGCCACTGGTTGAAGACATCCGCTTGCTTGGGCGCATTCTGGGCGACGTGATCCGCGAACAAGAAGGCGTGCCCGCCTACGAGCTGATCGAGCAGGTACGCAAACTCTCCGTGAGCTTTCGGCGCGACGCCGATGCAGAAGCCGACAAGGCCTTGAAAAAGCTGCTCAAAGGGCTGAGCGGTGAACAAACCGTCAGCGTCATCCGCGCCTTCACCTATTTCAGCCACCTGGCGAATCTGGCTGAAGACCGGCACCACATTCGCCGCCGCGCCATCCACGAGCGCGCTGGCGACACCCAAGAAGGCAGCATTGATGTGTCGCTGGCGCGGCTGCGATGGGCCGGTATTTCGCCCAAAACCATTTCCCAAACGCTGGCCAAAAGTTTTGTCTCGCCGGTACTGACGGCGCACCCGACTGAAGTTCAGCGCAAGAGCATTTTGGATGCCGAGCGCGGTATTGCCCTGCTGCTCACCAGCCGCGACGAAACCAAAGCCCGCGCCGCCGCTGTCAACGCTGCCAAAGACCTGCTCAGCCCGCGCGAACTCGCGGCCAACGAAGCGCAATTGCGCGCCCGCGTGATGCAGCTCTGGCAAACCCGCCTGCTGCGCTTTTCCAAACTCACGGTGGCCGACGAGATCGAGAACGCGCTGAGTTATTACGAATCCACCTTTCTGCGCGAGATTCCCAAGCTTTACGCGGACCTTGAGCGCGAGCTCGGCAACCAAGCCGTGCACAGTTTTTTGCGCATGGGTCAGTGGATTGGCGGTGACCGCGATGGCAACCCCAATGTCAGCGCAGAAACCCTGGAGTACGCGCTGAGCAGGCAAGCCGACATGGCACTGCGCCACTACCTCACCGAGGTGCATTTTTTAGGCGCCGAGTTGTCTGTCTCGGCCATGCTGGTGAAGGTCAGCCCGGCGATGCAAGCGCTGGCTGAAAGCTCGCCCGACACCAATGAACACCGCGTCGACGAGCCCTATCGACGCGCGCTCACCGGCATCTACGCCCGACTCGCCGCCACCCTCAAAGAACTCACCGGCGGTGACGCTGCGCGCCATGCCGTGGCACCGCAAAACCCCTACGCCAAAGCCGACGATTTTTTAGCCGAACTGCGCACCATCGAAGCCTCGCTGCTGGCCCACCACGGCGCCGCGCTCGTCACGCAGCGCTTGCACCCGCTGATCCGTGCGGTCCAGGTGTTTGGTTTTCACCTCGCCACCATCGACTTGCGCCAAAGCTCAGACAAACACGAAGAAGTCGTGGCTGAACTGCTGGCGACGGCACGCCTTGAGTCGAATTACGCCGCATTGAGCGAAACCGACAAGCGCACGCTGCTGCTGAAACTCCTTAGCGACGCACGCGCATTGCGCGTCATCGGGGCCGACTATTCAGACTTGGCGCGCGGCGAGCTGGCGATTTTTGAAGCCGCCTTGCGGGCCCGCCAGCGCTACGGCCATGAGGCGATTCGGCACTACATCATCAGCCACACCGAAACTGTCAGTGACTTGCTCGAAGTGCTGTTGCTGCAAAAAGAAGTCGGTCTGATGCACGGCACGCTGAATGCCACGCACGACCTGATCGTGGTGCCGCTGTTTGAAACCATTGAAGACCTGCGCAATGCGGCGCCCATCATGCGCGAGTTTTACAACTTGCCCGGCATCGCCAAGCAAGTGCAGCGCAGTGGCGCCGAGCAAGACATCATGCTGGGCTACTCCGACAGCAACAAAGACGGCGGTATTTTCACCAGCAACTGGGAGCTGTACCGGGCCGAAATGGCGCTGGTTGAACTCTTCGATGAACTGGCCTTGTCCCACAACATTCAGCTGCGCATGTTTCACGGTCGTGGCGGCACCGTTGGCCGTGGCGGCGGCCCCAGTTACGAGGCGATTTTGGCCCAGCCGCCGGGCACGGTGCGCGGCCAAATTCGCCTGACTGAGCAAGGTGAAGTGATTGGCTCGAAATACGCCAACCCTGAAATCGGCCGCCGCAACCTCGAAACCCTGGTCGCCGCCACCCTAGAAGCCACCCTGCTGCAACCGACCAAGCCGGCCAGCCAGGCTTTTCTGGACGCCGCCAGCCTGTTGTCTGCCGCCAGCATGGCCGCCTACCGCGCGCTGGTCTACGAGACCCCGGGCTTCACCGACTACTTTTTCAGCTCAACACCGATCCGCGAAATCGCCGAACTCAACATCGGCTCACGCCCGGCGTCGCGCAAGGCCACGCAAAAGATTGAAGACTTGCGCGCCATTCCTTGGGGCTTCAGTTGGGGCCAGTGCCGCTTGGCCTTGCCCGGCTGGTATGGCTTTGGTTCGGCGGTCGAGCAATGGTTAGACGGCGGCACAAAAAGTCCGAAAAATCCGAAATCCCGCAAAGAAAACCTCGCCGTGCTGCAAAAAATGTACAAGCAATGGCCCTTCTTTCGGACCCTGCTCAGCAACATGGACATGGTGCTGGCCAAGAGCGATCTGGCACTGGCCTCGCGTTACGCCGAGCTGGTGGGCGATGCGCGGCTGCGCAAAAAGATCTTCACGGCGATTGAAGCCGAGTGGCAGCGCACCGCTGATGCGCTCAGCCAGATCACCGGCGACAAGCAGCGGCTGGCGGGCAACACCGGCTTGCAGCGCTCCATCCGCCATCGCTTCCCGTACATCGACCCGCTGCACCATTTGCAGGTTGAATTGATCCGGCGCTACCGCGATGGCAAAGCTGATGAACGCGTGCAGCGCGGCATCCATATCTCCATCAACGGCATTGCGGCGGGCTTGCGCAATACCGGTTAATGACGCGAGGGCGCTGGGGCCAGATAAAATCGGCAGCTTGACTTGCATCGGCTTGGCTGGTGCAAGGTCCCCATTGCATTGCTCCCGCTCGCTTGCCCACCTAGACAAGCGTGGCCTTGAAAGTTCTTTCGTGAATCAATTCGACAAAAAATCCCAAGCTTGGTCGGCCCTGTTTTCAGAGCCCATGAGCGACCTCGTCAAGCGCTACACCTCCAGTGTGTTTTTTGACAAACGCCTGTGGCAGGCGGACATCACCGGCTCACTGGCGCACGCCGACATGCTGGCGGTGCAAGGCATCATCGCTGCCGCCGACCACGCTTCCATCAAACACGGCATGGCGCAGATCACGGCTGAAATCGAGTCCGGTGCGTTTGAATGGAAACTCGATCTTGAAGACGTTCACCTCAACATCGAAGCCCGTTTGACGCAGCTGGTGGGTGACGCCGGTAAACGCTTGCACACCGGCCGCAGCCGCAACGACCAGGTCGCCACCGACGTGCGGCTTTGGCTGCGTGGTGAGATTGATGTGATCGGCGAGTTGTTGATCGAGCTGCAAACCGCCTTGGTCAACATCGCCGAGAAAAACGTCGAGGTCATTCTGCCTGGCTTCACGCATCTGCAAGTCGCGCAGCCGGTGAGCTTTGGCCACCACATGCTGGCCTATGTCGAGATGTTTGCGCGCGACGCCGAGCGCATGCTCGACGTGCGTAAGCGCGTCAACCGCCTGCCCTTGGGCGCGGCTGCATTGGCCGGCACCAGCTACCCGCTGGACCGTGAACACGTGGCCCGCGCGCTCGGCATGGTCGACGAGCAAGGCCTGCCTGCGGTTTGCCAAAACAGCCTAGATGCCGTCAGCGACCGTGACTTCGCCATTGAGTTCACAGCAGCCGCCACGCTGGCGATGGTGCACACCAGCCGCCTCAGCGAAGAGCTGATTTTGTGGATGAGCCAGAGCTTTGGATTCATTGATCTGGCCGACCGTTTTTGCACCGGCTCGTCGATCATGCCGCAGAAGAAAAACCCAGACGTGCCGGAACTCGCCCGCGGCAAAACCGGCCGCGTGGTCGGCCATTTGATGGGCTTGGTGACACTGATGAAGGGCCAACCGCTGGCCTACAACAAAGACAACCAAGAAGACAAAGAGCCGCTGTTTGACACCGTCGACACGTTGAAAGACACGCTGCGCATTTTTGCTGAGATGGTCGGCGGCATCACCGTCAAACCTGAAGCCATGGAACGCGCCGCCTTGAAGGGCTACGCCACCGCCACCGACTTGGCTGACTACATGGTCAAAAAAGGCCTGCCCTTCCGTGACGCTCACGAAGCCGTCGCCCATGCGGTCAAAACCGCCATCGGCCAAGGCGTTGATCTGTCAGAACTGCCACTGGCCACACTGCAAAGCTTCAACCCCAAAATCGAGCAAGACGTCTACGAGGTGCTCAGCCTGCGTGGTTCGCTGAACGCGCGCAACACCTTGGGCGGTACCGCACCGGCGCAGGTGCGGGCGCAGATTGCGCGGCATCGCGGACGTTTGCAGTAAGGCAAGCGCCATGGACTGCCGCGCTTCGCTCGCAGTGACGGCAGAGGCTGCATGGGCGGCCATCGAAATGACAAGCGCATCTGAGACAACCACAAGGAAACCAGAACCATGCCCGTGATCACCAACATTGAAGACTTGCGCGTGCTGGCCGAAAAGCGCGTGCCCCGCATGTTTTACGACTACGCCGACTCGGGCTCGTGGACAGAAGGCACTTACCGCGCCAACGAAACCGATTTCCAAAAAATCAAGCTGCGCCAGCGCGTCGCTGTCAACATGGAAAACCGCAGCACCGCCACCAAGATGGTCGGCATCAACGTCAAGATGCCAGTGGCGATTGCGCCGGTCGGACTGACCGGCATGCAGCATGCCGATGGTGAAATCAAAGCCGCCAAGGCGGCTGAGAAATTCGGCATTCCCTTTATTTTGTCGACCATGAGCATTTGCTCGATAGAAGACATTGCGGCCAACACCCAAGCCCCTTTTTGGTACCAGCTGTACATGATGCGTGACCGTGACGCCATGGCCGCCATGATTGAGCGCACCCGCAAAGCCGGTTGCACCGCCTTGGTCTTGACGCTTGACTTGCAAGTCATCGGTCAGCGCCACAAGGACTTGAAAAACGGCCTGACTGCGCCACCCAAACCAACGCTCGCCAACATCATCAACCTGATGACCAAACCGCGCTGGTGCCTCGGCATGGCGGGCACGCGCCGGCACACCTTTGGCAACTTGGTGGGCCATGTCAAAGGCGTGAGTGACATGAACTCGCTGTCAGCTTGGACCAACGAACAGTTTGACCCGACCTTGTCTTGGGCCGACGTGGCCTGGGTCAAAGAGCGCTGGGGCGGCAAACTGATTTTGAAGGGGATTCAAGACGTTGAAGACGCCAAGCTCGCCGTGCAAAGCGGTGCCGATGCTATCGTTGTCAGCAACCATGGCGGCCGGCAACTCGACGGCGCGCAGTCCAGCATTGAGGCGTTGCCCGCCATCGTCGCCGCTGTCGGCTCAGACATCGAAGTCTGGATGGACGGCGGCATCCGTTCCGGCCAAGACGTTCTCAAGGCCTGGGCCTTGGGCGCGCGCGGCACCTTGATCGGCCGGGCCATGGTCTACGGCTTGGGGGCGATGGGCGAAGCCGGCGTCAGCAAAGCGCTGCAAATCATCCACAAAGAACTCGACATCACGATGGCATTTTGTGGCCGCACCGATATTCAAAACGTCGACCAAAGTATTTTGTTGCCGGGGACATTTCCGACAGCGTAAAGTCAGGGCTTCGTCTGCACCCACATCCTACTGTCCATGCTGTTTCTTCTTTCCCCCGCCAAAGCCCTTGATTACGACACGCCGGCGCATGTGGCCAGCCACACGCAGCCGCTTTTCACGCGGCAGTCGGCCGAGTTGATCGAGGTGTTGAAGACAAAGTCACCGCAGCAAATCAGTGGTTTGATGAAGCTCTCGGACAAGTTGTCTGGCCTCAACGTGGCGCGCTACGAGGCGTGGTCGCCGAAGTTCGCCGCCAACAACTCCAAGCAGGCGGCGCTGGCCTTCAACGGCGATGTCTACGAAGGGCTGAATGCCAAGACCTTGAACGAGCCCGACTTGCAGTGGGCGCAAGCGCATGTTTGCATCTTGAGCGGACTCTATGGCGTGCTTCGGCCGCTGGACTGGATGCAGCCTTATCGGCTTGAAATGGGCACCGCGCTGGCCACTGCACGTGGCAAGAACCTGTACCAATTTTGGGGGAGCGAGATCGCCAATTACCTGAATGAACGCGCGGCCGCCGACACCTCGCCAGTGGTGGTCAATCTCGCCAGCGAAGAGTACTTCAAGGTGGTTGAGCGCAAGGCCTTGAAACCCCGCGTCGTGACTTGCGTATTTCAAGAACTCAAAGCCGGCCAGTACAAAATCATCAGCTTCATGGCCAAACGCGCGCGTGGTTTGATGGTGCGCTACGCGATTGAAAACAAGCTGGACAGCGTGAAAAAACTGGAATCCTTTAATCTTGAGGGCTATGACTTTTCACCCGATGTGTCCGAGCCCGACCGTCTGGTGTTTCGTCGCCAAACAGCCCAGTGAATTAGCTGATCCACCCGGATCTCAAGGAACTTCCCCGTGAGCCACACCAACGCCTTTGCAAGCCACAACTTCGCGCAAGACATCACACCCGCTGTCAGCTTGTGGCTGGCCGAGCAACGAGCCGCAGGCTTTGGTCCGGATCAGCTGCTGAAGTCGCTGATCGACGCCGGCTGGAATGATGCCGCGGCCCGGCACCTGCTGGCCACGCCGGTCGTGGTGATGCCAGACGCGATGCCCTTGCCGCTGTCGGTGCCTTGGCCAGCGCACGCGGGTGAACGCTTGGCGCTGAACGCTGGCGATCAACAAGTCAATGCCATCACCGTGCTCCAAGACCCACCGCTGCTGGTGTTGGAAGGGCTGCTGAGCCGAGAAGAATGCCAAGCGCTGATAGCAGCAGCCGCGACGCGTATGTCGCGCTCGCTCACGGTTGATGTGAAAACCGGCGGCGAAGAAACCAACCAGGCGCGCACCAGCGAAGGCATGTTTTTTGAACGCGGCGAGAGCGAACTCATCAGCCGGATTGAAGCGCGGATTGCCGCGCTGCTCGGCTGGCCGGTGCACAACGGCGAAGGCTTGCAAGTGCTGCGCTACGGCCCCGGTGCCGAGTACCTTCCCCACTATGATTATTTTGACCCTGCTGAGCCAGGCACGGCGAGCATTTTGCAACGTGGCGGTCAGCGCGTGGCCACACTGGTGATGTATCTGAACGAGCCCGAGGCTGGCGGTGCCACTGTCTTTCCTGACGTGGCTTTGGCGGTCGTGCCCAAGTGCGGCAACGCCGTTTTTTTCAGCTACAGCCAGCCGCACCCGGTGAGCCGAACGCTGCATGGTGGCGCGCCGGTGGTCAGCGGCGAAAAGTGGATCGCCACCAAATGGCTGCGTGAACGCGAATTTATTTAAAACACACCATGAACTCCCCTGAACAATCCCAGTTGGGCAAAGCCTCTGCCTATGCGGATGAATACAACGCATCGCTGCTGTTTCCGATCGCCCGCGCCGTCAAACGACAAGAGATCGGCGTCGCCGCGCAAGCGCCTTTTTTTGGGGCCGACATGTGGACGGCCTATGAGCTCAGTTGGCTCAACTTGCGCGGCAAACCGCAGGTGGCGCTGGCGCAAGTGGTGGTGCCGTGCGAAACGCCCAACATCATTGAGAGCAAGTCCTTCAAGCTCTACTTGAACAGCTTCAACAACAGCCGCTTCGCCGACGCCAACGAGGTGTTGGCGCTGCTCAGGCGCGACCTCAGTGAAGCCGCTTGGCGCGGTGCGGTGCTGCCAGCAACGGCAAGCGCCCCGCCCTCGATTGGTGTCAAGCTGCTGCTGCCCGACCTGTTTGACCGTGAACCACTGCAAGAGCTCGACGGTCTGAATCTCGACCGGCTCGACGTCGAGTGCACGCGCTACACGCCAGCGCCTGATCTGTTGACCGCCGATGTCGACGAAATGTCGGTGACCGAAGTGCTGACCAGCCACTTGCTCAAAAGCAATTGCTTGGTGACCGGCCAGCCGGATTGGGGCAGCGTGCAAATCTGCTACACCGGCCCGCCCATTGACCAAGAAGGTCTGCTGCAATACCTGGTGAGTTTTCGAAATCACAACGAGTTTCATGAACAGTGCGTCGAGCGGATATTCATGGACATCTGGCGTCGCTGCAAACCGGCCAAGCTGGCTGTTTATGCTCGCTACACGCGGCGCGGTGGTTTGGATATCAATCCGTTTCGCACCAGTTACCCGCAAGCGCTGCCGCCCGCTGTGCGGACTGCGCGCCAATGAACAAGCTTTAAAACAGCTGGTCCATGAAGGGCTGCGCAGGCTCTTCGGCGACCTGACCCGTTGAAGTCGGCAACGTGGCGTCTTCAGCCTTCAACAAAGTACCGACGCGAACGCCCAGCAGCCGCAATTTCTGAGTCAAGGGAACACGCTTGAGCGCCAAGCCAGCGGTCTGCCGAATGGTTGTTGCATCGGCCGTGTAGTGCGTCAGCGTCTGGTCGCGCGTGACACTTTGGAAGTTGTCGTAGCGCAGCTTGATGCCGATGGTCTTGCCCACGTAACCTTTGCGCTGCAGGTCTTCGGCCACCTTCTCACACAGCCGCGTGAAGACAGCACCCAGCTCGGCCTTGTCGCGCACCGCGTGCAGGTCGCGCTCAAA
>Ga0208916_10001069_pt1 | contig 11973 bp, 11 predicted proteins | sample DEB19_08_DNA_5_FD_184523 | JGI IMG/M metagenome (GOLD analysis project Ga0208916, IMG submission 184523) | Aqueous microbial communities from the Delaware River and Bay under freshwater to marine salinity gradient to study organic matter... | ecosystem: Environmental > Aquatic > Marine >... | reverse complement strand
ACAGGCAGCCCGACTCGCCGCCGCTCGTCAACTGAAAGCTGAACAAGAACTTTTCGCCCACAGCATTGGTCCCATCAAAGCGCTGCCTGCAAAGCACGGCCCGGGTCAGAAAGCGCAGATCAGCATTCCCCAGCCGCCGCCTATTGCCTTACAACTTCAGCTCGACGAGCAGGCCGTCATGCGGGAAGCGCTGTCAGACGAGTTTGATGGCGACGCGCTGCTGGACACCGACGAAGCGCTGAGCTTCAGGCGGCCCGGCATCGGGGTAGATGTGGTGCGCAAACTGCGGCGCGGCGCTTGGCGCATTCAAGGCCAGCTCGACCTGCACGGCCTCCGCCGCGACGACGCCAGAGACACGCTGTCGAAGTTCATCCGCGACGCCCAAAAAACCGGCTGGCGCTGCGTTCGCGTTGTCCACGGCAAAGGACTCGGCTCACCCGGCAAAACGCCGGTCCTGAAAGGCCGCGTGCAAAGCTGGTTGATTCAAAAAATAGAAGTGCTGGCGTTTGCACAAGCGCGGCCAGCCGAGGGCGGCGCGGGTGCGCTGGTGGTCTTGCTGGCGCCCAACTGAAAAAGCTTGCAACGCAGCTTGAAGCTCAGCGCTCCTGCAGCCGGTTGATGTACTCCAACAAAGCCAGCAAGCGCGTACGAACCATCGCTTCCGGACTGACCGGATAAGGCGTGTCCATGTAGTATTCAGCGTCTTTGATGCGGTACTCCCGACCCCAAACTGGCATGTCACTGGCACCATGTGCAGGCAAATTACCCCCCTCAATCACCTCATACAGACGATTCATGGGGAAAACGCCTTGGTTCTTTTTGGTCAACAAGGTGAGGTCTGGCGGACTGCGGCGCAAAAATTCCAACAACGGCCCATTTCCCTTGCCACTGACACCGTGGCAACTGGCACAGTTGGTCTCAAATTCACGCTTCCCAAAGTCGCTGATGCGACTCGGCGCAGTACTTTGCGCGAAGGCCGCGCCGCTGAACAGAAGAGCCAACAAAGCCATTGGCAAGCAAGCAGATTTGCGCATGTGATTTCTCCTTGGTGGTAACTTGTTCAACAAGTGTTCCCAAGGCATACGCAGAAGACACTCAGCGCCTGTCGCTTCTGTGTGCAGGTGTTGGCTCACGCCGAGCTAACCCTCTTGTTCAAACACCCCGGTTGCGCATCCAGTCAGCGGTCTGAAAGAAGGAATCCTTCAGTCGTGCCCGAAGCACATCATCGACACCGGTTTCTTGCATCGCTTGGTCCATGCAGGCGACCCACTGGTCACGCTCCAACACACCAATAGAAAACGGCATATGACGCATGCGCAGCATGGGATGGCCAAAGCGCTCGGTGTAATGTTGCGGCCCGCCCATCCAGCCGCACAAGAACATGTTCAGGCGTTCTCTGGCGTTGACGAGCTCGGGGCCATGCGCGGCCCGCAATGCGGCGTAGCCAGGCTCCAAGTCCATCAGGTCGTAAAAACGTTCGACCAAGGCGTGGATGCGTGCCTCGCCGCCAATCCATTCAAAAGGCGTCTCGAACGGCGGGTTTCCGGGTGGTTTTTCTTCAATCTGCATGATGCTGATTATTGCCCCTGCGTCTGCCGCAAGGTTTCAACCACCGGCGTGTTGAGGACTGAGCGCAGACCCCACCAACCAGCCGCCAGCGCCAAGACCGCGCCGACCAGACTGCCAAGGATAGGCACGATCCACGACGCCGTCCAAGCGAAGTTGAAGACGTAGCGAGCCAAAGCCCAGCCCACTGCCACGGCGGCCAGGGATGCGAGGAACCCCGCCAACAAGCCGACGCCTGCCAGTTCGGCGCGCTGCACTTGCCGCAACAACGAGGCGCGGGCGCCCACCGCACGCATGATGGCGAAGTCGCGGGCGCGCTCCTCTCGGGTGGCGGTCACGGCGGCAAACAAGACCACCAAGCCAGCGGCCAGCGTAAAGCCAAATAGAAATTCGATAGCGCGAATGACTTGGTCCATGACGCGTTGCACCTGCGCCAACGTGCTGGTCATGTCGACATTGGTGATGTTCGGAAAAGCCCGCACCAGCGCGTTGTCAAAGCTGCCCGGTGGGCCGGCAGTTTCTGGCGCACGGAAAGCGCTGATGTAAGTGATCGGCACATCGGCCAACTCACTCACCGGGTAAATGACGAAGAAGTTGACGCGCAACGAACCCCAGTCGACCTTGCGCAGACTGGTGATCTTGGCCTCACTGAGCTGCCCGGCGATGTCAAAGCGCAAGCTGTCTCCGAGCTTGAGACCCAAGGTTTCGGCCAGCCCTTCTTCGACGCTGAGACCGTCTTTCTCTTCAGGTGTCCAGCGTCCGGCCACCACCTGGTTGTGCGTCGGCTTTTCGGCGGTGTTCGACAGGTTGAACTCACGGTCGACCAAGCGCTGAGCTCGATCATCTTCGTAATCTGATGGCACCACGGCTTGACCATTGACAGCCACCAAGCGGCCGCGAATCATCGGGTACCAGTCGTAACTCGCCACGCCAGCGTCGCGCAAGGCCTGCTGAAACGCAACGCTTTGATCGGGCTGCACATTGATGATGTAACGATTCGGCGCATCTACTGGCGTGGCTTGGCGCCAGCTGCTGATGAGGTCTGTCCGCAGCAACACCAACAGCACCAGCGCCAGCAAACCGACCGCCAGCGCACTGACCTGCACCACGGCGTACACCGGGCGTGCAGCGAGTTGCCGCGTCGCCAGCACCAGCCAACGCGGCGCAGTGGCTTCGTTGACACTGACGCGGAGCAAGCGCACCGCCGCATAACTCGCGAGGGCAAACAGCAGCACGGCCCCGGCAAAGCCGCCAACGGCGATCAGCCCGAGCTTGAGGTCGCTGCTGGCGGCCAGCAGCAAGGTGGCAAAACCCAGCACGCCCACCGACAACACGGCAATAGACACTGGTTTGAGATTGCCGACTTCGCGGCGGATGACGCGCAGCGGTGGCACTTGGGCCAGCTGCAATACCGGTGGCAGGCCAAAGGCCAACATCAGCGTCAGGCCCATACCCATACCAAAACCAGCCGGCCAAAATGTGGCTGCGGGCAAGACGGATTCGACCAAACCCGCTAGCAGCAAGACAAACGCGTAGTGCACCGTAAAACCCAGAGCGACACCCAACGCGCTGGCAAACAGTCCCACCACGACAAATTCGAAGGTGTAGGCCAAGGCAATAGTCCGCTGCGGCTGACCGAGCACGCGCAACATAGCGCAGTCGTCCAGATGCTTGGCGGCAAAACCGCGCGCCACGATGGCGACAGCGACGGCGCTCAGGAGCGCTGCCAACAAGCTCACGAGGTTGAGGAATTTTTCAGCCCGGTCCAGCGTCTGCCGCATCTCCGGCCGACCACTGTCAAGGGATTCAATGCGGACGCCGCGGTCACCCGGCTTTTTCACTTCTTCTGTGGCCCAGTCGACGAACACCTTGACGACGGGATCGGTACCCGCCACTGCCAAACGGTAGGTGGTGCGGCTGGCGGGCTGAATCAAGCCGGTCCCCACCACGTCGGCCTGATTGACCATCACGCGCGGCGAAAAGCTGATGAAACCGCCACCACGGTCAGGCTCGCTGACAATGATTTTGCTGACCGTGAAACTGCTGTCACCAAGCAGTAAAGACTGGCCCATGGCCAGACCCAGTGAATTCATCAGCGGCGCGTCAACCCAGACGCTGCCGGGCGCTGGTATCTCGCGCGTGGTGTCGCCCGGCGCTCCGGGGGTGTCTGCAATGCGCAAATTGCCGCGCAAGGGATAACCGGCGGCCACGGCTTTGAAAGCCACCAGTTTGGTAGCGCCGCCGGCGGCGTCGGGCGCGCGCGCCATGGTCGGGAAGCTGACGATAGACACCGTGGCCAAGCCCAACTCATTGGCCTTGGCCATGAACGGCTGTGGCGTGGGCAAGTCGCTGTTGACGATGGCGTCTCCACCCAGCAGCTGCCGCGCATCACGCTCCAAGCCGCCTTTGAGTCGATCTGCAAAAAATCCAACCGCCGTGAGCGACGCCACGGCCAAGGCCACTGCGACGATTAACAATCGCAACTCACCGGCGCGCAGATCGCGCAGGGTGCTCTTCCAACCCAGCTTCAAGAAAAGAAAATTCATGGGCCTGACCTTAGCCTAAATGGATTAACCGTGGTTAACCCTAGGTTGGGGCTCCAGCTGCAAGCGCTCCGGGCTGGCGTAACAAACAAAGCGCTTGTTGGTGGCGCGGCCAATCGCACACAGACCTACGGCTTGCGCGATCTGATGGCCCATCTGCGTGATCCCGCTGCGCGACACCACAATCGGCACGCCCATCTGCGCTGACTTGATGACCATCTCGCTGGTCAACCGCCCAGTGGTGTAGAAAACCATCCCTTCGCTCTGAATCACGTTCATGGCCAGCCAACCAGCGATCGTGTCTATGGCATTGTGACGACCGACATCCTCAATGAACAGCAGCATCTTCGGTTCATCCGTGCCAAGCTGAAACAAAGCGCAGGCATGAACCGAACCAGCCGACTTGTACGTGGTTTCTTCAAGGCGAATGGTGTTGACCACGCTGTAAAGCTGGCGCTGTGTGATGCGGATGTCTTTGGGCAGCACCAGCTGGTCAACCTCGTCCATCAGCCCACCAAACACACTGCCCTGGCCGCAGCCAGTGGTGACCACACGGCGCGCTGTTTTTTCTTCGATGTTGTCAATGCCGGAGCGTGTCTTGACAGCCGCAGCACCGACCTCCCAATCCACCGTGATCGACTCAATTTGCATGGGTGAATCTATCAAGCGCTGATTCCGCAAGTAGCCCAGCACCAGCAGTTCAGGGTGCGCACCCAGCGTCATCAGGGTGACCAGTTCGCGCTTGTCGACATACACGGTGAGTGCACGCTCGGCGGGAATCGACATGCGCAGCTGCTCGCCGTATTCATTGACGGTGTCAACTTCGCAGGTCAGCGGTGCGCTGGCTTGGGTCAGGAAAGGCAGCAAAGAAGGCGAGAGCATCTGGGTCATCTTGAGAGGCTACAACAAAAAAGCCGACCCTGGTCAGGGTCGGCTTTTTAAACAGGCAGTGCCAGAGGTCAGGATTTCTTGGCTGGCGCAGCAGCAGGGTTGGCCGCCACTGTGGGCGGCGTCGGCTTGTAAACGAAAGGTCCTGGGTCAGCACAAGGCGGCGTCTGCGCGGCTGGCTTGGTCGGTTTGCCAGTGGCTTTCGCTACTTTGTAATAGGTGGCGGCCGCCTTGTCTTGCGACTTGCAAAGCTGGTAACTGTCAACCTTGCCGCTCCAAGCGGTTTTGGCAGCGGTTTCAGCTGCTTTGGCTTTGGCCGCATCGTCCAAAACGGGGGCCGGAATTTTGGCCGAGACTAAGACCGATGCGCTGAGCAGCAGGCCTGCGACTAAGATTTTTTTCATGTGCGCTCTCGCTTAAGTTTGGATGGGCTGACTGGGAACCACAGGGGCGGCAGGCAGTGTGCGTTGGGTTGGAATCTTGCCGGCCTTGATATCGTCGTACCAGTACTCGTGATGTTCACGGGCCCAAGTCTCGTCGACGTAGCCAGTCCGCATGCCTTGGTATGCGCCCTGCATGCCAATCGTGCCAATGTAGATGTGACCCAGAAACATGGCCATCATGAAGACGGTCGACACTGCATGAATCATGTGCGCGATCTGCATCGTGCCGCGCTCATAAATCAGACCCGGAACAATCCTGTCGAGCACAAAGCCTGAAGCCACCACGATGATGCCCAGAAAGAAGATGCCGCCCCAGAAGACCAGCTTTTCACCGCCGTTAAAACGGTGTGAGGGCACCTCTTTGCCGGACAACAAACCACCGCCCTTGAGCAGCCAAACCACGTCGTCACGATTCGGGATGTTGTCACGCAGGAAGGTCACGAAAACGACGATCAAGGACACTGCAAACACCGGACCGGCGAAGTTATGCATATTCTTTAGCGCGTAGGTCAGCCAGCCAAACAGCGTGAGACCCATCACCGGCAGCAAGAAAAACTTGCCGAAAGCCATAACGATGCCCGAGACAGCCAAGATGCAGAAGGCAATCGCGTTAGACCAGTGGGCTGAGCGCTCGAAAGCGGTGAAGCGTTCGATTTTTTTGCCTGTGTCAACACCGTGCTGTTTGATGGTGCCCTTGGTCATGTAGAAAAGCGCAATCGCGCCCGACACGATCAACAGCAAAGCGCCGCCATATGGGATCAGCCAGTTGTTGCGGACCTGACGCCAAGCGTCGCCGGCATTGGTCAGCCGCGAACCAGGATACTGCACGAAGGGTTGAATCAAATTACCCGCTTCAGGCGCCTGGCTCTTCGGCAAGCTGCTAAAGCCCGTGACACCTGCACCGACCTGTCGCCACATCGGTGCGTTGTTGCCGGGCTGGACCTTGGCGCGCTCTGCATTGGTCTGCGCGGCGTAGCCAGGATCAGCGCTGGCTTCAGGCTTGACGTCGAAGATGTTGGCGCTTTGGACGCCACTGGTGCCTGCGGCAGCCACAGTCGCGGCCGGTGCCGCTGGCGTGGTCTGCGCTGAGACGCCAGACCAGGTCAGCGCGGCACAAGCCGTCAACAGCAGCGCTCTCAATAAACGTGATGGGTGTTGCATGAGCACTCCCCTCTTATTTGATGCGGTTGTATTCGTTTTGCCCGTTTTGTAGGCGCGACTTGAGATGCGATTCCCATGCGGTCTTGTCGCCGGCTTTCCAACCAGGGTCGTTGAATGGGTTGCTGGTGCCTTGGTAGGCAGCCGTATCGCGCTTGGCGCCAGTGCCGGTCTGCGGCGTTTCGCCGCAGGCAGACAAGGTCACCACAGCAGAAAGAATCAATGCTGTGCGGATCATTATTTAGCTCCATTCACAGGTGGACGGCCAGCCTGCTGCGAGCCGTAGGCGGTACCCCAGCCCCAGACTTCAGCACCCTTGCCACGTTGAACCACACGGTTGCGGAAAATGTCGGCAACGACATCCCCATCACCCGCCAACAAGGCCTTGGTTGAGCACTGCTCAGCGCAAGCCGGCAGTTTGCCTTCGGCCAAGCGGTTACGGCCATATTTTTCGAACTCAGCCTGGCTGCCATTGGCTTCGGGGCCACCGGCGCAGAAAGTGCACTTGTCCATCTTGCCCCGCACACCGAAGGTGCCCTGGGATGGGAACTGCGGTGCGCCGAACGGGCAAGCATAAGAGCAGTAGCCGCAACCAATGCAGACGTCCTTGTCGTGCAAGACCACACCCTCTTCGGTGCGGTAAAAGCAGTTGACCGGGCAAACTGCCATGCAGGGTGCGTCGCTGCAATGCATGCAGGCCACCGAGATGGATTTTTCACCGGGTACGCCGTCATTCAGCGTGACCACGCGGCGGCGATTGACGCCCCATGGGACTTCGTTTTCGTTTTTGCAAGCCGTGACACAACCATTGCATTCAATGCAGCGTTCCGCGTCACAGACAAATTTCATGCGTGCCATATATTTTCCTTATGCCTTTTCGACGTTGCAAACGGTCGTCTTGGTTTCTTGCATCATCGTCACGCTGTCGTAACCGTATGTTGTTGCTGTGTTGATCGCCTCGCCGCGCACGATCGGTGCCGCACCGGTTGGGTAGTAGGCCAGCATGTCTGCGCCTTGCCAACGACCCGAGAAGTGGAACGGCATGAAGACCGTGTCGGGACCGACCCGTGGTGTCACCATGGCCTGAACATTCAGGCGGGCCCCCGTTGGTGTGCTGACCCAAGCACGCTCGCCATTGCGAATGCCTTTTTCAGCCGCCACTTTCGGGTTGATCTCGATGAACATTTCCTGCTGCAGTTCAGCCAGCCAAGGATTGGAGCGGGTTTCCTCGCCGCCGCCCTCGTACTCAACCAAGCGACCAGAGGTCATGACCAACGGGAATTTCTCGTGGACTTTGTCGGCGATGTTCTTGTCTTGAATCGACTTGAACAAGGTCGGCAGACGCCAGAATGCTTTCTTGTCGTCGTGTGTTGGGTACTTGGCTTGCAAGTCAGCCCGGTTGCCATACAGCGGCTCGCGGTGCTGCGGAATGGCATCAGGGAAGTTCCACACCACAGCGCGGGCCTTGGCGTTGCCAAACGGATGGCAGCCATGGTTTTGCATGAACACACGGATCATGCCGCCGGACGAGTCGGTCTTCCAGTTTTTGCCTTCAGCCGCAACTTTTTCTGGCTCTGACAACTCATCCCACCAGCCGAGTTTTTTCAGCAGCACGTGATCGAGTTCGGGGTAACCGGTGGTGATGTCGGCGCCTTTGGAGTGCGAACCGTCTTCGGCCAGCAGGCTAACGCCTTCACGCTCAACACCGAAGTTGGCGCGGAAATTACCGCCGCCTTCCATGACGTGTTTGGAGGTGTCGTACAGATTTGGGGAGCCTGGGTGTTTGAGCTCTGGCGTGCCATAGCAAGGCCATGGCAGGCCGAAGTAATCACCACCGAAGTCATAGCCGGTTTCTTTGTCTTTGCCGCCTTTGGCCTTGAGGGTCTTGACGTCAAACACGTGCATGTTGCGCATGTGCGCCTTCAGACGCTCAGGGCTCTGGCCGGTGTAGCCAATGGTCCAGACCGACTTGTTGATTTCACGCAAGATGTCTTCCGGCACAGGCTCGTCCATGCCTTTGACTTTTTGCATCTTGAAGTTCTTGGAGAGCTCGGTGGCAAAGCCAAATTTCTCGGCCAACTGATGCATGATCATGTGGTCAGAGCGGCTCTCCCACAAAGGCTCGATGACTTTCTCACGCCACTGCAGGGAGCGGTTCGAGGCGGTCACGGAACCCGTGGTTTCGAACTGCGTGGCCGCTGGCAGCAAGTACACAGCGCGGTTAGGGTTCAAGTCTTCCGGCTTGCCTGGCATGGCAGCCATGGCCGCCGTCGCCGACGGATACGGGTCGATCACCACCAACAAGTCCAGCTTGTCCATGGCGCGCTTCATTTCCAGACCGCGGGTTTGCGAGTTCGGTGCATGGCCCCAGAACACGCAGGCTTTCAGGTTGGAGTCTTGGTCGATTAGCTCGTTTTTCTCGAGCACGCCATCAATCCAGCGCGAGACTGTGATGCCGGGCTTGCCCATCATGGCAGGCGATGCGTAGCGACCCTTGATCCATTCGAAGTCAACACCCCACGTTTTAGCGAAGTGCTTCCAAGAGCCTTCGGCCAGACCGTAGTAGCCAGGCAGCGAGTCAGGGTTCGGGCCGACGTCGGTCGCGCCCTGCACGTTGTCGTGACCGCGGAAGATGTTGGTGCCGCCGCCAGACACGCCGACATTGCCCAGCGCCAACTGCAAGATGCAAGAAGCGCGGACCATGGCGTTGCCGATGGTGTGCTGGGTCTGACCCATGCACCAGACGATGGTCGACGGCCGGTTCTTGGCCATCATTTCAGCGGCCATGTAGACCTGGGCTTCAGGCACGCCGCAGGCCTCTTCGACCTTGTCCGGCGTCCACTTGGCCATGACGTCGGCCTTGACCTTTTCCATGCCATAAACACGGTCGTTGATGTATTTTTTATCTTCCCAACCATTTTTGAAGATGTGGTACAGCACACCAAACAAGAAGGGAATGTCAGAGCCAGAACGGATGCGAATGTGGTGATCGGCTTTGGCCGCTGTGCGGGTGAAACGTGGATCGACCACGATCATCTTGCAGCCGGTTTCCTTGGCGTGCAGCATGTGCAACATGCTGACAGGGTGCGCTTCAGCGGCGTTCGAGCCGATGTACAGCGCAGCCTTGCTGTTTTGCATGTCGTTGTAGGAATTGGTCATGGCGCCGTAGCCCCATGTGTTGGCCACACCAGCGACGGTCGTCGAGTGGCAAATACGCGCCTGGTGGTCACAGTTGTTGGTGCCCCAGAAGCTGACAAACTTACGCAGCAAATAGGCTTGCTCGTTGTTGTGCTTGGAGGAACCGACCCAGTACACAGAGTCAGGGCCGCTGGTCTTGCGCAGCTCAAGCATGCGAGCGCTGATTTCATTCAGGGCCACGTCCCAGCTGATGCGCTGGTACTTGCCGTTGACCAGCTTCATGGGGTAGCGCAGGCGGAACTCGCCGTGGCCGTGCTCACGCAGAGCAGCACCTTTGGCGCAATGCGCACCGAGATTGATCGGCGAGTCAAACACCGGCTCTTGGCGCACCCAGATGCCGTTTTCAACCACCGCGTCAACCGCACAACCGACTGAGCAGTGCGTGCACACAGTGCGCCTGACAACCAGCTTGCCACTGCCGTCGCCTGCTGCGCCAGGGGCTGCGGCTTTGGCTTTTTTCACCAAGGTGAGTTGCGTGGCGGCCAAGCCAACACCCACGCCGAGACCGGAACGGCGCAGAAAAGCGCGTCGGTCCATGGTCGGCAGGGCATTGCTCAGACCGCGCGAGAGACTTTGTACAAAGCGCGCAGAACCCGCGCCGTGAGCGGCGCCGCGTTGGGCATCAGGGGATTTTTTCGTGAGCAGCATGAGCTCTCCGTGGAAGTTAAAAGGTGGCTGACCGGGATGGGTCTGGATCGCTTAAAGCCGAGTGGTCTTGTAGTAGCGCTTAACGTGTTCTGACAGGCTGTAACCACCGCCATTGGCTGGCGCTGGTTTGAGTTCGGTCTGCACGGCCTCTGGCAAAGTAGCGCCAGGCATGGCGACGATCGCCGCAGCGGCAGCTCCGGTGGCGGCTGCACCGAAGAAGAACCCCCGACGAGAAGGTTTGGATTGGCTGTCTTGCATGGTCTCTCCGCAATAAAGATAGGAATTTGAGTGCATAGGATCCTACGACACAAAAGTTGTTACTTCAACGTAACAACCCCAAGAATCTGCAGAAAATTAGGGAAAACGCTGATTAAAACGTCAGGCCAACATGTCAAACCCTTGTAACTCGACACTGGTGAAGGTATGGGTGAAGCTGGCCAGACTTTTGTAAAACCGTGATTTCGGGTGAGCGCTGATGGCGTCACACATCGGCTGCGCCCATGGCTGCACGTGGCGCGTGAAAAACTCGCGTTGCCGGGTCAGATTGGCCACTTCGACGTCTTCACCCGCAATCAGGTAGCGCATCACCTCGCAGACATAGGCGAAGTGATCTTCCGTTTCGGGCATGTTGTCGTCGCGGTCTAAACCGAGCTCGGCCAAGTCACCGCGCAGGGCTGCCAATGGCTTTTCATTTAAAAAACCACTCATGTAGTGCGAACCAAACAGATACACCGCCGGTTTGCCGACGCCGCCAAACAGGGCATCGTATTCATCGGCGATGTCTTCGACCGACATGGCACGCGCCGTCGCCACGACATCCCCCCAACTGGCCTCTAACAAGGCACCAGCGGCCGGCGCCTCGGTGACGGCAGCACGCAGGTTCTCCAACAGGGCCGGCGCGGGCGCCGCGTAAAAAAGCGCCGCCAGCAGGCCGTAGACTTCGGCGCGGGCGGTTTCTTCGTCAAGCGTTGACGGAACAATGATGGCTGGTTGCATGCGGTTATTTCTTTAGCGGATGTCGGTGATTTTGACTTCATTCTCAGCCGAGTAGATGTCGATGACGCGGCAGTCGCCACACATCTTCAAACGGTCACCAGCAGCGCCCTGAAACATGGCGTGCCCCGACAGTTTTCCCAACATCGACTCGATGGCCTTGAGCGTGCCAAACGGCTTGGCACAGCGGATGCAAGCGTAGGGCTGGGTCTCGTTCAGCACCCTCGCCTCTTTGCGCACCGGCGTCAGCAGCAAACGCGGCTGCAGGGTGATGGCGTCTTCCGGGCAAGTGGTGACGCAAAGACCGCACTGCACGCAATTTTTTTCGATGAACTTCAGCTGCGGCAACTCAGGGTTGTCTTGCAGCGCACTGGCTGGGCAAGCGCTGACACAGCTCAGGCACAACGTGCAGCTGTCTTTGTTGACGATCAAGCTGCCAAACGGAGAGCCCAGCGCGGGCAGCTCAATGGCTTCAGGCAACGTCACTGGCGCATGCGTCATCAAATGATCGATCGCCATGTCGAGCGTGCTGCGTT
>Ga0208916_10001067_pt1 | contig 11975 bp, 15 predicted proteins | sample DEB19_08_DNA_5_FD_184523 | JGI IMG/M metagenome (GOLD analysis project Ga0208916, IMG submission 184523) | Aqueous microbial communities from the Delaware River and Bay under freshwater to marine salinity gradient to study organic matter... | ecosystem: Environmental > Aquatic > Marine >... | reverse complement strand
ACGCTAGCAACGGTGAGGGGTGTAGGGAATGTGCTGTAACTGAAAAGATTTTGGAGCAAAGCCAATGAATGCGATCAAATTCATAAAAGAACACGGTGTTGATAGAGCGAGGGGAGTTGTTGAGGGTAAAAAAGACACTGTAGCTCCAAATCTATTTAAATATTTTAGCCCATCTCTCAATGACTATCACATGCTAAATATTGAAAGCAACGTTCGAATTTCAGAACTCAAGCGACTTATTGAGAGTTTTGATTTGATTAATTCGCTTGGAGGGGTGCAGGAAGCAACTAACAAAGCGTTTGATATGACAATGTTAGTGGTTGGCTTTAACCCCGACAAGATAGAACAAGCCATCGCAGACTACGAGCAACTATTCGGAAATTCCGAAACGTTGGGATGTGAAGAATGACCCACAACGAAGAAAAGAACATGAAGCGAATGCTGGCGTTCATCATGTTTTTGATGTGCATTTTGGCAGTAGCTTTGGTGAGGGGGTGTGCATGAGATGGAGCAACGAACAGTTAGAAGCACACCTAAATGCGCACAGAAACAAGGCTAATTTAGCGCAGGATCGACAAAAGAAAGAAAATGATGCAAAGGTACTAGGTCGAATTAAAATACGCTTAAAACTCAAATCAGAGCCAATTGTGGAAATAGAGCAAAACTTAATTTTAGATGCAGAAATTTGGATGATTCCTCCGTCAGTAAATAAATATTGGGGGGTGAAAGGAAAGAAGCGGTTTTTAAGCAAACGAGCGGAAGCTTTTCATGCATATGTTCAGACAATAGTTCCAAATTTATACACAAATTCAAGACTTAAATTGGATGTGATTTTCTATTTTCCCGACAGAAAAATTAGAGACATAGACAACTACTTGAAAGCAACAATCGACAGTTTAGTGAAGTGTGGTTTCTGCGTTGATGATGAGCAGTTCGATGAGCTTGCAGTTAGACGTGGCGAGGTGGTTAAGGGTGGATTAATTAAACTGAAAGTTATGGAGTTAAAGCATGGACATGACGGTTGATACGATGGCTTTTGTGGACTCCCCTCGCGCGCGCGCGCGTTTTCTCAATCAACGCACAAAAAAGAAAGTGAAAGCCTTTTTGGTAGAGCGTCGCAAGTACATAAGACCAGACTTCAACCGCATGATTTTAGACTTATGCAACCTTGGCTGGACACATGAAAAGATTGCTGATGTATTGCCAGTTTCGGGTGCATCAACTGTGAGTGAATGGGCGCGTGGAGGCATTCCAAATTACGACAATGGCGATGCGTTTATTCAACTTTGGCAGATGGAATTAGGGTTAGTCCGCTTTCCGCGTGATGGCGAGTGGATGACATACAAATACAAAGTAGGACAGATGGATATTTTTGATGATGGCGGGTTGTGTGATCAAGTGATTGCTGAATTGGATGAAGAAATTAAAAAATAGCATCACATTCACCCAACAAACCGCAATACATAGACATCAACACTAGCCCTATTCACCATTTACCACTGAATAGGGCTTTTCTTATGGCAGCACGTCAAACAAAAACACCAGGCGCACCCGAAGCAGCCAAACCTACCGAAACACCAACGGACAACCAACAAGTGCCCGATGCGGCAGATCAATCTGTAAGCACTGCGGCAGATACAACACAAACAGCTACGCTCGAAACTCCAAGTGATGCAGATGCTCAAAAGGAATATGCAGAGTTTCTTGAGTGGCGCAAAAACAAAGGGCAGTTAGCCAATCCTGAACCTGTGATGAAAGATGCAGATCAAGCTGTAGCAACTAAACGCACTCGTCAAGTTTGTGGCGAACACGGCTGGACTTCTGAGGAATACTGATATGTGCGGCAAACCTAAAGTTGTACAGCAAGACCCTGAAGGGGATGCTCGCCGAGCTGCTGAAAAAGCTGCCGCCGAAGCAAATGTGAAGAAGTCTATGCGGCGTGGCGGTATTGGCTCAAGTAGTACAGCTACAGCACTGATGCCGAAAGATGAACAAGGCGGGAGTGTTTGGCAAAAAATGGGCGATAAAAATGAAATTCTAGGTCGCTTAACAGGCAAATCAAAACTCGGTGGTGGCTAATGAACTATGACGCTCGTAAGTTTTGTGCACGATTAAATCAACTCAAGTCAGCGCGAAGTCAGTATGAATCGCATTGGGCAGATTGCTACAAATACGGTGCGCCTGAGCGTCAACAAAACTTTAGTTCTGATTCAGATGTGAAGTCACAGCGTGAAACAGAGCGAACAGATTTATATGATTCAACCGCATCTGATGCATTGCAAGTGCTTGTGTCTATGATCATGAACGGTGTAACGCCAGCAAATGCGATTTGGTTCAAAGCTCAACCTGATGGTGTGGATGATTTATCCGTTTTAACAGATGGAGAGCGATGGCTGGAAGATGCAGCGCAATTCATGTGGCGCAATATTCATGCTGCGAATTTTGACAGCGAAAGTTTTGAAACTGTGACGGACATTGTTGCGGCTGGTTGGGGTGTGCTTTACACCGATATTGACCGTGAAGCAGGTGGCGGTTATGTGTTCGAGTCTTGGCATATAGGCAATTGCTTCATTGGCTCAACACGCGCTGATGGTCGCATTGACACGATTTATCGTGAACATGAAATGACTGTAGAAGCGATGATCAATACATACGGTGAAAACAATTGTCATCATAGTGTGATTGAGAAAGCCAAAACGTCACCCGATGACAAGATGAAGCTGCTTCACGTCATTCAACCACGAAAACAGGTGGGTTCAGGGCAGATTAATAAGGCAATGCCGTTTGCTTCATATCATATCGACATCAATAACAATCACATCTTAAAAGAATCGGGTTATCACGAGTTCCCTTGTTCAGTGCCACGGTTGCGTCGATTGCCAAATTCTGTTTATGGCAACGGTCAAATGACGATTGCATTGCCTGATGCAAAGATGGCGAATGAATTGATGAAAAACACAGTTCGTTCTGCAGATTTACAACTTGGCGGCATGTGGATTGCAGAAGATGATGGCGTATTAAATCCGCATACGGTGCGTATTGGCCCACGTAAAGTCATCGTGGCGAATAGCGTTGATTCAATGAAGCGTTTGGATGACGGTACTAATTTCCAAATCGCAGATTATCTACTCACCAACATTCAAGGCGGCATTCGTCGCAAATTGATGGCTGATCAATTGCCGAATATTGGCACACAGCAAATGACGGCAACAGAGATTCATACACGCGTTGAACTGATTCGTCAGATGCTTGGACCCATGTACGGACGACTACAAACTGAATACTTGCAATCCATTCTTGACCGCTGTTTCGGCTTGGCATTGCGTTCAGGTGCTTTAGGGCAACCGCCCGAAGAACTACTGGGTAGCAATCTCTCATTTAAGTTTGTATCACCAATGGCACGCTCACAACGAATGGAAGAAGTCACTGCAACAGAACAATACGTCATGAGTCTTTCTCAGTTTGCACAAGTTGATCAAACCATTTTAGACAATGTGGATTTTGATGCTGTAGCCGTGTTTGTTGGTAATGGTCGTGGTGTTCCACAAAACATCATGCGTACAGCTCAAGAAGTTCAAGAACTACGTCAAGCGCGTGAAAGAGCTCAAGCCGAAGCGAAGCAAGCACAGCAACAGCAAGCAATGATGGAAATGGCTGGTGGTGCAGTTGCTAAAGGTATTGAGAATCAAATGGCAACGGAGACCATGCAATGATTTATTTCCTTATTTTTATGTTGTTTGTTGCCTTTGTTTTGATTGTTCGGCAACAACACAAAATTAATGATTGGGAAGTCAAATATTGGGATGAAACACGACTGCATTTTGATGCTCAGCAAGATTTAGATCATTTCACGCAATTAAGCATTCAACTTCAAGAACAGCTTGATGAACTGCAACAGCCAACACTGGTTGATGAATCCAGTGGGGAGCAAGAGCAAGGCAACTATGTCAGGCGGCATCGAGTGACTAAAGCAACAGCAGAAACATACCGCAATGTCTTTGATCTCGATATTAACGGCAACCGCATTTTAGAGCATCTAACGCAAGTATTTTGTCGTGATGCATTCACAGATTCAGAGCGTGAAACATGCCACCGATTGGGGCAGCAGAGCGTTGTTAATTTCATCGTAAACAACATTAATCGGGCGAATGACCCAAGTTATAAGGAAGAAGTAAATGACTGAACAAGCAAATACACCAGTACCAAATGAAGAACCAACACCAAACAGTTTACTTGCTACACCGCCTGAACCAACTCCACTAGGTGATGAACCGCCACTTGACACACCTGCACCAGTAGCAGCCGTTCCCGATTCTATCGATGGCTATGAAGTCAACGTGGAAGGCTTTAACTATGACGAGTTTAAGGCTATTCCTGAAAATCAAGAGTTTTTAGAACGTGCACGTGAAGCAGGGCTTGATAGTAAGAGTTTGAACTTCTTATTGGGCGAATACAGCCAGTTGCTACCTGCAATCATGGAGGGCAATGCAGCTTTAGACACCGAAGGCTGTGTGGCTGCAATGAAAGAAACGTGGGGTGCAGATACAGATACTAATTTCGGATTTGCACAAGCAGCTGCAAACAGCGCAATTCAGAACGGCATTTTAACTGCGGAAGAAGTGAATAGCCCTGAGTTTGGTAATAATCCACTGGTCTTGAAAATGGCGGCATATTTTGGGCAGCAGTTGAGTGAAGATACGCCCCCCTCAAATACCCAACAAAGCGGAACTGTAGATGTTCAATCATTGATGGCATCGGAAGCTTATTTAAACGATAAGCACCCAGATCATAAGTCTGTGTCGGCGCAAGTTGAACGCTACTACAGCAAAACATACAAATAAGGGGATAGCACATGGCTAACGAAAACAAAATCACAGCAGCGTTTGTTCAGCAGTTTCATGACACTTATGAGATTGCGTCAGCACAGAATGAATCTCGCTTACTTAAAACAGTTGTAAATCGCGGTAAAATCACTGGTGAGTCTTTTACCATCAATGATATGGGTCAAGTGGAAATGTCAGCGTCAGGTGCTCGTATGGGCAACACGACTTGGACGATTCCAGATGCAGGTATGCGCTCGGTCTTAATGAATGACTTTGATCTATTTATCCCGATTGAACCGCGTGATGTTCCGAAGTTAAAAGCCAATCCACAAGATAAATACATGAAGCTTTTGCTGAGTGCACGTGGTCGTAAAATTGACGATATTATTTATCAAGCGGCAGTTGGTTCGGTAAGCCGTAAAGTGGTTGATGATGCAGGCGTATCTTCTACGTCGGCAGTTGTATTGCCCGCAGGTCAAATCATTCTATCCGCCTTCGGCACATTGAAGCAGCAACTTGTAAAAGCTAAATCAATTTTCCGCAAAACTGAAAATGATGAGCATAACGGTGAGCAGCTATACATCCTTTACACCGATGTAATGCTTGAGAAAATCTTAGGTGATACCACGCTCACATCCGCTGATTTTATGGCAGGGAAAATGCTGCAAGAAGGTGGTGTCGGTGGTAAATGGTTAGGCTTTAACTGGATTCCTTACCAAAAATTAAACAATGGTGCAGCTGGTGCTACTGAGCGTCGTACCGTTGCATATTGTGGTTCGGCGGTGCATTTTGGTGATGCAGATATTACAGGCTTTGACATCAGTACGCGTCCAGACAAAAAGAACATGAAGCAGGTTGGTGGTGTTCATTCGTTTGGTGCGGGTCGTGCTAATGAAACCAAAGTGGTTGCGATTGATTTTGTAGTCTAACAGTCAACTTTGGCTTCACACCTCTGAGCAGGGTGTGAGGTCTTTAAGAGAAAGCAGTAGCACCAAAAGTCACACCGGAACAAATTAAGGAATTATTGGCCCGCGTGCAATTGCATTTTACTTTTGGTGAAACACCGACTAAATACGTTCGCGCGGATGCATGGCTTGATGGGTCCTTTCATCTAGCAACGGCAATGTCAAAAGCAGTTAATCCTGAAAATTTTAGCAAAGAGCTTGGTATTGGGTACGCATCCAAGGACGCTTTAAAAACTGCAGAAAACAAATTGTGGGAATTGGAAGGCTATCGCTTGTTCCGTGGCTAACACCCAACAAACCTAACCTTAAAAGCCTTCAAGATCATTAAAACTTGAGGGCTTTTTCTATGACAACTACAAGCATATCTATCTGCAATGAAGCGCTGAGCATGATCGGTGCTAAAACGATTCAATCCTTTGATGACAACACAGAAAATGCACGTCGTTGTGCTTCGGTTTACGACTCATCACGTAAAGCATTGTTGCGTATGCACCCATGGTCATTTGCTCGTAAACGTGAGCAGCTTGCTCCAGTGGTGACGCATCCATCATTTGGCTATTCACACGCATTTCCATTGCCTAACGATTTCCTACGAGTGATTGACACAGGGCAAGAGTTTTACGAAGTAGAGGGTCGGCATATTCTAGCAAATTCGAATTTGATCAACTTAGTCTACGTTTCAGACAATGATAACGAACAGACTTGGGATTCATTATTTTGTGAGTGCATGGCGTTGTACTTGGTTCATAAACTCGCAAAGCCAATCACAGGCAGCCAAACCGAAGCAGATAGTGCATGGCAAAAACTTCAAAATCTATTGAAGCAAGCACGCGCTATCAACGGTCAAGAGCGTCCAGCGCAAGACTTTGTCGCTGATTATGTTCCAACTCTTATGACGGTGCGCAACTAATGAAACAGTTCATCATGAAGAATAATTTCAGTGCGGGGGAGTTAGCTCCAGCACTGTATACACGTACTGATATTCAGCAATATGGCAATGGTGCAAAGACCTTAAAAAATGTAATTCCATTGGTTGAGGGTGGGGTGCGAAAAAGACCAGGTACTTTGTTTTTAAGTGAGCAAGCAGGGGCGGTGCGCATCATTCCATTCATTGTGAATTCTGAAAGTTCATTCATGCTAATTTTGAAGCCGTTGCTGTTAGAAGTCTTTAATCCCCGAACCAACTTAATCATTGCATCCGTTGTGACACCTTATACCGATGAACAAATCTCTGACATTCAGTTTGTACAATATCGCTATGAAATGTTCATGACGCATAGCGATTTACCCGTGCAGAAAGTTTCTTGTAATCCTAGTTTTGCAGATTGGCAGATCAATCAATTTGCATACACACATGCACCTACAGATTCAGAGAGTGCGCGTTATCCATTCCGAAAAGGCAAGCCGTCGGGCAAGGATTTAGGGGCTTTTATTTCATTTAAATTAAATGCAACAAGTGATTGGGACAACATACAAGTGTATTTGACAGGTGATGTTGTTGCATATTTGGGGGCGTATTATCAAGCATTGCGTGGTAATACCAATAAGCAACCCGACACAGAAACGTTAGACTGGATATTAACAACTGCGGAAACAAGTGCTGTATTTTCAGCGGCAGATGTAGGCAATTACATTGAAGTGAATGGCGGCATACTGCGAATTACTAAATTTATTAATGCTGATGAGGTGCAAGGGGAGATTCTTAGAAAATTAGATGCTGATATTTTGGCAATCGAACGCTCTTGGGGAATTATTCCACCAGCTTTTAATGCTGAAAATGGGTATCCACGTTGCTGTACGTTCTATAAACAACGATTAGTTATAGCAAATACCAAGAAAGCGCCTAATAAAATTTGGTTTAGTGCAGTTGGTAATAATGGTGATTTTCTTGAAACCACAGAAGATGCAGATGCATTTAGTATCGTTTCAGCTTCAGGATTAGCTAATAGCATTTTATTCTTGGAGGCACAGCGTGGCGTGGTTTGTTTAACGTCAGGCGGTGAATACATGGTTGATTCCGATGGCGCATTAACGCCGACAACAGTAAACATCAATGAGCATAGTGCATACGGTGTTTATCCTATTACGCGCCCTGAACGAGTCGGTAATGAGTTGCTATTCGTGCAGCGTGGCGGTGAACGTGTACGTGCTTTGACATATCGCTTTGAAGTCGATGGATTAGTTTCTCCTGAAATCAGTTCTTTGTCCTCTCATATTGGTGAATTACACAAAGGTGTGAATGAAATCTCATATCAGCAAGAGCCTGAAAACTTGGTTTGGTGTGTTCTTGGCGATGGTAGGGTTGCATCAATAACGTTCAATCGTGATCAAGAAGTAGTTGCATGGGCGCAGCATGATTTTGGTGGCGAAGTAAAGAGCATGTGTTCAATGCCTACGCAACTCGGTGCAGATCGTTCATTTATGCTGATTAAGCGTAACACCGCAGTTTGCTTGGAAGAGCTATCTTTCGACGCATACACTGATTCACAGCGCAATATTACACCACTCACAAACACTGTGAGTAAGGGTGCGCCTTACCTTAGTGATATTGCGGTTTATCAGCTAGAGGGTGAAGCTATTTATGAGATTGGATTTGTAGATAACGGCTCGACAATGACGTTTCAAGACGTGGCAGGTCAAGAGATTAGCTTTGGTGAAACTATCGAATGCATCGTTGAGCTTTTCCCACCTGAGCTAACTCAAGCACCGTTATCTACAATGATGCACAAAGCAAAAATTGATCGAATCGCATTCTTTTTTAATAAGACGATTGCCCCTGAAATCAACGGTGAAATGATTGAACTGTTTACTTTTGACGATAATCCACTCGACCCAAGAAAGCCGCACACTGGCTATCATTTACACGAGGGAGGGCATTGGGAGGATTTGCATAAAATGCCGTTAATCATTTCACACAACAAACCTCTGCCGTTTCACTTGCAAGCTATCACTATGCAATTGTCAATCAATGAGAAATAGCCATGAAAATACGTGCAGCAACACTTTCCGATGTTTCTGTCATGGTTGAATTGGGGAGTGAGTTTATAAAAGAAGCCCCTAATTATCAAAACCGTCCATATCTTGCGGAAAATGCAGCCAAGCATTTCACTTACTTGATCAAAGGCGGCGGGGTGATCTTTCTAGTTGAACTAAATGAGCAGATCATTGGCGGTTTTGTTGGCCGTATCGGTGGTGATTGGTTCAATGACATCAAGATTGCTTTTGATGATGTGTTGTATGTCGTTCCTGAGTATCGTAAATCACGTGCAGCACAGATGCTTATTCAGGCGTTCATTGGTTGGGCGGCTGCTATGGGGGCAAGTCGTATCCAATGCGGTACAACGACTGGTGTTGAATCTCAATCATGCGTTCGACTGTATGAAAGTTTTGGGTTTAAGCAATACGGCACTGTTTTGGATTTGGAGTTAAAAGCGTGAGCGATATTATTCAGCAAGATAACACTGATTTATTAAAGCAAATTTTAGACAATCCTGAGCGTAGAACGTATATCGAAGTGGTTAAAAAGATTCAAAATTACTTTGTAGCAGGGATTAAAGAAAATCAGATTGATGAAGTAATTCCACCTGTAAAGCACCACTTTGGCCCTGATGTTTACATGCGTCAGATGGATGCTAAAGCTAGAACGTTGGTTATTAGCAAAATGCACAGTACCGAGCATTTTAATATCTTACTTAAAGGTGCAGTTTCACTGATTACCGAAGATGGCATTAAGGATGTATATGCTGGTCAAGTCATGCTGTCTAAAGCAGGGACTAAGCGAATTGGATATTTTCATGAAGATAGCTCTTGGCTAACCATCCATCCAAATACGTTAAATGAAACCAATACTGAAAAGCTAGAAGATGATCTAACTATTCCTGAAAGTGAAATTGATAATTTCCTAGCGAGTATTGGATATCAAGATAAGGAGTTTATTGCATGAGCATGGCTTATGTTGCAGTTGCCGCAACGGTTGTGAGTGCGGCAATCACTGGATATTCAAGCTATCAGAATAATAAAGCTGCTGGCGAACAAGCGGAAGCAGATGCTGATGCTGTAAAAGCGCGTGGTCGTCTTGAGGCGGAACGCATCCGAAAGGAAAAAGGGAAAGCACAATCCGCCGCACGTGCGGCTGCGGCTGGTAATGGGCTTGATGTAAATGAGGGTACGTCCATTGTCATCAATGATTCAATTGAGCAAGCAGGCAACTATGATGCGGCAATGGCAGAGGTCACTGGATATAATTCTTCTCAACGCTTAAAAGCGGAAGCGAGCGTGCATAAAAACAATGCTGGTACTGCTGCTGCAACTGGTGCCTTAAATACCGTATCTGCTGGTGCAAGTGGTTATAGCTCACTCTCTCAGAATAATAAAGGCTCAACTGGTGGGGGGTGGAAATAATGGCTAAAATTCCTATGGGCAATTTCGGTCAATCTATGCCACAGGTTGAACGTATCCAAATGCCACAGAATCAAACTGGTCAGATGATTGCAGGAGCTTTGCAGAATATTGGTCAAGTGGCTGGTCAGGTTGCACAGCAACGCAAACAAGAACAAAATGAAAAAGATCGACTGCAAGGGGCGACGGTCGCAAGCAGTTTCAGTCTTGATATTGAGAACATGGCTGGTGAATACCGTCAACGTGTTGCATCGGGGGAAGATGCGACTGTAATTGACCGTGAGTTCAGTACGGATTTTGCAAAACGTTTGGATGAATCCTTGTCACAAATACCTGAGTCAGTGAGAAAGGACTTTGCGCCTAAGTTTACTGATTTTGGTAATCGTCAGATCAGTTCATTTTATGATATTGGTCAAAAAACCGAAGCGGATACAGCGCGGACAAGTGCAAAACTCACATTAGATAATCTTGCCAAAATGAAAAACTCGGATATGGCAGATCAGTATGCTGGAGAGACTATTCAGGCAAGTAAAAAATATCTATCTCCTAGCGAAGCACTGGAATACGCAAAAGAGTATAAGCAAAACCAAAGTATAAATACTATAAATGAGAGCATTCTTACTTCAACTCAAAAGGCAGATATTCAAGGCTTGCAGAAGATTTATGCGGAATTAGATAAGCCTGATAGTAAGTTCAACAGCCTTGATGGGCAGACAATCCATTCGTTTAAATCCACAATTACAAGCCGCATTGAAGCTTTGAATCATCGTGCGCAAGTGGTTGAAAATGAGCGTGTGCAGAGCGCAGGGACGGTATTTAATCAATATAAATCGCAAGTGCTGACAGGTCGTGCGCTCGATGATGCTTATTCGACAGATGTTGGTGTAGCAGTTAAAGGTACTGAGTACGAAAGCGAGTATGAGTTTTATAAACAGCATTCGGGCAATTTTCAAAAGTTTAGCAATTTATCCACGCCTGAAATGCTAAAGCGATTAAACACACAAAAGGCAAACTCTAAAAACACGACATCAAATGACCCTGTGACTGAAAACAAAATATTCGGGGTATATCAGTCCATTTATGACGAAAAGCTCAAAACAATTAAAGAAAACCCGAATCAAGCGGTACGTGAAGTCGGTTTAGAAGTTAATTCAATCACTGGTGCAGAGTTAAAAGCCAATCCGCAAAGTGTTGTAAAAAAGATCATCGGCAATGCCACAAAACAGGCGGCTTTGAAGGATGAAAATTTATCTATTAAGCCAATCTCTACTGAAGATTTACCTGAAGCTAAAAAAGCATTTGATGCAATGCCGGCTGATAAGAAACTTGATTTTATTGCGGCATTGGTCAACCAAAGCAAAGGTATTGCAGGTGGTAATAAAATTTGGGGTGCGACATTAGAGCAGCTTGGCGGTGGCAATAAAAACTACATTGCGGCAGGAATGGCAAGGGCAAAAGGCTTTATTTCTTCTGATGGTCGTGATGTGGCGGAGTCAATTTTAACTGGAACAGATCTGCTTAAAAACAAGCAATTAATGATGCCGAAAGAGGACATCATGCGGCAGAAATTCACCGTTTATGCTGGGAATACTTTACAAGGTGAAAAAGCGAATACAGCCTATGAAACATTTAAAGCAATTTATGCTGATACGATGGCTGAGCGTGGTTTTAGTCACACAACAAAAGATGCTAACCCTGATAAAAACATTCTAAAAACTGCTTTAGAAATGGCAACAGGTGGGGTTTATAACCAGCCTGATGATTATCGTAATTATCGTGGTGTCAAAAC
>Ga0208916_10001066_pt1 | contig 11981 bp, 9 predicted proteins | sample DEB19_08_DNA_5_FD_184523 | JGI IMG/M metagenome (GOLD analysis project Ga0208916, IMG submission 184523) | Aqueous microbial communities from the Delaware River and Bay under freshwater to marine salinity gradient to study organic matter... | ecosystem: Environmental > Aquatic > Marine > Coastal... | reverse complement strand
GCAAGATCATTGATTTGACCAGTCAAGGGGCAGAGCTGGGAAAGCCCGTGACCTCTGGCAAGACCCCGGCATCCGTGCCGCGCTGAATCTGTGTGAAATGCGGGGCCGGTTCATCTTTGAAGCCCGCCCCGACATTTTCCCGGAAGGGTATTTGACAGAGGTTGAAACCGAGCTTTGGGGGCTGTTCTATTCCGACCGGGCCGCGAGGCAAAAAGCAGCGCAACGATAAACAGAAACGAGAAAAAGCATGGCAGCGTCCACCACAGTCATTGATCTGATTTTTAACGGCGTGGACAAAACCGGGGCGGCGAGTGCTGCTGTCCTGAAGAACCTGGACAACTTCGCCAACAGCGCAAAGAACATCACGCAGCCGGTGGCAGACTTCACCGCAGCCGCTACCAAACTTGAAGCCGGTATTCTGGGTGTTGGCGCGTCAGTCGTTGCATTCTCGGTCAAGGTTGCCAGCGACTTCGATGGCGCATTCCGGCAGATGACAACGCTGTTTCAGGCATCCAGCGAAGACACGGCAAAGTTCCGCGCAGACATTCAGGATTACGCCAGCACCAGTACGAAAAGCATTGAAGACATCGGGCAGTCTTTGCTTGCGGCAATTGGCTCAGGGGTGAAGTACAGCGAGTCATTGGACTTAATCAAAAAAGCTGAACAGCTTGCAGTTGCCACCCGTGCCGATTTGAAAGGCACAACCGAGGTTCTGGTCTCCACACTCAACGCATACGGCCTGACAACTGAAGACGCAGACCGTGTGTCAGGCGTGTTTTTCAAAACCATTGCTGACGGCAAGATCGAGATGGACGATTTGTCGCAGTACCTGGCAAACCTCACGCCCATATCCTCCGCAGCCGGGGTAAGCATTGAAGAAGTTGGCGCAGCAGTTGCGACACTGACCGCATCCGGCGTGCAGCCATCCACGGCTATTGACTCGCTGCGCTCCGCGATGAGCAACATCATCAAGCCATCGGAGCAGGCCGCAAAACTGGCAGCAGAACTTGGCATTGAATTCGACGCCACCGCACTCAAAACCAAAGGGTTCAAGGGCGTTTTGGACGATGTGGCAAAAGCCACGGGTGGCAGCACAGAGAAAATGGCGCTGCTGTTCGGTGACGTTACCGGGCTTTCCAGCGTGCTGACGCTGACCGGGCCACAGGCTGATAAATTCGCTGAATCGCTGAAAGGCATGGGCAACACCACCGGGCTTGTGGCCGAGGCGTTTGGAAAGATGGTGGGCAGCCTCGGAAACAGCACGGCAGTGATGAGCAACGCAATGACCGCGCTTCTCACAGCTATAGGCACCCCGCTGCTAGACGAAGTGGGCGGTATCAGCACGGCCATTGCCAACATCTTCAACAGCCTCGGTGCCAGCGTTAAGGATGGCAACCTGGGTGGGCTGGTTGACTTCATCGACAGCATTCTGGATGACATTGAAGCCGCATTTCAGGAGGTAGCGAAGAACATTCCGGAAGCATTGGAGAAAGCCGATTTTAAACCGTTCAAAGACGGAATCAATGCAGTTGTGACAGCACTTAAAGACCTTTTCGGCGGTATTGACCTTACAACCGTGGATGGGTTGCGCAATGGGATTGGCCTGGCTGGGACCGCATTCCTTAACCTGAGTAATTACGTTGCAGGTGTGGTTAAGTCATTTAAGCCATTGCTCGATGTCCTTACAAACGCTGCAACAGAAGCTGGCGGTCTTGATAAATCATTTTTTGAACTTGCTGGCAAGATCGGCGGCGCACTGACACAGGTAAATTTGTTCCTGCCTGCATTGAATGCGCTGATTGCCCTGATGGCGGTAAACGCAGGTGTGGGCATCGTGAGCGGGCTTACAGCGATGGCAACCACCATGCCATTGCTGATACCGCTTGCTCAGGCTCTGGGGGCCACGCTGGCGGCGGCTTTTGCGTACAAAGAGCTGGACAAGCTTGTGCAGGCGTTCAAAGATCTGTATGACGCACAGAACAAGCTAAACGAGTCCACAAAGCAGACAGCTAGCGTCCAAAAAGTCACCAACGACGTGTTGGCAGACTTTGCAAAAAACACCGGGTTCGTGGTCAAGAGCCTGGACGAAGCCGAGGCACTGATCAAGTCCGGCGCAGTGGCATGGGACAGCGCAACCAACAAATATGTTGAGGCATCCAAAGCACAGAAAGAGGTTGCTGCCAGCACAGAAAAACTGACAGGCCTCACTGACAAGGAAATCGAAGCGCAGATCAAGAATGCAACAGCTGCCGGAAATGCGCGGCGCGTCACAGAAGAACTGGCCCAAAAGAAAGCCGACCTCGCCGCCGTCATGGTTGAAAAGGTCGTGCCTGTTTTTGATGCAGCGACAGGCAAAATTGTCGGGTATGAAAAGCAATTGGTGAAGTTGGAAGCTGGTAGCAAAAAAGCCAAAGAACAGCAAGCATTAGCCGCAGGTGCCATCAAAAAATCAGCCGACGAAGCCAAGAAAGCCGAAGAAGCCACGCGCAAATGGAATCAAGAAGTGCAGAAAATGCAGCACGTGGAAAAGCTGGCATTGATTGAAGCGCAGTCGAAAATTACCACAGCACAGATTGAAGCGGATGCAGAAAAGACCGTGGCCGCTTTTGAGTCTATCAACGCAGGCATTCAGTCAACCGGGGAAACCATTTCAAAACTGGTTGGTGAACTAGCAGGACTTGATGGGCTGGACAAGATCAAGGTGTGGGACGTAATCGAAGAAGAGATGAAGCTAAGAAAGCAAGAGTTCGACTTGCAAAAAGACCTCGTGCAGCAACAGATTGCACTGATGAAAGCCAAAGTTGCCGCCATGCAAAAAGGTGAAGCACTGATAAAAATAGAAGGCGATGGACTGAAGCCGCACCTAGAGGCTTTCATGTGGGAGATTCTGCGCGCCATCCAAACCCGTGTGAACGCTGACGGACTTGATATGCTGCTGGGAGCCTGACCATGCCGAACGTAACCATTTCAGCAACCACATATGACCCCAGCGGGGCAGTGACAATCAAGGCGCTGCCATCGTCTGACTACGGCACAACAGCCCGCAGGATGAACCGCATTGCCACGCTTGACGGCGGCTCAGTGACCAACGACTTTGGCTTTTCCGAAGCCGACAAGACCATGCGGATTGACTGGCAACAAGACCGCGCAACGGATGAAGCAGTGGAGCGCATGGTGCAGCTGCATGCCCGCGTGTACCTCTCCACAAATCGCGGGATGTGGCTTGCGGCTGTGGAGTCATTCAAACCAGGCAACACCTCACAACTCAACCTCCTGCCGGTTGAAAAGCTGGCGTAACACAAAGGACACATCATGGCCGTGCCATCCGTAGCAACCTATTCAGCCGCTGCACTCGTTGCGGCCCACACCTCATTCCGTGATCTGATTGACTCTGGTAGCGGGGCCGGTTCGATCAAAATCCGTGACAGCGCGGATGTGCTGTTGGCCGAGATTCCGTTGACTGACCCGTGCGGGACTGTCAACGGAACGACCGGACAACTCACGATCACGCCATCCGGGCGCGATGAGAGCGCAGACGCAAGCGGGACGGTAGCTTATGGCGAGTTTTGCAATTCAGACGGCACCGTTTACCTGTCATTACCCGCGCAGGCTGGAACTGTGGCAGTAGCTGGCAAGCTGATTATGAACACGCTTGCCGTGGCCGCTGGTGGCCCCGTAGAGGTACTGAGCGCCACCATCGGGTAATCCAATGTCATACGATCCGCACTATGCCAATGTGTCCCTGCTGCTGCACTGTGATGGTGCGGATGGCAGCACCACGTTCACAGATAACGGCCCAGGGGCTAAAACTGTAAGCATTACAGGTGACGCAATAGTAAAAACATCAAGTGCAAAGTTTGGCACAGGCGGGTGCTTGCTTGATGGGACTGGAGATTACTTATCCATACCGGCTAGCAGTGATTTTGCATTTGGTACGGGTGATTTCAGCTTAGAGTTCTGGATAAAAACTTCAGACTCTGGAGAAAGTGTAATAGTCGATCAGTATTCATCAGAATCAGGTACCACGTTCATCAACTGGCAACTGAACGTTAATTCTGGCGTACTGACGTGGTACAGGCGGTTGGCAAATGGATCATCAAGTTATCTGCTTACTGGATCGACCACAATATCTGATAACACATGGCACCACATAGCGGTTACAAGAGCGTCTAACACGCTGATGTTTTTTGTTGACGGCGTTGCGGATGGCTCAGTCACTGATTCATCTGATTACGCGACATCGGTTGTAACATTGAGCATTGGTGCCCAGGTTTACAGCAGAAGTTCATTCTATGACCTGGCTGCATCGTTGGATGACATACGCATCACAAAAGGTGTAGCGCGGTACACGGCAGCATTCACGCCACCGACAGAATCCTACCCAGATAATGGCCCGGATGGCAACTATGTCATAGCATCCGGGCCTACTCCACTTGGATCAGCGTCAGCTTATGCGCTAACCCCATTTTACGCATGGGCAAACGCGCCAACGCCGCTCGGTTCCGCGTCTGTTGTTGGGTACATACCGACAGCAGCACGGGCCAAAGCCCCTAGTCCGCTCGGTGCGTGTTTGTCAGTTGCGCTGCACGATTTCACGGGAGCTATTTCGCCCTATGCCGTTACACGCTACGTCATGGACTTGATCACGCCATCCGGCACGGTGCGCGTGCCGATCAGCTCATGGCAGGCAACATTGCGCACGGGTGCAAGTAGCTATGTGCAGTGCGTCATACCAGCTGCGCAGCCGTGGGGAGCAACCATCAATGCAGCAACCAGCTTCCGCATCTACCGCCGCGCTGTGACAACCAGCGGGCAGGTTATCGAGTATCTTATGGCTGAAGCCCCAGCTGATACGCCACAATTCGACCGAGGCCCGACAAACCACACATGCACACTGAGCGGGTACGCACCGGGTTTTGCAGGGCAAGATGTGTCGCCTGGCACAGACCGCACACTGACCGGCATCCGGTCAATCTCAAGCGGTGCCAGTTACCGGGTGCGGTGTGCGGTGGACTGGCTGCTGCGACCCGGACAGCGCGGAGTGGTTGACGGCGTGCCGTTTGTGGTTGAGTGGATCAACTACTACGTCAACACAGCAGACGCATACATGGAGGTAGGCACATAATGGGCCGCGCTGAGATCATTTCAGGCGGCACAGACGGGCTGTACCGTGTGCGCCTTGACTACGGCACAGAAACCCGTGATAAGCGCGTGCAAAAGCTGACAGCAGACCTGGCAACGGTGCAGGGTAAGCTGGACACCGCAGAATCAGAGCTTGCAGATCAGCAGGCCATTGTCAGCAGTCAGCAGGATGATCTTAACGGAAAGATTGAGGCATACGAGACGGCGGCCAAAAGCCTTGACGGGTTGCGTGTTGCGCTTGATGGGGCTATACAGGACAGATTGGATTTGTCAGAAAACGCCACACCGGAGGAGATAGCCGCCGCGAATGCAGCCGTTACAGCAGCCACAGCCGCTTACAACGCAGCCGAAAAAGTGATCAGAAATTCTGACAAAGAAATCAATGATGCGCTGAAAAAGCTGGAAAAAGAAAAGTCCAAGGTTTACCCGTTGCAGTTGAAAGTCGATTTGCTGACGGACGAAAAAACAAAGCTAGGCAAGCTGAAAAAGTATTGGACAGACCTCACACTGCAAGAGGAAAAAAACGTCTGGTGCGCAGATGTGACCGAGGATGCAACGGGAAAAGTAGCCACGCTGGAGATACCCGGCGAGAACAGCATGGTTGTGATCAAGCCCGGAGCGCCCGTACATACCGACGCTGACGGCAAGCTGGTCGCACGGGCCGTACAGCACCCGAACCAAGCGTTTTTCAATGCCGCTATTTTGCCGGGGTGGCAGAAGTACCTTCCGACATTCCGGCGCGGTACGATCACAGAGCTGGATACCGAGCTGGATACAGCCAGCGTCACACTGACGGACGATAAGTCATCCGCGCAGAGCCTCGGCATCAACAAAGTCTCCGAGCTGAAAAACGTCCCCGTGAAGTACATGGAATGCAACGCCAGTGCATTCGAGGTTGGGGATGTTGTGGTTGTGCAGTTTGATGATCAGAGCTGGGAAAAACCGAAAATCACCGGGTTTGTTCGTGAGCCAAAACCGTGCGGATTGAACCTGCAAGGCATCCAGGCATCCGAAGCGCACTACGGCGGATCGGATGTTGACAAGCCATCATCATCATGGGTGGTGGCTTATGCCAAAGACATGCCCGATGATCCAAAGCCGGAATCCGTGTACGCAGATCACCCAGGACACATCACATGGTCAAGCCCGCATTTCAAAATCGGAAGCAAGCCCGTGGAGCTTTCGTGGCGTGGGCCTGATGATAGGTATTCTCGCATCACAAGCTGGACAAACCACACCGGGGGGTACATATCGTGGATGATTCCAGGCACTCCATTTTTCATAGAAAAAATAGGGGCACCAACCGGGCCATCAGGATCAATACCAGGTGCCAACTGCTACATTGATACAGAGTTTGTTTGGATCAATGGCAGGCGCGTCGATACAACGGTTGAAAAGGTCATAGCCGCCGCGCTGCACAGGCCAAATCCTGACGAACCTGGCGGTGTTGTGCTGCGCGTGCTATCTGACAGCTACCCGCAGAACACAGGCACACGGCGTTTTTGCACGTTTGACATCATCCCGTCAGACGCATCCGGCCCCGTTCCACTGAGCGCAATCATTGCCGCAACATCGTTCAAAATTCACGCTACATGGCCCGCCACGCTGTTCAACCCCGCGCTTGCAGTCAACCCCGAGCTTTCAGAAGCGGGTAGCTGGTACAACGAACAGCGCCCGCACTTTGACAATCGCGGCGAGAGGGTTGCCACGTCAATCATCAAGCAGGGCGAGCAAACGCGGTATCAGGTGCATGCCGTGTCGCTTGACCCCGTGACGTGGCAGATTTTGGAAGAGTTTTCCCCATTGGGGCAAAATACTGATGCCCGCACATCGTCAGCAGAAGTTACTGCTTCCAGGGAGGTTACTTACCCAGGTGGATATGTTGGCGTTGAAATTACAGCAGTTTCATTTCAAATTAGCAGGACATATAATGGTAATTATTATATTTTATATGCAGTTGATTTTTTGAATGATGATTTTGTATATGTGTATCACGAAATGCAAAGCAGTGGCTCAGAATACGAAAGCGGCGCAGGATCGAGAACAAAATTTGGCGATTATAGCGGAGCTGATACATATTCAAAAAGCAATACCATATCGTTAACAGTTAACCATTCAATTCATGGAGTTATTGCACAGCGCACACACACATCAACAGAAACTGGCGGCGTTGGTTTTGATGGTGAAAATGCAACAATATCCAGCACAACAGACACTGAATTTATATGGGATAAAACTCAATTGTGCGCAGATTTGAGCCGTGATGTTTTCGCGATAGGTGTTCCACGTCCAAATAAATATGAAATAAATTACAGTGGGCCAGCCGAGGTAATAGACAACATGCACGCGGACGAACTAAGGGCGACCGTTAGCGTAACAACCACAAATAGCCAGATTGAATATGCTGTGTTTATGGATGGTGAGGCTGTTGTTAGCGGTACAAACGGAGATTTCGCAATGCCGCCAAACCCAGATACTATTGGAACAACATTTATATCTGATGTATACCCAACTGGCATGATGATGGTTGTAAACGACAATATATCATTGCCATATTCATATAACATTACAGAACCAACATATCTACAATCGTCCGGCACAATTAACGCAAGCAATGAGGCGTGCAAAAACATTGCAGTCAGGCCGGATGGCAAAGCAGCCTATTTTGGCGTGAACGCCTGGGATGCTGGCGGCCTTGAATTGCTTGTGGTCAAAAACAAGGACGGCACAGGTACAGTCATCAAAGAAGTGCCACCATACATAGATGGCACCCATCCGACCATTGCCTGTCCAGTGTTCGGAAGCCGCCGGAAATAGTGCAACCGCTGCACAGTTTTGCACAGCCGCCACGGATAAAATGGCGGCATGGCATCATTCACAACCTCCGACCTTGCGGCCATCAATGCTGCCATTGCCTCCGGCGAGCTGACCATCCGCGCCGCTGATGGCAAGCTGGTCACGCTGCGCAGCTTGTCCGATTTGATGCAGGCGCGGCAGGCCATCATGACCGAGATTGCCAGCACGACCACACCGACAGCCGCCCGCCGCTTTGGCCCCCGTGTGCTGCTTGCCGACTTCAGGGAGTGAGCGGCATGGCTAAAAACATCATTGATCGCGCCATCGAATACATGGCCCCAGGCTACGCGCTGCGGCGCACGCAGGCCCGCAACATCATTGCGTACTACGAAGCGGCCAAGACAACCCGCAAGCAAAAGCTGACCCGTGCCACCAACTCACCCAACGGTGAGGTGCAACAGGCCGGGCAGACGCTCCGACAGGTTGCCCGCCATCTTGAGCAAAACCATGATCTAGCGGTGGGCGTAATCAATACGCTGATTGCCAACATCGTCGGGCCAAACGGCATCGGGATTGAGCCACAGCCGCGCAAGGCAGATGGCACGATTGACGATGTGCTGGCCCGCAGTATTCTGGATCTCTGGAAAGACTGGACGATGGCCCCCGAGGTCACCCGTCAGCACGACTGGCCCAGTGCGCAGCGCATGCTGGCCCGCTCTTGGCTGCGTGATGGCGAGGTGTTTGCACAGACTATTACGGGCAATGCAGCGAGTCTGAACCACGGCACAAAGGTTCCATTTAGCATCGAAATGTTGGAAGCCGATTTTGTGCCTATGGAGTACAACCAGCTGGCGACAAACGGCCAAGGCCAGATCGTGCAGGGCATCGAGCTGAACGCATGGGGCGCACCGACTGCGTACCACGTGTACAAGGCAAACCCGCTGGAAGGCTCCGCTGGTGTGATGTTTGGCAGTTCCGACACGAAGCGTTTGCCAGCCAGTGCAATGCTTCACTTGAAGAACGTGGTTCGCATTCGCCAGGCCCGTGGCGTGTCGATTTTCGCATCCGTCTTGACCCGGTTTGATGACCTCAAGGACTACGAGGAAAGCGAGCGCATCGCGGCCAAGATCGCCGCCAGCATGGCCGGGTACATCAAAAAGGGTAGTCCTGATCTGTACGACCCGGACGCAAGCGGCGAAGCCCGTGGGATGAAGTTCGCACCCGGCATGATTTTTGATGACCTCAGACCGGGCGAGGAAATCGGCACGATTGACACCAACCGGCCAAACCCAAATTTGCTGGCGTATCGCAATGGGCAGCTGAAGGCCATCGCATCCGGTACCGGCCCGACCTTTTCCAGCATCGCGAAAACCTACGATGGCACGTACTCTGCCCAGCGGCAAGAGCTGGTGGAGGGGTACGCCATGTACGCCACGATGGCGAATGAATTCGTGGGCCGCATCGTGCGCCCCGTGTACGAGCGATTCATCGCCGCCGCCATCGCATCCGGGCAGTTGATTGTTCCCCGTGGAACCGCAGCCGACACGATAGACGATGCAGCGTATTTGCCCCCAAGTATGCCTTGGATCGACCCAAAGAAAGAAGCCGAGGCATGGGGAATGCTGGAAGACCGTTGCTATGTCTCCGGCCCGGAAATCATCCGCAAGCGCGGCGGGAATCCGATTGATACGCTGGAGCAACAGGCCCGATGGTTGCGCGAAAAAGCTGACAACGATGTGCCAGTAAACGCTGGAATGCAGCAACAGCAACAACCAAACACTCCCCAAGAGGCAGACCAATGAGCGACACAAACGCAGTACCTGGCATCTACGCCACGCGATTGATTGACACGACCGCAGGCTGGGTTCCTGCCGTGGTCAACGTCAACCCAACCACCGGGGCGGCTGTGCCCGACATTACCCGTGGCAGCGGCCCAATCGACGCAAACACCCAGCGAGTGACGCTTGCCACCGATGACCCCGGCGTGGCCGCGCTGGCGAGTATCGACGCAAAGACCGTACCCGTGCTGGACAGCACCGGCCAGCCATTCAACCCTGACTCCGGTACCCACACCTACGGCTACAGCGCCGGTTTGCTTGTCACAGACACGGCTACCGATGGCGCGACAAGCTGGGTCAAGACATACACATACACCTCAGGCGTGCTGAGCGCAGAAAGCAAGTGGGTGAAGCAATGAGCACCAACCTCGCCCAACTCGCCGCACACGGCTTTGCCAAACTGACGGGTGCGCAGCGTCTGGCGGGGGCCTTGCAGCCCGTAGCCGCTACATCCAACGGCAGCATCGTGCTGCCAGACGGCACCTACTTGCGCAACACCGCCGTCAACCACATCGGTGTGGCTGGTGCGGCAGGCTTTGGCATGGGCATTTGCCCTGCGCCTGACGCGGCTGGCATGACCCCAATGTCCGGCTACGACAGTCCGACCAACGCCAACTATGGCAACTATCAAGACTCGCGTGGATCGGTATGGTGCTGGATTCCAGCTTTCCGCTTGCGCCTGGGCAACGCTGCTGACTCCGGATTTGCCACTTACGGAGCCAACACCATCCGCGTTGTGCCAGTCGTGCAGCACCCGGATGAGGCTACGGCAAACGCTGAGGGTTACTACCTGCACCGTGCATTCATCAATGGCGGGCAGGTGCAGCGCGGATTCTTCCGCAGCAAATACGACATTTCAGCACTCAACGGCGTAGCCGCCAGCCTGCCCAACGTGCAGCCCATGGTGTCTGGCCCAGTGGCGGGGCAAGTAGGGTTTTCAGCGGTGGGCGCAACCAACGCCTACTTCGGCGCAATGGATGCCGCGCGCACCATGGGGCCAAAAGTACATGCCGAAACCGTGTTCCAGGCTGATGCCCTGTGCCGCATCTCCGAAGCCCACGCCCAGGCAGCCACCAGCAGCACTTACTGCGCCTGGTACGACCCAACTGGCGTGCGCAACTACCCCAAAGGCAACGACAACGGCGCACTCAAGAGCGAGGCTGACGTCATTTTGAGCGGCGGCAGCGCCGTGACATGGACCAGCGCAGGCAATGCCGCTTACCCCGCTTTCGCACTGACTGGAAGTGGCAACCAGTTGGCCAAGACCACGCACAACGGCCAGTTGTGCGGGGTGACCGATGTGGCCGGGAACATCTACAAAATCAATCCAGGCATGACATGTGTGGCCAGTACGGCGGCCATCACCGGGGCGACACAAGCCAACCCAGTGCAGATCACGGCGACAGCCCACGGGCGATCCACGGGCGACGTGGTACAGATCACGGGCGTTGTTGGCATGACGCAAATAAATGACCGACTGTTTACCGCGACCGTGATCGACGCAAATACCTTGACTTTGGACGGCGTAGATGGCAGTGCGTTCAGCGCCTACACATCGGGTGGGATGGCGACCGGGCGGTTCTACGTGCTCAAGCCCAGCGTTGACATTGCTGCCGTGACGGCTGGCAACACGCTGGCCACTGACCACTGGGGCGCACCCGGTGTGGCGGCACAGTTTGATGAAGTTCAGATGCAGTTTGCAACCACTTATCCAAACAATGGGTTTGGCATGCGGTATGGAAGCGGCGCAAACGCTGTTTTCAGCCTCACGTCGGCGGCCAGTCGCGCACGGGCAATGGCAGGCATGCCGGAGTCCGGAGGGGTTTCTGTGTCCGGAGCCAATTTGATGGGCGGCGACTTGTTCTATCAATTTTTCATCAATCAGCTCTGTGTCATTTCGCGCGGCGATTGGGGCACCGGCAGCACTGCCGGTTCCCGCGGCCGCAAGCTGGACACCTCCCGGGCCAGCGCGTACGCCAGCGTTGGTTTCGCCGCCAGTTGCTACTTATAACCCAATGAAAGTACATCATGACCACCATCTACAGCTACCAAAAAGTTTCCACGCCTTACACCGTCATCCAGGCTGTGCTGCCTGATTCAGCCGGGGCAAACGATGAGCTGCACTGCACAGAGCTTTGCACCATCGACGGCATCACGTATTTGTCGGTGCCCGATGGTGTAACGCTGCCTGCGCAGCCACCCGAA
>Ga0208916_10001065_pt1 | contig 11990 bp, 10 predicted proteins | sample DEB19_08_DNA_5_FD_184523 | JGI IMG/M metagenome (GOLD analysis project Ga0208916, IMG submission 184523) | Aqueous microbial communities from the Delaware River and Bay under freshwater to marine salinity gradient to study organic matter... | ecosystem: Environmental > Aquatic > Marine >... | reverse complement strand
GACGGGTTGCAGGCCGAGCAGCAGGGCGAGGATGAGGACGATGAGCTTTTGTGGCATGCCAGTGTGGGTTCTTGGGCTTACGCCGCGTTGGCGCAGGTTTCTGCGTGCAGCGCGATGGTTGAGGCCGGTACGCGGCTGCCCTCATACTCACTTCGCTTGCCAAATCGGGCAGTCCGAAAACCAGCTTCACTGCTTGTTTGAGGTTGGCTGTCTTCGTGGACCGCGATGGTTGAGGCCGGTACGCGGCTGCCCTCATACTCGCTTCGCTCGCCAAATCGGGCAGTCCGCGTACCGACCCCAACCATCGCTGTGGGGGCGTTCAAGGTCTGTTGTGTCAATGCACCCGTTGACGCAGAGGCATGGGGACTCGCCGCGCGACGCTCGCGATTTGGCGAGCGAAGCGAGTATGAGCGAGGGCGCGTGGCGGGGACCCATGACTCGGATTTCGCTTCAGGGCTTGTGCCGAAGGCAGAACAAGCTGTCCGGTCTTGAGTTGAAACCGCGGTGGAATGCTCCATCACCTGCCCCGCAAAAACAAGGCGTCCAAATCCCGCATCGTCATCTGACGCCAAGTCGGGCGGCCATGGTTGCACTGGTCGGATCGTTCGGTCTCTTCCATCTGGCGCAGCAGACCGTTCATCTCATCGAGCGTCAGTCGGCGGTTGGCGCGGACAGCGCCGTGGCAGGCCATGGTGGCCAGAATCTCGTTTTGCGCGCGTTGCACCACGGTGCTGGCATCGTGTTGGGCCAGCTCGGCCAGCACGCTGCGGGCCAGCTCCACCGCATCACCGTGGGCCAAGGTGGTGGGCACGGCACGCACGGCCAAGGTCTTTGCCGACAGGGGCGAGATTTCCAGGCCCAGTTGTTCCAGCGCTTCGGCGCAGGCTTCGGCGGTGGCCACTTCGGTGGGGTTGGCGGCAAAGGTGGCTGGGATCAGCAAAGGCTGGCTGGCGATGCGCGGGCCTTCGCCGTGGGCGGTGTTCAGCTGGTTTTTCAGGCGCTCGTACACGATGCGCTCGTGCGCAGCGTGCATGTCCACCACCACCAGGCCCTGCTTGTTTTCAGCCAAGATGTAAACGCCATGCAACTGCGCCACCGCGCGACCCAAAGGCCAGTCGCCCTCGGGCAAAGGGGCGGCCGGGGTGCCTTGTGCCCAGTCGGCATTTGCCCCTGCCAGCGCCTGGCTGTCGGGTTTCGGCGAGATGGCCCACATGCCCGAGGCTTCAGCCGCCTGCGGTGGCATTGGGCCCTGCGGGGTGCCATCACTTGACCACCCAGCGCTGACTTCGCTGCGGGCTTCGTTTGTGGGCTGCCACAGTGCCTTGAGGTCGGCCATCGCCTGTTCGCCGTCCACACGGGGGCGCAAAAAATCAGCCGGTTTGTAGCTGGGGGCGTTGAAGCTGGCCAGTCCCGGGCGTTCAAAAGCCATGCCGCCTTGTTGCCAGGCGGCCGATTCGGGCAGGGCCTTGGGTGAAGGGCCATTTTGCAATTCGAACGCCTGCGCTGACTCGGACAAAGCCCCGGGGGATGCCGCAAACGGGCTGTCGCCAGCGGCCTCGCTCAGCTTGTGTGCGCGTGGCGCAGCCAGCGCGTTTTCCAGCGCATGGCGAACCGCTTGGTGCACGGCGCGGCTGTCGCGAAAGCGCACTTCGATCTTGGTGGGGTGCACGTTCACATCGACCAGCGTGGGGTCGATTTGCATGAACAGCGCATAGGCCGGTTGCTTGTGGCCGTGCAGCACGTCTTCGTAGGCGCTGCGTGCGCCGTGCATGACCACTTTGTCGCGCACAAATCGGCCATTGACATAGGCAAATTGGTGGTCGGGGCGCGAACGAGCGGCATCGGGCAGGCCCGCGCGGCCGATCACCTTCAGTGGCCCGGCGCTGTAGGCCACCGCAATGGACTGCGCCACAAATTCCTCGCCCAACACATCGGCCAGGCGCTGCTCCAGCCCCGCTTCTCCGGGGTGCACGCGCCACTGCTCGACCAGTTTGCCTTCGTGCCAGATGGCAAAGCCCACATCGGGGCGGGCCAGCGCGTGGCGGCGCACGGCTTCGATGCAGTGCGCCAGTTCGGTGCTGTCGCTTTTCAAAAACTTGCGGCGGGCGGGGGTGGAGAAAAACAGTTCTTTCACTTCCACTGTGGTGCCCACAGCGCGGGCCGCTGGGCGGATCTCACCGGTGCGGCCATCGAGTGCAAAGGCGGTGGCTTGGCCGTCCATGCGCGAGAGCAAGGTCAATTCAGACACCGAGTTGATGGCCGCCAGTGCTTCGCCCCTGAAGCCCATGGTCATGACCGATTCGAGCTCGCCCAGATTGCCGATCTTGCTGGTGGCGTGGCGCTTGAGGGCCGTGGCCAGCTCGTCCGGGGCGATGCCGCCGCCATCGTCTTCCACCGAAATCAGCCGGGTGCCACCACCCATCAGGCGCAGCGTGATGCTGCGCGCTCCGGCGTCCATGGCGTTGTCCACCAGTTCGCGCACGACCGAGGCAGGGCGTTCGACCACCTCGCCTGCGGCGATCTGGCTGATCAGTTCATCGGGGAGTTCGCGAATGGGGCGGCGCGCGGTCGCCGGGGTCTGTTGGGAGGTCACCGCCTGATTTTAGGGCTTGGCCGGGGATAATCGGCCCATGGACCTTCTTTTGCAACTCCTTGATTTCATCCTTCACGTTGACCGTTACCTGGAGGCCTTTGTGGGCCAATACGGGGCCTGGGTATACGCCTTGCTGTTTGTGATCATCTTTGTTGAAACCGGCTTGGTGGTCATGCCCTTTTTGCCGGGCGACTCTCTGCTTTTCATTGTGGGCGCCATGTGCGGGGCCGACCTGATGAGCCTGCCACTGGCCATGGGCTTGTTGCTGGTGGCGGCGATTTTGGGGGACCAGACCAATTACACGATTGGGCGCTACTTTGGTCCCAAAGTGTTCAAGTGGGAAGACTCCCGGTTTTTCAACCGCCAAGCCTTTTTGCAGGCCAATGCCTTTTACGAAAAGTACGGCGGCATCACCATCATCTTGGCCCGCTTCATGCCGTTTATTCGCACTTTTGTGCCCTTTGTGGCGGGCGTGGCCGAAATGACACGCAGCAAATTCACCCTCTACAACGTGGTGGGCGGTGCCATTTGGGTGGTGGGGCTGACGCTGGTCGGCTACCTGTTCGGCAACTTGCCTTTTGTGCAAACGCACCTGTCCAAGATCATTTGGGCGCTGATTTTGGTGCCGGGACTGATCGCGATTGTGGGCGCTTGGCGAGTCCGCAAGGCCGCGTGAAACCACCTCAAAAAGAAGGTCGCTGACCTGCCGGGACCTGTCAGGTGACAAACCCCGACGGCTTGCACAGGCTTAAAACGCCTGAACTTCAGCCCAAGTGGGCGGCTGGCAGCCTTGGCGGGTGCAGTTGATGGCGGCGGCTTTCATGGCGTCTTCCAGCGTTTGGGCCACGCGAGCGGCATCGTCATGGGGCTGCAAGGCCCAGTCGGCCAAGGTGTTGCCCCAAAAGGTGTCGCCTGCGCCCACGGTGTCGGCCACGGTGATGCGCGGCACGGGCAGGCTGTGCGATTGGCCTTCGATGTCCAGATAAGCGCCTTCGCCGCCAAAGGTCAGGGCCACGCGGCTCAAGGTGTTGGGTGCCGCATCCGAACACGATTGGCGCAGTTCGCGCACCAAACGCGGTGATTCAGCGATGGCGACATTTGCAAAACCCATGGTTTCCAGGTCTTCGTCGCTGGCCTTGAGCCAGTCGGTCAGGGCAATCACTTCGCGCAGCGCTTGCACATACTCGGTCAGGTCATGTGCCACTTTGGGCCGCAGGTTGATGTCCACGCTGATGGTCCATCCCAGCGCGCGTGCCGCCTTCAAAATAGCCAACACTTTGTGGTGTTCGGGCGGAATCAGCAACAAAGAGCCCGTGTGCAAAATCCCCGGCGTTTGTTGCTGGCGCAACAAGGCCACGATGCCGTCCACGGTGTAGTCGCGGTCGGCAATGCCTTCGCGGTAAAAGCCGTAACTGGGCTGGCCGTGGGTGACTTGCACCACGGCCAAAGAGGTCGGCAGGCGGCTGGTGCCACCTTGCAGCTGTACGCCGTCTTTTTGCAGCAGCTGTGCCAGGCCTTGGCCGAACAAGTCGGTGGACAAGGGGTTGAGGTAAGCCGCGCTGGCACCGCGCAGGGCAGCGGCACGGGCCATGTTGAAGGGGCTGCCGCCCATGAGGGGACGCAACTGGCCATCGAGCTGTGCGATGCAGTCCATCAGGGCTTCGCCCAACACAAAAATCGGAGTGGTCATGGGCATCAGTGGGGCAACATGGTGTGGCCTGAACGGTCAGGCCACAGGGTTTAAGACGAAGGACAAGTCCCGGCGATGACGCTGTGCTTGCTTATTTCTTGAGCAGATGTTTGCGGCGCACCACATCGATCCACACGGCCACGATCACGACCGCGCCAATGGCCATCATTTGCTTGAATTGCGAGACTTCCATCAGGTTCATGCCGTTGCGGATCATGGTGATCAGCACCGCGCCCAACAAACTGCCCCAGATGCTGCCGCGACCGCCAAACAAGGAGGTGCCGCCCAAAATGACAGCGGCAATCGCGTCCAACTCGAACATTTGCGCCATCTTGCCGCTGGACGAGTCCATGCGGGCCATCAGCACGATGGCGGCCAGTGCGCAGCACAGGCCAGAAATCACATAAACACCCAGCTTGTACCAGCGGATGTTGATGCCCACTTGGCGGGCACCCATTTCGTTGGAGCCCATGGCGTACACGTAGCGGCCAATCTTGGTGCTCGACAAAATGAAGGCCATCACCACAAAAAAGATGCCGGTGATCAGCGTGGGCATGGGCACGCCCAGCACATCGCCGTAACCGATGAAGGGCAGGGGATCGGGCAAGCCCGCGTTGTCAAAGCCACCGGTCATGTCAAAGGCCAGACCGCGCCAGAGCGTCAGGCCGCCAAGCGTGACGATGAAGGCCGGGATGCCGACAAAAGCGACAAGGTAACCGTTGAACACGCCCACCGCTGCGCCAATGGCGAGCGCCATGAGCATGGCCAGATAAGGGTCAATGCCCATTTTGATCATCATGTGACCGGCCACGGCACCGGCCAGTGCAGTCAACGCACCCACGGCCAAATCGACACCACCGGTCAAGATCACAAAGGTTTGTCCACCTGCGAGCAAGGCGATCACCGAGGCCTGCACCAGGATGTTGGACAGGTTGCCGGTGGTCAAAAAGTAAGGCGAAGCGAAGGTGAGCAAAACGCCCAGAACGATCACCGCCACCAGGGCGCCGTACCACTCTTGTCGTGTGATGGATTTCATAAATTTCTCGGTATTTCAAACAGATAAGCCCGGACCTGCAGGTCCGGGCGGGCCACATCGAGGCCTTGACTTATTTAGCCTTGACTTTCATGAACTGGCCCACGCCGGAGTCGGCAGCGAACTTGTCCACGTTGGCTGGCAGCACCAGGAAGGAGCCGGTGTCGATGCGTGCTTCGACTTTTTTGCCTTGCGCTGCAGCAATGGCGGTTTCCACGCCCACTTGGCCGATTTTGGCCAGCATTTGCGCGGCGTTGGCTTGTTGCCAGCCTTGCTTCATCATGTCCAGGCCACCAGGGGAGCCGTCAAAGCCAGCGATTTTCACGTCGCCTGGCTTCTTGCCAGCGGCCATCAACGCGGCCTTGGCACCCAAAGCGCCGCCGTCCCATGCGCAGGCGATCACCTTGGCAGTAGGGTTGGCGCGCAAAGCAGCTTCCACACCGTTTTGGGCCATGGTCTGGTCCCAAGTGGTCGCGACTTCAACGATCTTGACGTTCTTGCGGCCTGCGTTCAGGGCGTCCACAAAGCCTTTCTTGCGCTCTTGGCCAGTCGACTGACCTTGGTCGCCAGTCACGTAGATCACGGTGTCACCGTCTTTGATCTCGCCTGCAGCCCACTTGCCTTGCACGTTGGCGGCTTTGATGTTGTCAGTGGCGACATAAGAAGTGATCTTGGCGCCGGTGATGCCGGTGTCCACGGCGATCACAGCGATGCCAGCGGCCAAGGCCTTGTTGATGGCGGGGGCGATGCCAGCCGAGTCCACAGGGGCGATGGCGATCGCGTTGACTTTGCGGGTGATCATGTCTTCAACGATGGCCAGTTGACGCGACAACTCACCTTTGTCGGCGGCCAATTCGATGAACTTCACGCCTTTGGCCTGACCGGCTTTCTTGGCACCGCCGTTGATCAAAGTCCAACCTTCGTTGGTGTTGCCGTTGGTGATGTAGGCGACCGTGATGTCTGCGGCCATGGCAGACGTGAACAAAGTGGCGGCGGCGGCAGCGATGGCCAGGCGGCCGAATGTGCGTTTCGTGATCATGGGTTTATCTCCGTTGTTGAGGTCAATTCGGACAAGAAACCGTTTTCTTGTCCGCGAACGGATTGGAAACGAAAAAGATGACTAAGTAAACCTAGTAGTTTTACTAATACGGTTTTTCAACAAATCATTCATGATCCGGTCCATTCATTGTGAAAGTAGCCGCCATGTCGACATCCACACCCGTTCTCGAAATTCAGCAACTGACCAAGCATTACGGCGGGGTCAAAGCCCTGACCGATGCCCAATTTCGCCTCTTGCCCGGCGAGCACGCCGCCATCGTGGGCGACAACGGTGCGGGCAAAAGCACCTTTGTGCGCCTGATCACCGGGGCCGAGCAGCCCAACACCGGCGACATCCTGCTGGACGGGCAAAAAGTCAACTTTGAGTCGCCGCTCGATGCCCGAGAGCAGGGCATTGAGACCGTGTACCAGACGCTGGCGCTGGCCGAAGACCTGGACGTGCCGGCCAACATCTTTTTGGGCCGCGAGATCACGCGCCTGAATTTGGGCCCCTTGTCTATCCTGAATCACAAGGCGATGCGCGAAAAATCGGCCAGCATGCTGTCGACCACGGGCGTGAAAATTCAGGACATGTCCGAGAGCCTGCGCGGCATGTCGGGTGGTCAGCGCCAGTGCGTGGCGATTGCCCGTGCGGCCGGTTTTGCCAAAAAACTCATCATCCTGGACGAGCCCACTGCGGCCTTGGGCGTGCAAGAGACCGCCCGCGTGGAAGAGATCATCAAGGGGCTGAAAAAGCAAGGCATCCCGCTGATCATCATCAGCCACAACCTGCGGCAGGTGTTTGACCTCGTGGACCGCATCTGGGTGTTCCGCCAAGGCCGCATCATTTGCAGCCGCCTCACCCGCGAGACCAGTCCTGAACAAATCGTGGGTCTGATCACTGGCGCGATTGACCCCGCCAGCCTTCGTTCTGAAGAGGCCGTCACATGCTGAAAGGGCTCGATCCGCTGTTGACGCCAGAGCTGCTGATGCACTTGTGCGCCATGGGCCACGGTGAATGGGTGGCGGTGGTGGACGCCAACTTCACCGCCGACCATTTGAGCCAGGGCAAGCCCGTGGTGCGCTTGCCAGGCAACAGCCTGGAGCGGGTGAGTCGGGCCGTGTTGTCGGTGCTTCCGCTGGCCGTGGATGTGGCGCAGCCTGCGGCCTTCATGCGCGTATGTCACAGCGCAGACGGCCACCGCACAGCAGCTCAGCAAGCCGTGGTCGATCTGGTGGTGGCCGAAGGTTTTAAGGCCGAGCAGGTTGAGTCGGTGGAACTCTACGCGTTTTACGAGAAAATCAAGGGGGCCAGCCTGATCGTTCAAAGCGGTGAGGGCACGGCTTATGGCAACGCCTTGTTTTGCAAAGGCGTGATTCTTCTTTGATTTTTCCTGATTGTTGAACGGCTCCGTTGCATGAACTCCGCATCCCCCAACTCCGCCATGCGCGGTTCCAACCACGTCGGGATGCGTCAGTTCAATGAGCGCATCGTGCTGCAGGCCATCCGCCACCACGGTGCCATTCCCAAGGCCGATCTGGCCAGACTGACCCAACTGTCAACCCAGACGGTGGCCATCATCGTGGGCCGTTTGCTCGACGACGGTTTGTTGGTTAAACAAGACCGGGTGCGCGGCAAAATCGGCCAGCCCTCGGTGCCACTGTCGCTCAATCCGCAGGGCGCGTTCAGTGTCGGCATTCAGGTGGGGCGACGCAATCTGGAGTTGTTGGTGGCCGATTTCACCGGCCAACCGGTCGAGCGAGTGGAAGTGCTTTACGACTATCCCGATCCGGATCAGTTGTTCCAGTCGATGACGCAAGGCTTGCAGACTTTGCAAGCGCGCATGGGCGATTTGTGGGCCCGCACCGTGGGGGTGGGTTTGACGGCGCCCTTGTCTTTGCACAAATGGGCCGACCTGCTGGGCGGGCAAGCGGCACAGGCGCTGGCTCGTTGGGAGCACATCGATTTGCCCGAGCAAGTGCAGCGCCTGACCGATCTGCCCGTGGTGTTTGCCAAAGACACCACTGCCGCCTGCGTGGCCGAGTTGCTGCAAGGCCATGGCCGCAGCGTGCGCAGCTTTTTGTATGTGTTTGTCGGCACCTTCATTGGTGGCGGCTTGGTGCTGTCGGGCCACATCATGAACGGCGAACGGGGCAACGCCGGGGCGATCGGCTCTTTGCCCGTGGGCTTGGCCTCGTCCGAATCCAAGGGCTTGGGCATGCCGCCACAGTTGCTGCAAAAAGCCTCGGGCTGGCAGCTCGAGCAAAGCCTGCTGGCCGCCGGGCACGACCCCTTGCTGATTCACCAAGCGGCCATCATGGACGCTGCTTATGCCCCGTTCACCGCCCCCTGGATCGCCCAAGCCAGCCAAGCGCTGGCCATGACGGTGGCCAGCTCGGCGGCCTTGCTCGATCTGGACGCGGTGGTGATGGACGGCTCGCTGGGCGCACCCCTCATGACCGCCCTGATGAGCGCCACACAAGACGCGCTGGCCCAGTACCGTTTTGACGGCATGCACCAGCCCCAGCTGTTGGCCGGGCAGGTGGGCCCGCACGCCCGTGCCTTGGGCGGCGCTTTGCTGCCGCTGCACAGTCAGTTTTTCCCCGACAAAGACATCTTCTTGAAACAGGACGCTGCATGAAGTTTTATCTGGACAGCGCCGATGCCCGCCAATGGGCTTTGCCTGCGGGTTGCCCACCGGTGCAGGGCGTGACCACCAACCCCACGCTGGTGATGCAAGCAGGCTTGCCGGTCAGCTTGCCTGGCTATCTGCAACTGGTGGCGCAGGCGGGCGAGGCCCGCATGCCCGAGTTGATGCTGCAATTGCCCCGAGCCGATGTGGGCGAGGCCGCGCAATGGCTCGAGGTGCTGCTGCCCGCCGCCGTGCAGGCCCGTGTGCGCCTGACCATCAAGCTGCCTTGTCACCCCGACTGGCAGCCGGTCTTGCGCGAAGTGCAGGCTTGGGGCGTGCCCACTTTGCTGACAGGTTTGTCCAATCCCGTGCAACTGCTGTGGGCGCGCGCCCAAGGGGCCAACCATGTGGCGCCGTATGTGGGGCGCTTGCAGGCCGACGGGCGCGATGTGTGGTCGCTGATCGAAGCCTGTGTGGCGGTGCAGGCCGATGGCTTGCAACTGCTGGCCGCCAGCATCAAATCGGCCGATGTGCTCTCGCGCCTGATCGCAGCCGGTGCCCATGCCGTCACGGTGCGCCCCGAGTTTGCCGCCGCCTTGGCCACCGACCCGCTCACTCTCACGGCGATGGCGCAGTTTGACCGGGATGTGGCGACGAGCCAAAAGCCTTAAAGGCTTCGGTTGCGCGCCAGCGGCGGGTTGCGCGAAAAGTATTGCAGGATGCCGCGCATCAAAGCATCGGTGAGTTGCTGCTGATAAACGTCGCTGCGCAACTTGTCTTCTTCTGCCGGGTTGCTGATGAAAGCAGTCTCGACCAGCACGCTGGGAATATCGGGGGCTTTGAGGACCGCAAACCCCGCTTGTTCCACCCGGGGTTTGTGCAGGCGACCCACGCCGCCGATCTCGCGCAACAAGCTACCGCCCAACATCAGGCTGTCCTTGATTTGCGCTGCCGTGCTCATGTCGAGCATGGCGCGTTGCACCTGGGCATCCTGACTGCCCAGATTGATGCCGCCGATCAAGTCGGCCTTGTTTTCTTTTTGCGCCATCCAGCGTGCTGCACTGCTGGAGGCCGCGCCTTGACTGAGCGCAAACACGCTGGCGCCGCTGGCCTGTGGCGTGAAAAACGCATCGGCATGGATGCTGACAAACAGGTCTGCCTGTACGCGCCGGGCTTTTTGTACCCGCACATGAAGGGGCACAAAAAAGTCAGCATCGCGTGTCAGGTAGGCCCGCATGGGGTTGCCATTGACGCTGCTGGCGTTGATGCGGTCGCGCAGCATTTTGGCGATTTTGAGCACCACATCTTTTTCGCGTGTGCCACCAGGCCCAATCGCGCCAGGGTCTTCGCCGCCGTGGCCCGGGTCCAGCGCGATCACGATCAATCGGTCGGCCTTGTTGTTGGACACGGCGCGTGGCGGATGGTCTTGGCTGTCGATGTACGGGCCTGCCGGGGGCGTCAAGTCTTGGCGGCGGGTGGACAGGGCGGCAGGGGGCGTTACAGAAGGCGAGGGCAGGCTGGGTGCACCGATGGCAGAGCCTGCACGGGTTTGGCGGGCGATCAACTCGCCCAAGGGGTCGTTCACAGGGGCTGCGCTGGGCAGGGCCGGTGCAGGCAGCGTGGTCTTGGCCGAGGCCCGTTCCTGAATCAACTGCTCCAAGGGGTCAATGGTCTGGATGGGGTAAAGGTCGAGCACCAGCCTGTGGGCATAGGCCGCTACAGGCGGAAGACTGAAGACCTGCGGCGCGATGGGGTGTTTCAGGTCAATCACCAAGCGCACCACCTCGGCGCTGTATTGGCCCACACGGATGCCCGCAATGTTGGGGTCAGAGGCTTGCACCTTGCCGACCAGTTCGCGCAAAGCGGCGTTCAGTTGCAGGCCTTCAATGTCCACGGCCAGCCGGGGTGGGGAAGCGATGAAGGTTTGCGTGGTTTTGAGCGGGGTGTCCGATTCGAGCGTGACCCGGCTGTAATCGGGCGCGGGCCAAACACGCACGGCCAGCATGTTGGCACCGCGTGCCAGCTGTGCCGCGCCCAGGCTCAGCACGCAAAATCCGGCCTGGATCAGGCGTCGGCGATCAGCGCGCATGCTCTGCCCCCGCAGGTGTGGCCAGCCACGCTTGCAGCCAGTGTTGGCCTCGCGGGGTGCCTGCGCTGATGTGCACGCTGCGTTGTTCCTCGTCGAGTGCGTCCAGCGCAATCACCCAGTCGGGCGGCGGCAGTTGGCCCGCCACCTTGTCTGGCCATTCCATGAGCTTGAGTCCCGGCCCGGCAAAGATGTCGCGAAAACCCGCGTCTTCCCACTCTTGCGGGTCGTTGAAGCGGTAAAAATCAAAATGCCAGATAGGCCAAGCACTGTCGCCCGAGCCCGCTTGGTGTGGCTCGACCACCGCATAGGTTGGGCTTTTGATGCGGCCTTGCACCCCGGCGGCGCGCAGCAGGTGGCGCACCAGCGTGGTTTTGCCCGCCCCCAGATTACCGCGCAGCTCGATGCGGGCATCGCGTCCGCCCGGCCAAGTGGTCAGGGCCTGGGCCAGCTGCGTGGCAAAGGCTTGTGTGGCGGATTCGTCGGCCCACACGCCCTCCCAAACCAGGGCCAAGGGCGGGGTTGTAGCGGGGCTTCCTACAATCGGTGGGTGACTGCTCAACGTACTCAAATCGACCTTCTTGAACTGTGGCCCCAGATCCAGATCTGGGCGCGTGAACTCGGATTGTCCCAAATTGGCGTGACGGGCATCGATTTGACCTCGGCCGAGCCCGGATTGCAGGCCTGGCTGGCCGCTGGGTTTCACGGCAGCATGGGCTATATGGCCAGTCACGGCATGAAGCGCGCCCGCCCAGCCGAGCTGCAGCCGGGCACGGTGAGTGTCATTACAGCGCGCATGGATTATTTGCCATCGGACACGCCACCCGACTGGCTGGCCCGCGAAACCGCCCGCAGCTTGCAGCCGGATGAGGCGGTGGTGTCGGTGTATGCCCGGGGGCGTGACTATCACAAGGTCT
>Ga0208916_10001063_pt1 | contig 11992 bp, 20 predicted proteins | sample DEB19_08_DNA_5_FD_184523 | JGI IMG/M metagenome (GOLD analysis project Ga0208916, IMG submission 184523) | Aqueous microbial communities from the Delaware River and Bay under freshwater to marine salinity gradient to study organic matter... | ecosystem: Environmental > Aquatic > Marine >... | reverse complement strand
CAAATTAAACAATGGAAAATTTAACTAAAATTCAAAGGGAACTAAAAGTTCCAAAAGGAAACTTCAACAGTTTCGGAAAGTACAAGTATCGTAGTGCAGAAGATATCTTGGAAGCAGTAAAGCCAGTGTTAGCAAATAACAACGCAAGGCTAACTATTAGTGATGACATAATACTATTGGGTACAAAGGTATTTATTAAGTCAACAGCCACGATTAAAATAGGCGATGAGGTATTAAGTTGTAGTGGTTATGCAGAAACATCTGAACACAAAGGAATGTCAGCAGAACAAACAACAGGAACTGCAAGTAGCTATGCTCGTAAGTATGCTTTAAACGGATTATTTTTAATTGATGAAACAGAAGCAGATGCAGACAATCAAAACGTGACTAACAGTAAACCTACACTGGCTAAAAACACACAAGGATTCAACGATGCTTTAGACTATGTAAAGAACGGTGGTGACATTAACAAAGTAAAAGCAAAGTATTTTTTAACTAAAGAAGTGGAGGATTTACTAAATGTTAAGTAACGAACGATTAGGTAAATTCACAGCATCTTCCATCCACAATTTGTTTGTGGGTGGTAAGGGAGCAACGAAAGATTCATACATAATGGATAAAGCAATAGAGACTGTTAAGGGCTATGCAAAAAGTTTTACAAGTAAACATACCGAACACGGCAATATTAACGAATTAGAAGCATTAGAATCGTTTATAGAGGTAACAGGTCTGAATGCAGTATACTTGGATTCACAATACTTTCCAATTAACGAAAACTGTGGTAGCACACCTGATGCAGCTATTATGGATTTTGATGGTGTAATTTCAGCAAGTATTGATTTAAAATGCCCAACAGAAAAGTTCTTTGAACAAAAAATGATGATGATAAACGATAGTAAGCCAGAGTTTCAGAATGTTCCTAAAGCATATTTTTACCAAGCGCAAATGCAAATGATGAGTTTGAGTAAACACAACGAAAGTTTAGGACATCCACCTGTAACTAATCATTATTTAGTTCGCTATTTAACATCCACGAACTATGATTTTGATGGTAACAAAATTGAAATAGACTTACCATTAAATGTTCGTATATTCTACAAAATAATTCACGCAGATTTAGAAGTTCAAGCAAAGATACTGCAAGAAGTAGAAGCAGCAAGTGAGCAAAGAGATGCATTAATTAACATTTTAAAACAACCAATAATCTAATATGTACAAAGTAAAAGGAAAAATCACCAAAATCGGTGAAGTAGTAAGTGGCTTAAGTAAAGCAGGGAAAGAGTGGAACAAAAGTGAATTCGTAATTGAAACTTTAGACCCTAAATACCCAAAGTTAATTTGTTTTACATTGATGAAACAAGATGAACTTTTAAACCACAAAGTAGGTGGTGAGGTAGAAGTAACTTTTAGTGTTGATTCTCGTGATTACAATAATAAATGGTATCACAATATCAATGCAATAAGTTTGAGCAAAGCACACGATAGTTCAAATTTACCATTTTAATTTAAACAGCAGGGCAGTTAATAGCTGCCTTGCTTAAAAAAAAAACTATGACAGTATTAGACTTAATTGAAATTTTAGAAGATATGCAGCACGATTTACAGGTTATGTATAAAGTTACTGCCAATTCAAATGGAATGATAACTTTTGCAGCCATAGAAGATGTTAGCGAAGTTACAACACACGAAACTAACCAAACATTTGTATTACTTGAAACAAGGTTTAAGCATAATAATTTAAACTAATATGAAAGACAAAAAATGCAAAGTTTGTCAGGTAATATTTACTCCTTATAAATCAACGCAGGTAGTTTGTACTCCTAAATGTGCAATTGAACTTGCTTTTAGTAAGCCAGTAAAGAGCAATATTTTAAGACTTGAAAAAAAAGTAAAGCTACAAAAGTTAAAGACATATACTCAAAGAGTAAACGAGGTGAAGGTTATATTTCAAAGGTGGGTACGAATGCGTGACAAAGATTCACCTTGCATAAGTTGTGGCATCAAAGAAACTAAACTTTGGGATGGTGGGCACTACAAAAAAGCAGAGTTATATCGTGGTGTAATCTTTCACGAATTTAACGTAAATCGACAATGCCGCAAATGTAACAATTATTTAAACGGAAATGAAAGCAATTATAGACAAGGATTAGTAAATAGAATAGGTGAACAAAAAGTAAAAGATTTAGAACTACTTGCAGAAGAAACAAGAGTATATAAGTGGACAGATTTAGAATTAGAATTTTTAAAAATAAAATACAAATAACAAATGGAAAAACAGGAAATAATCAGTAAAATAATTTTCGAGGCTGAAAGAAAAATAAAGCAAAACACTGGTATAGTAGTATCACTATTTTGCAAGAGTAAAGAAGTAAATAGCGACAATGAATTAGCACGAATAATAGTAAAGTTATGTGCAGATGAATACGGAATCCCTATTGAAACATTAATCGCAACTACCAGACATCGCTTACAATGCGAAGCAAGACAAATCTCAATGAAATTAGTCAGAGATAACACGACATTAAGTTTAAAAGAAATAGGTGAACTTTATATGGCTAAAAGAAAAAACCAACCACCTGCATTAGGAAAAGACCATACAACTATTATTCACGGCATCAAAACCATTGACAACCTATTAAGCTACGACAAGTTAGTAATTGAAAAATATAACCGAATATTAGCAGACTTTAATAAAATAGTTAATTGTTAGCATCTTGTGTTTTGAAATGAAATAAAAGTATTATATTTGCAAGAGTTAAAAGATGTCAGAGCCCTTTTAGCAAACTATCATTAATTTCCATTAGTTAATTAAATATAGGCAAATTCCCCAAGTAGCTCTGACCTGCTTGGGGTTTTGTCGTTTTAGGAATTATGAAAAAAGTCATCACACAAATCAAAAATTATTTTAGCCAAAGTTTTAATCAAAACAAAACTATTTGGTTCACTGCTTTTTATTGTAATGGTAAAGCAAAAATGAATGTTTTATCACATTATAAACTTAATCAAATTCAGCTATATTCATTTAAAATGGATTCAGATATTAATATACCTGTTATAGTTTTACAAAAAGAAGATGCAATTGAATTAGTTAGACGTTTAAATTTAGAAATTAAAAAACTAAATTATTAATTATGGCAAAGAACTTTCCTTTTTTTAAATTTGTAGCTACGGAGTGGCTTACAGGTGATATTGTGTATGAAGAATTTAGCACACAAGGTTTATTTATTAATATATGTGCTTTATACTGGCAAAGAGATGGTAAATTATCTCTTGATGACATTAATAAAAGATACAAAACTGAAATTATAAACAATTTAATTGATAGGTTTTTTGATGTTATTGATGGTAATATTAGTATTAATTTTTTAGATGAGCAGTTAATTGATGCAGGTCATATTTCAAAAGTAAATAGTGAGAATGGTAAAAAAGGAGCGGAAGCAAAGCGAATTAAAGCGAACGCTAAGCGACCGCTAAGCCAACCTTTAGCGAATTCAAGCAAAGAAGAAGAAGAACAAGAAGAAGAAAAAGATATATTACCACAATATATTTTTAATTATAAAAAATGTACTGATATACAATTTGTAGAAGAATTATCAAAGTATAAAGATTCATACAGTAAAAAAACTTTAAATGCTTTTTACATTTATTGGTCTGATAAAAATGAAAAAGGTAAAATGAAACTTGCAATGCAAGATACTTTTGAAATAAATAAAAGATTAGTTACTTGGCAAAACAATGAAATTAAATTTGGTAAGCCTGAAACAATTGATTCAAGAAACCCTAAAAACTTACCAATAGAACTATGAAAATAACACGCATAAACGACAAACACATAATGGATGAGATAATGTACTTGCGTGAAAACAACACATCAAATTTATTAAGTACAGGTTTTGAAACATTAGACCAATTTTATAAGATTAGACCAACTAATACAACTATTATTTATGGTTATCCTGCAAGTGGTAAGAGTGAATTTGCTTTACAAATGTTAGTTGGTTTATCTGCAAAAGGTAAAAAACATTTAATCTATACACCTGAAACTGGTAATGCTGCAGAGATATTTTGTGAGATAGCACATAGCTTAACAGGTAAAACATTTGATAAAAGATTCTCAAACTACATAACCGAAGCAGAAATTTACAGAGTTCAAAACCATATATCAGAACATTTCACTATTATTGATGATGATGGAATAAAAGGATTAACTTTGGAGCATTACGAAGAAATAATAAAAGAAGTAATAAAAGATGGCAAAGGTTTAGACTGCACTCTAATTGATAATTTTAATGACTTGGAACATAAGACAGCAGATTTAAATAGTATTGCATCGTACTTACCTAAATTCATATTGGATTGGAATCGTATATCAAGACAAAATAAAATACATTCTTTTATGGTTTGCCACGCACGAAATCCAAACGGACTTAAATCAGGTGAATTACCAAAAGCACCAAGTGTGTATGAAATAAATGGAGGTTCTGCTTGGTATGCAAAAGGTCAAAGTATGATATGTGTAAATAGGCAATACGAAGAAATAAACGGAACAATGAAACAATCTAATACAGTTGATATAGATATAAAGAAAATTAAACCTAAAATAGTTGGTAAACGTGGAACAGTAAATTTAGACTTTGACTTTCCTAAAAAATGCTACTACGAAACAATTAATGGAATAATAAAAACAGTTGATACTGGCTTTAAGACATCTTATGAAATACCTGCTGAAATAAAAGCAAGGATAGGAGAAAAAATAGCAACACAAGCAAACTTTGATTTAAACACAGCGCCATTTTAATTATGACATTCAACGAATATAAATCAATTCAAAATATAAGGAGTAATGAGTACAAGAACTTACTTGTAGAAATTAATAAATACTTCTCACTATTTGGTTCAGATAACCACAATAAAGATTTATTCTTTGATTTTTGGGAGTTTAATTCATTTATAGAGCAATTTGAAGTTAAAGTGATAAAGTCACAAGGGACACAAAAAGAAAACGGATTAAAGCATCTTGAAACACTTTACAGAATGCAGGAGTTTAACGCACGAGTATTCGCAAAGTTTAATTATGAGAATGTATTGTTTAGGGCAAAGTCAAAAAGATTGCAAAAAGAACAGTTTGTTTTCATTGAAAAAATAGATGAACTGCAAAAAGAAATTAAATTATTAAACAACTTAAAGGAATTTTAAATATGGAAAATATAAAAGAAATAAAAGAAAAAGAAGAGATTGAATGCAAGTATAATTTTTATACTTATGCAAATAAAATAGAATCATTTTGCGAAACTTGTGAGGATGGTGATAATTATGAACTTAACTATAATAAAAATAATATGGAAAAAATAAGAGTATTAAACCTTTATGCCTGTTTAGGTGGTAATCGTTACAAGTGGGATGAGGTGGCAGATATTGAGGTAACAGCTGTTGAACTTGACCAAGAAGCAGCAAGGCTTTATCAAGAAAGATTCCCAAATGATATTGTAATAATTGCAGATGCACATCAATATTTATTAGACCATTACAAAGAGTTTGATTTTATATGGAGTTCACCACCTTGCCCAAGTCATAGTAGAGCAAGGTATTGGAATAGTTCAAATTACGATACTACAACAAAACCAATTTATCCAGATTTAAAATTATATGAGGAGATTTTATTTTTACAACATTATTTTAAAACAGGTAAGTTTGTAGTTGAAAATGTAATACCATATTACGAACCATTAATACCTTCTATAAAACGAGGTAGACATTTATACTGGACTAATTTTAATTTACCAATAGATTTAAATGATAGAAGATTTGCAATAAGTCAAACTAAAAACGAACTTAAAGGATTATGTGATTTTCATAATTATGATTTTAATAATTATAAAGGAGAACAGTCTGTTTTAAAAATGGCACGTAATTTAGTAGACTATGAAGCAGGTAAAACAATATTTAAAACTGCTTTAGGAATAATACAAAAATCAAATTCAAAGCAATTAGAACTAATTTAAACGTAGTTTATAACTTGTGTAAAACATAAAATAGATTAAGTTCTATTTTTGAAGCATCAAATTATTGGTGCTTTTTTTATTTAAAAAATTTTGACACGAGAAGAAATAATTAACCACATTTTAAGCAATGATAGTTTCAGAACTACTTGCTATAAGATAAATAAGAAGTATTGTGAAGACATATTTCAAGAAGTGTGTGAGCAAATTTTAACGATTAAAGAAGACCGATTACCAACCAAAGAGCATCTGTCTTTTTGGTTTTTTTGTGTGGCACGGAACATAATTAGTAAGCAAGGTAAGTTAGGATACATCATTTATAAATACGAAGATTACGGCTATATCTATTCAAAGGAAGATACACACCAAGAAGCAATAGATGAGGTGTTAGAAGAAGAAGAAATAGGCTACAATGTAGATTTGCAAAGCATCGAAGAGTTTATGCTTGAGTTAGATGAGATGGATAATCGAATACTACTACACTATAACGAGTTAGGAACATTGTCAAAAGTTCATCGTGCTACAGGCATCAGCTACGAAACTTTAAGGAAAGCAAAAAATAGAATAAAGGAATATTCCAAGATATTAAAGAAATGAAAATATTAGTTCTAATACCAAGTTACTCGGAAACAAAGCCAGGTGAAAAGTCAACATTAAACGGAGTTGATTACCATAGGTTACTTAATCCACATAAAGCATTAGCAAAGTTTTATCCAAACGAGATTGACTTATATCAAGTAGGTGACATTGATTCAGATATTATTGATGGAGTTGATTCAATTGAATTTATAAAAAGATTTGATTTAGTTGTAGGCAATAGAACGATGTCTAAGATATTGGAATCAAAAAAGGTAGCTGAAAAAATAAAGAAGTCAGGTGTTAAATTCGTGCTTGATATGGATGATGACTTTCAATTACCAACCAATCATATTTTATATAATGTATCTAAAAGAGATGGAATAGGAGGAGATGTAAAAGATTCTATTAAGTATGCTGATGTAATAACTTGTACTCATCAATTATTAGCAAATGAAATAAACAAAGAATTTGGAAAGAAAGAAACATATTTAATTCCTAATGGATTGCCATCATTTGCACAATTTGAACCAAAACCGTTTAAAACTGATTTAAGTGCTGTTTTTGGATGGAGTGGTTCAATAACCCATTTTGAAGATATTATGCTAATGCACGACAGTTTAGCGGCATTATATACCGATTATAGATACAAGGATAGTTTTAAAATGATTTATGGTGGTTACGCAAAAGGAGATGGTGAAAGTGAAGCAATGCTTGGAGTTCTATCTTGTAAAGGTAAAGCAAGTGAATCTAACTTTGAAATATTCCCAAGCACTGATGTACACAACTATGCTTACTTCTACGATAAGATAAACGTGGCACTAATACCTTTAAAGAATACTCGTTTTAATAATATGAAATCAAACCTTAAACTATTAGAAGCAGGATTTAAAAAGAAAGCAGTAATAGTTTCTGATGTTCATCCGTACAATACTTTACTAACTGATAAAAATTGCTTAATAGCAAAGAATAAACACGATTGGTACAAACAAATGGTAAAACTAATCCGTAATCCAAATATGATAGAAGACCTATCCGAGCAATTGTATTTAGATGTCCAGGTGCAATCAATAGAAAAAATAGCTGAATTAAGATATAACGCATACAAACAAATATTAAACAAATGATAATAATAGCAATAGGAATAGCAATGGTTTTCGTATCGTTCTTTTCACTTACTCAATTCCCAAAATGGTTAGACTTTAAACCATTCAACTGTATAGTGTGTCTAACCTTTTGGGTGTGTGTAGTTACTTATGTTTTCAATTTGCAAACTTATGCAGAACCATTTGCATACGCAGGATATGGTGCTTATGGTTCAATAATATTAAAACGATTATTATTTAAATTTTAATTATGAGAAGATACGAAGAGATATACAACGAAATGCAAGGTGCATTGTTAGCAGATGAACGATTCACGATACTTGAACTACTAAAGATATTTGACAAAGAAAGTAGTTGGTGTGGAACAAATTATCAACTAATCAGAATCAAAGAATATAGTCAAGAGATTACAGGTATTAGGTCTGGCGATTGTCAAGGATGTATGATTCAAGCAATGAAGAATATGGTAAGATTCGTGAATAAATACGAGTTAGATAATCCAAAACAAATAACAATAGATGAAGTAATAGAAAAAGAACACACAAGAAGAAACTTATACCAAAATAGAAAAAAATGATAACCGACAAAGAATTTTTAGAAGCAGAATTAAAGATGGGAATAAGTCCATTTAATCAAGACTTTATTAACTTATGTGATGCAACAGTAGATGCAATATCAAAAGAGATAATATTTGAGTCAGTATTAGATTATGGTGCAGGAGTTGGCGCATATAGTAACTCTTTTTACAACAAAGGGTATAACATCGTATGCTACGAACACTTTGCAGCACATCGTGATTATATGGCAGAGAATTTACCACATTTAGTTGTACTGCCAAAACCAATCACTACTGATTTGCTTGTGTTTATAGAAGTTTCAGAGCATATGACTGACAAAGAACTTAAAGCACTATTTAAGAAAATAAAACCAAAGCATATATTATTTAGTTCCACACCAAATAAAACCGAAGGAGATGCTGAATGGGGACATATCAACATTAAAACTGAAGAAGAGTGGAATCAATTATTTGAGAAACTTGGATATAAACTAATCAAAAATATTAACGTGCCAACAACCTGGACAAGATTATACGAATCAATATGAAAGAATATATAAATCATCCACAGCACTATGGTGGGGTAAATAATATGTTTGAGCCTATAAAGGTAATAGAACACTATGATTTAGGGTTTATGCTCGGAAACGCAATAAAATACATATTGAGAGCAGGAAAGAAGGATGACAAAATACAAGACTTGGAAAAAGCATTATTCTATCTGCAAAGAGAAATAACTAATTTAAAAAAGAAATAAAATGAACAAACAAAATATTACACTAAAAAAAGCAATGTTAGAAGCATTAGAGAAAACTCTTGGCATTGTGACTACAGCAGCTAAATTAGCAGGTATTGAAAGAAACACACACTACACTTGGTTAAGGGAAGATGAAGCATACAAAGAAGCAGTAGAAGGCATAACTGATATGGCTATTGACTTTGCTGAATCACAACTAAATCAATTGATGCAAGGAGCAACACACGAAGTTGTTACGCATAGAGGAGATATAGTAGAAATTAAAGATGCACCAAATCCGAGTTCAATAATATTCTATCTAAAAACTAAAGGTAAAAAACGTGGATATGTTGAAAAGCAAGAAGTGGAATTATCAGGTGAAAGAGAAATTTTTAAAGGTCTTGATTTAAACATCAGAGAAAACAAAGAAAGTCAATAAAACCGTTTGTCTACACGATGGACAAATCGCATTTATGTTAAAAGAAACCACAGCACAAGTAAAGATATCTAATTTAAATAAAAGGATTAGAATAGTACAAGGCGGAACTTCATCTTCCAAAACATTTAGTATTATACCTTTGCTGATAGACTATGCTTATAAGAATCCTAATAGCGAAATAAGTGTAGTAGCTGAAACAATTCCACAAATCAGAAGAGGTGCTTTAAAAGACTTCTTAAAAATAATGGATTGGATTGGATTCTATAACGACAATCAATTTAATAAGTCTACTTTAAAATACACTTTTAAAAATAAATCCTATATTGAATTCTTTAGTGCTGACCAACCAAACAAATTACGAGGAGCAAGGAGAGATGTGCTGTTTATTAATGAAGCAAACAATGTAAACTTTGAAGCATATCATCAGTTAGCGATTAGAACAAAGAATTTCATATATCTTGACTTTAATCCAAGTAGTGAATTTTGGGTACATACTGAATTGTCAAATGATAAAGATGCAGACTTAATAGTTTTGACCTATAAAGACAATGAGGCATTAGATGAGGCATTAGTCAAGGAGATTGAGAAAGCACGAGAGAAAGCAGAAACAAGTTCATACTGGGCAAATTGGTGGAAAGTTTATGGATTAGGGCAAATCGGTTCACTTGAAGGTGTAGTGTTTGACAATTGGAAACAAGTGGATGCAATACCTGCTGATGCAAAGCTATTAGGATACTCAATGGATTTCGGGTTCACGAATGACCCTACTACGTTAATGGCTATTTACAAAATGGATAATGAACTTTACATTGATGAATTACTGTATAGAACAAATATGACTAATAACGACATCGGTAATTTTATGAAGTCAATAAATATAGTAAGACCATACGACATCGTAGCTGATTCAGCAGAACCTAAATCTATTGAAGAATTGAGAAGGCAAGGATTCAACATTCAACCTGCAAGTAAAGGTGCAGATTCAATCAAGATAGGTATTGACATATTAAAGAGATACCAAATGAATGTTACTAAACAATCAACAAACACAATCAAAGAATTAAGAGCATACCAATGGGAGAAGGATAGAGATGGCAAACTAACAGGTAAACCAATTGACCATTCTAATCACGCAATAGATGCAATACGATACTTTGCTTTAAATAAACTTAACAATCGACCACAAGGCAAGTATGCCACAATAAGAGTATAATCAGATTATAACAAATAACCAACTAAAATATATTATTTAGAAATGAAATTAGAGAATTTAACAATAGGGCAGTTCATTCAATGCAAGACAATATCTGAATTTGAAACCGATGTTTTAGACAAAAGTATTAAAATGTTATCAATAGTAACAAACAAGACTTTTGATGAGATTGAAGCTATGCCTGTTAATGAATTGACTGATGCTTTAAAGCAGTTTAACGAGATTGAAAAGCTAACTGATACAACTAAAGTTAGAATGAAATTTAAAGTTAAAGGCAGAAGATTTGAGTGCATATGGCAAACGCAGAAGTTAGGAGCAAATCAATACATAGATGCTACATCGTTTTGCAAGAATGAGAAAGAAATCGTGAATAACATTCATAATATTTTAGCAAGTATTTGCGTGGAGAGAACTTGGTATGGCAAGAAGATGAAATACAATCCTGAAAATCATAAAGAGATTGCAGATTTGTTTTATAATCATATGAAGATTACCAGTGCTTATCCGATTATGCTTTTTTTTTGCAAATATTTCGAGGAATTGCACAACAATATCCTAATTTATTTGGAGGAGGCAGCAGAGAAGTCAATGAAGATGGCAATGAATCACCCCAAAGTGGTAGAAGTTTTGAAGAAAAGTGGGGGTGGATTGCAGTCATAAACAATATGTCAAATAACGATAGAAGTAAATGGGACTTTTATTTTGATTTGAATGTGATTGAGTTCTTGAATACAGTTGTATTTTATAAAGACAAAAGCGAAGAAGATAAACGATTATGGCAAAAGGCACAGGCGCATCAATAGGTAGTAAATATGGGTCATCAGTAGATAACTTTCAAAAGGAGTTAAAAAGTGGTGCTGATAAAATTATGATTGATTGGGCAAATGAAAGCATAGCTATAATGCGAAAGATATTAAAGCAAAAAACAAGGATAAAAGATAGGGGTAAGTTAATAGCTGACCTTGCTCCGAAACCTTATCCTATGGATGCTAATGGTAACATAAAAATTGAGATTGTTACTATGCAAGACCATTGGGAGTTTTTAGACAAAGGAGTAAAAGGAGTTAAGAGTAGCGCAAAAGCACCTAACTCACCTTTTAAATTTAAAAATTTAGGAGTACCAAAAATGATGCTACGTTCATTTGCTGATTATGCAGCAAGAACAGGTGTAAGAGAAATAAAAGGAACTACATTAGCAACAAAAGGTAAAAGCAAAATACAAGCAGGTAGAGACATATTAAAAGTAGCAAAACAATTAGCAATAGCAACAAAGATAAGCGGAATAAAAGCAGTTAATTATGTTGAACCTGCAGTCGGTAAAAAAAGATTAAAGATATTATCAAAAGCAATGAGTAAAGAAATAGGAA
>Ga0208916_10001062_pt1 | contig 12006 bp, 23 predicted proteins | sample DEB19_08_DNA_5_FD_184523 | JGI IMG/M metagenome (GOLD analysis project Ga0208916, IMG submission 184523) | Aqueous microbial communities from the Delaware River and Bay under freshwater to marine salinity gradient to study organic matter... | ecosystem: Environmental > Aquatic > Marine >... | reverse complement strand
AAGAATGCCGACTCGGTGAGCGCCGTCAACGATATTCGTTCCTGGACTCAGCTTTCTGTTTTCGAGCAAGAATTTCTTGACCGTCTTCTTTCAGCGGCCGGTTTCGAGAACATCGGGAACATCGTCGACAACACCCCGGAAACCGCTAGCGAGAAAAGCCAGGCCGAGCTTTTTGCGTGCATCACGCTCCGCCGCTTCCTCGTCGAGAATCAAAAGGCTGACACGACCAAGCTTGGCCGGATCAAGGTCAAGGCTCGAATCTGGCGGGATCCCTTTTCCTTCGAGACGCCCTTTGGAAGGACTTACGTGAACTTCCTTGTCACTTCCCCCTTCAACGGTCAAACGTTCGTCTACAAGGGAGGCAAACGCCTTGGCGGGCTCGGTGAGGAAGGAGTGCTTGCTGCTACCATCGAAGGCTACGACACTCGGGACGGCCTCCAAAGCGCAATTGTGAAGCGCCCGAAGTGGACCGCCGGAGACGAAAAGGCTTGACGGGCAAAACGGGCTGAGGTAAGGTGCAACCCATGAAGAAAACACGCCGTCAATTGCTTGTGGTGCTGCAGCGTAAAATAAAATCTGAGCTTAATCCCTTTCAGCTTGACGTCAGCCTCCAGCTAGGGTAGAGTGAACATCATGAAGCCCGACCTGACGTATCGCACAAGCGGACTATTCACGACGTTCTTCGCCGAGTCTAAGTCAGGCGAAGATGCCTGGCGAACGCTCGCTGAGCAAACCAATGGAACCGGCAAGATCTTCACTATTCATCTCAAATCGATGCTGCAGCAACTTCGTGCAGCGGGATACAAGGTTTCCAAAGTCAAGGCGTCGCCCTTTACCACGGAAGAGATTTTTTCGCAACTTGATGCACTCGATAGCTTGACAGAAAGCTGAGAGGGAAGTAGACTAGACTAGACTTAGACTTAAGGGGCCGTAACTCAATTGGTAGAGTGGCAGACTTTTAATCTGAACGTTCCGGGTTCAAGTCCCGGCGGTCCCACCGAAGCTTATGGCTTAGCTAGCTGTAGGCTTCAACCATCCTCCAAATTTGGAGGATGTGGATAGATCCCGTCATTTAGTGAAGATGGGATGCCTATCCGGGCGATGGCAAGGTTAGCATTGGCCGGCAAGGCGGGTTCGACTCCCGCACATCGCTCCAAGGAATCAGTCACTGAGAAAAGATGCTCAGCTACACGAGGATCGTGGGTTGAGCGATCACTGTCCGTGACTGATTCCTAATCCAAGTGCATTCTGCAGGGTGCGCTTGGTCACCTCAGGGCGGCCGACCTGGGTGTTTTCTTTCTCTTAGCTTCAGAACCTTTGTAGCAGAGATTGCCTTGGAATTCGAAGTCCAGGGTGCACGGCGAAAATCCGTTAAGCGAAGATTGGCTTTTTAGGCCATTCGTTGCGCCGTTTGACGATACGCATCGAATGTGTGTAGCGCACTGCCTGATAGGGGTTCAAGTCCCCTGCTTCGCCCCAATTCAAAACCGTCGGAGTCTAATGAAATTCATCGAACGCCTGCTCCTTCTTTCGTTTGGCATCCTCTTGTACGCCAAGCTTTGCACCGCAACCTCTGCAGGGCTTCATTGGGCGATTGTGCTCTCGCCGGTCATGTATTGGATTGCAAATGTTATCTGGGTGGCGTGGAAGGAAACATACCGCCCAGACTGGTGAAGATCTGGCATTTCCAGAATAGGAAATATCCCTCGCCACAACCGGGGGATATTTGTGTGCACTACGATCGCCGCTGCTATCCTCCAACTGAGCAGCTAACGCTCAAGGTGCGATGGTCCCTTGCGCACTGGCAAGAGGTGGAGCCGACCATCTTAGGGCCACGAACCTATCCTGCAGGTTTGGCCTCTTGGGGCAGCTACGAAAAATTGAGGTAGCTTGTCTTTTTTGCTTGCCACGCCGCTCATGTTCTGGCAAGGTGAGCAACATGGACACGCAATACAGCCTCAAGATCGTCGCCCTCGCCTCCAACGACTTCGTGGTTCCCCGCCGTTACGCTGCAATTCAGTCCATCCCGGAAACGGTCACGGTTGAAGCATCCTTTGAACCGGAAATTACGCTCAAGGCCGACGGCAAAATCCACACGTTGCCCGGTGGCGACGGTCGGGCTTACTTGAACTTCCTAACTGCGCCGAACTACTATGAAAGCCTTGCTGAGGTTGCTGGCGCTGTAGGCCGGGAACTTTTTGGGCGAGGCTACCACTACTCGGCACGGCTTGACTTCCGCAATAGCGAAGTTGCTGGCATTACCTACAGCTTCGCCATTTCGAGCTCAGGGGCCGTTATTGACATCACGGGACTCTGAACTTGAACCTTCACGAAGCGCTCGTCGAGTGGAAAAGCCGCAAACGGCGAATGGGATGCGTCAGCGCTGCAGCCTGGCTTTGCAAGCGGGTTCCGAGCTTCCGCCCCCTTCGCCTGCAGCGGTATACGGCTCACGGCGAGATCTACGAGCATGTTGTGGCCTGGGATGGTCAAATTGTCATAGATCTAGCCTGTTACGCCGATAAGCCAAGTTCCGCAGCCTAAACCCCCGAGAGAAATCTTCGGGGGTTTTCTTTTTCGCTTGCGTTGCGTTTCGAAGTCTGGCAATGTGAGCGGCATGAACTCCAAGCAAGTCGCCGCTGAAATCCGCAAATCCTTCAAGTCCAGCAACATTAAGGCATCGGTTCGGATCGATGGCTCTTCTACGGTTCTCTGCGAAGTGAATAGCGGTTCGCTCAAGGCCGCCCGGGAGATCGCTGCAGCATTCGAGAAGATTCAGCGTGATGCAGACGGCAACGTAGTCGGCGGCGGGAACATGTTCGTGCACGTCGTCCCCGGCGTCGAGCTGATTCGGGATTTCAACAATCGAGTCCGCTCGGCCCTCTTTCAGGTTCGTCTCGCCCGCACGGCACCGGGAACCGTTCCTGTAACGGGCTGCTACATCGATGGCAAGCGTGTTGAGATCCTGAACCTCACGGCGTCACCCTTCGGAACCGTGGAGCTTTACGTCGGCGAGGGCGGCCAGGAACTTAGCCCGGACACGATTCGCTCATATCACAACGAAGATGCCGCCATCGCTCGGGCCGCATGGGTTCTTGCAGAAAACTCTTGACGACAACATCGAGATAAGGTAGGTCAACATCATGAAATGGACACCGGAAGCAATCAAACTCCTCGGCCAGTCACTCGGCTGCAGCCAGCATGCTGGCCTCAAGTTCTTCGGATACTTTGATCGCCTGGATCGAAAGCTGACGATTTGCGATGAGCCGGTATTCATCGGAGTTAGTGCCGACGGATCGGAATGTGATGCAGATATCGTGCTGCAGTTCCAAGAGGCCCAGCTAACGGACTTGATCGCCGCCATGTTGCGCCGAGAAATGGGGTACTGGCAAAACAGCGCCTCAGGCAACATCCCAGATGAGATTTGGGAATTGTCAAATCCCAGAACGTGCCACTGCGAAACCTGTACCAAGAGCGCAAAAAACTTGCGAGTCTATCTGCAGGATATCACGGAGTTGATTGCGAACAAGTAAGCCAAAAAAGTTCTTGACGGCAACCTCCAGCTAGGATAAGGTGAATCCCATGAGCAACACAACAACCGACCTCGAAATCCTCCGCAAAGAACCGCAGCGCTTCACGTGGGGAAAGATCGACGAAATCATCGATGTTGGGGAATACACGATCGTCAAGTATGCGAGCGACACTCTCAAAGAGACGTTTTTTTCGGTCTACGTGAATGGGAAATCAACCTCGACGTCTACCCGTTCCCTTGATGGCGCCTTGCTTTACGCCATTGCGCATCGAGCGAACGCACCACACCTGGCCGAAGCCTTGGGCCGAATCGTGAATCTGAAGGACGATCTCTGAATTTCTCTTGACGTCAAACCTCAGTTTAAGATAAGGTGAATCCCATGGACCAGCATTGGCATCAAGAGCCGACCTTGCGTGAAATCGCCGAAGAGGCAAACAAGGCGAAAGCGGAAGCTGCTCGCAAGGAAACCGACACACAAGTCAGGATCGTTCTTGCGTTCTTGCGCAAAAAGGCTGTTCAAGGACTTTTCGAGGCGGAATACAGCGGCCTCTTGAATGAAGAGGCTCGCAAGCAGTTGGCGTCTGGCCGGGACAATCTTAAGATTGAGCCTGCAGGCGGGAATATGGGCTCGGACGGCGTTTGGCTTATCAAGTGGTGAAATAAGACCATCATTTAAAAAAAGGGCTTGACGTGCGGCGATGCTCATGCGATATTGGTTTGCATGAGCCGCCGCCTTTCGCCCAACGAAAAGATCGTAGCCGACCACATTCTCGCCTCTTTTGGCGTGACGGTTCGGCTTACTGGTCGTGCAAGCGCTTTCTACGCCGAGAACCAAGAGATCCAGCTGAACGGCGCTCACGGCAAGCGGCGGCTTTACATTCTGCTTCACGAGGCCGGGCACGCCATCATTTGGGCCCGCCGCAACACGAAAAAGATCCAAGGGCGTGCCGGGCGAGGACATAACCCTTGCGCCGCAGCTGCAGGCCTTCGCAAGGGCTCCACGGTGTCAAACATCGGCATCCTAGAAGAGGAAATGGAAGCTTGGCACCTCGGTCGAGAACTGGCCGGGCAGCTCGGCATCGCCCTGGATAACACCTTCGAGAAAGTCAAGGCTGAATATCTCTTGGGTTACGTGAAATGGGCGGCAAACCCGAAAATGTGGCGTGATGGGAAATAGTTCTTGACGGCAACCCAAGAAAGCTATAAGGTGAGCAGCATGAACGCCGTCGACGAAAACGCCGAACTAAAAAACGAATACCGCATCACGATCGCCCCCTTCATTGGGATCAAGTTCAGCTACACCGGAAACTATGGCGAGGCATGCAATCGCCTAGGCTTTCTCGTCGAATGCGTCGAGAATACAATGGCGGTCAAGTGCGATAATGCGTGGCATGATGCGCCACTGAGCCATTTTAACGAAGTGCCCGCTCGTGGCACTCTTTGGGAGGATGGCTTGCGCCTGGCGGATAAGCTGGCGAATAAAATTCGCCAAGCCACTCAGTCCCCGTATAGCGTCAAGGTCGAAGTTCGTCGAGGCGAAGAATTCTATGCCTTCGCTTCCGGGCCGGGTTCTGAGTATTCCGTTGATATCTCACAATTCGTAAAACCCGACTGAATTGTTCTTGACGGCAAACCAAAGAAGCTATAAGGTGAATCCCATGAGCAGCAAGTACACCTCCGCCGCAGAAGACGCCATTACGATTCGCCAGGCTTTCAAGCTCGCCGGCATTAAGGCGAGCGTCCGCTCTGAGCAGTATTCGGGCGGCTCCTCGATTCACGTGCGAGTCAAGAAGGGCAGCGTCCAGGAAGCGAAGGCGATTGCCCAGAAGTGCGAGAAGATTAGCCGCTGCAAAGCATCTGGCGAAATCCTGAACGGCGGCAACCGTTACGTAAGCGTATCGGCCTCGGAGACGCTTCTCGATGAGATCATGCAAATCATCTGGAACGCTGGCGCTGAGGCCGTTCGGGATGCCTTCTCTTTCGAGTACGCCGGGCGCCACTACAAGTTCATCCGCTCGGTTTCGAACATTGGGGAGTCGCACTATTACCTCCAGACCGTCGGCAGCCTCACGCTCGAACACTTGTCGAAGTACTCTACCAACCTGCAGCACGCTCTTGAAGCTGCAGCCGAAAAAATCGCTTGACACGGACGACAAGGGAGTATAAGGTGAGCAGCATGAAATACCCCAACGACTTCAAAAAAGCCTGCACCGAGCACCGATGGTCACGGCACACGCATGGTTCGTGTGGGCCTCAAGGCGAGCGCACCATTTATGAATGCCTCGACTGCCTCGCCGTCAAGGTTGTGCTTCGTCACATGGGGGACATCGAAGCGGAAGCAACGGAAACGACCATTGTTGAACCGCAGCGGGGCGCCGAGCAGACAAGCGACAATAACCTTGAGCTTCCATGAAATTCTGCTTTGAGGGAACAAAAGCCCTTGACAGCAACCTCCAGCCGAGATAAGGTAATCCCATGAACATCGTCGTCACCAAAGGGAATAAGAACCTCGAAATCAGCTTCCGCCAGAAGCTCGATCTTGCGCCAGGGTGTCGCCATGATGAAGCCAGCAAGCTTTACGAGGTCACCGCCTTCGGAAAGGGCCTTACCTCGAAGCACTGGGCTCTTGCGTGCCCCTCGAAGGATGGCAACCCCCTCGAACGCCTGAGCAACGGCGAGGAAATCAACCTCTTTCGCCTTGACCGGAAGGGTCGTATCAACTCCGACGAAAAGATCCGGGTGAAGCTCGCCTAAGCCCCCCTGGAAGGCTCCAGGAACGTCTTTTGAAACCAAAAGCACAACTACCCTCAAGGGCCCCGGAAGCGATTCTAGGGCCCTTTTTGCGCATCCTGGTAAAGCTCGTCGAGTTCTTGCAATGCAGAAAAGGAAGCAATGGAAACGACCATCGTTGAGCCTCAGCGGAAGTGATAGGTTCAGCAAAATAGTTCTTGACGGCAACCTCCGAAAGCTATAAGGTGAGTCCATGAGCAACGCACTTCCCGCCGGCCACGTCGACCGCACCTCGAATCCGACCGTCATCGAGTATGCGGTTTGCAGCATGATCCAGAAGGGCAAGAGCCTTTCGGCAGCTGCAAAGCACTGCGCCAAAAAGTTCACGGGCTACGAGAATGCATTCTTTGGGCCGGGCGTCGCCTTCATCGACGAGAAGGAGCTCGCTGGGCATCTTTGGGATCGCATGGTCGACGTAACGATCAAGTCGATTTCCAAGCTGAAGGAAGGGAAGGAGCATTTCGCCCTTGGAAGCACGCTTACCACCTTCAGCCAAAAGCCGAAGCTTCGGGACGAACTGAAGTGCCGAGTCATTGCAAAGCTCGGCTCGGATCCTTTCACGAGCGACGACGGCACCTGAAAATAGTTCTTGACGGCAGCCAGGTCTTGCTGTAATGTCACTTCACAACCTCAGCAACGGAGCCCAAAATGAAGTTCGTAACAACCGGGACCGACGGCAAGCTGATCATCACGAAGCGTCAGGCCGTTGAACTTGTCCAGATCCTAATCGCCATCATTGCAAAGGAGAAGGATCTTATCCCAGGCCGCTGGGATCCGAAGACTCGAAAAGCGTCGTGGGAGAGCGTTTTCGGCCGCCAAATCATTCTGAGTGTTGATCGTAATGAGGAAGCGCATGCACTTACCCTGAAAGAGGCACCCTCTGGACTCAAATGGGGGAAGTTTTATTTCGTCTTTCGCCCGTCGGCCGCCCATGAACTTGTGGCGGCGCTTGTGCGCTCGAACACCTTCAAGACTTACGAGGGCGTTAACGCTCATGGAGACATCGTTTGGGCTCAGTATGCTGTGCGAGAAGCCGGCGAACCGCTTTACCTGCATGTTGTTGTCGAAAAATAACTCTTGACAGCAACATCGGCTTAGGGTAATGTCACTTTACAACCTCAGCAACGGAGCAGTTCATGCGAAAGATCCTCATTATCGGCAACCCCGGCGACGGCATCATGCTCAAGGCTCGTGAACTTCATGCCGCTCTTTCCCCCGCCGACGAGCAAACCGTTTTTGAGCAAAAGCTCATGGCGGCCGGCTGCTTCATGCCGGAATCGAATGCGCTTCCCTTCCGGGCGCCGCATCACACCGTTTCCCCGATGGGGCTTAATGGGGCTGGCGGCGAGGCTCCTCGCCCTGGTGAAGTTTCCCTTGCTCACGGCGGAACCCTCTTTCTTGACCAGATCAAGGAATTCCGCCGCTCGTCGACCGAGGCGCTTTACAGCATCCTGGAAAAAGGAACCTCGGATCTTCGTTTCTCGACCACTGGCGCTACGGTTCGCTATCCCGCCCGCCCGCAGCTTGTGATCGCCAGCTTCCCGAAATGCCATTACTTCCTGAATCCCTTCCTTTCCCGCCCCGGCGATAAGTGCACGGGCACGCAGTGCAACTGCAGCGACAAGCACAAGGCTCGCCATCGGGAACTTCTCGCCGACCTGATCATGGACTTCCAGCCAGACGAAACCATCACGCTCGAACCCTTTTCGGCGCAGCGCTGAAAGTTCTTGACGTCAACCTCCAGCTAGGATAAGGTGAATCCCATGAAGCTCGAAAACATCATGGTTCGGGGAATCGGTTCTGCCTTCAATCTCACCCTCAGCAAGACTGACGTTCTTGATGTGGTCCAAAACCTTTCGGCAATGCTGGCCGGCCAAAAATCCAATTGCGTGTTCCGTTCTGGCGATCCAGAAGTGGAATTCTGCCTGGATCCCGCTCTTTCAGGCTTTTCGATTCTCTTGCGTTGGGAGTCCAAACCCGGCTGGCCGCTTCGAAGCGTTTTCACCTTTTCAAAGAAATCCGCAGAGAACCTTGCCGTCATGTTGCTGCGAGAAGTCATTTGTGGCAGCTGCAATGATTTCAGAAACTTCAAACTGCTCGATGTTGTAACGACTGAAGCTGACGCCGAATCCCACCAGCTTCGAATTCGATTCGACTTCGAAAAATAGTTCTTGCCATCCTCGGCTGCTCATGGCAAGGTGAATCCCATGAGCAACAACATCGTCGCCAAGTCCGTTTCCGTCCCCGTCGCTCTTCTCGAAGGGTTCCGTGCGGAGATTGCCAAGTTCCAAGCCCGTACCGCCAAGAAAGGAATCTCCGTTACCCTCACCGAAGGGAAGCGAGCATTCCAGACCGACGGACGGGCTCCGCTCTTTTGGGGCGTCAAAACCCCGAACGGTGTTCGCTTCCAAGTCGCCGAGTTTGAACTTGGCGTGGAACTTCCCGGCAACTCCGAATGGAAGGTGCTCGGCGCCCTTGATAGCACGTCCGGCTCCCTCATCGTTCACGGCGATGTTCCGGTAGAACTGCGGCCCCTTGCCGAAGCTTGTCAACACTGCAACTCGAATCGCCGCCGCACCCTCACCTTTGCGCTGCAATCGACGACCTCAGAAAAGATCGTTGTCGTTGGCTCAACCTGCCTCAAAGACTTCGTCGGCAAGCTCGGCGATAGCATCCTCGGCGCCTATGACGCCTTTTGCTCGCTTTCTCGCACGTTCGGCGCCTTCAACGGCGAAGAATACCTCGCCGGTGGCTTCTCTCAGGCTCAGTCTGGATCTAGCATCGAGCAGCTGCTCGCCATTGCATGCGACCAGGTTGCAACCTACGGCTACGTCAAATCCCAGGAACTAAACTCAACCGCCGAGCAGGTCCGCAAAGCTTTGCAGGCACCGTATAGCACCGCCAATGGCTTCAATGCAGCTGCAGCCGACTATGTCCAGGAATGCTGGAACAAGCACTCCGAAACCGTCGGGCTCATCCTCGAATGGATCAAGGCGCTTAACCCGCAAACCAACTTCGAATTTAACCTCAAGGCGCTCGCCTCCGATGGTTTCGTCAGCTTCAAGAATTTCGGCTATGCCGTCTATATGCCGGTTGCCTATTCCCGGGCCGTAAAGGCCTCGCAAACGGATGGCAACGTCAAGAATGAGCACGTAGCTCCCGAAGGCTCAAAGGTCGCTCTCTGGGCCACCGTGGAGGCGCTACGAGGCACCTCTACCGGCTCGCTTGGCGTCACCCTCAAAGACGACGAAGGGCGCACCCTGATCTGGTGGGCCTCCGATCCGACCAAGGTGGAAGTGATCGGCGCTGGCAAGCCCAAGGCTGGCGATCGGGTCTATCTCTTCGCCACCGTCAAGAAGTGCGACACCTACCGGGGAACCATGCAAACCGTGATCTCCCGCTGCGTCCTTCGCTCGGATGTTCCGCCCGCCAAAATCAGCAAACGCAAATCCATCGCCGCCTGATTCTTTTTTCTTGACGGGCAACGGCGGCGAGTGTAAGGTGAGCGTCATGAAAGCAATCAAGACCGCCGCCGAGATCGACCGCCTTTGCTCGCTTCCCGCTGCCAAGCTCGAAATTGGCAAGAAGCCCGCCAAGAAGTTCAATCGCAGCACGTTCAATCGCATGAGCGGCGACGAGTAAAAAGAATACGATCGGGCCTGCAACGTCATGGTCGACGACTACCGGATCGATACCGGCTCAACGTTCTACAGCATCACGAAAAGCGAATTCGAGTACGCCAAAACTATTCTCGGCTGAGAAATAGTTCTTGACTGTAACCTCCAGCTCGTATAAGGTAACCAACATGAACTCCACGACGCTTCCCCGCCTCCTCGCCGCTTCCACCTGCGAACGCCTGGGCATTCCCAAGAACCACAAGTTCGTCGTCTTCTCGGCATGGGGTGAACGCTTCGAACGTCGCATCATCGAGAACTGCACGCTTTTCGGTTCTGGCGAAACCGCAGAGGAAGCGCTCGAACAAGCTGCCCGGCAGCATGCGGCGCAAGGCTTTTCTGGCACGGGCTTTAAGGACGTGCACGAATTCCGAGTCGTCGAGGCCTACCACGAAGATCCCGAACTTGTCAATCCTCCCAAGCCGACGGCCAACGAAATTCGAGTAACGGACAAGGTCCCCCCGATGGTTTCGCACATCGAAGATCTCATTATTGAATTCGTTTACCACGGGGAAAACCTGCGCCTTATGCGAGGCGACGTGCCGACCCTTGAGATCCATGCATGGTCCCGCAACGTTGAGGCCTGGCACAAGGGCGAACTTGACGAAGCTCGCAAGCTTGAAGTCCTCGCCGATATTCCTGCCATCCTGCTCATCCTCTCGCAAGACTTCGCCCGGGGTCGCTTCGAGCATGACGCTCAGCGTTAATCAAACCCCAAGCCAAAAGGACCATCATGGGAATCGTTGACTACCTGCAACTCGATGGCCGACAACACGTGCCTCGCTCGGAACTGATCCGAGACTTCGAGGCGGCCGGCCAACCCTTCGAGGCCATCATCCGAAACATCGTTCAACTCCGCTCCCTCGGTTATATCCGAGTCGAGATTCTCAACGGCGAACCACACTACACAACTCACTAAAAGAAAAAGCTATCACGCTTCTCTTTTCCCTTGCAAGGGGACGAAGGTTCCGGTACATTGCTTCTCATGAGCAACACCGGCGCATCCTTCGTCCCCTTCACCCGCAACGCTAAGCTCGGTCACATGGCCGCCAGCGCCGTCGCTCAGGTCACTTGCCCGGCAACCTGCAGCTTCCGAAACTCAGGCTGCTACGCCGAAGGCGGCAACATGCGCTTCCACACCGCCGCCCTCAATAAAACCCAAAACACCGCCGACGAAGTGATCGCCGCAGAAGCCGCCGCAATCGTCAATACCAAAATCGTGAAAGGCTTCATCCTCCGCCTGCACACCGTCGGCGATTGCCTCACCGATAACCAAGCTCGCACCCTCAGCGCTGCAGCTGACAGCTACGTCAAACGGGGCGGCGGAAACGTCTTTACCTACACACATTCCTGGCGCTCGATCAAGCACGAATCCTGGCAAGCTACCGGCAAAATCCACGTCCTCGCTTCCTGCGAATCCCCTAACGAAGTCCAGGAAGCAAAAAAGCTCGGCTACCGTACCGCCCTAGTCGTCGAAGACTTCAAGCCCGAAACCCTCAAGGCACTCAAAGAACAAGGTATCCACGGCGTACCCTGCCCCGCCCAAACCCAAGAAGAAATGACCTGCGCCGAATGCCGCTACTGCGCTAAGGATGCGAACGGCACCGTTCTCTTCGAGGCGCATGGCGACAGCAAAAAGAAAGCGCTGCTCCAAATCGGCCGAAAGAAATCCGCCACCTGATACATCTTCTTGCTTGACCAACCAGCGAATCGTAAGCGACTACCACGGAAGGGGCCCAGGGGTCAAGCGAATACTGGAAGATTATCCAGCCCTAGGCCCCCTAGCACGACCCGGTGGCCCTGTCAAGCCCTAAACCCCCTGCTGCACCCCCCGGTAAAAAGTGGTATTGACCCGGTAAGGCCCCCTACATAAATAGGGGGGGTGGGGGGCTAAAAGACCCGGGCCGGGTAGGCCCCTTTTCGCAGGCGGATCCGGAGGTCTGGCTTAGCCAGAACCCGCCCAAAAATTTCCCAGCCAAATTTCGGCTTTCGGTTTCGACTTTCCGGGCTCAA
>Ga0208916_10001060_pt1 | contig 12012 bp, 12 predicted proteins | sample DEB19_08_DNA_5_FD_184523 | JGI IMG/M metagenome (GOLD analysis project Ga0208916, IMG submission 184523) | Aqueous microbial communities from the Delaware River and Bay under freshwater to marine salinity gradient to study organic matter... | ecosystem: Environmental > Aquatic > Marine >... | reverse complement strand
CGCGGTAGCGCGTGGCCGGGTCACCGATCATGCGCAGAATGCGTTTTTTAGAGTCGCGAATGCCGTTGTGATAGTCGACCACGATGTGTGTTTCGGGGTCGTAATACATGGCGTTGATGGTGAAGTCGCGACGCGCCGCGTCATGCTCCATCGAGCCCCAGACGTTGTCACGCAGCACCCGGCCTGAGGAATCAACGGCGTGTTTCATGCCGGCGAGTTGGCTCTTGCTGGTGCGCTCATTGCCGCCAACCTGCTCGGCTTGGCTGCTGTCAAGGTTAGCCCGAAAGGTCGAGACTTCGATCACTTCATGCTCGCGGCCACGACCGTAAATGACATGAACAATGCGAAAGCGCCGGCCAATGATGAAGGCCCGGCGAAACAGCGGCTTGACCTGTTCCGGCGTAGCGTCGGTGGCGACGTCGAAATCTTTGGGCCTGAGGCCCACCAGCAAGTCACGCACGGCGCCGCCGACGATAAAGGCTTCGTAACCGGCGTCCTTGAGCGTGCGTACCACGTCCATGGCGCGTTCGTCGACCAAGGCGGGGTCAATGCCGTGCTCTTTGGGGCCGACTTCAAGGCGTTTGCCGTAAGGGGATTTTTTGGTGCGCGAGGCACCGGCTGTCGTGTGGGCAGTCTTGCCGAACAGCTTGTCGATGAATTTTTTGATCATGAAATGCTAAGTGAACAACTCAAGTATGCGCCATTGGCGCTCTGTGGCGACAGCCCGCAGGGCCGCGTCAGGGTTGGTGGCCACCGCATGGGTGACCTTTTCAAGCAGGGCCAGATCGTTGATCGAGTCCGAATAAAAAACCGTCTCAGTGCTCTGCCAGTCGAGCTGGCGCTCGGTCAGCCAAGCCTCAACCCGCGTGACTTTGCCTTCCCGAAACGACGGCGTGCCAGCGATTTCACCGGTCAATTCGCCCGCGGCATCACGGGCCAGTTGCACGGCGATCAGGTCGGGCACACCAAAGGCATCCGCAATCGGCCGAGTGACGAATTCGTTGGTGGCAGTGACGATGACCACCGCGTCGCCTGCCGCCTGATGGGCCCGCACCAGCGCCAGCGCTTGCGGCCGAATGGCGGCGTGCACCACCGTCTGCATGAAGGCGGCGTGCGCCTCGGCAGATTTGGCCGCGCCCTGCTGACGCATGGCCTGTGTGGCAAAGCGCACATAGGCGTGAATGTCCAGCGTGCCGGCTTTGTAGTGTTCGTAGAACTCGGTGTTGCGCAGCTTGAACTCCGTGCTGTCGCACCAACCCAAAGCCAGCGTGAACTCGCCCCACTGAAAGTCTGAGTCCATCGGGATCAGCGTGTGGTCGAGGTCAAACAGGGCTACTTTTTTCATTGGTTGTCCAGCATCGATTTGATCAGTGGAATGGTGATGGCGCGCTGGGTTTGCAAAGAGTAGCCGTCGAGCTGGTCAAGCAGCTGCATGAGGTTGCCGAGGTCACGGGAGAAGCGGCTGAGGATGAAGTCCATCGCCTCATCGCCCAGAAATATGCCACGCGCATCGGCTTCTTGGCGCAGCACGGCGCGGCGCTCGGCGTCAGTCAGCGCGTGCAGCGCAAACACATGGCCCCAGCCGAGACGAGTCCGCAGGTCTTCACGCAAGGCCAGATCCGCTGGTGGCAAGGCGCCCGCCGCCAGCACACAGCGCGGCTGACCGTCGGCAGCGCTCATGGCGTTGACGAACCAGTTGAAGGCCGCCTGCTGCTGCACGGCGGTGTAAAGGTGGCAATCGTCCATCAGGACGGCGACCCAACGCTCGTCAAACTCGGGCGGCTCCAGCACCGATGCGTCGAGCCAGCCGACGGTAGCGCCCTGCTCGCAGAGCACCTCGGCAAAGGCTTTCAGCAGATGGCTTTTGCCACTGCCGGCTTCGCCCCATAAATAGGTCGGCACGGGTGAGCGCAGGCTGTTGCCTGCCCAAAGTTGCAGGTGCCTGAGAGCCGCCTCGTTGGGACCGGCGAAGAAATTGTCGAATGATGGCGCTGAAGCCAGGCCAATATCCAAGGCGATCTGCTTCATGCCGGTCGGGCGGCAGCGGCGCGTTGTGAAGAAGGTATGAGCTGCATAAAGTCGGAAAAGGGTAAGCCCTTAGAATCTTGTCTTCGATTCTATCGGGCTTGTTACTGTAATTAACGGGCCTGACCTTTAGCCAACAGCCACGCCGCCATCCGGGCCGGCGACAACTAAATTCATCAGCATGAGCCAATCCCCACTTTCCTACAAAGACGCCGGCGTTGACATCGACGCAGGCGACGCCTTGGTCGAACGCATCAAACCCTTGGCCAAAAAGACCATGCGCGAAGGCGTTTTGGCCGGTATTGGCGGCTTTGGCGCGCTGTTTGAAGTGCCTAAGCGCTACAAAGAACCGGTGCTGGTCAGTGGCACCGACGGCGTGGGCACCAAGCTTCGGCTGGCCTTTGAATGGCAAATGCACGACACCGTCGGCATTGACCTGGTGGCCATGAGCGTCAATGACGTGCTGGTGCAAGGTGCCGAGCCGCTGTTTTTTCTGGACTACTTCGCCTGTGGCAAGCTCCACATTGACACCGCTGCAGCGGTGGTCGGCGGCATTGCACGCGGTTGCGAGTTGTCGGGCTGCGCCTTGATTGGCGGCGAAACCGCTGAAATGCCAGGCATGTACCCGGACGGTGAATACGACTTGGCCGGTTTTGCAGTCGGTGCAGTCGAAAAATCCAAAATCTTGACCGGCCAGAACATTACCGCAGGCGATGTGGTGCTCGGCTTGGCCTCTAGCGGCGTGCACTCGAACGGCTTCAGCTTGGTGCGCAAGTGCATCGAGCGCGCTGGCGATCAACTGCCCGCCACCTTGGACGGCAAGCCCTTCAAAGAAGCGGTGATGGAGCCGACGCGTCTGTACGTTAAAAACGTGCTGGCAGCGTTGGCCGCGCACCCGATCAAGGCGCTGGCCCACATCACCGGCGGCGGCTTGCTAGAAAACATTCCACGCGTGTTGCCCGACGGCATGGCGGCCCATCTGCGCAAAGGCAGCTGGCCACAAACCGAGTTGTTTGCCTGGTTGCAAAACACCGCCGCCATCTCCGATTTTGAAATGAACCGCACCTTCAACAACGGCATTGGCATGGTGGTGGTGGTTGACGCCGCCAACGCCCCCGCCACCGCGCAGATGCTGCGCGAAGCCGGCGAGAAAGTCTTTGAGATCGGCGTCATCGCCGCACGCGGTGAAGGCGCGGCGGTCGTCGTCAGTTAAGGACTTTTAACGGAGGTAGCCGCGGGCAGCTGGGTCAGGATTTTTTCCTGCAAACTGCTGTAACGCTCAAGCCGTGGGCCACCGATCTGCACGGCCCGCTTGATCGCTTCGGCGGCCTCTGGCAAACGCCCTTGTTCCAGCCGGACTTGCGCCAGATTGTTCCAAGCATCGGCAAAGTCGGCATGTTGCTGAATGGCTGATTCAAAGTAAGCCGCGGCTTTTTCTGGTTGCCCCAAGGCATAGGCAGCATTGCCCAAACCGATCATGGCGGCACGCTGCCCGGGCCAAGCCTTCAGAGCCGCTTGATAAGCCACCTGTGCGGCAGCTGGCTGCACCCGTTCCAGCCCAGCCACAGCAGCCGTGAAACGCTCAGCCTGCGCAGTCGCCGGCAAACGCTCTGGCGGCAAGGCCACCATAGCCCAATGCTCACCGCGAGCCCAGGTTCTTTCAAACGTGAACAACGACATCTCCAGCTGCTCCGTCACGCCCGAATGCAGCACGACCGTGTTGCGCGCACGGTCAAAACCGATCACCACGGCATAGTGCCAAATCGGGTACACCTGCAGCGAGAGGTTTTGAAAGACCAACACCGGGTTGCCGCTAGCGACCTCGCGCAGCAGGTCTTCGAGTTGTGGCCGCAGCGGGTACGCGACCAGCGCTTGGCGCCGGGTTGCGGTCAGCATTTCGACCTGAAAAGAGCCTTGCCGGCTAGGCACGTAGACCTGCTCGGTCAGCTCATCAGGCCGCACTTTCACACCGGCGTGTTGCGCCACCATGGCCAATGCGGCGGGGCCGCATTGGAAGTCATCTTGGGGGAAAAAAGGCACGCCCGGAATGCTCGCAGACACAGGTAAGTCAGACGTTCCAGCTGTTGAAATGGGAAAGTCGCGCCCGAGTTGACTCACTTGGGGTGTCGCACAACCGGAGAGCACGAGCACGGCCACAACGAAAAACCCCGCCAAAGCGGGGTTCCATTGAAACGAACGGCTCTCAAGGCTGTTCATCGAACCGATCGGGTGAATGGGAAGACTTTGGTCAGACCCAAGATGTCAGTGACCAGCAAAATCACAAAGACGGTGAAGACCAGACCCAGAACGCCAGCGCCGGCAGGCGCTTGGTCAACCCGCGAGGCCAATTGGGCCACTTCAGCATCGGTCATGGCTTGCACCCGTTCAACGGCAGCAGCACCATTGACGCCTTGGCTTTCAAGTTCGGCACGAACATCATCACGGCTCAAAAAGGCCGTCACTTTGTCGCGGTTGCTCTCGGCCAAAGCAGATGGCACGGCGGCGACTTCTTCTGTGGTCACCAGACCAGCGTGTGCGGCCATTGGCAAGCCCATCAGGGTCGTGCTGGCAATCAGCAGGGAAGCAAGCAGGCGTTTAAATGGGTTCATGTGTTAATCCTTGAAAAATGTGGTGGTGGCCGATAAAAGCTTGATGAGCATCAACCGACCGGTGCAAACCAAAATAGTGGCACTTGTAACCAAAATACGCTCCCCGCCAATCAGGGTCAAGTCACTTTACACAAAAGTACAAATCAAAATCAGCCGCAGGCGCGACGTAAATCAGCCAGCCGATCTGCAACTTCATCCAGGTCGAGTGCATCTTCGGCATGCGCCAAATACGTTTCCAGATCAAGCAATGCAAGCTCAAGTTCACCCTGCTCGGCCAAGGCCAAACCGCGGTCGCGGTGCTCAGTCCAAGCCGTCGGATGCAGCACCAACAAACGGTCCTGCACAGCAATCAGCCGTGACCAGTCTTCCTGCATTTTGTGAATGTCTTTGAGATTGCGCAGCATGCGCTCGATGATGTCGCGTGGAGCGGCAGCTTGCAGATAAAGCCCGATGGGCACCTCGAAATCGTCGGACAGGGCATTGCGCTGGCGAAACGGCTCTAGCCGCTCAGACAACTCTTCCCGGCTCAGCGATTGGCCGGTGAAGGGGTCGATCACGACCTGCCCTTTGGGCAAGTTGACCTTGACCATAAAGTGGCCGGGAAAGGCTACGCCACGCGCATTCAAATCTAGGCCGACCGCTAACTCCAGCCAGACCACCGCCAGCGTGATCGGAATGCCGCGGCGGGTTTGCAGCACGGCGTGGAGGAAACTGTTGTCGGGATCGTAGTAGTCGTTGACGTTGCCGCCAAAGTTGAGGTCGCGAAAGAAAAACTGGTTCAGCACACGCAACTTTTGCAGGGCAGAGGCGTCTGGTGGCAGGCGGCGTTTCAAGCGGGCCAACAGCTGATCGACCTCGCCCAGAACGTGCTCAACGTCCAGTTCCGGGTATTCATCTTGGGCCAAGCTGACGGCGGCTTCGAGCAGCGGAAAGTGCTCATCGCTTTGCACCAAACTCGAAAAATATTGCAGCGGGGACGGGACTTCTAATTTCAATGGCATGGTGCTACTTTGTCACAAGTTAGGCCGACACGCAGGCGACGGCTTTATGGCATTTTTTCGGGATTAGCCGCTCAGCGTCCAAACAGCTGTCGCACCTTCAGGCCGGTGGCCCGCAAGGCGGTGAAATAAAGCACGGCTGAGCCCAACAAGACCAGCGTCAACAAGCCAATGCGCTGGCCGTAAAGGCTGCGCAGGCCCGTCCAACTCACAGCACTAGCGGCCCACCACAAGAAACCCGCCAGCAGCGCACTGGCGAAAAATACCTGCAAGCCAAAACGGCCCCAGCCTGGCAGCGGCTGGTAACTGCCGCGGCGTATCAGACCGATCAGCAGCCAGCTCGCATTGATCAGCGCACCGATGCCGATCGCCAGAGCCAAGCCTGCATGCTGAAAATACGGCACCAGCACCAGGTTGAGCAGTTGCGTCAGGACCAGCACCACGATGGCAATGCGCACCGGCGTCTTGATGTCTTGGTTGGCGTAAAAACCGGGGGCCAAGACCTTGATAGCGACCAGCCCGAGCAGGCCGAAGCCGTAGCCCATGAGCGCGCGCGTGGTCTGCAACACATCGGCGTCCGTGAAAGCGCCGTAGTGGTACAGGGTCGCCACCAACGGCTGTGCAAATGTCAGCAAAGCCACCGCGCTGGGGACGGCCAGCAAGACCACCAAGCGCAAGCCCCAGTCGAGCATGGCAGAGTATTTTTGCGTGTCGTTGGCGGCGCGGGCACCAGCGAGTTGCGGCATCAACACAACGCCCAAAGCGACACCGAGCAAGGCTGTCGGAAACTCCATCAAGCGGTCGGCGTAGGTCAGCCAACTGACGCTGCCCGCTTGCAAATGCGAGGCAATTTGCGTGTTGATCAGCAGCGAGATTTGCGCCACGCTGACGCCGAGCAAAGCCGGCAACATCAGTTTGGCAATGTTGCGCGTGGCGGGGTCGCTCCAAGCTTCGCGCACACCGTTCACACCCAGACGGATGTTGGGCAACAAGCCCAGCCGCCGCAGTGCCGGAATCTGCACCACCAGCTGCAGCAAGCCGCCGACCATGACGCCAGCGCCCAAGGCATAGACCGGCTCAATCCCCTGCGTTTTCAGCCAAGGCGCGCCGAACCAAGCCGCGGCAATCATGCTCAGATTCAACAGCACCGGCGTGGCGGCTGGCACGGCAAACCGCTTCCAGGTGTTGAGGACGCCAGCCGACAAGGCCACCAACGACATGAAGCCGATATAGGGAAACATCCAGCGCGTCATGACGACGGCAGCGTCGAAACCGCGCGGGTCTTGCTGCAAACCACTGGCCATCGCCCAGACCAACAGCGGCGCAGCCGCCACACCCAGCACACACGTCAACAGCAAGACCCAGACCAGCAAACTGGCGACACGGTCGATGAGTAAATGCGTTACCGCCTCCCCGTGACTCGCCTTGGTAGCGGCCAGCACCGGCACGAAAGCCTGGCTGAAGGCGCCTTCGGCAAACATGCGCCTGAACAAATTGGGAATACGAAACGCCACATTGAAAGCGTCCGTCATGGCGCTGGCGCCAAACGTCGAGGCGATCAGCAGTTCACGCGCCAGCCCCGTGATGCGAGACACCAGCGTGAGCAGGGAGACAGTGGAGGCGGCTTTGAAGAGTGACACAGCATGAGTTTAAGGGCAAGCAAGTACTTGCAGTGAGGAGCGTGGGGGCCAACAACCACCGTGGCATATAATCGTGGGCTTTGCTGCATCATCCACAGACTCCTCCCCAGGATTAAAGGAATTTATATATGGCCACCGCCAAACCCAAGAAAAAAAACCCCCGCCTTGCTTCAGGCCGCAAACGCGTTCGCCAAGACGTCAAACTGAATGCCGCGAACACCTCGCTGCGTTCTAAATATCGCACTGCCGTTAAAAACGTCGAAAAAGCCGTTTTGACCGGTGACAAAACCAAAGCTGCAGAACTCTTCGCCAAGGCGCAGAGCATTGTGGACACGATTGCCGACAAGGGCATCTTCCACAAAAACAAGGCCGCTCGTGACAAGAGCCGTCTGTCCGCCAAGGTGAAAGCCTTGGCCCTGAAAGCCGCCTAATTCATTAGGCAAATCGCCCGGATGCCGCGCAAGTGACATCCGCCGTTTTGTAGGGTGCGCTGCAGCAAAGTGAACAAACCGCCTTAGGGCGGTTTTTTCATGCCCGCATTTTTCGGGCTCAGGTTTTGGATTTAGGCACGTCAGGCAAAAGACAAGCCTCTGCGACTTGCAAGGCATTGTCTTTGGCGAAGTTCAGGGCGAAGTCCCAGGCCATGGGTTCCGCCTCACGCAGTTCGCTGTTCACAACGACGCATTTGACACCGTTGATCAGTGTGGGGACACACCAAGGCGAGTAAGTCAGGTGGCTGCCGGGCTGAGGGCCACCGGGCCTGAACTGGCTCATCACGCCACACAACCTATCAGCCCAATCGCTGGGGCGGAAGGTTTTTCCCTCGAGGGTCAGACCCTGGATAAAGATTTCTTTGGCGCTGCTGGAGACCATCGGTGTAGGCTGCTTGTAGGACCTGTTGAGGCGGTGCAAGAGCCGGGGTGTCCGGACTATGCTGCACCGCACAATGATTCTATCTTATATAAGACTCAAGCTGACCCAGGCTCAACCATTCCGTCATTGCGAGCGACGCGCGGCAATCCATCGGTCATAGAAGCGCCACAGTCTGCGCCTAAAATCAATCTTCCAGTTTTAAGCGAAAGTCCCGTCTGCCATGAACGCTGTCATTCCCGTTGCCGTAGAAGCTACATCCCCACATGTCATGAACACCTACGGCCGTCTGCCGCTGGCCCTCTCACATGGCCAAGGCTGCAGGGTTTGGGACGTCAATGGCAAGGCGTATCTGGATGCGCTAGGCGGCATTGCGGTCAACACACTCGGACACAACCACGCCAAGCTGGTGCCCGCCCTGCAAGAGCAGATCGGCAAGTTGATCCACACCTCGAATTACTACCATATTCCCCTGCAAGAAGCGCTGGCTGCGAAGCTGGTCGAGTTGTCCGGGCTGACGAATGTATTCTTCTGCTCGACCGGGTTGGAGGCCAATGAAGCGGCCCTCAAACTGGCGCGTAAATTCGGCCACGACAAGGGCATCAGCAAGCCAGAAATTGTGGTTTACGAAAAAGCTTTTCATGGCCGCAGCATTGCCACGCTGAGCGCCACCGGCAACCCCAAGGTGCAGGCCGGTTTTGGCCCGCTGGTGGAAGGCTTTGTGCGGGTGCCGCTGAACAACATCGAGGCTTTGAAAAAGGCCACGGTTAGCAACCCCAATGTGGTGGCAGTATTTTTGGAAGCCATTCAGGGTGAAGGCGGCGTCATCCCGATGGACACCGAGTACCTGCAGCAGGTGCGCCAGCTGTGTGACGAGCAAGACTGGCTGCTGATGATTGACGAAGTGCAGTGCGGCATGGGCCGCACCGGCAAATGGTTCGCGCACCAATGGGCCGGCATCAAGCCGGACGTGATGCCGCTGGCCAAAGGTCTGGGTTCAGGCGTGCCAGTGGGCGCCGTGGTGGCTGGCCCCAAGGCCGCGCATATTTTTGCACCCGGCAACCACGGCAGCACCTTTGGCGGCAATCCGCTGGCCATGCGCGCCGGTGTGGAAACCATCCGCATCATGGAAGAAGACGGTTTGCTGGCCAACGCCGTGAAGGTCGGCGACCACCTGAAAGCCGCGCTGAAGCGAGAACTTGGCAGCCTGCCCGGCTTGAAGGAAATTCGTGGCCGCGGCCTCATGCTGGGTGTTGAATTGAATCTGCCCTGTAGCGAATTGGTGGAGCGCTGCGCAGCCAACGGCCTGCTCATCAGCGTCACCGCAGACAGTGTGATCCGCTTGGTGCCATCGCTCATCATGACCACCGACGAAGCCGACGAAGTGGTCCGTATTTTGTGCCCGCTTATCCATCAACTGCTGAAGGAAAAGGCATGAACACGAACACTCCCATGCCGATCAAACATTACCTGCAGTTCAACGACCTGAACGCCAGCGACTACGCCTACTTGTTTGAGCGCGCCGCCCTGATCAAGAAAAAGTTCAAGGCTTACGACAAGCACCAGCCCTTGATTGACCGCACGCTGGTCATGATTTTTGAAAAAGCTTCGACCCGCACCCGCGTGAGTTTTGAAGCCGGCATGTACCAGCTGGGCGGCACGGTCGTCAACCTGACCACCGAGGGCAGCCAACTGGGCCGCGCCGAGCCGATTGAAGACAGCGCCAAAGTCATCAGCCGCATGGTTGACCTGGTGATGATCCGGACTTTCGAGCAGACCAAAATTGAACGCTTTGCTGAGCACTCGCGCGTGCCCGTCATCAACGGCCTGACCAACGAGTTTCACCCCTGCCAAATTTTGGCGGATATCTTCACCTACATCGAACACCGCGGCTCGATCAAAGGCAAGACCGTGGCTTGGGTTGGCGACGGCAACAACATGGCCAATACGTGGTTGCAGGCCAGCGAAATCCTCGGCTTCAAAGTGCACCTGAGCACACCGGGCGGCTACGAAGTCGATCAGTCGATTGCCGGCATCCGTTCAGCCGACAGTTACGCCGTCTTCAAAGACCCGATGCAAGCCTGCGCTGGCGCCGATTTGGTGACCACCGACGTCTGGACCAGCATGGGCTACGAAGCCGAAAACGAAGCCCGTAAAAAGGCCTTCGCCGACTGGTGCGTCGACAGCGACATGATGGCCGCGGCCAAACCCGATGCGCTGTTCATGCACTGCCTGCCCGCGCACCGAGGTGAAGAAGTCGAAGCCGACGTCATCGACGGGCCGCAGTCAGTGGTTTGGGACGAAGCTGAAAACCGCATGCACGTGCAAAAAGCCCTGATGGAATTTTTGCTGCTGGGCCGGCTAAGCTAAATTTTCAGCGGGTTATCAACCGCGCCCGACGAACGGCATTTTGGTGGCCATCACGGTCATGAACTGCACGTTCGCTTCAGGCGGCAAACTGGCCATGTGAACCACGGCGTTGGCCACGTGCTCAACGTCCATCATGGCTTCAATAGCGATCTCGCCGTTGGCCTGCATGACACCGGTGGACATACGTTGCGACAACTCCGTCAGCGCATTGCCAATGTCGATCTGACCGCAAGCGATGTTGTACTTGCGACCGTCCAAAGAGATTGATTTTGTCAGGCCGGTGATCGCGTGTTTGGTCGCCGTGTAGGGCGCTGAATTCGGCCGCGGCGCATGGGCTGAGATCGAGCCGTTGTTGATGATCCGGCCGCCTTGCGGGCTTTGCGCTTTCATCATCCTGAACGCGGCCTGTGCACACAAAAAAGAACCCGTCAGATTGATGTTGACGGTGTTTTGCCATTGCTCGAATGTCAGCTCTTCAAAACCCACCGATGGCAAGCCAACGCCGGCATTGTTGAACAACACATCGACGCGGCCAAAGGTCTGGCGTGTGCGTTCAAAGAGTGCCGTCACGGAGTCGGGTTGGGCGACGTCGGTAGGCACGGCCAAAGCGTGCTCAAAACCCAGCGCCTTGGCTTCGGCCACAACAGCATCAAGCGGCTCGATGCGACGACCGGCCAGCGCGACGCTGTAACCCGCGTTGAGCAAGGCCAGTGCAACCGCCCTACCGATGCCGGTGCCTGCACCGGTGACCACCGCGACTGGGTTGTTTGAGTTCATATTGTCTCCCTGATGTTTGATGGATTCATGTTGTCGCGAACTTTGTGCTAAGGGCCCGTCCGTCAACGCCCTGACCGGGTCGCTCGGGGTGCATTGATCGAGCTGCTGGAAGCAGACTCTCCATACAACCACGGCACATCCAACAAGCGCTGACCCAGCAGCCGCAGCGACAAATCGCGCCCCAGTCGCAGCGGGCCGGTCGCGTGAAAAATCTTGCCATTGCGCACAGATCTAGCCTGCACCTGAGCGTTGCGCTCCCAGCGCTGTAAGGCATAGTGGCGCAGCGCCAGCGGCACATCGGCCAGCGGCCTGACAACGCCCTTCAGGCAGCGGCCAAGCTCAGCCGCATCTTCAATCGCCATGCCCGCGCCCTGCGCCAGATACGGCCGCATCGGATGTGCAGCATCGCCCAGCAAAGCGACACGGCCGTTGGCCATTTGGTCGGCGCTGTGCAAAGGCGGCCTTTCGCAAAGTGCCCACAAGCGCCAAGCCGGCATGGCTTCAACCAAGGTCAGGAGCGCCGGACATTGACCTGCCAGACCGGCCTGCACATCGGCCGCTAAAGCGGCATGATCCCATTCTTCTATGTCGGCTGGTGGCTCGCCGTGCAAGATGACCACCACATTCAGCATCTCACCAGCGCGCACCGGGTAGCTCACCACATGCAAACGCGGCCCCAGCCAGACAGTGACTTGCTGACTGCGCAAAGACAGCGGTAAATCT
>Ga0208916_10001058_pt1 | contig 12016 bp, 14 predicted proteins | sample DEB19_08_DNA_5_FD_184523 | JGI IMG/M metagenome (GOLD analysis project Ga0208916, IMG submission 184523) | Aqueous microbial communities from the Delaware River and Bay under freshwater to marine salinity gradient to study organic matter... | ecosystem: Environmental > Aquatic > Marine >... | reverse complement strand
CTCACCTTCACGGTAATGACAGGATTCTTCTTTGAAACCTTGTTTTGTGGCGAGATTGTCACCTTGGTGACAGCGCTTGCCCCTGTCGAGCTAACGGCTAAAAAAGCGATTGAAAGAATTGCTACAAACTTCTTCATTGGTTCTCCCTGATAGATAGAGGATTACTGTGTATGAATGAAGATTAAGATGGACTTCGAAAACTTATATTCGACAGTTAGAGTGGGTTTGTCGAAAAAGGGAGGAGTGTGACGTGACATACAGCAGTGATTTCCTCTCACTCTTGCAACCTCAATTAACGGCCTTGCGAAACCGATCTAGAGCAATTGGTGCCCAGCACTACATGAAAGATGTCGCTCCATTTTTTGGAGTTCAGACACCCGATCGTCGCAATCTCGTCAAGAAGATAGCGAAAGAGCTGAAGATTCCAAGCAGTGGTGAACTAGGAAAAACAGCACGGGCTCTTTGGAATTTGGAGCAGCGTGAATTTCAGTATGCTGCAAATGATCTAATTTCAATCCATGTTGCATCGGCAAATTCGCAATTCCTCGAAGAGCATGTGGAGTTCCTCATTACTCATAAATCTTGGTGGGACACGGTGGACGGTCTCGGAAGTTCTGCCGTCTCTCCCCTTACGGATAGATTTGGCTGCGAGAAGTTGATTGAGAAATGGAATAAGTCTTCAAATATGTGGCTTAACCGCGCAGCCATCCAGCATCAGCGCGGGAGAAAATTTGAAGCTGATAACCAGTTAATCCTTCGATACTGCCACGACCATTCAGACTCGAATGAGTTTTTTATTGTCAAAGCAATCGGTTGGGCGCTACGCGATATGGCAAAAGTTTCACCTCGTGATGTGCGAAATTTCTTAAAGGAACATCCAGATTTAGGAAGGGTTGCAGTGCGTGAAGCAGAGCGTGGTTTAGGCCGGAGTTGAAATCCATGTACGAGTAACGAGCTTGTGCATAAGAATTCCGTTAAGAAGAAATATCGCGGCCATAATGAACCAACCTTTTTGACCCAGAGTAATCGCCATCAGCGTTACAAAAGCAGGGCCAAGAGTTCCACCAAGCCCCCAACTCAGCGACCAAACACCTTGGTACTGCCCCTGATGCTTTTCATCAGCTAACCCAAAACCAATACTCCATGAACCTGCCGACCCAATCAGTTCCCCATAAACATGTACAGCCGAGGCGAGAATCAGAATTGCAGATGCAGTGATGGCTCCAACTCCATGGGACATTGAATAAAGAATGCAGGCGATCGAAATGGCAAGACTCGCACGTCGATAAAGTTTCGCACCGGCAAAGACAGGACCGCTCCCCTTGCTTGCCGCCACTTGAAAGAGCATTACAGAAATTGTGTTCACCATCATGATCACCGAAACCCACCAACGTGGAGCCGTGGTTTCTCTCACGACCCAAAGCGGAATGGCCACGGACTGCAGAACGAAGTGAAGAGAGTTGATAGCGTTGAGCGCAGTTGCCCCTACAAACCGCTTATCGCGCAGAGCTTGGAAAGTAATGGGTTCGCCGCGTTCGACTGTGGGTTCAAAGTACGGCATCTTGAGAAATACATATCCCGCCAAGATAAATGTGAGTGCGTCACCGGTAAGTAACAACTGATAAGCAAGAGGAGTATTGATTGCAAGAGCGATCCCTGCGAAGACCGTGCCAAGTGAGATTCCAAAGTTGGTCACGGCTCTTTGATAGGCACGGATTGCGACGCGTTCTTCACCTTCGCCAAGCTTTGCAATTGTTGCCATGCGCATCGTCTGCGAAATATTTCCAAGCACTGCCATGCCAACATTAACCAGAAGAAAAGGTAAGTATGTGTGTACCGACAATAGAGCGAACATGAGTAGACCCTCGAGAACCATCGCTAGCGAGGCAATATTTCGAGGACCAAAACGATCAGAAATGTGACCGGCAGGAACACTTACTGAAAGAGCAACTCCCCCAGCTATCGAAAGTGCCAGAGCCACCTTTGCAGGCGATAGACCAACAATCAGGGTGAAATAAATGACCTCAACGGTCATGAATAGGCCGTTGCCGAATGTATTAATCAGCGTGGAAAGGCTCATTGTTCGCTTCGCTTGATCAGCGGGAATAATGCGAGCGACTAACTGCCCAAAGTTTCCAGTGGTATTCATTGCTCAGTTAACTCGTGAGATGAGCTTTACGCGCAAATAACTTAAAGAGGGCAACGCTCAAGAGACCACTCACTACGGAAGCGAAAATAACGGCAATAATCGCAAGATCTTGATCTGCTTTCTCGCGGAATGCGAGATTTGCTATGAAAATCGCAACGGTGAATCCAATCCCGGCTGCACTGCCTGTAGCAAGGATCGCTGGCTTCGATGCGCCTTCTGGGTAATCTCCAAGATTTACCTTCTTGGCAACAACTACCGAGAAGATAATTCCGAGTGGCTTGCCAACAACTAGCCCTACGAAAATACCCCAAGCGATAGGTGAATTAGCTGCGCTCTCGAGTGCATTGGCAGAAATCTCGACACCCGTATTTGCAAAGGCAAAGATTGGAACTATCACGAAACTGCTCCAAGGGTGAAGCTTCGCTTCCAGCCATTCGATAATCGTCAGTGAGCCATCTTCCACATCTTCCACCTTCGAATCCTTTTTCACAATATTTGGCGTGAGCAGACCCAAAATCACTCCAGAAAGCGTCGCGTGAATACCGCTGCGATACAGGAAGTACCAGAGTGAAGCTCCCAGGATGAAATAGAAGAAAGAATGCCTAACTCCGAGTCTTGCTATTGCAATGATCAGAAGAATCGAAGTACAGGCTGCTATCACCCACCCAAAACCAACCCCTGTTGAATAGATAAAAGCGATGATCAGAATTGCACCGATGTCGTCAATGACAGCTAACCCCAAAAGAAAGGTGCGCAGTGAAGGAGCAACGGAAGCGCCAATCAAAGCGAGTAACCCCACAGCAAGTGCGATATCTGTAGCTACAGGTACTCCCCAACCTCGTGAATCAGTCTTTCCGGCAATCGCCAAATAGATAGCGGCAGGAAGAGCCATTCCACCAATAGCTGCAATGAAAGGCATGATTGCGTTTCTAAAGGTTGCTAAGTGGCCAGATGTAACTTCGCGCTTTATCTCAAGACCTACGACAAAGAAGAAGACTGTCATCAAGATGTAGTTGATAACTTTGAGAGTTGTTAACTTGAGATAAAAGAGACCGCTTCCCAATTCGAAACCGGACTCGAGAGTTGAGAAATAATGTGAACTCAATGGGCTGTTGGCAATAAACAGGCCGAGCGCCGCTGCCGCGAGAAGGAAAATTCCACTTGATGATTCGCGGTGAAGAAAATCCCTAAGTGGAGCAATCCTCGAGCGCATTAGCGCACGTTATCACGAAGCGCTGTTGTGAAGTCTGATTCTTTTTCGCGCGACTAAAAAATAACCCACAAAGCCGATAATCAGAGCAAAGAAAATTCCAAGATTCGCATAAGCCCAAGACCCGTCTTTGCCTCCGAGGACTCCTAAGAAATAACCCTGCCATGAGAGCCAGCTTGCAAAACCATTTGTTACAAAGCCCCAACCTACGATTGTTCCCACAGCCATCACACATATAGAGCCGAAATTCCAGGATCCATAACGTCCATCAGTTTTGTAAAGATCTGCTTCATCGTAACTCTTTCGAATCAAGACATCCGTAACAAAGATTGCAGACCACGTGGCGACAGGAACTCCGAGAGTGATAAGAAGACCTTGGAATGGGAAGAAGAAATCATCTGCGACCCAGACAAAGTAGATGGTTCCGATCAGCATAAGAACTGAATCAATAGATGCGGCGATATGTCGCTTAACAGGAAGTCCGATTGATATCAGCGTCATTCCCGAGGAATAAAGATCAAGAATGGCTCCCCCGACCAACCCGAGAATCGCAACCAGTGCAAAAATAATTAGGTACCAAGTAGGCAAGATGGTTGTCAGAGCTCCAATTGGGTCTGTCGCGATCGCGCCGGCGAGCTCTTCGCTACTGCCAGATAGCGCGGCACCATAAGTTACGAGAATGATTGGAACGATTGAGGCTCCGAAAACTGTCCAGAAGACAACTGAGCGATTTGAAACTGTACGTGGCAAGTAACGCGAATAATCTGCCGCTGAATTTACCCAGCCAAGGCCTATGCCGGTCGCTCCAAATATGAGTGCACCAATAAATGCCTGGCTATTTCCGTTCTTCATCGAGGAGATGACGTTCCAATCAACTTTAGAGATTGTCAGCGCGATGTAGATAAGAGTGGCAACTACCGTGATTGTGGTGATGTATTTCTGTAACTTCATGATTGCTTCAAAACCAAGCACGCCAGCTGAAACAGTGAGGGCTACGGCGATGACAAAGCCAATAACCATGGCCACGTTATGTTCAATGCCACCGAGGCGGATAAAAACTGTTCCTGTGGCAAGGGTTGCAAGAGAAACCAAAACGGTCTCCCATCCCACAAAAATGAGATAGGAAAGAGCGCCAGGGATGATGTTGCCCTTTACCCCAAAGGTCGCACGAGAGATAACCATTGTTGGAGCATTCGATTTCTTTCCAGCAAGTGAGCTAACACCAACCAGCAGAAATGAAAGTACTGATCCCAATATCGCTGCGACGGTGGCCTGCCAGAAGGAAATACCGAATCCTAAAAAGAACGAACCGTAAGAGAGGGCTAGAAGCGAAACGTTTGCACCACACCATGGCCAGAAGAGCGAGGAAGCTTTGCCTCGTCTCTCGCTTTCGCTAATGACGTTAGTTCCGTTTAATTCTAGATTCATGCGCCTAGATTAGAGGCTTGATGAAGAAAATGCTTAGTCGAGGAAGAAATCGAGCAAGAAATCCTTTGTACCCGGCACGACCGAATACTTCTCTAGATCGGTTACTCCCTCTGATGCCAAGACTTCGTCATCAACAAAGAAGTTTCCAGTGCACTCTTTCGCATTTCGATTAAGGATGATGTAAGCGCTGTCAGACAAAATTTCAGGAGTTCGGCACGCTGCAGTGTCTACGCCCGGAATCATCTGTAACGCAGCGGTATCGATCGCCGTACGAGGCCAGAGAGCATTAACTGCAATCCCATCCCGCTTAAATTCCTCGGACATTCCGAGAACACACATGCTCATTCCATATTTAGCCATGGTGTAAGCAACGTGGTTCTTAAACCACTTTGGCTTCATGGAAAGAGGTGGAGAAAGCGTCAATATATGTGGGTTGCGACCTGCTTCGGCTGATTCACGCAAATGTGGAATAACAGCCTGGGAAGTAAGGAACGTTCCGCGAACGTTTACATCGAACATGAGATCAAATCGCTTTGCCGGCGTATCTTCAGTACGAGTTAAATTGATGGCACTAGCGTTATTAATCAATATATCAATGCCACCGAACTCTTTAGCCGCTTGAGCTACCGCTTCGGAAATCTGATTCTCATCGCGTAGATCGCACTGAATGGGTAGAGCCGTGCCCCCAGCTGCTCTAATTTCATCTGCTGCTGTATGGATTGTTCCTGGCAACTTTGGGTTGGGATCAGAAGTCTTTGCAGCAATCGCGACTGAAGCACCATCTTGGGCAGCGCGAAGTGCAATTGCCAAACCGATTCCGCGAGAGCCCCCTGTGATGAAGATGCGCTTACCTTGAAGTGACATTTACTTTCCCTTCTTTGCCATGAATTTCATAAAGGCTTCTGCTGCTTCTTCGGATTGAAGAGCGAGAGCAAAGAGCTGGAACTCAGCGCGCATTACATGAGCAACAGCATCATGCTTATTGGCCTTCATGAGCGCTTTGGTATTCATGATCGCTTTCGGAGGTTGTTCAGCAATTTTCTCTGCAATCTCAAGGGCTTCAGCTTCGGGGTCCCCCGCAATGCTTGCAATCATCCCCATCTCGAGAGCTCTGTCTGCAGAGAAAGATTCGCCAGTCATGAAGATCTTTGCGGCTCGTTGGTATCCAACTAACTCAGGAAATAACTTTGTTGAGCCCGCTTCTGGTACAAGGCCAAGAGAGGTAAATGGCATTGAGAAATTTGCACTTGGAGAAGCAACTACAACATCGCAATGAAGGAGCATTGTCGTGCCAACTCCGACCGCATTTCCTTTGACGGCGGCCAGAAGTGGTTTTGGAAACTCGAGTAAAGAGCCGAGAAATTTAGCAACATCGGAATCTGCTTCAGTGGGTGGATTCGACATGAAGTCTCGAATGTCATTTCCTGCCGTGAAGTGATCACCTTCGCTTGTAATTACGACGCAACGAATTGATTCATCTTCGGCTGCCTGGTTGAGCTGTTGTGCTAGCTCGCCATACATTCCCCGAGTAATCGCATTCATCTTTTCTGGGCGATTGAAACGTACTACGAGCGTGCGTCCTTCTTTGGATGTCGTGATTTCCGTCATTTGAGCATCCTAAAGGGTGGCTAAGGCAATTGAAAGGAGGTTTGCAGGAGCATAATAGGAATCAGCAACGGAGAGGTCGCTGAAATGGCTAGAGATATCACGATAACAAGTAGAGAACTGTCACCATTCGAGCAGTTGGTACTAGGTCTGCTCTGTGAAGGAAAAACTAACTCAGCGATTGCGCGCGAAACGAATCACACTGAGAAGGTAATCGAAAACACAATTAGCCGATCCGCGAAGGCGTTCGGAATTACCTCCGATGAGGATACAAATATTCGCGTTCTTCTGGCACTCGCTTACCGAACTCACTATGGGGACGCAGCTTTTGATCGTCTCGGTGTTCCTTGTGCCCACTTTGAGGTAGATGGTCAAGGACAAGGTCTCTGCAATCGTGAAGTACATTAATTATTAAGGCTGCTGCATCACATTTTTCTTAGTGCCAGCACTCGCTTAGCTATATAAAGTGCCAGCACTCGTCCTCTCAACTTGATCCCATTGTCCAGGGGTGTCTAATTCAAATAGCACCTGGAGATGGTGTTATTTGAATGAGGAGAGAAAATGAAAAGAAAGAATTTTGACAAGATTGTCACAGCAGTTGGATTTGGTCTAGCTGTATTTCTATTCACCGCGGCCGCACTTCTTAACTGGGGCGCGTCATTTGCTTCTGACTCAGTCAAGAGCCAACTTGATAATCAGAACATTTCATTCCCAGCTGCCGATGCCATGCCAGAAGCAACAAAAGCTCAACTAGCAAAGTGGGCTGAGAAGAAGGTAACAACTGGTGAGATGGCTCGCGATTACTCAGATCTATATATCTGGGAACATATGAAGGCTTCAGCGATTGCAGCTGTCGGAAAGCCTGCTACATATTCAGAAGTATCTGGAATGTATATGGGCCTTGTTCGTGGCGGAAGTGCTGATACTGCACAGATTGCAAAGTTGGGCGATTTACGACAGACACTATTCATGGGTAACACCTTGCGCGGAATGCTTCTCGAGGCATATGCATTCGGCACTATGGGAGTTATCGCGGGATACGGAGCGATTGCAGCTCTCGTTGGAGGGCTTGTCATGCTTCTCCTCTCAATAGCAGGGCTACTACACATTCGTCGCACCCCAGATAGCGCGACGATTTAACCCTCTTCTCTTCAACTCTCCGTGAAGGTTGAGGGGATAAAAAAACCCCGGCCCTGATTACTCAGGGCCGGGGTTTTCTCTTACTCAATAGATCTATCGATCAAGCTTTCCTGAGATGAAATCTTCCACCTTTGTATGCGCCTGTTCATCTGTGTACTGCACTGGTGGGGTCTTCATAAAGTATGAAGATGGTGAGAGCAGCGCTCCCCCAATCTTGCGATCTAAACCGATCTTTGCGCAACGAAGCGCATCGATGATTACACCTGCAGAGTTTGGTGAATCCCAAACTTCGAGCTTGTATTCGAGGTTCAAAGGTACGTCGCCGAAAGCACGGCCTTCAAGACGCACATATGCCCACTTGCGATCATCAAGCCATGGAATGTAATCCGACGGTCCGATGTGAACGTTCTTGGCACCCATGTCGTGATCAAGCTGTGAAGTCACCGAATTGGTCTTTGAAATCTTCTTTGACTCAAGGCGATCGCGCTCGAGCATATTTTTAAAGTCCATATTTCCACCTACATTGAGCTGGTAGGTGCGATCGAGGTGAACGCCGCGATCTTGGAACAACTTCGCCATGATGCGGTGTGTGATGGTCGCACCAACTTGGCTCTTAATGTCATCGCCAACAATAGGAAGACCTGCATCCTCAAACTTCTTCGCCCACACTGGATCTGATGCAATGAAGACTGGAAGCGCATTAACAAATGCACATCCTGCATCAATTGCACACTGCGCATAGAACTTCGCAGCTTCTTCTGAACCAACAGGTAGGTAACAGATAAGAACGTCTACTTGCTCTTCCTTGAGCACTGCAACAACATCGACAGGGCTCTCAGAAGATTCCTGAATTGTCTCTTTGTAATACTTTCCAAGTCCATCATGAGTCACTCCGCGCTGGACTGGAACGCCAGTCTTTGCAACGTCCGAGAACTTAATGGTGTTGTTCTCGCTTGCCCAGATTGCATCTGCAAGATCTAATCCGACCTTCTTCGCATCCACATCAAAGGCTGCAACAAATTTGATGCTGTTGATGTGATATCCGCCGACAACAGCGTGCATAAGTCCTGGGATCTCTTGATCGAGGGCCGCATCCTTGTAATAGGTAACTCCCTGTACGAGCGAGTTGGCACAGATGCCCACTCCAACAATCGCTACACGGATGTCGCCTTCTTGAGTCTTGATATTCACTTATTCTTCCCCTCGGTTGTGATCATGTCTTTAAGCCAGGCGATCTCGCGCTCTAGCGACTCGAGAGAGAAGCGGCGCCACTCCTCGAGGTATCTATCAATTCCTGCAGAAGAACTTTTGAGGTCTTCACGCAGTACATCTGCTTTCTCTTCCAGGCGGCGAAGTCGCCCTTCTAGAATTCGAACGCGGTTCATGGTTGTTGTTGGGCTAAAGAAGGCGAAGCGAATGCCAAAACCTTCATCCTCCCAAGCGTCGGCAGTCACAGCGCTATTGAGCTCTTCGAATCTCTGTGACCCCTTCTTGGTGATCGTGTAAACGATGCGAGTTCGGCGCGAAGTCACGCCAATCTCCTTCGCCTCGATAACTTCGGATATGACCATCTTCTTCAACTGTGGGTAGAGAACTGAGAACGAGAGCGCTCTGAAGGGGCCGAAGATTGCCATCAGCCTCTTGCGAAGCTCGTATCCATGCAAAGGGCCCTCTTCGAGAAGACCCAGGAGGGCGAACTCGAGAGATTCTGAGCGTGAACGCATCGGCCTTCCCCATCTATATTGATTAGATATATCGTATCGATATATCGCAATTAAAGCCCCTCTTGGCCTTGAGGGCAAATCGCCACGCACAATCCGAGGGCTCGATTGGTTACCTTTACCCCATGTTGAGCGGAGTGATACCTACTCGCCTACCTGAATACCTGGTGGCTGCGATGATCATCATCATCGCTCCTGGGCCAAGCGTCCTCTTCGTTATTGCACGAGCTGTTTCATGGGGCCGCAAGATCTCGATTCTCACCGTTGCCGGAAATGTCACTGGCTCTTTTGTACTTTCGACACTCGTCGCTCTCGGTGTTGGACCAATTCTTCAGAAATGGCACATCACATACATCGCAGTGCAATGGGCCGGTGGTCTCTATTTGATTTATCTCGGAATCGATGCGATTAAAAAACGCGCATTGCATGCTGCAGATATGACCAATCAAGGACCTGTAGCTCCCACTGTTCGTCAATCAATCCGTGATGGTTTCTGGGTTGGAGTTCTCAATCCCAAAGCGATTGTTTTCTTCGCTGCCGTATTGCCGCAATTTGTAGATATTGATGGCGGACATGTCACCACTCAATTAATTTTTCTTGGTCTTGTCTTCTGCGTTCTGGCATTTATCTCTGACGGAAGTTGGGGTCTACTGGCCGGAACTGCACGCGCTTGGCTTGCAACAGACAATAAACGTTTAGAGCGACTTCGTGCTGCTGGCGGAACAATCATGATTATCTTGGGACTCGCCGTCCTCTTCTCGGCAGTTGTCACCGGATAAGGAGAAGATGAGATATGAAAAAGCCTGAAGTTCCTGCGCGCGACACTATTGCCCCATCCGATCTCACCTTTGGGCTTTCTACATGCAAGCGCTGCCTGTGGCTTAAGTACTGGTTTAAATTTGATTTGAAGAAAGAGTTCCCACTCGTCAAGCCACTTGCTGATTCTCAAGAAGAACATTTCCGCCGAGCTTCGATGCAAGATATCGATGCATCGCTTAAGCCGGGCGTTGTGAAGCAATGGGGCCAATGGGTAAAGAGCGCACCAATCTCAATCAATGGTTTTGAAACTCGCTGGAAAATCCTTGGAATATATGACCTGCTAGGGCATTACACAGATGGCACTGTAGGAATCATTGACTGCAAGGTTTCAGATTCTGATCGAGATAACGGGCCTTTCTATGCACCGCAACTAGAGGCGTATGCACATGCCCTTGAAAATCCTGATCGCGGCAAGCCATTTCCAGTTTCAAGTATGGGGCTTTTAATTTGGAAGCTTGCTGGAGTAACCGAGACTTCTCCCAGCGAGCTCGCTTCCAACTCTCACGGCTTCGGCGTAAATCAACACTACGTTCCAGTCGAGCGAGATACAGAACGCTTCACATCAATCTTGGAAGAGTTGATTACGACAATCGAAGGCGGAATGCCAGATTCAGGTCCTGAGTGCAACGTCTGTAATTATTTGGTCAAGCGCGCAGAGCTAGAGATTGATTAATCGTTCTCTTCACTATTTTCGACGTTAATTCCTGATTTCTTCGCCTTCACAGCGTAGGTATCAACGTACTCCTGGCCCGAAAGCTGCTGGATACGCTTCATGATCTGATCTGTAACTTCACGCAAATACTGCAAATCTGTTGAATCGCCTTCGAAGTACATAGGTTCGCCAAATGTGATTCCAACGCGCATAATCTTTGGAATAACGGTTCCGGTTGGCTGAATCTTGTCGGTGTTAAACATTGCAATCGGAATTACAGGTGCACCAGATTCAATAGCAAGGCGGGCAATGCCTGTGCGTCCTTTATAAAGGCGTCCGTCGGGAGAGCGAGTTCCTTCAGGATAAATTCCAAGAGAATTCCCACCAGCTAATACTTCGAGTCCGGTAATCAGCGCCGCTTCGCTACGACGGCCACCCGAACGATCGACAGGAACTTGTCCGAGCGCAATGAAAGTTAATTTCTTAAGGAGACCCTTAGGTCCGGGAGATGTGAAGTACTCACTCTTTGCCAAAAAAGTTACTTTGCGAGGAACAACCAGCGGCATGAAGATCGAATCGCTAAATGAGAGATGATTCGATGCAAGAATCAACGGACCCGTGGATGGAACATTGCGCAGCCCCTTTACCTTGGGGCGAAAGAGCAACATCAAAAACGGTGTCAGAAATGCCCGGAGGGTGCCGTAGGGCAGATTGTTCATAGGCGTTAATTTAGCCTGAATCGGACCAATTGTGCGAACATAAACCATGAGCAAGCGTGGATTGGGCCATGAATCAGAAGATTCTTTTGATGACAAAGAACTTATCGATGCTGAATTTCAATCTATGGTCGAAGGTTTATCTCTCGATGAGTCTGCTCCAACAACATATCTCGACGAACTAGACGCGATTGATCGCTCGACTAAATTTTCACCACCAGCAATTCCCAAGAGTTCTCTTATCAATCAAATCAAAGACTCGCTGAATGCAATTGTTCGCTGGAAAAATAATCGGAATAACCAGCACCCTGATGACGGCGCTGCTCTGTAATTAAAGATTAAGAACGAGCTAAGTCAGCAACTCCCACTAGCCCAGCTTCATTACCTAATTGAGCTGCAATAATTTCTGGGTAAGGGTGCTTTCCAGCAAAAGGCATTGATTGCGCAAGTGCCTTTCGAGTTGGTTCAAGAAGAATCTCGCCAGCATCGATTACTCCACCACCAATAACAACACATTCGGGATCAAGGACAACCGAAAGCGTTGCTATTCCGGCGCCAAGCCATTGTCCAGTTGTG
>Ga0208916_10001053_pt1 | contig 12046 bp, 12 predicted proteins | sample DEB19_08_DNA_5_FD_184523 | JGI IMG/M metagenome (GOLD analysis project Ga0208916, IMG submission 184523) | Aqueous microbial communities from the Delaware River and Bay under freshwater to marine salinity gradient to study organic matter... | ecosystem: Environmental > Aquatic > Marine >... | reverse complement strand
CTATCATTGGTCCACCTTCTCCCACTTTAAGCAGTACACCTTACGCTCAAATACGTCGCCCGTCCAATACCACCTAACGCAAACAAATTTTGCTGGTACGGCAATCAATACAACAGCAACTACCCATTTCAATTTTTACCTATCCAATGGCTTATGTACCCCAGCACGCTGCCTACAGCGGACACCATGACCATGCCAGCGTAGAACGATCCCTTGCCCTGATTTGCCATCTCTACCAGCTTGTCGATGTTGGTCTCTAGCTTGTCGATTTTGGCGCTCATCTCGTCAAACCGGCGCTCGTAGTCCTGCACCTTCTGCCACAGCACTCCGTACTTGACGGGATCAATTTCTGGGGCGTTCATTACGCTGCAACGCCTTTGATCACGGAGAAATTGATTACCGGCGCATCGGTTGCAATGCCGCCCGTAGTGTAAAACGTAATGTTGAAACTACCTGCTGCCACGGCGGTGACCAGCAAGACATACAAATTAGTGCCTGACTTCTGATTGACGATAATGTTGTCGGTAGCGGCCACCACAGAGTTAGTAACGGTGAAAGTAGCGGCCACCGCAGAACCGGCAGCCGAAAACATAGTGACAGCGCCTGTCGATGTGTTCAGCGTTACGCCCGTGGTGCGCGAGGTGAGTTGCGTTACCGCACCGCCAGCACCCGTTGCATAGCCAAGGGTAGAACTTGCAACAGACACCAAAACGCTGCCGCTTGAAGTCAGCGTCTTATTCGTCAGCGTCTGCGTGTCGGTAGTACCCACCACCGCACCGGCTGGGTTGCCAAGGCCACCTGCGGGGAAGGTTACGCCAGCGGTTCCAGAAATAGTTGTTGCCATGATTTATCCTTTAAGCCCACGAACCTACGTTTACTGTTGCGCCAGCCGCACCGACGGGGTAAATCTTAACGTAGCTACCAGCAATTGTTGAATAAGCACCGCCGGGTGCGGCTGATAACGTGTACTGCGGAATGAATGTGCCGCCAGCGTTGATTGATACTGTGCCTTTGATAATAAAGGAAAGAAATAGGGTTGCACTAGCCAAAGCAGGCGTTAAAACAGTAGAAGATGCTGTTGTAACTACTGCAATTGTTACGTTTGCAGTTGAAATTCCAATATTTATAAATGATGTTGAAGAAACGTTTTCATACGCTGTATAAAGTATGTTATTTATAGTAGCTGTTCCACCAAATCCTAACGCAACAGTATGGGATGTTGCGCCAGCACTTTTACTAAGTGGAATAACCATTTCAAATTCATACACAGTGCTTGCTGATAGCGTTACGCCAACACCAAAAATGCTTTGCGCTGTGCTGACGTTTGCGCCAGCAAGGTCGGAATTTAAACGATACAACTGCGTTGCATTAGTCAACACGCCCGGCACAGTCTGCATGGGCCACCAAGTTGTTCCTGTTGCCCTGTAGACGTAAGTTACCGATCCCTTGGCGGGTAGCAGTGTGACGGGGTTGTTAATTGAGTTGCCGTTACCAGACATGGTGAGCGTGGTAATCTGCTGGGTGCTGCTTACCGTAATCGTCATGCCATCGCTCGGACTGGCGGGCATAGTGATCGTACCCGTTGCCAGCGTACCGGCGGGGTTAATCACCAGTACTTGCGTACCAGCCGCAAAGGTGTAGCTAAAGCCCGTGGTCAGGACTTGGTAGTCGTAGGCTTGGATAAGCCCGTTTGTGCCGTTTATCGAAATCGCCATAAATTATCCTTTGTTTTTACACCGATCAAAATGCCATCTCGTTGCTGCACCTTGACCAAAACCTTGTGTTTGGCAATGTGGGCATTCCCATGAAAACATTCTAATAGCAATAGATACTTTTGCTTTCTGCTCTTCTGTTAACTGAGTGCCTTTGCGTTTAGAAGCGCACCCCATTTTTGATGCGCTTATTTTGGCGCGAGCCTCATCAGTATGTTTCTGCCCTTTTCTTGGTGAAGGCATTCCCAATCTAGCCAGTCTATTTAACTCACGCCTAGCTGGGTTTTGCATAGCAAGGCGTACTGCATCGCTAATTTTCTTCTTAGTTTCTGGCCCAGATTTTTTGCCTTTGTTCCAAATTGGCGTATTGCGTTTAAACCGTCTACCAGATAAATCTGGCGGGTTACCGCCGCCAGCAGTGCAATTCCAACCAATGTTGTTAGCCGGGCGCAACTTGCGCTCAATGTCTAAACAGTAACCCCTCTCTGCAACCAAAATCTTAGTCTTAACCAAGTTATCCCAGCCGTATTCTTTAATCGCAGCTTTTAAATTAAGATTTTGTGTTTGCTTGGAGTGCTGTGTAAAACGAACTTCAGCATTTCTGGACACGCCAATGTACCCCTGACTCATCATGTCAGTGTGGTCTTGGCAGCGTATCCAGTAAACGCTGTTTGCGTTCATTTGTTTGTGCCGTTTATCGAAATAGTCATTGTGGTTGTCCTTCAGCGGCCTGTTCAGCCAATGATGCCTCGTATGCAGCGAGTTCCTCGCCTTCCAACTCAATCTCTTTGACTTCGCCGGTTTCGCAGTTGACTTCGATTCGTGTAGGCATGATGTGTTACTCGTAAAGGATGTTGATTGAACCGGCATCAAAGGTGTCAGTGCCGTTGACGGTGGTGATGCGAACACGGTCAAGAGTGCCGCCTAAAGTTATACCCCCACCTGTTGAAAATACTTGACCTGAGTTAGACAAAGCAATAACTCCATCAGCAACCCATGAATTCCCGCTAAAGTTTTTAATACAAACAGAACCCCATCGGACATGATTAGCATTTCCAGCTGATTGAGTACCAAAACCTGTTGTATAGTTTGCGGCTGCTGCGCCTACAATATCTCCACCTGATCCAAGATAGCCAGTAGTGGTAACTGAGCCTGCGCCGATTTGAATTTGAACAACAGATGTGCCACTTGTGCTAACACCACTAAACATCACAGTAATCCGCTTCACCCAGCTAGGGATAGACGTGAAATCAATCGACGTACCGCTGGTAGACGCAACCACAGTACCACTGACAATGTTGGTACTGACTCCGTTTACTGCAAATGTCCCAGTCCCATCAGGCAGCGTCAGCGTCCGATTGGTAGCCGTAATGGGCGCGGTAATGGAGAGCGTACCCGCCCCGCTGCCGCTGGATTGAATTGCTATAGCGCTCATGTGATTCCTTTAAACAATTGACCAGACCGAGCCGGTAGGTACGGTTACGGTAATGCCAGTGTCAATTGAAACTGGCCCAAACGTACCCGCGTTATTGCTTGTGGCGATAGTGTAATCGGTTGTCACGGTTTGGCCGTTCTGAATGAAAACCTGATCCGTACCACCGCCCGTAGCCCCACCGCCTAACTGGCCCCAGGCTGCTCCAGCGTAGCCCTCGTACTTGCTGATCGTGCTGTTGTAGCGGATCATGCCCGTCTGCGGCGTGGCTGGACGCTCCGATGTCGTGCCCACGTTAATCACCGCAGCGCCTGTGGATGTAAACGTTACCTGGCCGGTGGCAATCAGCGTGGTGAATGTACCGGCGTTAGGGACGCTGCTGCCAATGGCCGGAGGTGAGGCGAAGGAATTGGTTGTCAGCGGCACGCTTACATAGTCCACCGTGTACAGCGTCACATCAGCCGAGGTCTTGAGGACATACTTGTAAGTGGTGGTGTCCGGCAGCCAGACACCAGCTTGGCCGGTGGCGTCCAAGATCACTGGATTGGTGTTCTGCGTAACTCCGGTGGAGTCCGTGTACGTCGCCAACGGCGTTGTGGTGCCCGCTGCGTAGGTGTACAGCTTGCCACCAACCAGCGGCAGGCCGTCCGAGCCGAAGAATTGCAGCTTTGGTGGGGGTGATAGAGATGCCATTGGGTTACCTTTAAATTATTGCCCAGAGAGGAAATTAAATTGCTGGTTGCCTGTGTTTCCAGCTTGTGCGGCCATGAGTGCTGCTAGCTTGGCTCTTTCATTACCCCTAAATTGGTTTGCCAAAGCGTTAGCCCCGGCCGGTCTTTGAGTTAGTAATGTAGCAGCCATACGCTGACCTGGTGCCGAATACAAAGCTGGACCAGCAAGCATCCCAGCAGCAAGCGCGGGATAGCCAGCAGCCCCTGCACCGCCACCAAGAACAAGCGGCAACATTGCTCTGTAAGGCGTGCCAGAATCAGGCAGCTTGTTACCCAATACAGTTTTGCCGGTCTCCGACAAATCTTGCATCAAGGCGTTGCCGGTAGCGAATTGGCCTTTGTCCTTGCTTCTGTCAGCAGCACGCACAGCGCTTTGCAGTTGGGCAGGAGAAAATACGCCTTCTTCTGATCCTGCCAATCCTGCGGCTTTTTCAACCCGTTTGAAATTAGCGTAACCAGTGTCAATTGCCTTTAACTCGGCAGCGCTTTGCGGGTTAGAACGGCGAATAAGATCAAGCAAATTGCTACGCACTTCTTTTAATCCATTGGCAATTAAAATTTTGTCAGGATCAGGAGAAATGGAAAATCTTTTTATGGTATTGTTTAAATCTGTTTGAATATTTTTTAATGTTTCACCAGTAATAGCGTTTTGCCCTTGAAATTTGCTAAGGATATTGTCATCAACAAAATTATTAAACATGGGCTTGACATTGGGATCAATAGCGCCTTTTTGGATGTTTTGCTTTAAATCATTTATGTTTTTAATCCAAGTGGGGTCTGCTTGCACCGTCAATTTCGGCAGCAAGTTATTGTATTTGTCGCCTAATGCGTCTTTGGCGTACTGGATAGCATCACGGCCTTTAAGATCAGCAGGCAAAGCATCACCAATTGGTGTCAATGCTCGATTGATTGCTGCTCGGTTTAATCCTTCAACTGCCCTAGTTTGAGCGCCTTTTATAAAGTCACCAAGCCCCAAAACGCTAGTTAATCCTTCTTCAGCGCGTTTAAAGCCGCCGCCAAGAATTTGTCCGGTTGTAGGTGTTATGCCTTCAGCCATCAATGCCCTAACATTAGGGTCCACATTAGGGCTAATCATTGCTGCTGCCGGTTTGGCAAGCAAATTGATAGGGTTGGTGAGTTCGCTGCCTCTAGTCAAGGCGTTGGCTACTGGCGCTGCCGCGTTGGCTATTTGTCCAACAACAGGCGCTGCTCGAGTGCCAGCGGATACGCCTCTTGCTAGGTTAGCGGCGTTTGTTAAGCCGCCACCACCAACGCCCAACAACATAGACACGTCACCGACAACTCGGAACGGGTCTTCTTCCATCATCTTTTGAAAGCCAGCCCCAGTTCCCCAAGTTGTTGCGTAATCCTGACCAACAACGCCGGCCACATTCTGCGCCCGCTGCAATGCTTGCGGATTACCTAGCGGGTTGTACCTAGACTGCTCAATCGCGGTCAATCCTTTTTGCACCGGCTCTGGCATCAAGTTGTAAGCGCCACCAGCCACAATATCACCCAATGCTTGCGCGGATTGCACGGGACTTGAAACCAAATTTACCAAACCGCCAACCGTGTTTTGGTACAAGCTAGGAAAAAAACTAGCACCAGTTGCAAACGGGTTGTAGCCAGCGGGCGGCTCTGCTGCTGGCGCTGCCTGAGTGCGAGCCGCAGGCATACCTTCACCGGCTGGTGTTGCGCCCTTTTTGCCACCGTCAATGCCAACTACAGTTTTGCCAAAATCTTGCTGGGCGCGTTGCTGCACCGCGTCAGGCGTCAAATCATCAGGCGCGTTTTGATAGACATGGGTTGTCCCATCTTCAAAAGTGATTGTGATAGTGCGTGCCATTACCAGTTACTCACATTTGCGGGTGCAGCCTTGTTCTTACCAGCAAGCGCAGGGTTAGGCTTATACCCCTGAGATTCAGAATAAGTTTCTGACAATCCTTGCTGGCCAGCTTTTGCCCATCTCAACATAGCTTCAAGTTTGGTCTTAGCATTATCTGCCCTGTCTGTTGGAGTAGGAATAAATCCTAAACGTTGCATTTCACTTGCAGAAACAGCAGCACCGCTTCGATCATGTATTACCAAAGAGCCAATGTCGCCAATTGCCGATCTTGCCGCCACTCCTTTAGGGTCTGCCCTATCTAATGCTTGGCCTGGCAAAAGATTTTTTAATCCAATTGCGTCAGGGTATTTCTTGAGCAAATCCAATGCTTCTTCAATTCGTTTAATTGACATATCGTTTGTGCCAATAGCCGTATTAATATTTGGAGGAATTGGTTTTAGCTTTTCCTCTTTGTCAGCAGGGCCACCAGGAATTTTCTCAAGGTTTTCACCGCTTTTATCCCAACGGTATCCAGTAGGCGGCTTGCCTTGGCCTCCGCCTTCACCACCAGATTTTGTTTGTTTAGCTAGCCATTGTTTGCGTAATTTTATTTTGTCAGGTTCAGACAATCCTGATTTTTCCATCATTCTTTCAAATTGATCATCGCCTTGCCCTGATGGAGTTGTATCTTTAGTCAATTTTGCTAAACGATATTTATTCTTTTCTTCTTCAGAAAAGCCAAGAGATTCCAACATTTTCTCAAATTCGCTTTTTGTTTCTGGTGCTTTTTTAGCTGCGCTAATTAACGGCTGCCCAGCGCGAACTGGGGGGTTAAGCAAAGCATTGTTAACAGCGCCGCCTACCAAAGCATTAGGCACAGTAGCAGCTTCCGGTGCAGCAGCCGAAGGCACAGTGGCAACAGCAGAAGGTGCAGCAGCCGAAGGCATACCGCCAGAGATTGGCATTGCAGGCCCAGCGGGCACAAAAGTGTCGCCTTGAGCAACAACAGGTTGATATGTTGCGTTTCGTGTGTTTACCGCAACAATTATTTCACTTCCATCTGATTGCCCTACTCTTTGAATACTAAGAGTTGGATGGGCTTGCTCAAACGCTGCCTTTTGTTGCCTAAAAGCAAGGTCTTTAGCAGGAATGCTAACGCCAGTTAAGGGCTTGCCATCTTGCATAATTGGCGTAGCTACGTTAGTCTTATTATCAACGGAAACAAAACTAATAGTATCACCCTTGGTAACTTGTTGAATTGTGCTACCGGCAGGGCCTTCAAAAATAATGTTGCCTGTATCATCAAGCAAGAGGTTCCCCATTATTTTTCTTTCAACTTTTCTAGCGCTAATTAAAGGTTGGCCATCTATTAAGATAGGTGTTGCTTTGCCTGTATCATCATTAATAGAAACAAAGCTAGTAGTTTGATCAGCGTTAAGCCGTTCTTTAATAGTTGTTTTAGCGGGTCCAGTGTAAATTTTATTACCTGCGTTATCTACTAAGCTATTTCCTACAACATGATATCCAGCTTTTTCAGGTGCGGTGTAAATTACGTTTCCTGTACCGGTAACAAGATTTCTATCTACAACGTAAGGCTTTACTAACTCGGCGCGTAATTTAATAAGTTCTTCACGCTCCAATTTAGCTTGAGGCACAGAAGGAAATTTGTTTAGATAAGCAATCCGCGCTTCGATTTGGCCTAACTTATCCGTAGGTGCTGCAGGCGCTGCGGCGGCTGGTGCTGCAACGGCAGGAGCGTTAACGTCAAAAGTGCCAGAGCCTAAAGCGCTAGGCTGAACTGATTGAGGCCCAACAAGAATTCTTTGTGGCGTGTACGCTGCCGTAGGCGCAGCAGCAGGCGCGGCACCCCCAGTCTCTCCCTGATTAAATTTCTGCTGCTGTTCAAATTCTTGAAGTAATTTATACGAATCCGCCATTGTTTTGCCCATTTGTTGGACACGGCTGTTTGGATGCGATATTAAAAATTTTATTGTTTCAACTGGGTCAGTTGGACCGCCATTTTCAGCGGATTTAGCCATCAATCCATCAACAACATCTTGGGCTTGCTTGGCTTCGTCAAAAGTTAATTTAGCAGCCCCCAATTTCGCTTGTGCTTCTTGCCTACGCAAAGGAGCCATTTGCGCGTTCTCTTGTGCTTCTTGCAAACGAAAAGGAGCCATTTGCGCGTTCTCTTGCATTTGCTGCTGCGCCAACCGGTTTTGCGTAGCGGAATTCTCCAACTGTTGCATCTTGCTGTATTGGACAAACGGATCGGGGAGCGGCTGGGATTGGTATCCCCGCGCGATAAGTGCGTTTAGATCGGCCATGATTTATTCCTATTTAAAAATCAGCAGCCTTCAAACCGGGCGTATATGGCTGGGCATTTTGAACGCCGCCACCGACATTTCCATAATTTGGTTGTCGGGCCATCCAGCTGTTAAAGTTCTGTTGGTTTTGGTATCCGGTTGCCGCCGTACCAAGGGCACCAGCAAAGGTATTAGCCATGCCCAACTGACCAGCAGCCAAAGCGTTGCCAGCACCAGTAATACCGCCAGCCGCAGCATTGCCTGCTGCCGTAATCATGTTGCCTGCATTGGCACCGTATTGCCCCGCAGCGGCTCCTTGATTGGACGCAGCAGACTGACCAGAAGCCATTAAGTTGCCTAGTGGCTGAAGCTGGTTTGCGCGGTTTGTTTGGTAGCGGTTGTATGCGTTTTGGTATTCTTGCGAACCCATGTCTTGGCCGTAACGAGTAGCGGCCTTTAAAGCACCGCCAGAGATCAACCCTCCACGGGCGGCGGCAGATCGTTCCAAAGCCTTTTGGCCTTCACTTAGCCGAAATGCGTAGCCTGGGTCAGATTGGAAATCAGACATACCAAAATCACGCCCGTACTTTCCGTAGCCAGCAGCGCCAGCGTTGCCACCAAGGCCAAGGTACTCCATCAAACGATTCTGGCCGGTAAGGCCAGCTTGGCGAAACGGCTCTTGTCCTTCTCTTTGAATGTCAAACATCTGCTTCTGAAGCGCTTGCGCTTCCCGAGCAGATTGGGCTTGGATATTTGCAGCGTCTCTAGCTGCGGCGGCTTGTGTATCAGCGGCTCTACTAGACCCATACCCGCCAATAACAGCGCCGCCTACGATTGCTGTTGCTACTGCTGACATAGTGTTTCCTTAAATTCAATGCCAGACAACGCAAGTGCCTGACGGTAGTCAATCGTTATTTCAGTACCCATGCTGCCACCTTTTGAGCCTTCAATGTCAATCAATGCAACTAGATCAATGTCACCGCTATCAAGTAAAACCATTTTGGCATTGGGATGCGCTGAATGATTTGTGTACCGACCGGCTTGAGAACGATTGCCGTTAATTCTAGCTGGGCAAATTATTTGTCCTGCTTTTAATGGGAAAGTTGCGAACAATCCTTTCCCTTCAATTGGAGAGATGGAAACGCGAGTTTTAGGGCTATCAACCCAAACAAAGTCAGATTGATTTTCTGATTGTTGTAAAGCAATTTCATGCGGTATTCCGCAATCAGCAAGCAACTTCAAGTAATCTTCACGGTCGAATGACTTGGACACGCTGTCTATGGAAAATTTAGTTGCTTGATCATTGTGCCAATCATCACTTTTTTCTACAAAAAATGCTTCTACGGCGTCTGCGTCTTTAATGTCTGTTGGATAAATGTTTTGCCAAACCATGTCTTCCATAACATAGCCTATTTTGCGACCCGCTTTGCCGGTAAAAATAACCGGCGCGGTCAATATTTGCGTAGTTCCATCATCATTAGCAACCATTACTTTGCCACGCAACATTACATTCAAATGGTCAAATTTTTGTTTATGCCCAATTGCCAACGTTCCTGCGGGCATAAAAACTTCACGGATGCAAACGCCAGGGCCAAAGTGATGCACTACAGAGCACTCAACCTGTTGCATTTGCAGCATAGTTTTTTCGGGCTGCTCCATAGATAGCAATTCACGCAACGCTAATTGGCCAAAGTTTTCTTGAATGGATAAATCGTTCACGACACTTCCCTCCCGCTGACGCGCATATTGATGGCGCTGGCCGCGCTAGCAATAGTCGAAATGTACGCCGTCGTGGGTAGTATCTGTCCCACCAGTTCGGGGAAGGTATACGTCTCAGAAGCCGCAAGACTTTTGCTTTTGTTGATCAAGTTCTGGTTGCCAGGCGTATCGGAGCCGGTGACTAGGTTGACGCTGATGGTGGCCGTGGACGCGCTGACATTGGTGGCCGTAAACTTGTCAATGATCACCACCGTGATGTTGGACGGCACGGTGTACTGCGTCGTCTGAGCGTTCTCAACGATTTTGGCAGGAACAAGATTTCGTGCGGTGACTGTCATACAACAACCCAAGTAGAGCCAGTGGAAACCGTGACTGTAACCCCAGTGCTTACAGACACCGGCCCTGCTGACAAGCCGTTATTACCTGTGGCAATTGTATAGCTAGTCGCCACCGTAGTGGCGTTTATCTGGATTCCGTTGCTTGAAACGTGTGCAGAGGCCGTTAACTCACCCGTGCTAGGCTTATATAGCAAGTTGGCGTTGCCGGTGTATACATTGGCGAGCGCGCCAGAAGTGGCTGCCGCAAACAACGGGTACAAATTGGTGGCCGTGGCGGTGTCGTTGGTAATAGTTGCGCCGCTGCCAGTAGCCACCGCCCAAGTGGCCGTAGTGCCGTTGGACGTCAGGACGTAGTTATTTGCCCCAATTGCCAACCTGGTTGCGCTATTGGTGCCGTTGCCTATGATCAGGTCGCCCGTGCTGGTGACCGGCGACAAGGCATTGAAAGCCGCCGCAGCCGTGGTCTGGCCGGTGCCGCCATTAAGAATAGGCAACGCCGTGCCTGAGTAAGAAATCGCCAGCGTCCCGCTGCTGGTAATTGGCGAGCCAGAAATAGACAAGAACGCCGGAACAGTCGCGGCCACCGAAGTGACGTAAGACAAAGCGGGGATGTCAGCCGTTGTCAGCGAGCGGAAGGTAGGCGCTGCCGCTGCACCGCTGCTTGGCCCAGCAAAGATAGCGTTTACGGCCTGAGTAGTCAGCGTTCCAGTCAGCGTCCCGCTGCTAGTAACAGGCGAGCCGGACACCGACATGATGGAAGGCAAAGCCAAAGCCACCGAAGTGACGTAAGACAAGCTGGGAATATCTGCCGTAGTCAGAGCGCGGAAAGTGGGCGCTGCGGGAGCACCAGAAGAAGGACCGGCGAATATAAAGTTGGCCGTAGTCGTAGCAGCGCCAGTGCCGCCTCGGCTTACGGCAAGCTGACCCGTCCAACCCAAACCCATTGTCGTTGCAGCGATCAACGCCGTGCTAGGCGAGCCGCTCAAGGTCATGGTGACGTTGGTATCGTCAGTCTTGCTTAACGCAGCCGCAGTAACGCCAATAGTAGGTGTCAAACCGCCCGTAGACGTAATTGGGGCCGTAGCACCCACAGAACTGACGTAAGACAGCGCGGGGATGTCGGCGGTGGTTAACGCTCGGAAAGTGGGCGCAGCCGCTGCACCGCTGCTTGGTCCGGCGAACAAAGTGTTGATCGATTGCGTAGTAAGCGTGCCGGTCAGCGTGCCAGTGGTCGTGACTGGTGAGCCAGACACTGACATGATGGATGGCAGCGCCAGCGCTACCGAAGTGACCGTGCCAGTGCCGTAGGAACTGCCGGGGATATTTTTCCAATACCCCAAACCGCTGTCATAAGCAATTAAATCATTGTTCGCCAAAGTGCCGAACTGCACATTGGAGTCTGTACCGCCTAATACTGAGCCTGGCCGTAAAAGAACTTGAAAAGACCCCGACCCACCCGCCCCCGCGTTGATGACAAGGCCAACTTGCACTTTAATGTTGGGTGCGACAGGCTCAACATTTGTCGGGTTACCCGTTACAGGGTTGTACCAGATCACATCGTCGTCGACCCAAGTTTCTCCAAAAGCAGTGCCGTTAGTGGTGATGCCATGCACCACGCCAAACGCTGTAATCCGGCCAAAACCATTAAGGGCTATGTTTTCAGTCGCTACACCAAGAATAGCGTTAACGTCTGTGATGCCTGCAACAGTAGGGGCGAATTTAATGACGCCGCTGGCTCCTACTGTGCCGGTGTGGTAAACAATTTGAAGCGGCGAATCGGTAATGGCCGCAGAGGCTTTACCATAGATAAACAATTCTTCGCCAACTTGCTGGGTAATGTTGCCATTGCCCATGCCCAAGTTCCACGACCCTGTGGTCTGGTCGTACCACATTTTGCCAGCAGCCAACGTGGTGGCCGAGCCGTTACCCATCTGAATCGCAGTGGGCGTTTGCAGTTGGCCCGTCAAGCTCAACGTGATTGTG
>Ga0208916_10001052_pt1 | contig 12061 bp, 12 predicted proteins | sample DEB19_08_DNA_5_FD_184523 | JGI IMG/M metagenome (GOLD analysis project Ga0208916, IMG submission 184523) | Aqueous microbial communities from the Delaware River and Bay under freshwater to marine salinity gradient to study organic matter... | ecosystem: Environmental > Aquatic > Marine >... | reverse complement strand
GATCATGGCAGGCCGACGCTGTAGTAGTCGAGGTCAATCAAGGCGGGGATATGGTTAAGCACACGCTGCTGACCATTGACCCGCATGTGAATGTTATCGAGGTGCGCGCATCTCGCGGAAAGCACGTCAGGGCAGAGCCTATCGCTGCTTTGTATGAGCAGGGGCGCATTGCCCATGTCGGTGCTTTCCCGGAACTCGAAAGCCAGATGACGCAAATGACTATTCACGGGTTTGAAGGTGTCGGCTCGCCTGACCGCGTTGACGCGCTGGTGTGGGCGCTATCCGAGCTATTCCCGGACATGACCGAGAAGATACCAGACGTTTCGCGGTTCGCTATTCAGCGGGCTTCAAAAGGGTGGCAAGGCTCTTGAACAAAGACGATATTCTCAAGACGGCTTGCGAGCGGGCAAAGCTGGCGGCGGACGCTGACCGCTTCAATCGCGAGGAAGCTCTTGATGACATGCGCAACATCGTCGGCATTCAATGGCCGGACGACGTGCGCGCAAGCCGTGAGGAGGACAACCGCCCTTGCCTGACGATCAACAGGCTTCCGCAGTTTCTTCGCCAAGTAACTGGCGACCTGCGCAACATGAACCCGGCAATCAAGGTGATTCCGGCTGACACGAAGAATTCTGACGAAGATGCTGAACTGGTCGAAGGCGTCATTCGGCAAATCCAGTACGAAAGCGACGCAACTTCGATCTATGAGCGCTCCGCTGAATCCGCTGCGGCTTGCGGAATGGGATATTTCCGTGTCCTGACCGACTATGTCGACAACAGTTCGTTTGATCAGAAGATCATCATTCAGAGCATCGACAACCCGTTTTCGGTGTATTTCGACCCAGAAGCCCGCAAGTCCACACGTGAAGACGCGCGTTGGTGCCTGATCACGTCAGTAATGAATGACGAGGCGTTCAAGGAGCAATATCCGGGCAAGGTGAACGTCAGCATTGAGCAGCACGGCACTGGTGATGGTCTGGAATTCTGGAGGCAGAACGGTGAGGCCGTTGTAGCCGAGTATTTCTGGAAAGAGCCAAAAACAAAGACAATCATGCAGCTTCCGGGCGGCCAGATTGTCGAGAATGCGCCTAAAGGACTTGGTGGAAAAACCCGCACCGTCAACTATGACGTGATCATGTGGGCGAAGATCAGCGGCAAGGACGTGCTGGAAGGCCCGCAAGAGTTTCCGGGCGAGCACATTCCTGTTATCGCGGTCATGGGCGAGGAATTGCATATCGGCGACAGGATTTATCGCTCGTCGGTTATCCGGTTCGCCAAAGACCCGCAGAGGCTTTACAACTATTGGCGCTCTGCTCAGACGGAAATGATCGCGCTGCAACCGAAGGCGCCCTATCTCGTCACTGGCAAGCAGATCGCAGGTCTTGAAGCAATCTGGGGCGAAGCGAACGACAGCAACCGCCCATACTTGCCGTACAACCCCGATGAAAAGGCTCCTGGCGCTCCGCAACGCGCCATGCCTCCGGTGCCATCAAGCGGGATGATGCAAGAAGTCGGCCTCGCTGCTGACGACATGAAGGCCACTACAGGCATCTATGACGCTGGCTTGGGGCAGCACTCTAACGAAAAGTCTGGCGTTGCCATTCGCCAGAGACAAATGGAAAGCGACGTTTCAACGTCGATCTATTCCGACAATATGGCCAAAGCGATTGCCCATTGTGGTCGCGTCATTGTGTCGATGATTCCGAAGGTTTACGACACGACCCGCATTATCGCCATGCTTGGCGAAGATGATCAGCACGGCATGACAACTGTTAACCAGCCGGTCATGACCGAAAACGGGCAAGTGATCGTCAACGATCTGACCAAGGGAAAGTTCAACGTCCGCGTTGCAGTTGGCCCGAACTATGCCACGAAGCGCCAAGAGACTGCGGAAAGCATGATGCAGTTTATCCAGGCATTCCCGCCAGCAGCACAAGTCGCCGGGGATCTGATTGCCAAGTCTATGGATTGGCCAGACGCCGACAAGATTGCTGAGCGGCTCAAGAAGATGCTTCCGCCAGGTATGGCCGAGATTGAAGACCCTGAAGAACAGGCAATGGCCCAACAACAGGCCATGCAGGCCCAACAGCAGCAACAGCAACAGCAGGCAATGGGCCAAGAGGCTGCCATGCTTCAACTGCGCGAACTGAACGCCAAGGCTGACAAGGCTGAAGCTGATGCGCAGACGGCACATTTCAACGCCCAAAAGGCGCAACTCGAATTGGCCGCGATGGGCGGTCAACTGGTTCCTGTGAACCAGATCACGCCGGTATTCCCGGCCTAACCCACGGGGAAATAATGAGCGAACTTGAGCAGGCAGCCCTTGAAGGGGCAGCCCCGGAAGTCGTGTCTGAAGAAACTACGTCGGAGGCGACGGAAAACACTGAGGGGCAGGTAGAAGGCCAGCCCGATCAGACAGAGGAAAAATCGAAAGCGCAGCAACGCCGCGAACGTCGCGAAGCTGCGATTCGGCATTCTGAGCAAGAAAAGGAAGCGGCGATTACTCGCGCTGCCGAACTTGAAAAGCGGCTCGACCGCATCAAGGCGGCTCGCGAAGGTGAAGCCCCACCAAAAGAGGATGACTTCCCAGACGTTATCGAATTTGCGGCGGCTCGGGCGTTGTGGAAACAACGTCAGGCGGACGCCCAATCGGACGCGGCGGAAATCTCATCTGAGGCGGGTGAACATCGGCAAAAGGCACAGGAGCTTGAGGCGCAGGTACGCGCTGAGCGGGCTGCCGAATTTGCCGATCAGATCGCAGAGAAACGCACACAATATGCCGACCTAGATCAGGTTTTGGCTGTGGCCCAACGTGCAGACGTTGTGTCCAACCATGTCGCTGAAATGGTGCTGGCAAGCGATGTTGCGGTTGATCTGGCCTATCACCTCGGGAAGAACCCGGCTGTTGCCCGCCAAATCTCTCAGTTGCCCCCGCTACAAGCGGCTCGGGAACTCGGGCGCATAGAGGCTCGCCTCTCGCCACCCCAGCCAAAACTCGAAACAAATGCCCCCCCTCCAATCGCTGCCGTCAAACCCGGCGGAACAGCGACGAAAGACCCTGCCAAAATGTCTGCGTCCGAATGGCGAGCATGGCGGGAATCCGGGGGCCGCTTCTAGGGAAACTAGAAAATGGCTAACGCTTTTCTAACGCCTTCAGTGTTCGCACAGGAAGGCTTGATGCTGCTGGAGAACGAACTCGTTCTCGGCAACAAGGTCCACGCGGACCTCTCGTCCGAATTTGCGATGGTGGGTGACACGATCAGTGTCCGTCGGCCGACCGCATACCTCGGGCAGGATGACAACCTTGACGTGACCTCCTACAATGAGGATATCACGCAAGGCAAAACGACCATCAGCATGAACAAGACGCTGTCGGTCAAGGTCAACATCTCAGCGCTTGACCGCACTCTGTCGTTCGACCGCACAGTTGAAGACATCATCAAGCCGGTGGCGATCAAGTTCAAAGACAAGATCGAAGCCTCGCTCGCCTCGCTCTACACCAACCTCTATTGGTTCAGCGGCACCCCCGGCACCGTTCCTTCGACGTTCCTTTCTCTGGCAAACGCCGGGTCGATCATGACGGACGCTGCCATTCCTTCGGATCGCTTTGCGATTCACGGGACTGACGCGACCGCCAACCTGGCTGACGGCCTGAAGGGTGTTTACGTCCAGAACACCGCCAAGACTGCCTTTGAAAAGGCAACCATCGGCTTCTATGGTGGCTTCGACAACTACCAGTCCGTCCACGCCCCGACGCACACTGTCGGCACCGCAACTGGCACCCCGCTGGTTAACGGCGCTTCGCAGAACGTCACCTACACGGCGTCGAAGGATACTTGGACCCAATCGCTGATCACGGACGGCTGGACCAACTCGGTTACGGGTATCCTGAAAGCCGGTGATGTGATCACGATTGCTGGTGTGTATGCGGTCAACCCGGTGTCGAAAGCCACCACCAACCGCCTGCAAACCTTTGTCGTGACGGCGGATGCCAACTCTGGCGCTTCGACCGGACCCTCAACCCTGACCATTTCGCCTCCGATCATCACCTCGGGTGCGTATCAGACTGTTACGGCTGCTCCGGCTGACAACGCCGCCATTACCGTGAAAACCGGCACGGGCGGCACGGCTTACAAGCAGTCTCTGCTCCTGCATCCGAAAGCGCTCGCGCTCGTGTCGCGCCCGCTGAATATCCCGCAGGGCGCAGGTCTGAAAACCTCGACCAAAACCGGCAACCGTGTGACCATTTCCTGCTCCGAGTGGGTCGATGGAAACACGCTGACCCACTACATGCGCTTTGACATGCTGTGGGGCGTCAAGTGCCTTGACCCGCGCCTAGGTCTGCGCCTGACCAACTAACCAACTGGCGGGGCTGTCATGGCCCCGCCTTTTTCTATGGGTGATGCATGACCACAGTCCGCGATATTGTCGAGACGGCGTTTCGGCATATTGGCGTTGTCGCCCAAGACGACGCAATGACGAGTGACGAGGGCCAGTCGGGCCTGACGGCATTCAACAACATGATTTCCGCGTGGGTGCTTGATGGCATCGCGCTGACGTTCACCGACGCAGCGCTGAATGACACGTTCCCATTGGCCGACAAATACCGCGAAGGCGTTGGGTATCTTCTGGCGATGAGACTGTCTCCGGGATGGTCCGCGCCTGCTAACTTCGACGCAGATGACTTCTTCCGCAAGATTCAGGCCAGCTATGTGGTGATTGCTGATGCGGCCATTCCCGACCCGCTGACGTGGAAGGGAAAGACGCTGACAAACTGGTTCACTAGATGAAAGTCGAGTTTTGCGGGGCTGGCTCACGCGACCCCGACAACTGGCAGGCGTCTTCGTCGCGGCTGGTGAATTGCTATCGTGAGGCGTCGCAAGGCAAGACCGGTCATATCATCAAGTCCGACCTCGGCACGACTGCCTTCTCCAACGTTTCCGGCGTGTTTTTCCGGGCAATGGCTGAGATTGAGGGCAACCTGTATGTGTCCTGCGGATCTGCGCTGCACAAGATCGACGTGAGCGGCGGGGCGGTAAGTCTTGGGGCAACGGCTGACAGCGCTGAAGCCTCGATTGCTGGCAACAACGGCGACGTGACGCTGTGTGTCGGCGGGAATTACTACGTCTGGAATGGTACGACACTCACTCAGCCATCGGCAGGTGCGTTTTCGTCATTCGGGTCTCTGGACTACATCGGCAACTACACGGTTCTCACGGAATACAACGGCATCCGGTTTCAATGGTCTGGCCAAGCCGACGCCACAACGTTGCCGGGGCTGAATTTCTCATCGGCGGATGGGAAGGATGACAAGATTATTCGCTGTGCCGGGGTAAATGGCTACCTCTATATCTTCAAAGAGAAAAGCCACGAGGTTTGGTACAATACCGGGGAAGCCGGAGCCAATGCGTTTCAGCGCCAAGCCGGGGGCGTGATTGAAACGGGCCTGAAATCATTCGGGCTGTTTTCCAAGGTGCCGGGGTCATCGGCGTTCTTTGTCGGGGCTGACGGTCGAGTTTACATTATCGGCGTTGGCCCGGTTTCCATTCCTCCCGTCGAAACAGCCATCAAGACGCTGAATCCGGAGCGTTGCCTGTGTTGGGAGGATGAGGGCCACACGATGTGCGCCATTGTTTTCCGGGACGGTGCGGCGTGGGTTTACGACCTTGCGACGGGCGAATGGCACGAGCGGGCGCAGGGCCTTGATCTGGCCCCGTGGCAGGCCGCATCCAGCGCGAAACTGGCGGGGTCGTGGTACATCGGGCGGTCGGGTGGTGACGTTCTCAAGCTGTCGCGGACAAACGACGACGCAGGAACGCCACTCATCAGGTCGATGGTGTCGCGGACGCTGGACAATGACGGCCAGCGCATCACGATCAACGAACTTGAGGCTTTTGCCCGCATTGGTTGGGTTGCGGGCGCGATTGATATGAGACTGTCAAAAGACAGCGGACAGACATGGGGCGCTTGGCGACAACGCTCCTGGGCAGTGGGCGAATACAACAGACGCTTGACGTGGCGGGCCTTGGGGCAGTCGCGGCAATGGACGGTTGAGCTTCGGATCAGCACGGCGGCGGAAATACCGATGAACGCCGATGGACGGATTGCATGACCGCCAAGCCGCTTTTGCGCGATCAGGCCGCGACCCGCGACGGGTCAATGGCTTCCGACGCGTTGCTTGAAGTGATTCAGATCCTCGTCAGGGACGTGAACCGCCTCAGCGCGCGGCTTGATGCTGTGGCGGCGATTACCGGCCCGACAGGTGGGGCAACGGTGGACAGCCAAAGCCGGACGGCCATCAATGCGATCATTGCGGCGGTGACATGAGAATAACGGTGGACGAGGCGAGAGCATATTTCGCCCATCCATCGCAGCAGGTCTTCGGAATAACGCCAGACAGTTTGCCCGATGAGCCTTTCGAGTATTGGGCGGATGGTCCGATTTGCGGGGTGTTTCATCTAGCCCCGTTTCCGAATGTCTGGATGCTACACTTCGCGGCCAAGCCGGAAGGGTTCGGGCATCTTGTCGAGCCTTCCAAACGCGTGTTGCGCGAGTTCTGGAATGAGAAAAAGCCTGAACGGATTGTTGGTTGGACGCCTGCGAGATTTCGCGGAGCAGTCGCGCTGACACGTCGCGTTGGGTTTGTAGAGGACGGACGATTGCCGCTTTCAAGTGGCGAAGTCATCATGAGCGGCTGGAGACTGTAATGGGCATTGGTGGGGCAATCGCTGGCGTTGTCGGCGGGCTATCGCAAGCAAGCGCGGCCAAGAAGGCGTCCAAGGCCCAACAGGCGGCGGCGTCTCAGGACTTGGCTTTCCAGAAGGAAACGCGCGACCTGACGCGGGCCGATCTGTCGCCGTTCAAGACGGCAGGCACAAACGCGCTTTCGGCCTACAACTACCTTCTCGGGCTTGGCAATGCGCCGACGATTGGCGGCACCCCTTCGGCTATCGAGACGATTGGCGGGGCGCAGCCGGGTACGCAGCCGGGGCAATCTGTTGGCCGCGTCAATGCGCTTGGCGGGAGCGTAAACGGTCGCGATAGTCCGAACCCTTACGCCAGCAATCAACCCGTAGAGCAGGCCGAGCCAACGCGCTACCGCGTCAACGGACAGATTTTCAACAGCATGGCCGAGGCGCAAGCCTACGCCGCAGCGAACCCGACAGGCGGAACGCAATACGCTGGCTTGGAAACGACGCCGGGCTATAAATTCCAGTTTGATCAGGGAACGGCGGGCGTCAATGCCCTCGCAGGGGCAAAGGGCGGGCTGAACAGCGGCGCGACGTTGCAGGCCCTGAACGACTACGGCCAAGGCATGGCGCAGCAATACCGCGACAGCTATCTGAACCGCCTTGCGGGGCTGTCGGATATGGGCGTGTCGGCGGCTTCGATGCAGGGCAATGCCAACGCCAACGCAGCGGCGGGCGTGTCAAACGCGCTGTCCGGCATTGGCAATGCCAAGGCGGCGGGGGCCATTGGTGTCGGCAACGCATTCTCAGGCATGGCAAACAACCTCTTGGGGACTTTCCAGTACCAGAAGGCGCAGCAGCAACCCAACACGTCCGGCATTGGCTGGGGTAACTGGGGCTTCTGATGAACGCGTCCGAACTCATCAAGCGGTTTGAGGGCTTCCGCACAACCCCATATTGGGACGTGAACGCCTACCGCACGGGCTACGGATCGGACACGGTAACGATGGCCGATGGCCGCGTTGTTCCGGTCCAGCAGGGCATGACGGTTACGCCAGAAGATGCGCAGCGCGATCTGGAGCGGCGCATTTCTTCGGAGTTTATGCCGCGCGCCATTGCCAAGGTCGGGCAGGATGCATGGGACCATCTTTCAGAGCCGCAACGGGCTTCGCTTCTGTCGGTGACGTACAACTACGGGACTTTGCCGGACAGTGTGGCATCAAGGGTTGCGGCGGGAGACTTCGCTGGCGCTGCAACAGCAATCGGCGACCTTGGCTCGCACAACGGCGGCGTAAACGCTGATCGCAGGGCCGCAGAGGCGCGTATTTTCGCCGGGCAGGGCCTTCCTTCCGGCGCGCTACCTTCGGACCCGCAAGCACGAGGCATGGCTCAGCCGCCTCAGAATGCGCTGGCCTCTCAGCCCGCAGCGCAGCAAAACGCATTCGCGCCGCAGATCGCGCAACTTGATCCGGCACAATTCATGAGACAGCGCAACGCACTCGCGCCGGTTCAGAACATGTACGAGCGCCGCAATTACCTGGGGACTGCATAAATGGCCTATGACGCCTCAATCATTCTGCAAGGCCAGCCTGTCAACGTTCTCGGGGCCATGTCGGCAGGCAATGAACTCGCAGCGCAAACGCAAGCCATGCAGCGCCAGAATGCACTGTCGGCACTCTACAAAAGCCAAGGGGCCGGGATTATGAACGGCGACCCGAACGCGCTTAACGCATTGGCGCAGTTTGATCCGAATGCCGCGCTTGGCATCAAGAGCCAGCAACAAAGCATGGGTTTTGATGCCGAGAAAATGAGCATGTTGCGCGAGGGGGCAAAGAACGCCGCCGCAGATCGCGCCAAGGCTCTGACAGCAGAACAGCGGACGGCAGAAGCCGCGAAACTTGAGGCTGGCCTGAAAGGTGCCGCGTTCTTCTATCAGAAGGGCGACCGCCAGGGTTACACCAACTTCATTCAGCAGCAGGGGCTGGACCCGGAAGAATTCACCTTCGACAGCTTTCCGGCCCATGCCGCGCAGATCGACGGGGTTCTTGAGGCTTACAAGACATTCGCGCCGGAGAAGGTTGACCCGACGAAGGGCGCGCCAAACGGCTATCTGTGGAACGACCCGACCGACCCGCGCAAAGGCGCTTCTCCGATCCCTGGCATTAGCAATGGTCCGGAATGGCGTGACGCAACGCCGGACGAAGCAAAGGCGCATGGCGCTGTCAGCGGACAGATCAACACGAAAACCGGGCAAGCCCAATGGGATAAGCCTCAAACCGGAATGCGCATTGAAAGCGACGGCCAGGGCGGATTTACCTTTGCTGAAGGTGCAGCGGCTGGCGGCCAGGGGAAACCTTTCACTGAGGGCCAGACCAAAGACATTGCCTTCGCAACTCGCGCAGAAGGCGCATTGCAGGTTCTGGAGCCAGTGGCCGGGGCACTAACAAGCCGGGGCGACATTCTCTTGGAAAAAGGCCCGCTTGGCGTTGGCAGGGATTATCAGAACCGGGAATTCCAGCTTGCCAAGCAGGCCGGGGACGAGTTTTTGCAGGCAATCCTCCGCAAAGACACCGGCGCGGCCATTACGGCGCAAGAACAGGAGCTTTACGGAGCAACCTACCTTCCCCAGCCTGGAGACAGCCCACAGCTTCTTACGCAAAAGGCGGAAAGCCGCAAACGCGCTGTTGCTGCACTGAAAGCTGGCATGGGCGCAACGCAGATCATCGCGCAAGAACTCGCGCTGTCGCGCCAAGGGGCCAACGTTTCTCCCGCCCAACACAACGTTCCGCAGCCGGGTGAAATCGTTGATGGCTACCGCTTCAAGGGCGGTGACCCATCTGCGCAATCTTCTTGGGAGCCTGCAAACTGATGGCCGGGCCTTGGGAAAAGTATGCGCAGCAGCCAGCGAGCGGCGGCAAGCCGTGGGAGCGCTTTTCGCAGCCTCCAGCCGCCGAAGCCCCGCAAGAAAACGTGATTGCCACCACACCGGATGGCGGGCGCGTTATCAAAGGGCAGGATGGCGCACTTAGCTTCACCAGCCCTGCCTTTTCAACGAATGACCCTGCCAAAATTGCCGAAATCATGAAGGGCGCAACGGCGGCGGAAACGTCCACAAGCGGCTTTGATCAGGCGACCATTGCCAATGCTCCAGCCCTCGCGAGAGTTTCGAAGTTTGTGCAGGGGTATCCGTTCGTCGGGCAATATGTTGACGAGGCAATCGGGGCGACATTCGGCGATAAAGCCAAGGACGCGACCCGCGCCATTCAGGGCGCAATGGACCGCGAGCACCCCATGCAATCGACAGCCTTGCAAGTCGCAGGCGGCGTGACGGGCGGGGCAGGTCTTGCCGCCGGTGCAGGGCCTACCATTGTCGCCAACGCGCCCGGTACACTTGGATCGCAGGTTGTGGCTGGTGGAGTAGCTGGTGCAACGGCTGGTGCCGTGGAAGGCGCTGTTTCTGGGGCTGGAGCAGCCAACGATGGCGACCGCATGAAAGGCGCGATGAAGGGCGGCATGATCGGCGGCGCTTTTGGCGCGGCTGTTGGCGCTGCATCTCCTGCCGTGGCTCGTGGCATTTCGTCCGTCGCTGAATATCTCAAGAAAACCGATATCGGCATCATCGCCAAGACGTTCAACATTTCCCCCAAAGCAGCAGAAGTGCTGAAAGCGGACCTCGGGGCGCTAGACCCGGCATCTGCACAGGCCAATCTGAAAACCGCTGGCGCTGACGCAATGGTGGCTGATGCTGGCATTTCGACGCGTGAGGCGCTGGATTCAGCGATAACGGGCGGCGGCAAGGCGGCTCAGATCGGCACCGAAGCCGTCTCCGCCCGCGCGGCTGCGGCTGGCGGCAGGCTGTCCAAGGTGATGGATGCGGTTCTAGGCGTTCCGGAGGGTGTAAAAAGCGCGGCCAAGACCATCGCATCCCGCACGGCTCAGGCGCGCCAGAAACTGTACGACGCCGCCTATTCATCGGCGGTCAACTATGCCGATGATTCTGGCCGCAAGATCGAGGACGTGCTGTCCCGCATCCCCTCAACAACCCTGAAAACTGCCATTTCCGAGGCAAACGATGCCATGAAAGCGGCGGGCCTGACAAATCGGCAGATCATGGCGGAAATTGCGCCGGATGGGGCTGTAGTTTTCAAGGAAATGCCGAACGTACAGCAGCTTGACGAAATCAAGAAGGCTTTAGGCGTGGTCGGGCGTGAAGTCGATCAACTCGGCAGGCCCACAGCGGCGGCAAATCGGGCAAATCGTCTGGCTGGCGAACTGAAAGACGCGATCAGCGGCGCGGTTCCCGTTTATGGGCGCGCGGTCAAACTTGGCGGCGACAAAATCGCTGAGGACAACGCATTGTTGCTTGGCCGAAAACTGTTTTCCACGGCAACGACGCGGGAAACGGTTCAGGAAACCATGAAGGGTGCCAGTATTGAGGCGCAGGACGCAGCGCGGCGGGGTATCCGCTCTTACATTGACGACGCTCTGGCCCGTGTACGCCGCTCGATTGATGACCCGAGCATTGACACGACCGAAACGCAGAAACTGCTCACCAGCATGTCCAGTCGTGACGCCAGAGAGAAACTGGCCGCTGTTCTCGGGAAGCCAAAGGCGGAGCGACTGTTTGCTGAACTTGACGCAGCCGGAAAGCAGCTTGCCACGCGCCAAGCAATCGCCACAGGCTCCGCAACTGGTCGCCGCGAGGCTCGCAGCCGTGCGCTTGATCAGGTATTGGCTCCCGGCGTTTTGGGCAGTGCTCAGCGCGGCGAAGTAAAGATGACCGCAAAGGCTCTGGTGCAGTTGATAACCCGTGAGACGCCGCAGGCTGAACTTGCCCGGCGTCAGAGCGTACTCGCGGACGTAGCAAAAGCCCTCACGCAAAAACGCGGGCAAGATGCGCAAGACGCGCTTGTGATCGTCCAGAAGGCCATCGCGGGCCAGCCGGTCAAGAGCGATGAGGCTGCTCGCTTGGGGCGGCTTCTGGCGACCTCCGGCGTTCTTCTTGCCGATCAAACAGGCACCCAATCGCTACAAGTGCAAAAAGGTGCGAAATGATCATTCCGAGCGATGCCCACCAAGGCCATTGCTCAACGGCTAAAACTGCCAACTTCCCGTAGGAATACAGGGCGATAGGCCCGGAAATCCAGAACAACAGAAGAATAACAGGTCTGGCTCGATAAACGAGCCGGTCAATCGGGTGTGTGTACATCCCGAAATCATAGCACATTGAAAGGCATCCTAAAAGATGGCTGACATCGCAATACAGCCCGTCTGGCAAGTGCTGGATGGGAACGGAACCCCATTGCCGGGTGCCAAGGCGTCGTTTTTCGCAAGCGGCACCACGACGCCCATGACGGTCTACACCGATATTG
>Ga0208916_10001051_pt1 | contig 12074 bp, 14 predicted proteins | sample DEB19_08_DNA_5_FD_184523 | JGI IMG/M metagenome (GOLD analysis project Ga0208916, IMG submission 184523) | Aqueous microbial communities from the Delaware River and Bay under freshwater to marine salinity gradient to study organic matter... | ecosystem: Environmental > Aquatic > Marine >... | reverse complement strand
TAGCGAGCTCAGTCAGAGCCCATTGAACAGCGAGAGGTCAGAAGTGGTGAAGCTCACAGGCTGCTATCACAATCTGCTTCGCATGTGGGCGGATGTCTGAGGACCCCCTCTTCGAATCTATAAACTCAAGCACTCGACTTGAACTGAACGCTGACCCGCCCTGATGTCATCTCTGTCCTCTTTCATGCCCGCTAAACCCCTGCTCAGCCGTCATCTGACGATTGCGCTGAGCGTCGTTTTGCTTCACGCCGGCCTGATCTGGGCTTTACAAAGCGGGCTGTTAATCCGGGCAGCAGAAATTCTGATACCAGCCGAAGTGTTGTCGGAATTGATCGATCCACCAGCGCCCATCCAAGCCAAAATACCGCCGCCAGTGGTACACAAACTCCCCACAAAGCCGCCTGAGCCGATCAAGCAAACGCTGCCGCCAGTTCAAGCACCTCAGCCCTTGGCCGTTGCGGCACCAGCCGCGCAGGCTACTGTGCCAGTAGCGACAGTCACCGCGCCGACAGCACCGGCCCAGTCAACAGCACCCGTCCAAGCACCGCCTGCCCCTCCAGCGCCAGCAGCGGCAGCTGTGGTGCAACAACCTTCCAGCAGCGCAGACTATCTGCAGAATCCTAAACCGCCCTACCCTTCGCTGAGCGCCCGTTTGGGTGAAACCGGTAAAACCGTTTACAAGGTCTGGATTGGTGTTGATGGCAAACCGCAGCGCGCCGAGCTGGTCAGCTCCAGCGGCTTTCCACGTCTGGACAAAGCCGCATACGACACCGTCATGTCTTGGCGCTATGTGCCAGGCAAGCGCAATGGCGTTGCCGAAACCATGGCCTTCAACGTGCCGATCCATTGGGAACTGCGGAATTAACCGATTCGCGCAGTGCCTTTAAAAATTTAAAATTACGCAACCCGGAGAACTGCTTCATGAATTCCCAATTTGGCTTGGCCAGCGTCTGGTCGCAAGGCGACATCGTCATCCGATCGGTCGCTGTCCTGCTACTGCTGATGTCACTGGCGTCTTGGATGGTCATCATCATCAAGACGCTGGACCTGCTACGCTACAAAAAAATCGCTCGCAATGCAGATGGTTTCTGGCACACCAAAGACTTGGCTGCAGGCTTGGACAGTTTGGGATCAGACCCGAGCAACCCTTATCGCCAGTTGGTTGAACAAGGTTGCGAAGCCACCGCCCACCACCGCGAGACCCAAACCCAGCTACGCGACACGCTGGACATGAGCGACTGGGTCACGCGCAGCCTGCGTCACGCCATCGACGATTTCACCACCCATTTGCAGTCGGGCATGGCGGTACTGGCCTCGGTCGGTTCCACCGCACCCTTTGTCGGTTTGTTCGGTACGGTCTGGGGGATTTACCACGCGTTGCTGTCGATCGGTGCAGCAGGTGCAGCCACCATCGACAAAGTGGCCGGCCCGGTTGGTGAATCGCTGATCATGACGGCATTAGGGCTGGCCGTTGCTATTCCCGCGGTACTGGGCTACAACGCTTTGGTTCGAGGTAACAAGAGCGTGCTGCACAAAGTGAATCGCTTTGCGCATGACCTGCACGCCTACTTTGTGACCGGAGCACGTGTCAGTGCCGGGAGCCCAAGCGAGATGGCTCGTCAAGCGCCCCGGACAAAAGTCTGAGCGAGAACACCATGGCCTTTGGAACCCAAGACGACACCGACGAGGTGATGAACGAAATCAACATGACGCCGCTGGTCGATGTGATGTTGGTGCTGCTCATCATCTTCATCATCACCGTGCCGGTCATGAAGCATTCAGTGAACATTGATTTGCCGATCGCCAGCAACGAGGTGCAAATCACCAAGCCCGAAACACTGCGACTCAGCGTTGACGCTCAGGGTCACTATTTCCTGAACGAGATGCCGGTCACCGACGATGCCCTTGCGCCCCAACTCCAAGCGGCCGCGGCAAAAAATCCGCAGCCCGACTTGCACATTCGCGGTGACAAGGCCGTGCGCTACGAGCGCGTGGCCCAAGCCATGGCCACGGCCCAGCAGGCGGGGCTGCGCAAGATCGGCTTCATCACCGAGCCGAAGAATTAAGCGGTAGAAGTTACCGTCAAAGACCGATGGCAGCGATGCCGGCCCTCGCCACTTGCGCATCTTCATTCGACTTGACGCCACTGACGCCAACGGCCCCCAGACAAGCGCCGTCTTTCATGATGGGTACGCCACCTTCGAGAAAACCTTTCAGGTACGGTGCGCTCAAAAATGAGATTCGGCCGCCGTTGATCACATCTTCATAAACCTTGCTCTCACGCCGACCCATGGCGGCAGTATTGGCTTTGGCCGGGGCGATGTGCGCAGAAATCGGCGGCGCGCCATCCAGACGGGCCAGATGCAACAAATGCCCGCCGTCATCGACGATGGCAATGGTCACCGCCCAATTGTTCTTTAGAGCTTCGGCTTCCGCACCTGCAGCAATTTTCTTGATGTCTGCGAGTTCTAGGAATGACTTGGTTTGCATATGGTTCTCCCTGTTATTCGAAAAGCCTAAGCATACGCAGGTTTTTGAGTCGATAAGAGGGGGATTCCACCTGTCGTGGCTGAAAGAGCCCTTACAAATAGTAGGCAGTGAGTCTAAGAAAATTGTCAATAAGCAGCCGAAGTCTTTAGAATGAAACAGGTCTGCTCTTTTCAGAGCCTTCTGTCATTAAACGAGGAGAACACGTTATGAACGACAACACTCAAGACTTTAGCTACGGCTACCAGACAACGAGTCTGGAGCGGAACCGGGTATTGCGCAACACGTATTGGCTGCTCGCCCTGAGCATGCTGCCTACCGTGCTGGGTGCATGGATGGGGGTTGCCACCGGTATCACTGCCAATTTGGGAGGCGGCTTAGGATTGGTGGTTTTCTTGGGCGGCGCTTTTGGCTTCATGTACGCCATTGAGAAAACCAAAAATTCAGCGGCCGGCGTGCCAGTGTTGCTGGCCTTCACTTTCTTCATGGGCCTGATGCTGTCGCGCATGATTGCCATGGTGCTGGGCTTCAGGAACGGCACGGATCTGATCATGACCGCTTTTGGCGGAACGGCCGGTGTGTTCTTCCTCATGGCCAGCCTGTCGACCGTCATCAAGCGTGACCTCTCCGGCATGGGTAAATGGCTCACCGTGGGTGCAGTGGTACTGATGGTTGGTGCGGTCATCAACATGTTCGTCGCATCGTCGGCCGGCATGGTGGTCATCAGCATGTTGGCGATTGGTATCTTCAGCGCATTCATCTTGTACGACTTGAAGCGCATCATCGACGGCGGCGAGACCAACTACATCACCGCCACCATGGGCCTGTACCTGAGCATCTTCAACGTGTTCCAGAGCTTGCTGGCACTGCTCGGCATCTTTGGTGGCGAACGCGACTGACGCCTTTTCACACTAGCTGGCTTCAGCTGACGAAAAAAGGGACCCTCGGGTCCCTTTTTTGATGAGCCGATGGAGGCGCTCAAGGTCGCTCAAACACCGCCATCGATTCCACGTGCGCCGTGTGCGGGAACATATTCACCACGCCCGCAGAGACGCAGCGGTAACCGGCTTCGTTGACCAGAAGACCCGCATCGCGCGCCAATGTGGCCGGGTTGCAACTGACATAGACAATGCGCTTCGGCGCTGACCAACCGGCTGGTGGCGTGACGGCTGGAATTGCATGCACGCCGGTGTCGACGCCATCTTCGTACACCGTGGCCCTGACAGCCCCGAACGGATGCAAGGCCACCAAGGCTTTGAAAAGCTCAAAAGCACCTTCGCGTGGTGGGTCAACTAACCACTTATCAGCCTGCCCATCCTGCACCAATAGAGCGGGCGTCATCTCAAAAAGATTCCGTGCCACAAAGCGAGTCGGTGCCAACGGAGCCAAGCTGGCGGCTGGGCGCGTACTTTGGTTGATGGCGTAATTGGCCTGCGAACGTGCGACCAGCACCTCACTGCCTTCAATCCCCAACACCTCAGCAGCACTTGTCGCCAGCGGCAGCGTGAAGTTGCCGAGGCCGCAAAACCAGTCGATCACGCGCTCGCTAGGCTGCACCTCAAGCAAGCGCAAAGCGCGCGCCACCAAAACGCGGTTGATGTACGGATTCACCTGCGTGAAGTCAGTCGGCTTGAAGGGCATGCTGACGCCGTAGTCCGGCAAGGCGTAGGCGAGTTGCACATCGCCCTCTTGCAAGGGGTCGAGCAGCTTCACTGTCTCCGGCCCCTTTGATTGCAACCACCACTGCAACCCCGGTCGCTCAGCGGCAAAGGCCCGCAGGCGCGCCAGATCAGCATTGCTCAGCGGCTCCATGTGGCGCAGCACCATCGCGGTGATGGCCGGTGTGCCATCGCCAGGCGCGTCGCCGCAAGCCAGTTCGATTTGCGGCAAGGTTTCGCGTGCTTCCATGCTGCCAATGAGTTCGCGCAGCGGCAGCAGCATCGTGCTGACATGCTTGGGAAGCACATGGCATTCACGAATGTCCGCCACATACGTGCTCTTGCGTTCATGAAAACCAACCAGCACCGTGCCTTTTTTGCGCACGTAGCGGACCGACAAGCGGGCGCGGTAACGGTAATTCCAGGCCGGGCCTTCAATGGCCCGCAGGATGCTCTCAGCGTGAACCTTGCCGATGTGCCACAGGTTGTCTTCCAGAACGCGCTGCTTGACGGCCACTTGTGCACCAACGTGCAAATGCTGCATTTTGCAGCCGCCACAGGCGCCCACATGCATGCCAAAGTGCGGGCAACCGGGCGTGACCCGCTGCGCTGATTCGCGGTGAATTTCTGTCAGCGTGGCTTTTTCGAAGCTGGTTTTCTTGCGAAACACATTGGCAGTGACCCGCTCAAAAGGCAAGGCACCTTCAATAAAAACCACCTTGCCATCGGCCCGGTGAGCAATGCCCTGAGCCTCCATGTCAAGCGACTCTACGTCTAGGAAATCGGGGGGGTATTCGGGCGGCAAGGCCCAAGCGAGTATCTTTTTTTCTTCCGTCATGCCTGAATTGTCTCAGGTACAGGAGCCGCCTCGATACGCGGCACATTCAAACGAGAAATTCAGTTCCAAGCATCTAGGTAAGCCTGCCAATGCGGCTCTGCCGGGACGAGCTGATGCAAGCTCTCCTTGACCATCGCAATCTCCTGCTCGTACTCCGCTTCGAGCAGACCGCCGCGCATTTTTTGGAATCGGCAATACAGCAAATACGTGTTCATCACATCGGTTTCGCAGTAACGACGAATCTCTTCCAACTGGCCGTCTAGGTAGGCCGGGTAGACCGCAGAGCCATCCATTCCGAGCTTGCCCGGAAAGCCGCAGAGTTTGGCCATGGCGTCGAGCGGGGCATTGTTTTTGGGCTGGTACATCGCCAGCAAATCCATCAGGTCGAGGTGCCGCATGTGGTACCTGCTGATGAAGTTGTTCCACTTGAACTCGCGGCTGTCATGGTCACCGCCCTCACCCATGTCCCAATATTTACTGGCCATCACACCGTGCTTCAGGCCGCGGTAATGCAACACCGGTAAATCAAAACCGCCGCCATTCCAGCTGACTAACTGCGGCAGATGCCTTTCAACCGTGTTGAAAAAAGTCTGGATGACCTTGCCTTCCTGACTCACGCCCTCGGGCTCGCGGTCGACAAAGGAATGAACACGCAAGCCTTCGGCGTTGCGAAAAACGCAGCTGATGACCAGGATGCGCTGCAAGTGCAGCGGCATGAAGTCGCTCTGCCCCCGTTCCTTGCGCTCACTCAGGTAGTCGGCATAGACCTCGGCGTCACTGCTCGCAGGTGGGTCGCCGCGTAGCGCACGCAGGCCGGCAACGTCGGGAATTGACTCAATGTCAAAAACCAGAACCGGCCAGGCCATGCGTCAGCTCAGCGCGCTGGCAGATATTTCAATGGATCAACGGGCTTGCCTTGCCGACGAATCTCGAAATGCAACTTCACGCGGTCAGCGTCGCTGTTACCCATCTCGGCGATTCTCTGACCCTTGCGAACTGACTGGTCTTCTTTCACCAGCAGCGTCTGGTTGTGCGCGTAGGCCGTGAGGTAAGTGTTGTTGTGCTTGAGGATGATCAGGTTGCCGTAACCACGTAAACCAGCACCGGAATAAACGACACGTCCATCCGCCGAAGCCAGCACGGACTCACCCGCACGGCCGGCAATGTCGATCCCCTTGTTCTTGATTTCATCAAAGCCGGCAAGTTGAGCGCCTTGGGCTGGCCAAATCCAAGCCAGATCGTCTTCGCCACCACTCGGTGCCGGTGGGGGCGGTTCCGTACCGGCTTGCGGGGCAGCGTTTGCAACCGGTTTGGCCGTGCCAAGACCTTGCGCAGGCAACGCTGTCGACACCGGTGTCTGGCTGGCCACAGGCCGGGCCACGACGCCCGGGGCACTAGGCGGTGGTGAGACCCGCAAAATCTGACCAGGCTCAATCTGGTTCGGGTTGTCTAGGGTGTTCCAGCGCGAAATGTCGCGCCAATTTTGTCCGGAATCAAGACCAATGCGAATCATCGTATCGCCGGGTTTAACGGTATAGAACCCGGGCTTGCCAGCGTTCTCTGAGCCTAGCATCAAGACGATGGGCTTGGCAGGAGCGCTTGCAGAAGGCGTACTCACCGCAGACCGAGCGGTGCCGCGGTCTTCCACCGGGGCGTTGGTCAGCGAGCGCGATGAGCAGCCCACCAGCAGCGCCAGCAAGAGCATGAGGGAGAGGGCCATCAAGCCATTCAAACGGCCAGCACGTGCGGGATGATTCATCAATTCTTGTCCTCAATCTTCAGAGCCCGACAAGGGCTCATTTACAACTCAGCCATAGCGACACAACGCTTCAGGAAAACGCCTAACAGCCAGATCAGTTGGTTCCTGATTTTAGAGGCACAAAGTGAACAGCTTCAAGGACAGTCTGGCGAATCCCTTGCGCCGTTTTGTCTATGACGACCAGCGCTTGCTGCCCACTGGCCGTTTGCATGGGGGCGACCAACCGTCCACCCACCGCCAATTGCTCAATCCAAGCGGCTGGAATGGCCTCGCCGCCTGCTGCCGCAATGATCGCCGCATAGGGTGCACCCTTGGCAAAGCCTTCCATGCCATCGCCAAATAAAAGATGCACATTGGCAAGGCGAAAGTGTCGTAGGTTTTCACGGGCTTTATCATGCAGCCCGCGCAAGCGCTCAATGCTGTACACCTCGCTGGCCAAATGACTGAGCACCGCCGCCTGGTAGCCACAACCGGTGCCGATTTCAAGCACTCGACCCAGCCGCTCACCCTTGCCCTCACGGAGTAACTCAAGCATGCGCGCCACCACATTGGGTTTTGAAATGGTCTGCCCGAGCCCAATCGGCAGGCTGGTATCTTCATAAGCCTGATTCGCCAAGGCGGTATCGACAAAACGATGCCGCTCAACCTGCCCCATCGCGGCCAACACCGCAACGTCCTGCACGCCTTGCTTGGCCAGCTTGTCCACCATTCGACTGCGCACGGTCTGGGAGTCCAGACCCACACCTGCCGGCAAGGGTTTTTGCACGCCTTGGACAGCCTGTTTCAGCGGCTGCGGTTTGAACACGTCGGACACATGAGAGCCAATACTCCTTTTGCTTGCTGATGGCACACCCGCGTTGGGCGACAGTCGCACCGGAAACCCGGGCCGCTTGTCACCCGTCGCCGCTTCCGGTCTCTCTCGCGTGGCACGGCTTGCGCAGCTGACCCTGTGGTCTGTCAGGCTCATGACTGGGCCTGGGTCAAGCGGGCAGCAGTTTGCGCCCAATACGGCAAACGCTCGTGGTCTGTCAGGTCTACCTGCAAGGGCGTGATACACACGCAACCCTGCTTGGTCGCATGAAAGTCTGTCCCGTCACCGTCGTCCTTGGCGGGCCCGGCGCTGCCGATCCAGTACATGGTTTCGCCGCGTGGGCTGATTTGTGTGATGACACGCTCAGCCGCATGGCGGCGCCCGAGCCGGGCCACCTTGACGCCCTTGATTTGATCGTTGGGCAGGTTCGGAATATTCACATTCAGCAGCCAAGGGGCCACCATCGGCAGCGCGCCATCAGCCAGCACTTCAATCGATGGCGCGAGTTGCAACACCAAATCGCGCGCCCGCTGAGCTGCCACGTCAATGTGCGCCCAGCCTTTTTCTGTTTGAGAAAAGGCGATCGCCGGAACGCCGAACAGATAACCCTCCATGGCCGCGCCCACCGTGCCGGAGTAAATCGTGTCGTCGCCCATGTTGGCGCCGTTGTTGATGCCGGAGACCACGAGGTCGGGCCGGTAGCCCAAAAGACCGGTCAGTGCGATGTGCACGCAATCCGCCGGCGTGCCATTCACATAGCGAAAACCATTGGCCGCCGTCTGCACATACATCGGCGAGTGCAAGGTCAGCGCGTTCGACTTGGCGCTGTTGTTTTGCTCGGGTGCAACAACCTCCACGTCTGCAATGGTCTTCAGGGCTTCGTACAACGCCACGATACCGGGCGCTTGGTAGCCGTCGTCATTACAGATGAGTATTTTCATGCGGATGATTCTACGGTCAGCCCTGTGACGGGAACGAGGCCGTTACAACTGGCGCACTATCACTCAATGAAATACCCTCGTGCACGGCAACCATTTCAAGAGCGCGCTCAAACATGGCTCGAGCTGAGCCTGAAACCGCACGCAGGTAGCCGTGCAAGTGCGCATCTTCTGTGCTGTTGTTCAGGCACTCTTGGCTGTATTGTTCGAAACTGGCCAACTGGCCAATCAGTTCGGCGACATGCCTCGGACATTCGCACAAGATGCTGCTCGAAATGCCCGCGACTCGGGTCAGCGTGGCGTCCGAATACTTGCGCGCTGGGATCAGCGCAGTGGGGCCAGAGGTTCCCATCGATGTTGACGCATCCACCAACAGCACGGAGCTGATGAGATCGGACAATTCATAGTCAGACATCGGCTCCCGACGCACCAACATACCCAACACTTTGAGCGCCTCGACCACGCCTTCTTGCCCATAGTTGTAAACGACGATGGCCTTGAGAATCGGGTGACGCGACACGAGACTTTCTATCTGCACGCGCGCACTGTCATTCAGCGTACTGACCTTGATCAGCAAGATCTTTGGTTGATCGTTGAAGGCCGCTAGTGCGGCTTCGGTCAGATCAAAAAAAACGTCTGACACCTGGATCGAATGCGTCAGAAATTGAAGCGTGAATTTTGGCGCGCTGATGCGATTGGCCATGGCTTGACCCACTACCGCCATGGCGACCTTGTGACCATCGGATCTGTCGTTCACACTCGCCATGGTTGACGAGCGCTGCTGCACCAGCATCCGACTCAAACTGTCAGCGTCCAGATTGGCAATAGCGCTGATGCCATGCCCGGCATCGCAGAGCTGCTTGAGCTGGCCGGCCTTCAAGGCATCGGCTTGGGTGTAAAGCCGATGTTGACCCGCACTTTTGGTTGGCGAGAACGCGCCATAGCGAATTTCCCATACCCGCAAGGTCGTTACAGGAACCCCCGACAGCGTAGCCACAGCGCCGATTCTGTAGTGCGGACTTTGGTTGTCAGTGTCTGTTGATTGTGCTTGGTTCATATATTTTGAGTAGCTATTGCGTAGAATTTACAGTTAAAATACCTGTAAATCAAGAAAAATATTGTGAATTATTTAAATTTGCGTAGTTTTAATGGGAAATTTGTGGAATAGTCTACTCAACCAAACAAACCGCAAAAAGTCCATGATTTCTAAAAAAACAGCCAAGGCCATCGATATCGCCACAGTCGTCGCCCGTTACAGCCCCGGGCAGCCCGTTCCGGCGCATGAAATTTCTGCGCTGCTCGGCCTGTCGATTTCGTACATAGAAGTGACCTTGAGTGACCTCAAGAACCACGGCATCGTGCGGGCCTATAAAGGCCCTGGCGGCGGCTATCAGTTGGATGAAAAAAATCGCCCTATCACTTTGTGGGACATCGTGAAAATCTTTGAACCTCACGTCTCCCCCTCACAAGAGTCCACGCAAGAGGCAACACCGCTGGCCAAGATGGAAAGGGAGATGCGTCAACGAATTCAAGCATTTTTTGAATCCCGCAGCCTCACCGATCTGGCACGCCAGACCAATTTGCCGGCAAGAGAGAAAACCGAAGTGCGAAGTATTTTCAAACTCAAGCCTTTGCCTCAGCGCGTTGCCCTGCGCGTGGTGAATTCGGTTTTTGACTGGAAGATGTCGGCGCTCGCCTGAGGTACACGGTATGAAGGTCAGTTACGTCCTGCGCAACCATGCCGGCAAGTCAAGAAAAATTCCAATCGGTGAGTCTTGGCAGTGGCATCACTTTGTCGAAGACGAGGCGCAAGCCAATGCGGTATTGGCCGATCTAAAAAAGAAAATCAGAGACAACCGCTTGCAACTCGCCAACCTGTTCGTCGACAAGTTCAGCGTCACTGATTTTGAAAAATTGAATGTTCGTTTTACCTACAAAGGACAAGTCCAATACGACGACCGTTTGTGCCCAAAACGAATCATCAATCAGCATGATGACGCGGTTGAATAGAAGCCCAGACGGATCAGCTTTACAAATTTGGCCGCAACGTCTTGTGAATGCGCCGAATCGTTGCCCATGACGCCCACAACACCAGCGGCACCGATGCACCGGCCGCCATCTCGGGATTGATCGGCAAACCCATGGCCTTCAGTGCCTTGGCTCCGTACAACAGCAGGCTGACCACGTAATAAGAAATGGCCGCAATCGACAAGCCTTCAACGGTGGCTTGCAGACGCAGCTGCAACTCTTGCCCACGCGTGAGCTTTTCAAGCAACTGCTGGTTTTGCGTCTCCGTGGCAATGTCGACCCGGGTTCGCAGCAGCGCGCTGGTGCGAGCCACCCGTTCGGACAACGATGCCAAGCGCTGCGCCGTGGCAGCCACTGTGGCAATTGCAGGCGACAGACGGCGCTGCATGAAATCGCCCATGGTCTGCGTGCCTGGAATGGCTTTTTCGCGCAGCTCCGAGATGCGCTGGGCCACCAATCCGTCGTAGGCCCGTGTGGCAGCAAAGCGGTACACATGCTCGGCAGTGGCGCGCTCGACCCGCGCCGCCAAGGACACCAAGGTATCCAGCAGCGCCTGATCTGCTGCGGCCTTGTTTTCAAGGCTTGCCATGATGTCAGCCAGCGCATTTTCAGACTGCGTCAACATCGGTCCGAGTTGCTTCGCCACCGGCAAGCCGCGCAGCGCCATCAGTCGGTAAGTTTCGAGTTCCAACAGCCGCTGCGAGACTCGGCCAGCGCGCGTTGCGCTCATGTCAGCGGGCGCCACCACCAGCATGCGTTCAAAGCCATCGGGCCTCAGCAAGAAGTCGCTCACCGCCCAAGAGTGACCGTTTTGCCCCAGCACGGATGCCATCACAGGCGTGTCTCCGAGCCACGCTTTGGCTTTGGCCAGCGTCTCCTCCTCGGTTTCCAAATCACCATAAACCATCGTCAACATGATGGCCGAAATAGTGCGTCCAGGAATCTCACGCAGCCATTCAGGTGTCACCGCCAAAGCTGGCAGCAAGTCAGGACTGACCGCACCCAGCAAAGCGTTATCTGGCAAAGGTTGCACGATGGAATAGCGCGTGAACTCGGTGTGGCGCTCCCATTTGACGGTGTAACCGTCGAGACGGATTCGCAAGAAATTGGCCGTCAACTGCTCCGTCGTCAATGCTGTCTGACCTGGCAACCGGCGCAGGTGCTCGCACTCTTGGTCGCGGCTGATCCCTTCGTTGAGCACCGCCACATAGACCACCAGCGCCGGCAGACGAATACGTGCCGTCGGTCGGGCGTGCACTTCGTTGTGCAGCACTTGGCGATGCGGATCATCTGGCGGCAGCAACGACGCCGTCGTGCTGAAGGCGGAAGGAATCAAGGATGAACTCATGGGCAGATTGTGAGGTATTCCAGCCGGCCCCTACACTCAACAAGGCGGCCCAAAGACATTCAGTCACTTGATGCGACCGTCGCTTGGCAAGTTCGAGCTTTGTTAAATGTCAGCCCATGACCGCCCTCAATTCAAACTCACTCGCTATCGCCGCCCTTTTTTTAAACATCGGGAACGTCTTGGCACAAGGGCAGTTTTCCGCCCCAG
>Ga0208916_10001049_pt1 | contig 12093 bp, 8 predicted proteins | sample DEB19_08_DNA_5_FD_184523 | JGI IMG/M metagenome (GOLD analysis project Ga0208916, IMG submission 184523) | Aqueous microbial communities from the Delaware River and Bay under freshwater to marine salinity gradient to study organic matter... | ecosystem: Environmental > Aquatic > Marine > Coastal... | reverse complement strand
TCAACGGGCCTAGACCCATCGACACCGTAGGAAACTGCCAGAAAGACGGCATCAGCTTGGGATGCGGATAGCTCGACAAGCCTTTGCCATCGACCTCTTGCCTGAAGTTGAGCAACTGCTCTTCTGTCAGGCGGCCTTCCAGGTAGGCACGTGCATACACACCGGGCGACACGTGGCCCTGAATGTAGAGACAGTCGCCGCCATGCTCTTTTCCAGGTTCAGCAGATTCAGCATGCCAGAAATGGTTAAAGCCCGCACCAAACATGCTGGCCAGAGACGCGAACGAACCGATGTGTCCGCCCAAATCACCCCCGTCTGCAGGATGCAGGCGGTTGGCTTTGACCACCATGGCCATGGCGTTCCAGCGCATGTAAGCGCGCAGGCGTTCTTCAATTTCCAGATTGCCCGGCGCATGCTCCTGATGCTCGGGCTCGATGGTGTTGACGTAGCCAGTGGTCGCTGAAAAAGGCATGTCAATGCTTTTTTGCCGCGCATGTTCCAGCAGTTGTTCGAGCAGAAAATGCGCCCGTTCAGGGCCTTCACTTTCGATCACGGCGGACAGGGCGTCCATCCACTCTCGGGTTTCCTGGGTGTCTTTGTCGAGTGCACTTGGCACTTGTTTAGGATCGGCCGCCATGTCTTGTCTCCTGCTTTAAATCACGTTCATCTTGAGAATCGTTGCGCCCTGCAAGTTTGTCATCGCACTTTTAGGCTTGAACGCTCAGTTTCGCATATATTTTCAAAAATTTCAAATAGTGCTTTCATTTTTCACATTAAGAAATGTTGATGTCATTTGAATGTGTTGAAAGACGAAGACGGCATCAAGTCAGTCACTTAAACTACAAAAGAAAAAAATCAGTGATGCCTAACACCCCACACCCCACCCCTGTGATCCTCGAAAGTGCTGCAAAACTGGCCTGGTGGCGGCGCTGGTGGCGCACTCAATCGCCGGCTCGGCAAGACCGTTTCTTCATGCTCGGCCCCCTTCTGGCGGTGGTGCTGTTTTTGGCAGCCGTCGTGGCGGCATTCGGCTACTTGCGTCTTGAAGAGATTGACCGCGAACAGCAAGCGCTCAAACGCGACGTGGAATACGCACAGCAGCGCCTGCGGCTGAGGTTGCTGGAACGGCAAGAGCAATTGATGCGCATGAGCCGCGATATTTCCAACAAGGAAATCGATGCGCAAGAGTTTTCAGCCCAAGCTGAAGGACTGATCAACCAGTACCCGGAATTGCTGGCGGTGACCTGGCTGGATGCAAGGCGGCGTGTCAAGGGCGCCTACTTTTCACCCAGCGCACAGCCAGCGCAAATTCGCCCGATGGGTGATCTGCTCAAAAGCGGCGAAACCGACAACACCTATGGCCTGGCCAGGGACTTGCGCCAGCCGGTTTACTCGCGCCCCTTGCAAGGCGCCGACAACAACAACACGGCCCCCACGCTGCAAATACTGGTGCCGCTTGACGAGCAAGGCAAATTTGGCGGCGTGGTGATGGGTGAGTACTCGATCGATGGCCTGCTTCGCTTTGGCGTACCCACCGAGATCACCGCCAAATACGCGGTGACGCTGGTGGACGACAAAAGCCGTGTGCTGGCCGGTAATATGCCGCCCCCTCGCAATCCTGTGGTGCGTTTGTTGCCCTGGCCAGACGGCGGCGGAGAATACGAAATCCCCGTCTCACCCGTCGGCAATGGTTTGCTGATCAAGGCACAGGCTTACCGCACCTCGCTGGGTGTGGTGGGCAGCGGCTTTTTCTGGCTGGTCAGTGCGCTGAGCGCTCTGACGGTGTGGATGCTGTTGGGGACCTGGCGGCATACCCGCAGGCGCGTGCAGGCACAGCAGGCTTTGAGCACGGAAACCAATTTCCGACGGGCGATGGAAAACTCGATGCCCACGGGCATGCGGGCACTGGACTTGCAAGGCCGCATCACCTATGTCAACCCTGCCTTTTGCCAGATGACGGGTTGGTCTGAATCAGAACTGGTCGGCTGCCTGCCGCCCTTTCCTTATTGGCCCGACACCGAAGTTAAAAATTTGGCCGCGATGCTGGAAGACGAGTTGCAAGGGCGCGCACCTGCTGCGGGTTTTGAGGTCAAAGTCAAACGCAGAAATAACGAAATTTTTGACGCACGCATGTATGTCTCGCCCTTGGTTGACTCCAAAGGCCAGCAAAGCGGCTGGATGACATCTGTGACCGACATCACCGAGCCACGCCGCGTTCGTGACGAGCTGTCTGCTTCTTATGAACGCTTTACCACCGTCCTGGAAGGGCTGGATGCTGCTATTTCAGTCGCGCCCTTGGGCAGTCAAGAACTGCTGTTTGCCAACAAGCTGTACCGCTCATGGTTTGGCGGCGAGGTGTCAGGCCATCTGAATCTGATTGCCCAGGCTGGCGTTCCCACAACCCCCACCAATGACGATGCACTGGATGCCGTGGACGGTCTGGCGGGCTTACCTACCGACACGCTGACCACCGCACAAACAGAAAACGCCGAAATTTATATTCCTGATCTGTCCAAATGGCTGGAGGTTCGCTCCCGCTACCTGACCTGGGTGGACGGCCGGCTGGCGCAAATGGTGATTGCCACCGACATCACGCCGCGCCGCCATGCTGAAGAGCAGGCGGCACAACAAAATGAACGCGCACAAACTGCCAGCCGGTTGATCACCATGGGCGAGATGGCGTCGAGCGTAGCGCATGAACTGAACCAGCCACTGACGGCGATTAACAACTACTGCAACGGGATGGTCACCCGCATCAAGGGCGACAAAATCTCTACCGCAGACCTGTTGCTGGCGCTGGAAAAAACCGCCAAGCAAGCGCACCGGGCTGGGCAAATCATTCAGCGTATTCGGTCTTTTGTCAAACGCAGCGAGCCCAATCGCACGCTGGCTGATGTGGCCACGATGATCAGCAATGCGATGGAGTTGGCCGAAATTGAACTGCGCCGCCACAATGTGCGCCTGTCGCACTACATTGCTGCTCGCCTGCCCGACGTCATGGTGGACCCGATCCTGATTGAGCAGGTACTGATCAACCTCATGAAGAACGCTGCTGAATCGATTGAGCAGGCGCATTTGCCTGCGGCCCGCCGCAGCGTTGAGTTGCGGGTGGTACCCAAAACCTACTTGGCGCAAAACGTCGTTGAATTTTCCGTCACGGACTCAGGCAAAGGCATGTCGCCTGATGTGATGAGCCGGATATACGAAGCGTTTTATTCCACCAAGTCTGAAGGCATGGGCATTGGCCTGAAACTTTGCCGCAGCATTGTCGAGTCCCACCACGGCAGGCTGCAGGCCGAGAACCTTTACAATGAGGACGATATTGTGGGCTGTCGCTTTACCTTCTGGATTCCTGTCTCACCCCTCCCGGATGCTGCAATACCTGCTACAGGTTTTGCAGCAGGCAGCCCGCTTTAAACCGCCCGCAACAGCTTTTTGAAAAGTTCTCAAAGAAAGTAAGTCTTGTATGAGCTTGATTCCCAAAAAAGGCACCGTTTATGTCGTTGATGACGACGAAGGTGTGCGCGACTCGTTGCAATGGCTGCTGGAAGGCAAAGACTACCGGGTGCGTTGCTACGACTCGGCGGAGACATTTCTCAGCCGCTATGACGCGCGTGAAGTCGCTTGCCTGATTGTGGACATCCGCATGGGCGGCATGACGGGCCTGGAGCTGCAAGACAAACTGGTTGAACGCAAATCGCCTTTGCCCATCGTCTTCATCACCGGTCATGGCGACGTGCCCATGGCCGTGAACACCATGAAAAAAGGCGCCATGGACTTCATCCAAAAACCGTTTCAGGAAGAAGCCTTGGTGAACCTGGTCGAGCGCATGCTGGAGCAAGCCAAAGAAGCCTTTGCGGGCCACCAGCAGTCCGCCAGCCGCGACGCGTTGCTGGCCAAGCTGACCTCGCGCGAATCACAGGTGCTGGAGCGCATTGTGGCGGGCCGCTTGAACAAGCAGATTGCCGATGATCTGGGTATCAGCATCAAAACCGTTGAAGCGCACCGCGCCAACATCATGGAAAAGTTGAACGCCAACACAGTGGCCGATTTGCTCAAAATTGCACTGGGATCGACCACACCCAAGGCTTGACACGAGACGGTGTCAATCATTTAATTGCTATGTTTTTCATAGCCTCTCGCGCATATATCCATTAGATAAAACGCTCTTTCGATGGTTAAAAAGCATCGAAAGAGCGTCAAAAAACCATGACAGCCCACATCATTGACGGCATTGCCCTTTCAAAGCAGCTGCGTGCCAGTGTCGCCCAGCGCGCGACTGCCCTGCGCGCACGCGGCATCACGCCCGGACTGGCAGTGGTGCTGGTCGGCGACAACCCGGCCAGCCAGGTCTATGTACGCAACAAAGTCAAAGCCTGTGAAGACAATGGGCTGTATTCCGTCCTCGACAAGCATCCCGCCACGTTGAGCGAAGCCGACCTGCTGGCACGCGTTGATGCCTTGAACAAGGACCCGGCGATTCACGGCATTTTGGTGCAGTTGCCGCTGCCCAAACACATTGATGCACAAAAAGTCATTGAGGCCATCGCGCCTGCCAAAGACGTGGACGGTTTTCATGTGGCCAGTGCGGGCGCACTGATGGTGGGGCAACCCGGATTTTGGCCCTGCACGCCTTATGGCTGCATGAAGATGCTGGAAAGCCTGAATGACGGTCAAGGCTACGATTTACGCGGCAAGCACGCGGTGGTCATTGGCCGCAGCAACATTGTGGGCAAACCGATGGCGCTGATGCTTTTGCAGAAAAACGCCACTGTCACCATTTGTCATAGCGCCACTGCTGACTTAAAGGCCATGACGCTGCAAGCCGATGTGATCGTGGCCGCTGTAGGCAAGCGCAATGTGTTGACGGCTGATATGGTCAAGCCAGGTGCTGTGGTGATTGACGTGGGCATGAACCGCATTCCTGTGGGCGAGCCCGGCGAAGGCAAGCTGTGCGGTGATGTTGATTTTGACGGCGTGAGCCAAGTTGCTGGCTACATCACGCCCGTGCCAGGCGGCGTTGGACCGATGACCATCACCATGCTGCTGGTCAACACGCTGCAAGCAGCAGAGCGTTTGTAAACACCGCTAAGAGGCGGGTCTTTTATCCTGGCTCAATCGCCAAAGCGTCAACCCGGCGCAAAGCCATTGCCCCAAATACATGGCGCTGCCCAGTCCGTGCAACAGCTTTAAATGACCGCCGTCAGCCCGAGCACTGATGATGCGTGGTGACAGGCCAAACTCCACCAGCACAGCCAGCAGCAATCCAGTGACTATAAATTTAATAGCTGCTCGCGCACGTGAGTCTTGGTCTGCAGCTTCTTTTTGATTGCATATCAGGAGCAGGAACATCGTGCATGCGATGCTGAGCCAGGTTTGGGCAGTAAAGAGCTTGGCCGCCATCTGCCCTGCTGCAGCCGGGCTGGGAAGATGGGTAAACAACATGGGAACGACGACAAAGCCTAGTTCAGTCAGGCTGCCCCACCACAGGGCAGCAAGCATCAGGCCGAAACGATAGCGCATGGCCTAAAGATACATGACGGCAATGATCTCGTAGCGTTTGAGCCCGCCCGGTGCCTGAAACTCTACTGAATCGCCTTCGTCCTTGCCAATCAGTGCGCGTGCAATCGGTGAGCTGATGTTGACACGGCCAAACTTGATGTCGGCCTCGTCTTCGCCAACGATTTGGTAAGTGACTTTTTTGCCAGACTCTTCATCTTCCAGCTCAATGGTTGAGCCAAACACCACCTTGCCGCCGGCATCCATCTCGGAGGGGTCAATGATTTGCGCCACGGACAACTTGCCTTCAATTTCCTGAATCCGGCCTTCCACAAAACCTTGGCGGTCTTTGGCGGCTTCGTACTCCGCGTTTTCGCTCAAATCGCCCTGTGCACGCGCCTCTGAAATCGCGTTGATGACCCACGGGCGGTCAACGGTCTTGAGCTGATGCAGCTCGCTTTTAAGTTTTTCAGCGCCGATTTTGGTGATGGGAATGGTAGCCATGGTGTGTCTCTCTAAAAGCGAAACCGCCACGGGTTGCCCTGTGGCGGTGTTGATTTAACCTAGTTTAATTCAAATCACGAATGCAACTGCTGGTGCATTTCCTGAACAGAAATGACGCTCAAATTGTCCAGATACTTCATGCCTTCAACCGCTGCTTCTGCCCCGGCGATGGTGGTGAAGGTGGTCACCCGCGCCAGCAGCGACGAGGTGCGGATTTGGCGTGAATCGGCAATCGCATTGCGCCGCTCTTCCACGGTATTGATCACCAGCGCAATTTCATTGTTTTTGATCATGTCGACCACGTGTGGGCGACCTTCAGTGACCTTGTTGACAACGCCGCAGGCAATGCCTGCTGCTGTGATCGCTGCGGCTGTCCCTTTGGTGGCCACAATGTCAAATTTCATGGCGCTCAGAGCACGCGCGACTTCAACGGCACGTGGTTTGTCGTTGTTTTTGACGGTCAAGAACACGCGGCCTGATGTTGGCAGCTTGGTACCTGCGCCGAGCTGCGATTTGACAAACGCCTCGCCAAATGTTTTGCCGACGCCCATCACCTCGCCCGTTGACTTCATCTCGGGGCCCAGGATCGTGTCAACGCCCGGGAATTTGACGAATGGGAACACGGCTTCCTTGACACTGAAATAAGGCGGCGTGACTTCTTTGGTGATGCCCTGCGAAGCCAGCGATTGCCCCACCATGCAGCGCGCTGCAACCTTGGCCAACTGAATGCCCGTCGCCTTGCTGACAAACGGCACAGTCCGTGATGCGCGCGGGTTGACTTCCAGCACATAAATCACGTCTTTGCCGTCTTTGTGCTGAATGGCAAACTGCACATTCATCAGGCCGACCACATGCAGCGCGGCAGCCATGGCGGCTGTTTGGCGCTTGATCTCTGTGACCGTTTCAACAGCCAGTGAGTACGGCGGTAATGAGCAGGCCGAGTCACCGCTGTGCACACCCGCTTGCTCGATGTGTTCCATCACGCCCCCAATAAAGGTGGCCCCTGTATCGTCGCGAATGCAGTCCACGTCACACTCGATGGCGTCGTTTAAAAAGCGGTCCAGCAGCACTGGCGAGTCATGGCTGACCTTGACCGCCTCGCGCATATAACGCTCCAGGTCACGTTGCTCGTGCACGATTTCCATCGCACGACCGCCCAACACATAACTCGGGCGAACCACCAGCGGGTAGCCCAGCAGGCTGGCTTTTTCCAACGCTTCCGGTTCGGTTCGCGCTGTGGCATTTGGTGGCTGCAGCAAACTCAGCTCGCGCAGCAACGCTGAAAAACGCTCACGGTCTTCAGCAGCATCAATCATGTCGGGCGAAGTCCCGATGATGGGTACGCCGTTGGCTTCCAGATCGAGTGCCAGCTTGAGGGGCGTTTGCCCGCCGTATTGCACGATCACGCCATACGGTTTTTCTTTATCGACAATTTCCAGCACATCTTCCAGCGTCAGCGGCTCAAAGTACAGCCGGTCAGATGTGTCGTAATCGGTGGAGACGGTTTCAGGATTGCAGTTGACCATGATGGTCTCGTAGCCATCTTCACGCATGGCCAGCGCCGCATGCACGCAGCAGTAGTCAAACTCAATGCCCTGACCAATGCGGTTGGGGCCACCACCCAGCACCATGATTTTTTTCTGGTTTGTCGGCTCGGCTTCGCATTCAGAACCTTCAGCCTCGTAAGTGGAATACAGGTAAGCGGTGTTGGTGGCAAACTCGGCGGCGCAGGTGTCGACACGCTTGTAAACCGGACGAACACCCAGCGATTGGCGCCGCTCACGAATCGCGGTGTCAGTGGTTTTGAGCTGTTTGGCCAAGCGGCGATCTGAAAAGCCTTTTTGCTTGAGCGCGCGCAGTGTGGTGGCGTCGATTTTTTCAAGCGATGTGGTTTCCAGTTCCAGCTCGATTTTGACGATCTGCTCAATCTGTACCAAAAACCAGGGGTCAATTTTGGTCAGTGCAAAGACTTCGTCGACGCTCATCCCCATGGCAAATGCATCGCCCACGTACCAGATACGGTCGGGGCCAGGAGCGCCCAGTTCTTTTTCCAGCACTTCACGGTCTTGCGTTTTTTCGTTCATGCCGTCCACGCCCACTTCAAGGCCGCGCAGTGCTTTCTGAAAGGATTCCTGGAAGGTGCGTCCCATGGCCATGACCTCACCGACCGACTTCATTTGTGTTGTCAAACGTGAGTCAGCCGTCGGGAATTTTTCAAATGCAAAGCGCGGGATTTTGGTAACCACATAGTCAATGCTGGGCTCAAACGATGCAGGCGTTGCGCCGCCCGTGATCTCGTTGCGCAGTTCGTCCAGCGTGTAGCCTACCGCCAGCTTGGCCGCGACTTTGGCTATGGGGAAGCCCGTGGCTTTGGAGGCAAGCGCTGATGAACGCGACACACGCGGATTCATCTCAATGACCACCATGCGGCCATCGACCGGGTTGATGGAGAACTGCACGTTTGAGCCGCCTGTGTCGACCCCAATCTCACGCAGCACGGCCAGCGATGCATTACGCAAAATCTGGTATTCCTTGTCGGTCAGCGTTTGCGCGGGCGCAACGGTGATGGAGTCACCGGTGTGCACACCCATGGGGTCCAGGTTTTCGATAGAGCAGACGATGATGCAGTTGTCAGCCGTGTCGCGCACGACTTCCATCTCGTATTCTTTCCAGCCGAGCAAGGACTCTTCAATCAGCAGCTCGTTGGTCGGTGATGCTTCCAGTCCGCGCTTGCAAATGACTTCAAATTCTTCCGAGTTATAGGCAATGCCGCCGCCGGTGCCGCCCAGCGTGAAACTGGGACGAATCACCGTCGGGAAACCCAGCGTTTTTTGTACGACCCAGGCTTCTTCAAGTGTGTGTGCGATACCCGAACGGGCTGAACCCAGACCGATTTTGGTCATCGCGTCTTTGAACTTCAAGCGGTCTTCGGCCTTGTCAATCGCTTCTGGCTTGGCACCGATCAGCTCGACCTTGTATTTTTCTAGCACGCCGTTATGCCACAAATCGAGCGCGCAATTGAGCGCTGTTTGTCCACCCATGGTCGGCAAAATCGCGTCGGGCTTTTCTTTCGCAATGATTTTTTCAACCGTCTGCCATGTGATGGGTTCGATGTACGTCACATCGGCCGTGGCGGGGTCAGTCATGATGGTGGCAGGGTTGCTGTTGATCAAAATGACCTTGTAGCCCTCTTCCCGCAGCGCCTTGCAGGCCTGCACACCCGAATAGTCAAACTCGCAGGCTTGCCCGATGATGATGGGGCCCGCCCCGATGATGAGGACGGATTTGATGTCAGTGCGTTTAGGCATTCTTGTTCCCGTAGGACCGCTCCAAGGGAGCAAAAGCCCCCTCGGGGGGGAGTGAATCGGCATTGCCGTGAACGTGGGGGCTCATTTGTGTTGCTCCATCAACGCAGTAAAGCGATCGAAAAGGTAGGAAATGTCGTGGGGCCCGGGCGATGCCTCAGGGTGCCCCTGAAAGCAAAATGCGGGTTTATCGGTCCATGCCAGGCCTTGCAGCGTGCCATCAAACAAGCTGATGTGGGTGGTGCGCAAATGGGCTGGCAGACTTTGCATATCCACTGCAAAACCGTGGTTTTGGCTGGTGATGCTGACGCGGCCTGTATCCAGGTCTTTGACTGGGTGGTTGGCGCCGTGGTGGCTTTGCTGCATCTTGAAAGTTTTGGCACCTGCGGCTAGCGCCATGATCTGGTGGCCCAGGCAAATACCGAAGGTGGGGATGCCGGTAGCCATCAACTCGCGTGCGCAGGTAATGGCATAGTCGCAAGGCTGAGGGTCACCGGGGCCATTTGACAAAAAGATGCCGTCGGGTTTAAGTTTGAGAACATCTGCCGCGGATGTTTGCGCAGGGACCACCGTGATGCGTGCACCGCGCTCGGCCAGCATTCGCAAGATATTTTTCTTCACACCAAAATCGAAAGCGACGACATGGAATTTCGGCGTGATTTGTACGCCATAGCCGGAACCCAGTTTCCACTCGGTCTGGGTCCACTCATAGGTTTGCCTGCATGAAACCACTTTGGCCAAGTCGAGCCCGGCCATGTTCGGCGCCGCTTTGGACAAGGCAATGGCTTTGTCGATAGCTGCTTGCGAGACGGCTTGGCCCTCGCCAAGGGCCAGAATACAGCCGTTTTGAGCGCCTTTGCTGCGCAAGTGGCGTGTGAGTTGACGGGTGTCAATATTGGCAATCGCCACCGTACCTTCTTTGACCAAGTACTCAGACAAAGTCATGGACATGCGAAAGTTGGACGCCAGCAGTGGCAGGTCTTTGATGATCAGGCCAGCGGCGTAGACCTTTTCAGACTCCACGTCTTCGGCATTGACGCCGTAGTTGCCAATGTGCGGATAGGTCAACGTGACCAGTTGCTGGCAGTAGCTGGGGTCGGTCAGGATTTCCTGGTAGCCCGACATGGCGGTGTTGAAAACCACCTCGCCAACCGTGTTGCCTGCAGCGCCAATTGAATTGCCAACAAAGACTGTGCCGTCTGCCAGCGCCAAAATGGCGTGTGGGTTGGTTTGTGATGATCCCTGTAAAGACAAAAGCACGGGGGGCCTCCTGATGGCTAGCGGATTGATGACGGCTAGCCCTAGCGCTTACCTGTGCTGCACAGGTGAGCTGCTTTTGTGATGAATTTTGCTTCTGTGGGCTGGGGCTAGCTGTGTTTAGAAAAGCCCTTGATTATAGCCTTTGATCTGCGCTGACGCCGCCCTGCATAGAGGAGAAATGAAGGCAAATCGCTGTCGCTGCGGCCACATTGAGCGACTCCTCTCCGCCTGGTTGTGCAATGCGCACTTTGATGGCTGCCTTGGCAATCAAAAGTGCGCTAACGCCCTGCCCTTCATGACCCATCACCCAGGCGCATGGCATGGGCAGCTTGACGCGGCCTAAAACATCGCCCTCATGGGAACTGGTGACCAACATGGGCACATCCAATACGTCAAGCGCCTCTGCCTCAACACCTTCAAGCAGCTGCAAGCCAAAGTGCGCGCCCATACCGGCGCGCAGCACCTTGGGCGACCATAAAGCCGCCGTACCTTTGAGTGCGATGACCTGGCTAAAACCAAACGCCGCTGCGCTGCGCAGCATGGAGCCGACGTTGCCCGCGTCTTGCACGCGGTCCAGAATCAAGCTGGCGCTCAGGGGTTGAATCTGCGGCTGCGCAGGCAGATCCATCACGAAACCCATGCTGGCCGCTGACTCCAATCCGCTGACTTCCGTGAACAAGCCATCGGGAACTACTATGTTTTTGATAGCTGCTTGCGCATATATTGGCTGGGCTAGAGGCCAAAAAGACTCTGAAAACAGGCCCCAAACGGGCTTGAAACCTCGCAGAAGAGCTGCGCTGCACAAATGATCGCCTTCCAGCCACACCTGGCCCTGTTTGCGGTAGGCGGTATTGCTAGCGGCCAGCTTTCGCAGGTCTTTGATCAGCGGGTTATTGGCTGACGTGATGCGCTCGGGAGCGGCAGTCATAGCAATACCGCTGCCACAGGTGCAAAGGTTTTGCGATGCTGCGGGCAGGCACCGTGCTCGCGCAGTGCCAGCAAATGCGCAGCTGTGCCGTATCCTTTGTGGCCTGCAAAGCCATACTGTGGATACTGCAAGTCGTAATCAGCACACCAACGGTCACGGGTCACTTTGGCCAGTATGGAAGCCGCCGAAATGGCAGGTACTTTGGCATCCCCTTTGACAATAGCCTCGGCCAGCATACTGAGTGTGGGCAAACGATTGCCGTCGACAAGGGCCTTGTAGGGCTTGAGGCGCAAGCCCTCGACAGCCCGCTTCATCGCCAGCATGGTGGCTTGCAGAATGTTCAGTTGGTCAATTTCTTCAACCGAAGCCATCGCGATAGAGCAGCAGAGGGCTTTGGCACGAATTTCGTCGTAAAGCTTGTCGCGCTGCCGGGCCGTGAGCTTTTTCGAGTCGGCCAAGCCTTGGATGGGGTTTAAATCATTCAGGATCACCGCCGCAGCCACGACAGGTCCCATCAGGGGGCCACGCCCGGCCTCGTCCACGCCTGCCATCAAGCCAGGGGCGTCCCATGACAGTGCTGCTTGCTCAGCAGCCAAG
>Ga0208916_10001048_pt1 | contig 12094 bp, 22 predicted proteins | sample DEB19_08_DNA_5_FD_184523 | JGI IMG/M metagenome (GOLD analysis project Ga0208916, IMG submission 184523) | Aqueous microbial communities from the Delaware River and Bay under freshwater to marine salinity gradient to study organic matter... | ecosystem: Environmental > Aquatic > Marine >... | reverse complement strand
TGTGCGGATGGGAAGCACACGTAATTTTGAAGGGATGGGAGCGGGTGTTCGAGACGAAAGAACAGATAAAGGCAAGGAGGAGAGCGAATGATACCGACTAATTTTTTCGATGCGTTCAAGGAGCATTTAGGCAAGAGGTTAGACGACATATTAGAGAACACTGTGATAGAGCAGCATCGGTCGTTAAAGGGCGTCAGGGACAACGAAGGAACGGATGTCAAGCCCAAGACCGAGTACGTGTTTATCTTCGAGGACGGGGCGAGGGTGATAGTGAAATGACGGCAGGCTTTCTAGTTTTAATTGTCGGACTAATGGCAATTCTCCTCGGATACGCGGTTGGTATGTACGTGCAATCGGCGGACAAACATTTATGACCCCTATCGAAAACATCTTGTTATTCACGCTAAGTGAGCCTGAGAGTGATATGGATCGCCGGGAGATGGTGCAGGCGTTAAGCAAGGATGACAGGAAGGTGCTTGACATCATCTGTTCGCTTATCAAGAACGACATCAAGACGGTAAACGTCTGTGAGGAGTGGCGGGAGAATCCGAGACGCACTTAGAGAGCGAATAGAGGCCGTGAATCGGTGGGTGAGAACGCTGATAAGCGGCACGAGATTTTATGTTGGGATTGGTATTAAAAGGCTTTTGGAACGGATTAAACGCGATTAGCTATGCGATTGCGTCATTGTTCGTAAAAGAGCCTGAGAAATTAGCGAAATGGATATTGGCGGGGATAGTTTTCGGGGCGTTATTGACCGTTTTCCTGTTCGTGAAGTGGCTTTTCTATGATCCCGTCTCTCAGAACGAGATCGACGCTAATAATGCAGGTGACAATGCCGTAACACAGCAAGCGAATGCGAACGTTCAGGGCGAAGAAGTAGAAAAAGCCAGGTCTAACGTCACGGTAGCCGAAAAAGACGCTCAGAACGCATCCAGAGAGCGGGAACGGGCACAAAAAGAGCGAGACAAGGCGGTGAAAAAGGACTCGAAGGACGCTGATGCGGCGAATGTGGAGGATCGGTTTTGTCGGAAATTTAGCAATGACAGTTCATGCACTGAATGGAGGAAGAGAAATGGCATCGACTGAACAGTTGTACGTGTGGCGAGTTGCTACGCGATACCCAGACCGTAAGGGGACGCTTTGCAGGGTATTGGTTCGCGGAAAGATGAATAGTTGCTTGGTGGAGTTTGTGAATGACGGGTATCGCACCGTCACGTCTCGTAATTATGTGAGAAAAGCCTAATGAAAATCTTACTTATCACATTCTTACTCGCTATTCCGGTCGCCGCACAGACCGATACACAACGCCTAGCCAAAGTTCTTGACGTGCTCGACAAGACGGAAGCGGTGGTAAAGGCACAGCAGGCGGAATTAGAGGCTAAGAACGCGGTCATAGACGCGAAAAACGCACAGATCAAAGCACAGGACGCGCAGATAGCGTTCCTTAACCTATCGCTCAAGGCAAGGGAGCAAGAGGTTGACGCTCTCCGCAAGATCAAGTGCAGTACCACATCGTTTTTCTGGGGAATCATCAAGCGCAAGGCTTGTTCGTAATTATGTTAAGACTCATCACCATCCTTGTCTGCCTACTGTGGGCGACACTTATCGCGGCGAAGGCACAAGTGCCTGATATATCGAACTTCGAGGAACTTGGCACTATGGGCGGGAGAGCGTTTTCAGTGAACGCTAAAGAGGCTCAGGGAACATACAAGGAAGTGAAGTTTTTAGGCTTACTCGCGGACGTACTACCGAACGGCTATGACCCCGACAACTGGATCGTGACGGCATTGGTCGCATCGTGCGAGACAGGCGAGGCGATACAGAAGAACAGCATCGGCATCGTTTCGGGAGTTAAGTACGAAAAGGAGGCAGACCCGAAGGCGACGTGGCGAAAGCCCGCTAAGACATCGCCGCTAGAGAAGGCGATTCAATTCGTCTGCAAGAAAAAGTTTGGAGAAGGAATCTAGTGAAAATACAAGACCAAATTATCAAGCATGAGCCATACACAATCGACCTTCTTAATTACGAGATAGTTGATTCACTGAACAGGAAAGTTCTACCGCCGACACGGTTTTGCGGGAAACGCATCCGTGCCGATAAGAGGAAATTAAAGAACATCAAAAGTCGTGAGCAACGGCTACAAAAACGCGGATACAGCGTAATGATGTTCGCAAGCTAAAAGGAAATTTATGAAAAAAGTAATAGCAATCGCAATCTTGGCATTATCAGCCATCACAGCTTCGGCACAGAGTTTGGACAAAGAGCAGTTCTACGTAGGTGCTATCGTCCAGAGGCGAAACATCGACACGGTACGCGATCTAAGACCGAACACGCTGAATGATTCTATCGGTGTGACGTTCGAATACGCGCACTTTCTCGGCAAGGGAAAGGGCCGGGTGGGTCTTGGTGTTGACTACGCCATTCTTTTCCACGCGAACCAGCCTAATGGCTCGAAAGTAGCACAGCAGGCCGGACACTTCACGGTCACGATACAGAACCGGGACGCAAAGCGATTCCAACCGTTCATCAAAGGCGGAATTGGAGTGGCTAGGGATGCGTTCGGCGGTGTCGTGTTTAGCAATGATCGCCTTGTCGGGCCAGATGCGACACGTTCGATAATCGCGGGCGGTGGGATAGATACGGTGCTAAAGGGTCGTCTCAAATGGCGTGTCGGTGCTGAGTATCAAAATACGGCATTCGGCGGATCGCAACAGCATAACGTAAGAGTCACATCGGGTTTGGTGTTCTAGCAATGAAAAGACTTCTCCCCCTAGTCCTATTCATAACCGCCTGCGGGGGCGGTGGAGCGGGAAAGGTCGTCATACAAGGCGACCAATCCCTATTGCCCATAGCGGAACGACAGGTAAACGAGATAACGGCTTATGCAAGATCGAGACACGGCTATACGAAGCTGCCAAGCACAATCAATATCCGCATCGTGCCTCACAGCCCAGAGTGCGACGAAATCTCCTTCCTATTGCCCCCTTATCGAGTCCCTTACGGAACCAATTACGACGGAAGTATCTACGACCGAGACGGAGCAACCAACGGTTACGTTTCGCTCTGTGCGGCAGGCCGATTCGTGGAGTCTGACTCGCATATCGAGGTTACGGAGAAGGGGATTCGTACAACAACGGTGATACGCCACGAGATGCAGCATTTGATCCTTTGGTACAACGACAGAGCGAGGTATGAGGCGACAAGGATACATCTTAACGGGGAGGACGACTTGTTCTGATGGATATGTCACAGGTCGCAGCAACTTTGGCGGTAGTCACGTCCCTTGTTTCGCTAATGGCGAATGTGGCGATCATCGCGTACATCTTCGGGATATTGAAAGCTGAGGTCACGCAGATAAAGTCTGATGCGGAGAAGTTTAAGGTACACATTGCGGACGGGAGCGTTCACCACAACAACCCGGCATTCAGGGAGTTTGAAAAGAGGATCGAGGGCGAGTTATCGACTATCAAGGAGCAGATACACGAGGTAAAGGAATACTGCGAAGAGATAGACAAGAAACTCGATAAGGAATTGAGGGGATTGAGTTAGGTGGTCATTGAGGGTGTCGCGTCACTAAGACGTAGCACGGGGTTTGCCCGAAAGGGCGATGGTTGACCGAGCCATTACGCAAGTTGGGTAGTTTCGGGAAAAGCCCAACAGCATCGTGCAGACAAGCGACCTGAAGCCACCTATTAAGTTTGCCGTGATGGTGTATATGAGAGAGACGATCAATAAAAGGCACGCCCGCAGCTGTAGGTCAGTGACATTGGCCGGGAGCGGTGTAGCAACCGCCTATCGGGAAGTTACGTGGAGAATCGGGAATCGTAGCACGGCAATCAAGTTCGGCGGGAGAGCGGCGTAACCGGGAACGGAAATTAAACCGTGAAAGTCCCGTCCAACCCGCCGATTCAATATGAAGTGGTTACTGTGCATATTTCTTTTTGCAATACCTGCTTTCGGGCAGGTGAATGTCCCCGCAAAAGTGGAACTTGCAAAGAACTGCTACAAGGATCACCCATCAGGGGTAGAGCAAAGCCAATCAATGCGGGTATTCTTTCCCGTTTTTACGCAAATAACATCGTTTGACGGAAAGATCTTATCGGTAGTCAGTGCGGACAGATTTATGACCATTCCTGAAGATTTGATAGTGACGGAGACGAGTGAGATACCTCCCGATCTAGCCAAGAAATACAAGAAACGCCCCGTGTGGGTGTGGTTCTGCGCGGTTCACAAGACCTTGTACGGAGTTGCTTACGACCTACCTAAAAAATGAAACAGCAACCACCTCCGCCTAACGCACGGTACAGGCACAGATACACGCTCACAGACGAACCTACGCGTGCTTGCATAGCACGAGGGGTATGGCTGTTGTCATTGGATGGGATCGAGGGATTTGCGAGGCCGTTTGACGACAAATGCGAGTGGTACATATTCACGCCTGACGGGTTCTTTCCTCACGACGAGACGCACACGTACCGCATACGGAGGTGCAACGTAGATTGGTTATGAATGATGTTGTCTTTGACCTCGAAACAGAAGAAGAAGAGATGCTTCAGCAGTTCATCGAAATGGACAAGGAAACGTACCGAGAATCCGGCAGGCAATTAGAAGTCCTGATCCGTATGCACAAGGAAGCTGAGAAATGGCGAGACGGAAAGAAGCTATCAAATTAGTCGAGCAGGAAGAGGCGAAAGGATGCACTATCGCCTGTATTGCTATGGTACTCGGCAAGGGTTATTGGGATGTTCGCAAACATTTCATTAACGACTTTGAACGGGAGGCTATGACCGTCGACCAACTAAAAGACTATTTGGGCGATGCGGGGTTTTCGATCCTCTCTAAAAGGATTTCGCATTACAACATTGCTCAGTTCGGACGCGAGGAGATGTTAAAGCCATTCGCCCCGGTTCATATTGTCTGGTACACACAGTTCTTTGATATGCAGTATTCCCACGTAGTTGTTATGGATGCGGAGGGTAACACTTATGACCCTGCTCAGAACGAACCTGAACTGATAAAGGACGCATACGCGGTTCACGAAACAATAGGTCTATATAAATGAGAAAAAGCGTACCGATTGAGAATCTTACGTCAGAAGATTTCGAGCAACGAGTAGTATCACCAAAGATACTGCTTTTTGATATTGAGACGGCTGCGAATGAGGGCAAATTCTGGTCACGACCCTGGCAGACGAGCATCATCAAGATAACTCAGCATACGCATATGATCTCGTGGAGTGCGAAGTGGTTAGGCGGAAAGCAGATCACGAAAGCACTGCCGGACTATGAAGGGTATGTGCCCGGTTCGAGGGACGATAAGGCATTGGTCACGGAACTATGGGGATTGCTCGAACAGGCAGATATGATTGTCGGGCATAATTCAGATAAATTCGACATTCCTTACACGACAGGCCGGGCGGTCATCAACGGACTCTTACCACTCAAAAAACTCCCCTCATACGACACAAAGAAAGTAGCAAAACGAAACTTCGGGTACACGTCAAACAAACTCGACGACATTGTTAAGTTGCTCGGACTCGGCACGAAGATACCTATTCATTACGAAGTCTGGGACAGGTGCGAAAAGGGGGATGAGAGAGCGTGGAAGCTGATGAAGAAGTACAACGCTCACGACACGAGGTTGCTAGAGCAAGTCTATCTCAAGTTCCGTGCGTGGGATCAGTCTCATATCAATATGAATCTCCTGCTGAATCGTTCCTTTGACGGATGCCCTGCTTGTGGAGGCAAGGATACGCGAAGCCGGGGATACAACTACACAAAGACAGGACGCAGGCCGGATTTAGAGTGTATGAATCCAGAGTGCGGTAGAAGGTTTGTCGGCACGCACGAGCATATTACGAATTTCAGATAAACCGTTACAGATTGAAACGCTATGCCTCTATACCAATTCCATTGTGAGAAGTGCGGACATAAGTCCGATAAACGATTGAGCGTAGAAGATAGGAACAGCCCTATTGAATGTTCTAAGTGCAAGAGCGTGATGATCCGTGTGCAGGCCGTTAATGCCCCGCCGAAAGTACAAGGCGGGACTCCGAAGTTTCATAGGTGATAACAGTAGCGGACATTGAAGCGAAGATGGCGGCGAAACTTGGCGGCAAGTTCAAGATCGTCAGCGACTTTACTGCGCTTGAAAAGGACGGTGCGTTGTGGGCGAAGGAAATCTTTCCACATCTATTTTCGCGTCCGTTCACTACCTATCAAAAAGAGTTCTGGAAGTGGGCGGACACTATCGAACCGGACACTAGATACAGACCGAGGATCGAGTGTCAGCCTCGCGGTGTAGGTAAGAGTACGAACGCGGAAGCTGCGGTAGTGAAGTGGGTGGCTACTAAGAAGCGTAAGATGATCGGCTACGTTTCATTGAACGACCAGAAAGCCACAAAGCACTTCGACAGCATCAAGTCGATGCTTGAGGACAATAAATTCTTATCCGCGTATCCTCATTGTAAGCCGGGCATCCAGAAGCTAAGGGACGTTGCCGCTCAATGGTCAAGGGATGCGATAGTCACGGAAAGCGGGGCGATGATAGTCCCTCTTTCATTACAAGGTTCGTCTCGCGGATGGAAGTCATCGACGGGTTCAAGGTTTGATTGTTTCCCCGCAGGTACATTAATAAAAACAGAGATCGGGCATATTCCTATCGAATCCTTCCCCATGTTACAATATGTACCAAAGGTGTATGCGTTTAACCACGCCACACAACAAGTAGAATTGCAGGATGTGGAGGGGTGGCGACAGAAGAATGCTCGAAGACTCGTTGAAATTACTACAAAACAGGGGCGTGTATTTAGATGCACAGAAGAGCATCGAATTTTTATCAATACACGCGGATACATTCAAGCCAAACAAGTGCGAGTGGGCGAGACTCTTAATGTGTTGCCCACGATGTTATGGCAAAAAGAGTCCGAGGGCGTTGAGATGCAAGCCCTGCGAACGGATCGACAATTCGAACGCCAAGATACCCAAGTCTTGTCATTGGTGTCGGAAGTGCCACATGTCCTTCCACAAATCGAAAGGGACGAAGTATCAATGGTTCGCTTCATATGCGATGAAAGCGTCCCGGTCTATGACCTCCAAGTGGCAGGTTGTCACAACTTCTTTGCTAACGAAGTACTCGTTCACAACTGCATAGTCCTCGACGATATTGACGAACTAGGTCAGTCGGTGGAGTTCACGAGAAAGCTAATAAACATTCTCAAGGGTGAAATACTCGCGGCGGGTAATGACAATACGCTTGTGTTAATGCCGCAGAACCTTATATATCGGGATTCTATCTGTTCGCAGATATTGGATCACAGGGCGGACATCCTATCAGATAGGATATTTTGCGGGCCGTACCCGTTGCTGAAGTGGTACGACGCGGAAAAGCTAGACCTTGATGATGGCACGGGAGCAAAGCAATGGGTCATCACGGCGGGCGAGGCTTACGACGACGCTATTGATCTTGAATACGCGCAGAAACTACTAAACACGTTTGGCAAGTCGCTCTTTGACCGCGAATGCCAACAGGACGTTAAGACCGTCGAGGACGATAAGGATTTCAGGGAGTGGGACGAACGCTATCACCTTATCACCTATTCAGAGTTTCGCAGGGTAATGGAGGACGTGTGGAACAGCGAACGCAACCGTTTGCAGATACCGAACAGATGGAATGTCGGAATGGGATTCGACTGGGGTACAACAAAGGGGCATCCGTCAGCAGTGGCGTTGGTCGCCCGTCCGCCACAGACCACTATATTAAACGACTGTCATTTCGTATTCGCGGAGGTCATTAAGCCGAAGTTCCCGTTGGATGCTTTCGAGACGCCTGAGATGGTTTCACCGGGACGTGTCGCTAAAGCCATACAGGATGAATTGAGGGAGTGGAACGTCAACGATTCGCAGGTGACGACCAAGTTGCTGTCACACGAAGCCTCGGCAGCATTGAATACGATGGCAATAGACCTTCAGGACGACATAAAGATGTTCTGGGGCAAGTGGAAGGCAAAGAAAGGCTCAGGCGTGCCACAGATACAAAACCTGCTGGAGATCGACTACGAACGTCCCCACCCGTTCAGGGTGTATCCAGAGGGGCATCCTAAAGCTGGACAGCCGTTAATGGGACGACCGAGATTGTATTTCCTTGTCGAAGATTCTCAGGGTGATCTGTGGTCAGAGGGGGCGAATCTCTTTGTACGAGGCGGTGTTAATTCTAAAGGATTTGCAAGGGCACGTTTCGAGATGCCTTTGTACTCGCACAAGAACACGGGTGAGAACAAAATAGACGACGATTTTTGTTTTGTAGCGGGCACTCTGATTCGCACTGATCGCGGCAATGTCCCTATTGAACAAGTGGGTGTGGGGGATTTAGTTTATACCCGATCAGGTCTGCGTAGAGTGATAAATGCCGGAATGACTAATCTAAATGCAGTCACTTATACCGCTCGATTTTCCAACGGTCTGTCGTTGGTTGCAACGGGGAGTCACCCTGTCTTTACTGAAAAGGGCATAGTTGCCTTTCGTGGTATAATGGGTGCTGAGGTTTATAAATGGAAAGAGAGGTCATTATCTTTAACGGCACGAAGTTTTACCGCTATCCAAACGCCCGTCAAGCATCGCATCGTAAATACTTTCAACCACATATACACGCTCGTAAAAAGGGGGTTTCGTACCTACACATCGAAATATGGAAATCGCATTATGGCGATGTTCCCGATGGGTGTCACATCCACCACAAGGATCACGACTATAACAACAACGATATTATCAACCTTGTCTGCTTACCGAGGGCGGAACATTTTCGCGAACACGCTGAAGCTACAAGCAGGCGCGGCAGGAGTTCCGATCAACTTGAACACCTCCACCGAATTAGAACTTTGGCGACCAAATGGCATCAGAGTGACGAGGGCAGGGAATGGCACAGTAAACACGGTAAACAAACTTGGTTGGATCGACCAGAAAGAAAAGGGCAATGCGTCTATTGCTCGGCTGAATTTTCATCGCAAGGATACAATCGAAAATACTGCTCCGATTTGTGTAAACATCGCGCGGCGGCAGGAACGAGTTTGGAGATGGTTACAAAGTATTGTAAGTCGTGTTCGTCACCTTTTAAGGTTTCCGCTTCAAACGGTCGCAAGGTTTTGTGTCGGCGCGGTTGCAATCGAAAAACTGCGCGTTGAATCTGTTGTAGAAAACCCCTATCGACAACCTGTTTATAACTTAACAGTGGGGGGCGATCCTGAGTATTTTGCAAACGATATTCTTGTTCATAACTGTGATGCGTTTCGGGGATTGATGAACGTCTTTGGAGTATCGGCAAAAGCCCCAACAGTGGCAGAACAGATATATGCGGCGATGCCCGACGATCTGAAAGAAGCAAACATCAAGTCATCAGAGCAGAGAATGGCCCAGGTCATACGGATGGAAAAAGAGATAGAGAAGGTGGAGAGGCGACGAAACACGGACGAGTGGGAGTTTTCACGGTGAATAGAAAGAGACGGTCAAAACTGGAACGGATATACGATAAGATTCCTAAGATCAAGTGCGAGGGGAAGTGTTTCATAACCTGCGGAGAACTTGGATTGTCTAAGGGTGAGTACGTGGAATTGACCCGCACCTCCGGCAAAGCACCAAAGGTGATAAACAGCGAATGTAATTACCTTGTAGATAACAAATGCACCGTGTATAAAGACCGTCCTTCGGTGTGCAGATTGTACGGGGTTGTAGAGAATATGCGATGCCCGTATGGATGCGAAGCGGAGCGGATACTGACCGAGAGGGAAGCACGGGCGATAATGGACGATATTTCACGATTCTTCGGGGAGAGTTGCAGAAGCTATGTCACCAATGATTGACCTGTTATGTTAAAATAAAAGCGAACGCCGGAAGTGCTATCAACACCGCCGACGTTCTAACCGATTCCATTATTCGAGGTAATGAAATGGCTGCGATAAGCATACCCCAATTAGAAGAAAAAGACATACAGCGTTTTTGGTCGAAGGTGAATAAAGCAGATAACAATTCGTGTTGGGAATGGACAGCAGGGCGACAGGTGAGTGGATATGGTCGGATTGGGATTAAGGGTAAACTGTATATTGCGTCGAGGATCGCCTACGCCTTACATTACGGGGAATGTCCCGCCCACTTACATTGTTGTCATAAATGCGATAATCCGCCTTGCGTGAATCCGTATCATCTATTCTTAGGAACAGACCTTGATAATGCTAGGGACAAGGAATCAAAGGGTCGCGTGAAGCACGCGAGGGGTGAACGGAACGGCGGCGGTGGAAAGTTAACTGAAGCACAGGTGATGCAGATCAGAGGTTTGTTGGCGGAAGGGCGTACCCTTATTTCTATTGCTCAACAATTCAACGTCACCTATGGACTTATCGGGCATATTAAGCACGGACGGGCATGGCGTTACACCGTATGAATGAATTGGCTATATTGGTGGTGGCGGTTTTAGTGGGATTTGGGGTTGGTTACGTTTCGCGATCCTTTGAGATTAAATACTTACGAGAACAGAACCAAAGCCTGTTGGGTAGTTTATACAATCGAGTTGGTTATCGTCCGCACGAACATAAAGCAGAGATAGCACCAGACCTTTCCGACAGAATCCCCATCAAAGACGAGTTCCCCGACCTACTATCTTTGCAGGAAGCGGCTAGGAACGACTAAATAGTCCTGTACCTTATCCACGAACCAGCCTTTAACGTGACGTTAGTACCGCCTGTTTCGCTTGCGAGTTGTATCTGAAAGTTCCCGGAAGTGGAACTACCCGTGACGAGAGTAGCCCAAAGGGTTGCGGGGTAGGATTGAGTGTTATTCGGATTACCGCCGACAGGGGCGAGTACGGCAGCGTTCATATTGCCGTTTGCAATGACATTGGCGGTCGCGGAAGATGTCTGCATAAACTGAGCCACGCCGTCAGTCAAACTTGTAGGCCAAGAGCATCCCGGTCTTACACCTACCGTAGCGGTCGCCGTCCTCGTTAGAAACAGTCCCTCGACTACATAAATAGAATTGATGGCGGGTGTGAAGTTGAAGTTAGTGACACTGACCGCCGTTGCGGAAGATGTCGTAAAGTCAGCCGCTAGTTTAACGTATGTCCACGGATCGGAGCCGCCTGAGTGGGAATGTGATGCGATGACACCCGTTAGCACCGCCTCTATCTCAGACTTCAAGATATCGCTGTTCTTTTGGGCATTAGCCGGGGCGTGAGCACTTGCTACGTGAGTCTGGATATTGGCATTAGCGGGTTCGTATGTGCCCGTATGATTGTGCCCGATAGCGGCATAACTCGCATCGTGGTTGTGTCCCGTACTAGCTTTGCCTGCGAGGGCGGCATCAAGACCTGTTACGTCTGCCGTAGAGTGAGTGTGGGAGACGGGAGCGTAAGAGGCGTCGTGATCGTGGGTATCTGAGGCGTAAGGGTGGGTGTGAGTAGGTGCTTTTCCGTTTAACGCGGTTTGCAGATCGGTCTGGTTAGCAAGCGTTCCCGTAATGCTTCCCCAAGATGATGCACCGCCCGGCCCGCTCGGAAGATCGCCAATATCTATCTGTACCCACGCAGTACCATTCCATTCATACGGGATCATTTGCCCCGCATTGTTGGGTACAAGCCCGATGCAGTTGCTAGGAACATTATCGAGGTCTGCGGAAGATGCACAAAAGTAAGATCGTCGGGGCATTGTAACGTGGGATCATTAGCTCATCTTCGTAAGGATGAGGGTGGAGCCTCGGAGAATGGACGTACTAGATACATTTGTGAGAAATTGCGAACCGCGTAACAAGAATGTGCCTCCAGCGTTTATCTCAACCGAGCCTGGAAGTTCCTTGTCGCGATATGCGTTATCTGACCGAACACGTCGCCCGCGTCCGTGTCGTGTCCCATCTTGCGCAGGAACTCGTTCCACGCTCTAACTTCCGGTCCTTTGGCTCCTTTTTTGAGTATCATTGCGGTATAAATGTGAAATTCTCGAACTTGTAAATATCAGCAGGCGAGAATGTGGAAATACCTATTCCCGTATTCGAGCTAAATTCGGTGTCCGTCAGATCGAGTGAACCTGCACCCGTCGAAACATTGATGTTTG
>Ga0208916_10001046_pt1 | contig 12098 bp, 10 predicted proteins | sample DEB19_08_DNA_5_FD_184523 | JGI IMG/M metagenome (GOLD analysis project Ga0208916, IMG submission 184523) | Aqueous microbial communities from the Delaware River and Bay under freshwater to marine salinity gradient to study organic matter... | ecosystem: Environmental > Aquatic > Marine >... | reverse complement strand
CATGCGGCGCACGCCGATGCAACCAACTTCTTCGTCGTAGCTGAAGGCCAGATGCACGGGGCGTTTGAGTTTGCGTTTGAGCAGTTCGGGCACCATCATCAAGACGGTGGCGCCGTAGCTTTTCATGTCGGTGACGCCGCGGCCATACAGGCGGTCGCCAATGATCTGCGCTACAAAAGGATCGGTTTCCCAAGGTTGGCCGTCAACCGGGACCACGTCGGTGTGGCCCGACAAGACCAAGCCGCCAATTTTGGTTTCGCCGTTGTCAGCCGGCAAGGTGGCCCACAGATTGGCTTTTTGGCCGCTGTCGTCATAGGTGCGGGTGCATTCAATGCCGAGGGCTTCAAGCCAGTTTTGCGTCCACTCAATGATCGGCAAGTTGCTGTCGCGGGACACCGAGGCGAAGGAAATCCATTTTTCAATCAGCGGCAGCGCTGCGAGGTCAGCGGCCTGCACGGGCGGCAGGACGGATGTGGGAAGTGGAGCGTTCATGGTGAAAGACCTTTGTGTGCGGCGGCCCAAAGCAGGCTGACGGAATGAGCTCAGAAATTATGACAGGGCAGGCACGGATGGACATCGCACTGTCACGAAGCCGTGCAAAATCAACAGCTTCGAATTTTTACCCTAGGAAACCCATGACCCACGCTCTCTACGCCAGCGCCATCCCTCTCTTTCAACAAATGCTGGGCGGTTTGAAAAGCGTTTTGGCCAAGGCCGAAGCACACGCTGTTGACAAAAAAATCGACCCGAATGCCTTGCTGCAAGCCCGCCTGTTCCCCGACATGTTCCCGCTGCTCAAGCAAGTGCAAGTCGCCACCGATTTCGCCAAAGGCGTGGCCCATCGGCTGGCCGATGTCGAGGTGCCGAAGATGGACGATGCTGAGCTGACCTTTGCCGACTTGCAAGCCCGCATCGACAAAGTGCTGTCCTTGATGGACGGCTTGGATGCGGCTCAGTTTGAAGGCGCCGCCACCCGCGAGATCGTCACGCAAGCCGGCACACCCAAAGAAAAGCGCTTCACCGGTCAGTCTTACTTGGTGAACTACGGCCTGCCGCATTTCTTCTTTCACACCACCACGGCATACAACATCCTGCGCCACAACGGTGTTGAAGTTGGCAAGCGCGATTACATCGGGACGTACTGAAACAAAGCGTTTTGTCCTGGCGCTGGCGATGACAGGCGCAGCGGAGCCATGCCTATAAGGGTATCTGAGCGTTGCCCGACGCCAATCCGGATGGCCTTTAAAATGCGCGATTCGGCTGTTTTTAACTGAATCCAATATCCGCACCGGATAAGTTTTGTTTAGGTTTGCGCATGTCACTCGAAGTCATTGAAGCCCAGACTGGCGAAAACCCGGTCGCCACGGTATTGATCCTGCACGGCTTGGGTGCCGACGGGCGCGATTTTTTGCCGGTTGCTGAGCAGTTTGATCTGTCTGCGGTCGGCCCTATCCGTTTTATATTTCCCAATGCACCGGTGATGCCCGTGACCATCAACGGCGGCTACCAGATGCCGGCTTGGTACGACATTTTGGGCGCCGACCTGACGCAGCGCCAGGACGAGGCGGGCATGCGGCATTCGCAGCGGGCCATCGATGCTCTGATTGAGCGCGAAAAGTCGCGTGGCATTCCTTCCCACCGCATCGTGCTGGCGGGTTTCTCGCAGGGCTGTGCCATGGCGCTCATGACCGGGCTGCGACACCGCGACCGTTTGGCCGGCATCATCGGCATGTCGGGCTACTTGCCGTTGGCCGACAAGACGGTTGCCGAGCGCAGTGCCGCCAACCAAGATGTGCCCATCTTCATGGCGCATGGCAGCCGTGACCCGGTGGTGATCTTGCCGCGTGCCACAGCCTCGCGCGACCATCTGCAAGGGCTCGGCTACACGGTGGATTGGCATGAGTACCAGATGGAGCACTCGGTTTGCCAGGAAGAAATTGGTGATATGGCGCACTGGCTTCAGCGCGTGCTGGCCTGAAGCCCGTCCGTGGCTGATGGTGCGTTGCGAGCTGGCCAGCACGATTGGCCAGCCTGTGATAGCGTGCACCCCATCCCAATAATAAGAATTTGAGGAACCGAGAATATGACCCAGTTGCAGGCCACGGCCGGACAGCTTTCGGACATTTTGCTGAAAGACCTGACACCCGCCCGGCTCAAAGGCATGGGGCGCGGTATTGAAAAAGAAAGCCTGCGCGCGCTGCCCAGCGGAGCGCTGGCGCTGACGCCGCACCCGGCGGCACTCGGCTCGGCTCTGACACATCCCCACATCACCACCGACTTCAGCGAATCGCAGCTGGAATTGGTCACCGGCGTGCACCTTGACGCTGCCAGCACGCTGGCCGAGTTGACGGAAATGCATCAGTTCACTTACCGCGAGATGCAAAAAGCCGGTGACGAGATGCTGTGGGTCTCCAGCATGCCCTGCGGCCTGCCGACCGATGAAACCATTCCGATTGCGCGCTTTGGTTCGTCCAATGTCGGCCGCGCCAAAAGCATTTACCGCATGGGCTTGAGCCACCGTTACGGCCGCCGCATGCAGACGATCTCTGGCATTCACTACAACTGGTCCTTACCCGATGTGTCGAGCGAAGCGTATTTCGGTTTGATCCGTAATTTCAGGCGGCACGCGTTTTTGCTGCTGTACCTGTTTGGCGCGTCGCCGGCGGTGTGTTCCAGCTTTGTCGCGGGCCGTCAGCATGAGTTGCAACAGTTATCTGACAACACCATGTACATGCCGCACGGTACGTCTTTGCGCATGGGCCGGCTGGGTTATCAGAGCGACGCGCAGGCTTCGCTGGCGGTCAGCTACAACAGCCTGGAAGGTTATGCCGCGTCTTTGGCGGATGCGCTGACCCGGCCTTATCCGGCCTACGAAGGTGTTGGTATTCGCAACCCGGGCGGCGACTACAACCAGCTGGGCGACACCTTGCTGCAAATTGAAAATGAGTTCTACGGCACCATCCGCCCGAAGCGCGTGATCTTCCCGGGCGAGCGGCCTTTGCATGCGCTGCGTGAGCGCGGTGTTGAATACATTGAAGTGCGTTTGATGGACCTCGACCCCTTCGTGCCGGTCGGCATCAAAGCCGAAACCATGGATTTTCTGGACGTGTTTTTGCTGCACTGTCTGCAGACAGCTAGCCCGCCTGATTCACCTGCCGAAATTGCCGAGCTGGCGCGCAACCAGCACCGGACCGCTGCACGCGGGCGCGAGCCCGGTCTGCAGCTCGAACGTGACGGCCAAGAGGTCAGCTTGACCGTGTGGGGCGCTGAGTTGGTAGCCGCTTGCGCGCCCTTGGCGGCCAAACTGGACGCTACCCACGAGACCGACCGCTACAGCCGCTCGCTGGCCGCCGCCAACGCCGGTTTGCAGCAACCTGAGAGCTTGCCGTCAGCCCGCGTGTTGAAAGCCATGCAGGGCTTTGATCATTCGTTCGTGCCGTTTGTGCGTGACCAGTCCGTCAAGACGCGCGCCTTGCTGCTGGACATGCCTTGGTCCCCTGAGCAACAAGCCCGCTTGGTTCAAATGAGTGCTCAGTCGGTGGCTGATCAGAAAAAAATCGAAGCTGCCGACACCATGCCGTTTGAGAACTACCGGCAGCAGTATTTGTCAGCGGCACGGCTGGACAAACCGGTGCGCGCACTGGCTGCGGTTGGCTGATTTCAAAGCCCCGCACGCCGTAGCCCGCCTGCGCAGCGCCCGCATCGCGCGCAGTTCCAAGCCTTTTCTCGCTCGCGGCGGTTCACGCTTGGCGCATTGCGCAGGTTGCCGCCTCGTGCTGTCTCATTGCCTGTGCGCCTGGCGGCCGGCCGTGCCGACGCGGGCAGGCGTGTGCTTGATCATGTGCGACATCGAGCCGCTCAAGCCTAGCAACACTGGCTGGCTAATTGCCGATGTGGTGGCCGACACAGCCGCCTTTGGCTGGGCGCGCACCGAGGTCGATCCCGCGCTGCTGGCCATGCTGGCTGACCCGCAATGGCAGCCTTACCTGGTGTTTCCCGGGGAGTTTGTGGCCGCTGAGCGTGTGGTGACTGACGTGTCGTCAATGCAAGCCGGCAAGCGGCCGCTGTTTGTCTTGCTTGACGCCACGTGGCCCGAAGCACGCAAGATGTTTCGCAAGAGTCCGTATCTGGACCACTTGCCGGTGCTCAGCTTGCAGCCCGAACAACTCTCACGCTACCGTTTGCGCCGCTCCAAACGTGAGGACCATTTCTGCACCTCTGAAGTGGCTGCGCTGTGCATGGAACTGGCTGGTGAGTCGCATGCAGCGCAAACGCTGGAGGCATATTTGGACGTGTTCACCACCCACTATTTGCAGGCCAAGCAGCAGATGCCCATCGACTTGGAAGACGAGGTGCACCTGCGCTTGCAGAGTTTGCGTGAGCCCTAAGCGACAGTCAGTTGCTCGCCAATCGGCAACCGGCGGATGCGTTTGCCGGTGGCCGCAAAGATGGCATTGCACAAGGCCGGGGCGACCGGCGGCAAACCGGGCTCGCCCACACCACCGGGGGCCACGCTGTAGTCTGCAGGCGCAAAGTGCACACGAATATCCCGGGGTGCTTCGTTGTGGCGCAGCATCGCATGGTCGTTGAAGTTGCTTTGCACGACACGGCCGTCCCTGAACGTGATTTCTCCGTGCTTGGTCAGTCCCAGCCCCATGATGACGGCGCCTTCGAGTTGCGAGCGGATGCGCTCGGTGTTGACCTGCGGGCCACAATCCACAGCCATGTCGACCGCGATGATGCGCAGGGTTCCCTTGGTGTCCACTTCGACCTCGATCACGGTAGCGACGTAGCTCATGAACGAGTAAGCGACTGCTATGCCCAAGCCACGCCCTTTCGGCAGTTTGCGGCCCCATTTGGCACCTGCTGCAGCCAGCCGTACGACGCGGGCCATGCGGCCGGTGTCGATCGGGTAGGTCTCCGGTGATTCGCCATAGTTGGTTTGATCTGACAGGGTGCGCGGGTCAATCCGGCGGGCGGGCCCGATCAACTCCAGCAGATAGTCTTTCGGGTCGCGCTTGGCTTCAGCTGCCAGTTCGCTGACAAAGCTTTGCACGGCAAAAGCATGCGGAATGTTGTAGACCGAGCGAAACCAGCCGATGCGGGTGTGGGCTTCAGCGACTGGCGTTTCGATGCGAACATTCGGAATCTGGAACGGCACGTTGATGGCCGTCATGCCCATCTCGAACGGCTGCAGCGTGTTGGAACCCAGCGCAAAGGTCGAGCTGATGGAGGGTGCGGCCGAGCGGTGCAGCCATGCGGTCGGTTTGCCCTTGGCGTCCAGCGCGCTTTCCATGTGTTCGACGGCCACGGTGTGGAAGTAGTCGTGGTGAATGTCGTCCTCACGCGTCCATTGCAATTTGACCGGTGTGCCGCCCAGGGCTTGCGACACCAGAGCCGCTTCGGCGATGAAGTCAAACTTCGACTTGCGCCCAAAGCCGCCGCCCAGCAGCGTCACATTCATCGTGACCTGCTCAGGCTTGAAGCCGATGGTTTTTGCCACGAAATCCCGTGCACCTTGCGGTGCCTGGGTCGGTGCCCAGATCTCGCAGCGGTTGTCAACAATGCGGGCGGTCGCCACTGGCGGCTCCATCGTGGCATGGGCGATGTGCGGCAGGTAGTACTCGGCCTGCACGCGCCGTGTGGCTTTGGCCAGAGCGGCGGTCGCATTACCGTCATTGCGCACGGCCTTGGCGGGTTGGCGCGCAGCGGCTTCCAGCGTGGTCTTGTAGGCGACAGAGTCGTAGCTGGCATGTGCGCCGTCTTCCCATTCCAGTTCCAAAGCCTCGCGGCCCTTGATGGCGGACCAGGTGTTTTTAGCGACTACCGCGACACCGCCCAGCGGGTGGTGGTTGGCCGGCAGTGGCGTGCTTTTGAGTTCAATCACGCGCAACACGCCTGGCACCTTCAAAGCCTTGGCGGCGTCAAACCGTTTGAGCTTGCCACCCAGCACCGGCGGGCGGGCCACCACGGCGTAAACCATGCCGTCAAGGCGAATGTCGGTGCCGTAGACAGCCCGACCGCGCACGATGTCGGCGCCGTCGATGGAGGGCGTGTTGTCTTTGCCGATGTAACGAAACTGCGCCGGTGTTTTCAGCTTCAGGCTGGCCGGGGCCGGTACGGGCAGCGCGGCAGCGGCCAGGGCGACCTCGCCAAAGCCGAGCTTGCGACCGCTGGGCAGGTGCACCAGTTCGTGCATGCGGGCCTGTACTTCGCCTACTGGCACCTTCCAGCGCGCAGCTGCTGCCGTCTCCAGCATGGCACGGGCGGCGGCACCGACGCGGCGCAGCGGCGCCATGGAGTGGCGCAGACTGCGTGAGCCGTCGGTATTCTGGTTGCCGTAGCGGGCCTCGTCGCCCAGGGCTTGCACGACCTTGACGCGTGTCAGATCGGCTTCAAGTTCATCGGCCACCACCATGGTGAAGCTGGTGCGTACGCCTTGGCCCATTTCGGAGCGGTGACACACCACAGAGACCACACCGGCGGCATCAATCGAGACAAACACCAGCGGATCGTCCACCAAGCCGCCCGGCATGCCGTCGCCACCGTACTTGACTTCCTTGGCTGCTGCTGCGGTCTGCGCGAAGACGTTGCCGGCGCTACCGACAGCCAAGATCAAACCACCGGCGCCCATGCTTTTGAGCCAGGTGCGACGGGCTGTGTTTTCGAGGTTGAGGACCTTGCTCATGACTTGGCTCCCAGCTGGGCCGAGACCTGCTTGATGGCCGTGCGAATGCGGGTGTAGGTACCGCAGCGGCAAATATTGCCACTCATCGCCTCGTCAATATCGCTGTCCGTAGGCTTGGGCTTGCTTTTGAGCAAGGCCACCGCCGACATCACTTGACCGCCTTGGCAATAGCCGCATTGCGGCACGTTGGCCGCCATCCACGCCGCCTGAACTGCAGCACCCAGCGTGTCCGATTCCAAGTGTTCAATGGTGGTGATGCGCTGGCCAACCGCGGCCGACACCGGCAGCACGCAAGAGCGCACGGCTTCGCCGCCCATGTGGACGGTGCAGGCACCGCAGAGCCCCAGGCCGCAGCCAAATTTGGTGCCCGTCATGCCCAGTTCGTCGCGCAGTGCCCACAGCAGCGGCATGTCTGGGGGTACATCGACATTCACTTGTCGGTTGTTGATATCAAGCGTGATCATGTTGGGGGGTGTCCTTGGGGAGTTTTGCAAGTTTGCACGGCTGAGTTCAGGTGCCGCTACGGTGGGTAGGTGTGGCTTTAAGTTCCAATTTACTGCCGCGTTTTTGTGAAAAAACTAATACCTGATGATTAAACACTGTGGGAAAAACCCTTTGTTTTCAACAGGGAACTCAGGGTATTTCCGCTGCCGTCAGCACTGGCTTTGACGCATATCAAACGGCGTTGGCGGTTTTCAGGGAACCATCACCCACGGCGTGTCGCGTGGGGTTCTGGCTTCTTCAGAGCAGTGGCTCGCTTGAAAGGACACCGTGATGCTTTGGTCGATGTCTGCGCCGCCGGGTCGCGTTGTGTCTATTGCCATTGAAGCTTATTGGGGCTTGCCCACCGGTCAGTTGATGGCGAAGCTGAAGTCTGATGCCGCTGGTCTGACGCAGCGTGAAGCCCATTCGCGCCTGAAGCGCTACGGCCCAAACTCGCTCAAAGCGATGAAAAAAGCCACTGCACTGGGGCTGCTGTTGAGCCAGTTCAAGAGCCCGCTGGTGCTGATTTTGATCGTGGCGTCCGGCATTTCCTTGGCGGCCTCGGAGTGGGTTGATGCGGGTGTGGTGCTGATGATCGTTTTGGGCAGCACCTTGCTCGGTTTCACGCAAGAATACATCGCCGGCAACGCGATTGAAAAGCTGCGCTCACAAGTCACGGTGCATTCGAAAGTGCTGCGCGGCGGTCAACTGAAGACCGTGCCGTCGCACCAGTTGGTGCCTGGCGACATCGTGCTGCTGTCGGCCGGCAGCCTGATTCCCGCCGATGCCGTGTTGCTCGAAGCCAAGGACTTTTTCGTCAACCAAGCGGTGCTGACGGGCGAGACCTTTCCGGTTGAAAAAAAGCCGGGTCCGGTGGCAGACAAAGCCAGTTTGGCCGAGCGCAGCAACTGCGTGTTCATGGGCACCAGCGTGAACAGCGGTACTGCGAAGGTGCTGATCGTGCAGACCGGCAAGGGCAGTGTGTTTGGGCAGATTGCGGACAAGCTGGCCTTGCGGCCCGCGCTGACCGAGTTCGAGCGCGGTGTCCACCGCTTTGGCTACTTGCTGACCCGCATCATGCTGGTGATGGTCGTTGGCGTGGTGGCTATCAATATTTTCATGGCCAAGCCGCCGGTGTCGTCATTGTTGTTTGCGTTGGCTTTGGCGGTGGGCTTGACGCCGGAATTGTTGCCAGCGATTGTCAGCATCACGCTGTCGCACGGTGCCAAGCGGATGGCCAAACTGGGCGTGATTGTGCGCAGGCTCAACTCGATCGAGAACCTTGGCAGCATGGACGTTTTGTGCACCGACAAGACCGGCACCTTGACGGCTGGCGTGGTGGAACTGGATGCAGCGATGGATGCGCAAGGCCAGCCTAGCACCGCGGTGTTGCGGCTTGCGGGCCTGAATGCGCAGTTTCAGTCAGGCTTGACGAACCCGCTGGACGACGCCGTGCTGGCCGCCATGAAGAAAGGCGGACTGGACCTTGGCGCCGAGAAAAAAATCGACGAAATTCCGTACGACTTTGTGCGCAAGTGCTTGTCGGTGGTGGTCGCGCATGAAGATGCTGGGTCAGCAGGTTGCACGTTAATCACCAAAGGCGCGCTCGACAAAATTCTTGCTCTTTGCCCTCATGCTGGCGACGAAGCGACGCCTCTCGATGACGCCATGCGCGCCGACATAGAAGCGCGTTATGACGCATGGAGCGCGCAGGGTTACCGCGTGCTCGGTGTGGCTTGGCGGCAGGTGGACGCGCGCAGCGGCTGCTACACCCGCGCAGACGAATCCGGCTTGTGTTTTGCCGGGTTTCTGCTCTTCATGGACCCGCCCAAGGCCGACGTGCGTCAAACCATACTGGACTTAGCGCAGCGCGGGGTGGCGCTTAAAATCATCACCGGCGACAACCGCAAGGTGGCGCGGCATGTGGCCGCAGCCGTCAACCTGCCAGTCATCACCGTGATGACTGGCCGCGAATTGAACGACATGGGCGACGAGGCGCTGATGCATGCGGCCGCACGCACCACCTTGTTCGCCGAGGTCGACCCGAACCAAAAAGAGCGCATCATCTTGGCGCTGCAAAAAAGCGGCCACGTGGTCGGCTACATGGGCGACGGCATCAATGACGCGCTGGCGTTGCACGCCGCCGACGTCGGCATCTCGGTGGACACGGCGGTCGACGTGGCCAAGGATGCGGCGGATTTTTTATTGCTGCGCAAAGATCTGGGCATCTTGCGGCTCGGCATCGACGAAGGCCGCAACACCTTCGCCAACACGCTCAAGTACATCCTCACCACCATCAGCGCCAACTTCGGCAACATGTTCAGCATGGCCATCGCGTCCATCTTTTTGCCGTTCCTGCCGCTGCTGGCGTCGCAGATTTTGCTGAATAATTTTTTGGCCGACATTCCCGCGACCGCGATTGCCAGTGACCGTGTCGACCCGGAATGGGTGGCCAAGCCGCGCCGCTGGGACACGGTCTTCATCCGCGATTACATGGTGCGCTTTGGGCTGATCAGTTCACTGTTCGACATGCTGACATTTGGCGCGCTGCTGTGGCTGTTCCGGACCTCGCCAGAGGAGTTCCGCACGGGCTGGTTTTTGGAGTCGCTGCTGACCGAACTGGTGATCGCGCTGGTGGTGCGCACGCGCCGCCCTTTTTACCGCAGCCGACCCGGTAACCTGTTGTTGGGTAGCAGTGTTGCCGTTATCTTGCTGGCCTTGGTGCTGCCGTTCCTGCCCTTCAGTTCAATCTTTGGTTTCGTGCCGTTGCCAGCGCCGCTGGTCATGGCGATGATCGGCCTGACGCTGGCTTATGTGGTGGTGGTTGAGGTGGCAAAAAAGTCGTTTTATGGACGCGCTGAAAACGCTAACCGGTAACGCGAAAAGTTCCGTCGCTGAGAGGGGAAATTTTCGTCACCGCGAGAAAAAAAATCCCGTCACTGCGAGCGTAGCGCGGCAGTCTAGAGCCCGAATCCGCAGTCATGGATTGCCGCGCTGCGCTCGCAATGACGGGAGACCCGCGCTGCGCTCGCAAAGACGGGAAACCCGCGCTGTGCTCGCAATGACGAACGGTTTTACGTCGTTTGTTACGATGGCCAGCCACGTTGCCAACCCGAAAGAATGCCCATGTTGTACGCCTCGCTCAAACTCGCTCACTTGCTAGCTGTCATTGTCTGGATTGGCGGAATGGTGTTTGCGCATTTCTTTTTGCGCCCGGCCGTGATGAATTTAGAAGCGCCTGAGCGTGTACGCCTGATGTATGAAGTGCTGTGTCGGTTTTTCAACGCGGTGTCTGTCGCTGTGGTGGTGATCTTGACAAGCGGTCTGTGGATGATCGGTCGCGAGGCTAAACAAGCGGTGCAAAGCGGGGGCAATTTTTCGATGCCCTTGAGCTGGACACTGATGGCGAGTTTTGGCATTTTGATGATGCTGATTTTTGCGCATATCCGCTTTGCCTTGTTCAAGCGACTGAGCCGTGCCGTTCAGGCTGCGAACTGGGCTGCCGGTGCTGCCGCTTTGGCATCCATCCGCACTTGGGTGGCCGTGAACCTGAGCTTGGGCGTGCTGATTGTGTTTATCGTCACCTTGTTCGTTCATTGATCCTAGAGCGCAAAATACAAGCCTTCCGCATTCTTGATAGAGCCTTATGACCGACGATCTGAACCGTAAAAAAGAACTTAAAAAGATGGAGTTGTGCGACTCCTGCGCTGGCATCCAGCGCAACTGGCGCCGCGCCCCCGGCCATGCCGAGCTGGCGCAAGGTGAGCACCGCCAAGAAAAGCGCCCCCACGGCCTAGTCACCATCACCAAGTACCGCTGCGACCGTTGCGGCACTGCGTGGGAGTACGAAAACAACAAGGTCGACATCAAGGCCGGCTGGTCGGTGGTGGGGCGCTAGCCGGCCAGCCATCGCGCTTATGAAAGCTCCCCCCAGACTGCAATCCCTCATTGAAGAAGGCCTGATCGACACGGTTGTGCGCCAGCTCATGAGTGGCAAAGAGGCGATGGTTTACGTGGTTCGCTGCGGCGACGAAACGCGCTGCGCCAAGATTTACAAAGAAGCTACCAACCGCAGCTTTCGCCAAGCCGTCGACTACACCGAAAATCGCAAGGTCAAAAACTCGCGGCAGGCTCGTGCCATGGCCAAAGGCAGCAAGTTTGGCCGGCAAGCCCAAGAAGCCGCCTGGCAAAGTGCCGAGGTCGACGCCCTTTACCGGCTGGCCGCTGCCGGCGTGCGCGTGCCGCAGCCGTATAACTTTCACGAGGGCGTGCTGCTGATGGAGCTGGTGACCGACGCCCACGGCGACGCGGCCCCGCGCCTCAACGACGTGGCTTTCAGCCGCGAACAAGCTTTGAAGCACCACGCCACCTTGATCGGCGAGGTCGTGCGCATGCTTTGTGCGGGTGTGGTGCATGGCGACTTGTCGGAGTTCAACATCTTGCTGGCCCACAGCGACGCTGAAGCAGACGGATCCGAAGGCCAAGATGTGCCGGTGATCATTGACCTGCCGCAGGCGGTGGACGCTGCCGGCAACAACCACGCCCAGCGCATGCTGATGCGCGACGTCGCCAACCTGCGTGATTTCTTCGGCCAGTTTGCCCCTGAGTTGCTGAAGACCCAATACGGCCCCGAGCTGTGGAGCTTGTACCAAAGCGGCTTGCTGAACAATGACACGCCGCTCACCGGCCGTTACGCGCGTGTCGAGGGCGACGTCGACATGCAAGCCGTGATGCGCGAGATTGACGACGCGCGGGCCGAAGACGCGGCGCGGCGCTTGCGGATGCAGACTGCTTCAAGCTAGCGTCACCTAAGTTCTCGGCCAGCGTTCCGAGACCGTTCACAATCTGACCTTTCAAAGAAAGAACACGCACAGATGGCTATTCAATGGTTTCCCGGTCACATGCACTTGACCAAAAAAGCCATCAG
>Ga0208916_10001043_pt1 | contig 12121 bp, 9 predicted proteins | sample DEB19_08_DNA_5_FD_184523 | JGI IMG/M metagenome (GOLD analysis project Ga0208916, IMG submission 184523) | Aqueous microbial communities from the Delaware River and Bay under freshwater to marine salinity gradient to study organic matter... | ecosystem: Environmental > Aquatic > Marine > Coastal... | reverse complement strand
GTCCACGCTGGCGCTTTGGCTGCGGCCGTTGATGTCCTGCGGACGCCCATTGCTATCGGGCGTGATGATTTTGTAGTCCAGCTGACTCAGACTCACGCTGCCTTTGAGACCGCTGTAACCTAGCGGTGCACTGGCGACCACACGCAGGTAATCGCTGCCCTCGCTCTTGAAAGTCTGGGCGCTGTAGCTTTCGCCAAAGCCGGAGGGACTGGCCCATGCCCCGCTGGCGCTCACCCGGTTGGCCCCCACCGACCGGGCATTGCTGTTGTCCGCACTCACGTCCAGGCTGTAGGCGGGCTCGGCGGCCGCATTGAGAATCACGTCGGTGGCCTTGGGCTGGGTGCTCGCTTGCAAGGTGCCCACCAGGCTTACACCCGGCAGGTCGTCTGCCAGCAAAAGCCCCCTGTCCAGAGCAGGTCTGTACAAGGCTTGGCCAACGGGCTGTTGCGCATACACCCAGGCTTGCAGGCGCTCGGGGGCCACGCGTGTGGTGGCTGAAGGTTCCAGCCGAACCTCGCCCATGCGGGCCTCAATGATCTGCAAGCGCACGCTGCCGCTGGTTACGTCCTGTGGGGGCACCTCAACGCGGGCGATCCAGCCGGCGTCTTCATAGGCTTGCTGCACCACGGCCGCAGCTTCACGGATTTGCGGCAAGGACAATTCCACCTGGGTAAAAGGCAGCAACAGCGTCTGCAAGACATCGTCAGCAAGAATGCTGTTGCCTTGCAGCACCCAGCGTTGCACCCTCGCCAAGGCCTCGCCCGTCTTGGGCTTGCTGGGCTGGGTGATGCGCAGGGGCTGTAACTGCAGCGCAGGCAATTCGACTGGCCGCGCAGGTTCCAACTGGCGGCTGATATCGCCCGGTGTAGGAATTGTTTGGGCATTTACAACGCCAAGAGCCAGCAGGCCCCAGCCGTACACGATGCTTTTCGTCAGGTGAGCAAGCCTGAGTCTGTCAAAAAACATAATCTTCATGTCAATAGTTGGAAAAATTTACAATCCTGTTGAGGCTAGTCATTCAGCTGGCAAGACCCCAACAAATTCCAACGTCCACCAATGGCTGCCTCATGACAACCCTGCTGAAATACTTGAGGCTTTTGATCTGGGGGCTGAGTTTGGGCTGGGGCATCTCGACTGCCACCCCGGTCACCAACCCAAGCCCCAACACTTCCAGCGCCACCTTTGCAGGCTGGCTCGACACCACGGGCACAGCCACTGTGGCCACGGTGCAACAGCGTGCTATTTGGGAACCCTTCACCGACTGGAAAGGCTGGGCCTATGGGCCGGAACCGGTTTGGCTGAAGGTGCCGGTACCGGCGGCCAGCGGACCAGATGCGCAGCCAGACATACTGGTCGTGCGCCCCACATTTCTAGACCGGGTCACGTTGTATGACCCAGCCAAGGGTACTGAGCGGCGCTCAGGTGATTTTTTCCCACCCTACGGCGATGCACTGGGCAGCATTCTGTTCACTTTTGAGGTGCCAGCAATGGCGACTGCGCGCCATGTCTTTGTGAAGCTGCAGAGTACAAGCGCCAGGGTGGTGCATCTGTCCCTCATGCCCCGCCAGGCTGCCCAGGCCTACACGCGGTGGGTGGAGTGGGGCACGGGTTGCGTGTGGTTCCTGTCGGTGATTTTCTTGCTGTGGTCAATGCTGCAGTGGGTGCGCACACGCGATCGCGTGATGGGCTTCTTTGCGGTCAAACAACTGCTGATCAGCGTGTGGGGATTTTTTCTGTTGGGATTTGCGCGGATCACTGTGGGGCAGTGGTTTGCTGAAGGCATGTTGTCCATGGTCAGCAGTGTGCTGGTCTCCGGCGCGCTGGCCTCGGTATTGTGGTTTTTCGCTGCCCTGTTGCTGGAATACAAGGTGCGCCCATGGATGTTGACCTGCCTGCGTGCCGCAGCATGGGCCAGTCTTTGCTTATGTCTTCTCAATTTTGTGGGCCTCACGCAAGAGTCGCTGCAGCTTGTCAATTTGATGTTGCCTTTTGCGTTGCTATGGATTGCCATCACTCTCTTGTTCGCCAGAACGGAGGAGGTCAAACCGCCAATTCCCAGAGTCGTGTTGTTCAGCTATGCCTGTCTGTATGCCGTGCTGAATGCACTGCCAGCCATGACTCATCTGGGCTTGATTGGAGCATCGCCCATTTTGTTCATAGGCAACATGAGCGTTCTGGTGGTCGATGGACTGGTGATGCTGGCGATCCTGAATGTGCGCCAGCAACGCTTGAAAGAGCAGCATCGGGCGGTGACCACTAAGCTGATGTTGCAGCAAGAACAAGCCCAATTGGACCAGCAATACTTGGACGAACATCGCAAGCTCCTGGCGATGCTAGCTCACGAAATGAAAACGCCCCTGGCCACTTTGCGCATCTGGATGGAAGCAGGACCCAAGGGAAAGCCCGTGATGGAGCGGGCCATCCAAGACATGGACCGGGTGATTGAACGCTGTGTGCATACGGGGCAGCTTTCTGACCACAGCCTGCAGCCGAGCAACGATTGGTTCGATGCGACCGAGCTGACGCATAGTGTGCTGGCCGCCAGCCGACAACCGGACCGGGTCCATTTGCATCTTCCGCCTGAGTCGTGTGAGTTGTTTGCCGATGCACAGATGCTGGCGATTGTTTTGAGCAATTTGCTAGATAACGCCTACAAGTACAGCGTGCCCAACACCTCCATTGACGTGTGGCTGGAAGCCGGCAATGGGTCGCAAGGCCTAGCAGGCTGGCGCTGGCGGGTGGAGAACGCGGTGAATGTGGCGGGCGCGCCAGATGGCAACAAGGTGTTTGACAAGTACTACCGGGGCGCACACACACAGCGGCAGTCCGGTTCGGGCTTGGGTTTGTTTCTGGTCAAGACGCTGCTGGAGTTGATGCGCGGTCAAGTGGCTTATACCCCTTTGCCAGAGCGGGTGCGGCTCGAGGTGTGGCTGCCTCGCGAGGCAGTCGGGGCGTGAGATCGTTGGTTTATGTTGGCCTTCTCAATCGAACGGCCCTAGCATGACGACCATGCCTAACCGGAATGGATGCTTTGATGACGGCATTTGCCCTGAAAATCCTGATTATTGAAGACAACGACGATATCCTCCAAGGATGGCTGTCGTTTTTCCAGAGTCGTGGTCACTATGTGCGTGGTGTGGCATTGGCCGAGGAACTGCTCGATGAGTTAGGCGACTTCACGCCGGACATCTATGTCATCGACCTGAACCTGCCCGATGCTGATGGCCTGGATCTGGTGAGAAAACTGCGCAATGTCCACCCCAAAGTCGGCATAGTGATCACCACCGCACGCAGTCAGATCGGGGATAAGGTGGTGGGTTACGAAAGCGGGGCCGACATTTACTTCACCAAGCCGGTGGACCCCAACGAGTTGATGGCGGGCGTTACAGCGCTGGCCAAAAGATTCAGACCGGTAGCAGCCCATGCACAGGCTCTGCACTTGCGGTTGGCCCAACACGCTCTTGAAGGACCTGCGGGATCGGTGGACTTGTCCCCCAATGAATCGATTATGTTGGCCGCCCTAGTCCGCGCCGCCGGGCAACCATTGGCCCGCTGGCAACTTGCCGAGCTGCTCGGGGAAGGTGAGGTACTGCCTTCGGCTGCCACGATCGAAATGCGCATGGCCCGCTTGCGCAAGAAACTGACCGCCGCTGGCGGCGTAACCACGAGCATTCGAGCTATCTATGGTCGTGGCTATTTGCTCTCCTGCACGGTTCTCTTGGATTGAGTGCTCCACCAATAAATTCGGTGTGATCACGGGCAACCCACCACCCGGCCATTGCTCAGCATGATCTCGATATCTGATCTATTGGGTCCGCTAGGAGAATAAAATCGCCACTCGCTTTATGCTAAAGCTCACATTAGTTTTGAATCATGCGGTAGCCCCACCAGTTAAATAGTCATTAAATTTGGCGACAACCCCATGTCGCCCCACGCACTGGACGTAGGGCGCAACGGCTGAAGAACTATGACACGCATGACGCGTCCACGCGCCCGCCTGCGATGTGCTTGTTTAAGTCAGGCACTTGCTTTGCAATGGCGACTCAACAACTCCAGACTCCTGTAACGCGCAGGTCTTTGAGTACAGCAATGGCTTGCGTTGACAGCGGCACGGTGTGGGCATCGCCATGGGCTTTGCGTTCGAGTACCCCCTTCATCCTCGCGGCAGGGACTAGCCAAACGCCGGCCTCAAAATCGACCTCCGCCCATTCCATGTCCCGTATCTCATTTGGTCGCTGAAACGTCAGTGCATGAATCTGGACTGCGGCCCGCGTGATGTTGCTGCCCGAGTAGGCGTAAATGTCGCGCAGCAGTTGAGCAAATCGTTTTGGTTCGGTAATAGCTGGGTGATGGCCTTTGACGGTGGTCTTAAGCGCGACCCCAACATCAGCGGCAGGATTGCGAATTGCTCGGCCTGTTGCAATGGCATACCTGAACACCGTGCTCATCAGGGATTTAATTCGGTGGGTGGTGTCGATGGCCCCACGAGCCTCAATACGGCGTAGCGTTGTAAGTACCTCTGGCGCTTCAATGTCGGCCACTGGGCGTGTGCCGAGCCATGGAAAGATATTTTTTTCCATCTGCTCAATAGTGGTTTCAGCATGGGTGGTGGACCATCCGCTCGCCTTGGTGTTGTGCCACTCACGCGCCATCGCTTCAAAGGTATTGACGGTAGCGGCGACCTTTGCATGCTTTTCTTCGGTTTTAGCTATGTTCGGGTCAATGCCCTCTGCCAGCAGTTCACGCGCCTTTTCGCGCCGCTGTCGGGCCTTGGCAAGAGAAACCGCCGGGTACACCCCCAGAGCCAATGTTTTCTGCTTGCCTTGGGATCGGTAATTCATTCGCCAATACTTGCCGCCTGTCTTGACCAGCAGATGCAAGCCTAGCGCGTCAGTGTGCTTGTCGCCAGCGGTTGCGCCGGTGTGCTTGACGTTTTTAACGAATGTATCGGTGAGTGACACTCTAAAACCCTGTTTGTGAGGGTGCTTTTGCCGCCAAAACTGAGGGGTTTCTAAAAGTACCAACAGATATACCAACAAAATGTTGGTATGCCATGCTACCTAGTGAAACCGCTTGAGGCAACAAAAAACCCGCTAGGCCAATAGGACTGCGGGTTCTGAGGGTTCCTGACACTGTCTGAAACCGAAATCTGGTGGTGATAGGTGGACTTGAACCACCGACATCAGCATTATGAATGCTGCGCTCTAACCAACTGAGCTATATCACCGCGCGTCCAAGATTATAGCGGGTTCAAGTTTCATTTTCAGCGGTGAGTGAACACCGGCTTGCGTTTGGCGAGGAAGGCCTGCATGCCTTCTTTCTGGTCACTGGTGGCAAACATGGCGTGGAACAGGCGGCGCTCAAACATCAGGCCATCCGACAAGGTGCTTTCAAAGGCCCGGTTCACGGACTCTTTGGTGGCCATCACGCTGTTTTGTCCGTAATCGCAGATCATCAGCGCGGCGCCCAGTGCTTCGTCCATCAGCTTGTCAAAGGGCACCACGCGGCTGACCAAGCCCGCGCGTTCAGCCTCGGCGGCGTCCATCATGCGGCCGGTCAGCGCCATGTCCATGGCTTTGGCCTTGCCCACTGCACGCGGCAAACGCTGCGTGCCGCCAGCACCGGCAATGATGCCGAGCTTGATTTCAGGCTGGCCAAAGCGTGCGTTGTCGGCGGCAATGATGAAGTCGCACATCATGGCCAATTCACAGCCGCCGCCCAGTGCAAAACCGCTGACGGCTGCAATCACGGGCTTGCGCACGTTGCGAATTTGTTCCCAGTTGCGGGTGATGAAGTCTTTGCCGTAGACATCGGCAAAGTCGAATTCAGCCATGGCGCTGATGTCGGCGCCCGCCGCAAAAGCTTTCTCGCTGCCGGTCAAGATGATGCAACCAATGTGTTCGTCAGCGTCAAACGCTGTGAGGGCCGTACCGAGTTCGTCCATCAGCTGGTCATTCAGCGCGTTGAGCTGCTTGGGCCGATTCAGCGTGATGATGCCAACTTGGCGGCTGTCCGGGCCTTGGCGGCTGACCAAAATTGTTTCGTAGCTCATGCGGTTCCTTCGTGGGTTTTATATGGAAATAATGGCGTTTCGATATTTTGAACCAAGCCGCTTCATGCCGTTGGGTTCAACCATTGGTTCACTTTGGTCGAGTCTTGGATGGCGAGGCGCCAGGTGGTGATGCTTGTCGGCAAGGACAGTGGCAGCCGCAGCAAGCGTTTGTCGCGGGCCACTAGCGCATGTAATTTGTTTTTTTGGCCAGCGTAGAACAGCAGGTCGTCGAGTTTGTTCATGCGCCAGCCGCTCTTGCCGACTTCGATGCCCAGCCATTCATCGCCGGGTGCGAAGCCGGCGTGTTCTGCCGCGCCATCGCGCAGCACGGTTTTGACCACGACGCCTTGCAATTCGGTCACACGCAGCCCTAGACGCTGCGCCAGTTGCGCAGGTTCTTCGAACACAGCCAGACCGTGTCTTTCTAACAGTGCTTTCAGCGGTAGCTCGGTCTTGCCATGTACCCAGCTGGCCAGTTCAGCGTCAAAGTGTCGGCCGCTGGCACTCAGCAAGGCGGCCGAAAAATCGTCCTCGGTCATCGGGCCGCCTTCACAGCGCGCCCACAGGGATCGCATCACCTCGTCGAGCGTGCTGCTATTGCTTGCGTTTGTGCCGGCTTCGTTGAGCCCGGTGGGTGAGCGCAGGCTGAGGTCAAAGCACAGCGCCACCAGCGCACCTTTGGTGTAGTAGCTGACGGTGGTGTTCGGCGTGTTTTCGTCTTGCCGGTAGTACTTGACCCAAGCGTCAAAACTTGCCTCGGCCACCGACTGCACCAGCCGGCCCGGCGACTGCATCACTTGGTTGATGGTTTTGTTCAGCAGCTTGAGGTAGCCGGCGTTGTCGAGCAGGCCGCAGCGGCGCAGCAGCAGGTCGTCGTAGTAGCTGGTGAAGCCTTCAAAAAACCACAGCAACTGCGTGTAGTTTTCGCTTGTGTAGTCGTAGCGTGCGAACTCGGCGGGGCGCAGACGCTTCACGTTCCATGTGTGGAAGTATTCGTGGCTGATGAGACCGCGCAGCGTGGTGTAGCCATCCGAAATTTTCTTCTCAGCAAGACGTGGCAGGTCGCGCCGGTTGCAAATCAGCGCTGTCGAGTTGCGGTGCTCCAGCCCGCCATAACCGTCGTCAACTGCGTTGAGCATGAAGACGTAATGTTTGAACGGTGGTTTCTTGCTGCCATGCCAAAAACGAATTTGTGCCTCGCAGATTTTTTGCGTATCGGCCAGCAGTTGTGCGCCATCAAAACTGGGCGCTGCACCGGCCACGACAAAGCGGTGTGGCACGCCGCAGGCCTTGAAGCTGCCGCTCCAAAAAGCGCCCATCTCGACAGGGCTGTCGACCAGTTCGTCGTAGTCATTGGCGCGGTAGCGGCCAAAGCCGTTTTTGCTGATTTTGTGTGGCGCCAGTCCGGTTGCCAGCGACCAGTCTGACTTGGCTTTGGGGGCCACGATGTCCAGCTCATGCACGCTGTTTTCTTGTCCTTCAACGCGCAAGCAAAGGCTGGTGCCGTTGAAAAATCCGCGCACATCGCCGAGTGTGGCCGTGCGCACCGAGTGGTCGTTGGCATAGACCTCATACACCAGCACCAAGGGGCGGGCTGGCGTGCACCGAATCTGCCAGCTGCATTTGTCGATCTGTGCGATTTGGCCCGCTACCAGCGTGCGGTTGCCTTGTTTGGCCTTCAGCCCCAGTAAGTGGCCCGCGAATTCACGCACCAAGTAGCTGCCTGGGATCCACACCGGCAGTGAGAATTTTTGCAGTGCCGCAGGTTCCGCCACTGTCAGCGTGACCTTGAAAAGGTGCGCTTGCAGATCGGACACTTCAACGCGGTACTGAATGGCTGGGCTGGCTGAAGAACGGGTGGAATTTGACATACAGGAGACGATCCGTGGCGTGGTTACTGCGCTTTGGCTTCAGTCAAGTATTTCTCAACTTGTTGCGCGTTGATGGCGCCAGGCACGCGGGTGCCATCGGCAAAGATCATGGTCGGCGTCCCCGTGATGCGGTACTTTTTGCCAAACTCGACGTTACGGGCCAAGGCCGAGGTGTCGCAGCTGCCGGCGGTGGCATTCTTGTCTCGCAGCATCATGTCGGCCCAAGCTTTGGCCTTGTCTTTGGCGCACCAGACGGCCTTTGATTTTTCGGTGGAGTCAGGGCTGAGGATCGGGAATAAAAACAGATGAATCGTGACGTCGGTGACCTTTTGCAGGTCGCGCTCGAAGCGTTTGCAGTAGCCGCAGTTAGGGTCTTCAAAGACGGCCATCTTGCGCTTGCCGTTGCCGCGAACGATGGTGAATGCGTCTTTCAGCGGGAGCGCATCAAAGGCGACCGCGTTGAGTTTTTCAGTGCGTTCTTCGGTCAGGTTTTTCTTTGCCTTCGTGTCGATCAGGCTGCCCTGAATCAAAAAGCTGCCATCTGCATCGGTGTAAAAAAGGTCGTTACCGTTCACGCGAACTTCAAAGAGGCCGCTCATCGGGGTCTTGCTGACTTCTTCGATCTTCGGCAGCGTTGGCAGACGTTCGCTCAGATTTTTACGAATCGCGGCTTCCTGGGCCGTCGCCGATGTGCCAGCAAGCAAGGTCAGAGCCAACCCGAAAGCGGCGATGCCGGTGCGGTGGGTGAAAGAAAAAAGTGAAGTCATCTGAAGATCCTGAGTTCAGTGGTGTGGGTGTCATCGCGGGGCATGGATTGCCGCGCTGCGCTCGCAATGACGGAATTTTTACTCGCTATGGCGTATTTTTCCGCAATAGTCGAATGTTTGGGGTTTTCATTTCTAGCGGCATCAGCCTGTGGCTTGCCGCGTTAGCCACGCTTTGAGCGGGCCGCTGCGGGCCACGCCTGTCATGCCCCAGTTGCGCAGCGCTTGCCAGCGTGAACCGGTGTGGGCAAAGAGGCCGTGCAAGCCATCGGTTACGGTGGCCATCGCCAGCACGTCGGCCTTGCGGGCGCGCTCGTAGCGACGCAGCAATTTTTCGTCGCCTAACGACCGCCAATACTCGCGGGCCTTCAACACCTCTGCCAGCGTTTTGACATCGGCCAAGCCCAAGTTCAAACCTTGACCCGCCATGGGATGCACCGTGTGCGCGGCATCGCCCGCCAGCGCCCAGCCGGGGCCGACCCAGCGCTCAGCGTTGGATAAATTCAGCGGCCAAGTCGCCACGGGGCTGCTCAGCTTGAGCTGACCCGTTTCGTCGCCGCAGACGTGGTGCAGGGCCGCCACTAATTCTTCTGGCGACATTTTTTGCAGGGCTTCGGCCCGGGCCACAGGCACCGACCAGACCAGCGCCAGCGCGCAGCCCCCAGCGCCGGCTACCGGCAGCAAGCCAAGCACCTCACCTTGGGCAAACCATTGCCGAGCTATGCCACCGTGAGGCCGGTCTGATTCCAGCCGTGCTGCGACGGCTTTTTGGTCGTAGGGCTTGACCGTCCAGCCCGCTCCAAACTCGCGTCGGCTGCTGCTTTTTTGGCCTTCGCAGACCACGGTGAGCTTGGCTGCGACTTCATCTGCGGAGGCTACATACTCGACTTCGGGCGCAAAGCGCAAGGCCTCGCCGAGTTGCTGTTCAAGCGCGGGCACATCGACAATCCAAGCCAACGCGTCTGAAGGTTGGCCGATCGGGGTAGCCGCTGAGCTTGTCGGCAACGTGAAGTCGAGCCGACCGCCGCTGTCACCCCAAACGCGCATCTCGCTCACAGGTGTGACGGCTGGCGTTGTCGGCCAGGCACGCAGTTGCATCAGCAAGTCGCGCGAGACACCGTTCAGCGCGTAAGCGCGCACATCTTCGGCCACGGTTGTTGGCGTGGGTTGAGCGACCAACGCCACGCGCAAACGCTCACGCGCCAGCAGCAGCGCCAGCGTGCGGCCGACAATCCCGTCGCCACGAATACACACATCAAAATTCTTGGGCATGAGGCATTTTAGGAGCCAGTGCAAAATCAGCGCTGGCATCCGTGTTTGGATGCCCCATATTGCCCGTAGCTGAAGGACTCTCTTGACCGACACCATTCGCCCCCAGAACGCCCCTGATTTCAGCGCCGTCATTGCGCAGCTGTATGTTTACCCCGTCAAGTCCTGTGCCGGGGTGGCTGTGAAAGAAGCTTATCTGACAGAAACAGGACTGGACTTAGACCGCGCCTGGATGGTGGTCGACGAAAACAACGCCTTTTTGACCCAACGCGAATTGCCGCGCATGGCGCTGATTCAGCCGCAGCTGCGCACCGACGACATCGTGCTGCGTGCGCCGGGCATGTTGGCGTTGCACTTGGCGATTGACAAGGTGGAAGCGGCCGTGCGTGCCAGCGTCTGGGGCCAAGACGTGGCGGCCTACGACATGGGCGCGACCGCGGCGCAGTGGGTCAGCGACTTTCTCGGCGTCAAAGCGCGGCTGGTACGTTTTGACCCAGAGCACAAGCGTGCTTCCAGTTTGAGCTGGACGGGGGGTGTCGAAGCGTTGAACCAATTCAGTGACGGCTACCCGCTGCTGCTCACCAGCGAAGCCTCGCTCAACGGCCTCAACGACAAGCTGCGTGCGGCCGGGCAAGAGGCCGTGACGATGGCGCGCTTTCGACCGAATATTGTGTTGGGTGATGCGCCCGATGCAGGCCAGACCGCCGCGATGGCAGCGCACGACGAAGACCGTCTGCAACAGTTGGAGATCGTGACGGCAGAAGGCCCGGTGCGCTTACAGCCAGTCAAACCGTGCTCGCGTTGCCCGATTGTCAATATCGACCCTCTGAGCGCCAGCAGCACACCGGCGGTGAACGACATGCTGCAAACCTACCGGCAAGATGCGCGACTGAAAGGCGCACTGTCTTTTGGTATGAACACCATCACGCTGGAAGGTGTGGATCAGTTGCTCAAAGTGGGGCAGGTGGTCACAGGGCGGTATCAGTTTTAAGAGCGCGCAGTCGCGAGCCCTCTTTGGTCATGCAAACGACAACCCCTGCAGATTAAATATCCCGGTTATTGGTTATGAATATTCAACAACTCCGCTATCTTTGTGGTGTGGTCGACGCGAAATTTAGCGTGTCGCGTGCGGCTGAAGCTTTGCACACATCGCAGCCCGGCATTAGCAAACAAATACAGATGCTGGAACGCGAACTGGGTGTGGATTTACTGGTGCGTCAAGGCAATAGAATCATGCGCCTGACGCCCCCCGGCGAAGAAATTTGCACAGTCGCACGGCGTGTGCTGGGCGATGTCGAGAACCTCAAACAAATTGGTGAGGAATACTCGAATCAGGGTAAGGGCCGCCTGGTGGTGGCGACAACCCATATTCACGCGCGTTATCTGTTGCGACCTTTTATCCGTGAAATAGCAAAGAAATATGGAGACGTTAGTTTGGAACTCCGACAGGGTGACCCATCGCAGATCGCCAAATGGGTGCTTTCAGGGGAGGCAGACATAGGTTTTGGTGCGACGTTTTCAGACCAACACGACAACCTGCTGTTTTCTCCTTGCGGACAACTTTCCCGGAGCGTCTTTACGTTGGCCGGACACCCTTTGTTGGATGCAAAAAAGTTAACGATTGAAGCGTTGTCAGAATATCCGCTCATCATTCTTGATACAGGTTTTGCCGGTGGTCGGGCGGTCGTGGAAGCCTTTGCAGCAGCCGAAATTGAGCCCAACATCGTGATGACTGCGACTGATGCAGACGTCATCAAGGCCTACGTTGAGATCGGTCAGGGCATTGCCATTTTGCCCTCGGTTGCGCATGAACCTGAGCGTGAATCTCATTTGAGATGCATTGAAGCCAGTCACATCTTTCCGCCCAGTACGGTCTACGTGGTGGTGCAGAAAGGTAAATACCTTCGGAATTTCATGCACGAGTTCATATCGATGATCAACCCGAAATGGGACCGAGGCGCCGCCAACGAAGTCCTCTATAACAAATAGGCATTGAGCATAAGGAAGCATTCATAGACAGCGTCATAGCAACTCACTAGGATGCATTTGCAGACATTTCAGGAGCACAGCATGTCACAAGCCGTTCGATCCATCACCTCTTTTTTGCAGCGACGCACTTACACGCAAGCGCTCTTGTTGCTTGCCACCGCCGCAGGGGTCGGTTT
>Ga0208916_10001042_pt1 | contig 12122 bp, 8 predicted proteins | sample DEB19_08_DNA_5_FD_184523 | JGI IMG/M metagenome (GOLD analysis project Ga0208916, IMG submission 184523) | Aqueous microbial communities from the Delaware River and Bay under freshwater to marine salinity gradient to study organic matter... | ecosystem: Environmental > Aquatic > Marine > Coastal... | reverse complement strand
GCAGCGTGCCCAAGTCCACCGCGCCCTTGGCGACTGACTGCATCGGCGTGCCGTCAAACTCATTCAGGTAGTTCAGCGCCCACTCGTCGACGCGGTCGGTCATGAGCAGCACTTCAATGCCTTTTTTACCGAAGATTTCGAGTTGCGGGCTGTTCTTGGCGGCGGCTTGTGTGTCAGCGGTGATGTAGTAAATAGCCGCTTGGCCTTCCTTCATGCGCGCCTTGTAGTCGGCCAAGCTGACGGTGACAGAGTCAGTCGTCGAGCTGGCAAAACGCAGCAGCTTGGCCAAGCGATCGCGGTTGGCGTTGTCTTCGCCCAAACCTTCTTTCAGCACCGCGCCAAATTCAGCGTAGAAAGCGGTGAATTTTTCAGGTTCGTTGGCAGCCAAGTCTTCGATCATGGACAGCACGCGGCGCGTGTTGCCTTCGCGAATGGCTTTGACGGCACGGCTTTCTTGCAGCAATTCGCGCGACACATTCAACGGCAAGTCAGACGAGTCGACCACGCCTTTGACAAAGCGCAGATAGCTTGGCAACAAGGCTTGCGCGTCGTCCATGATGAAGACGCGTTTGACGTACAACTTGACGCCGGCAGCCTTATCACGGTTGAACAAATCCATAGGCGCTTTGGCCGGGATGAACAACAGCTGCGTGTACTCGGTACCGCCTTCAACGCGGTTGTGCGTGGTGGCCAGCGGCGCTTCGTGGTCGTAGCTGATTTGCTTGTAGAACTCGTCGTACTGCTCTTGGGTGATGTCTTTTTTAGAGCGCGACCAGAGCGCTGCGGCTTGGTTGACGGTCTCCCATTCGCCGGTGAAAACCATACCACCGGGTTGGTCGTTTTCGCCCTCTTTCCATTCTTCCTTTTCCATCTCGATGGGCAGGGAAATATGGTCCGAGTATTTGTTGATGATGCCTTTCAGCTTCCAAGCGTTGAGGTAGTCAACTGCGTCGTCTTTCAGGTGCAAGATGACGCTGCTGCCGCGCTCAGCACGCTCGATTTCACTGACGTCAAACTCGCCCGTACCGGTGCTGCTCCAGCGCACGCCTTGGCTGGTGGGCAGACCGGCGCGACGGCTTTCAACCGTGATGGAGTCGGCGACGATGAAGCCCGAATAAAAACCGACGCCAAATTGGCCGATCAACTGCGAGTCACTTTTTTGGTCGCCGGAGAGCTTGGAGACAAAGTCGCGGGTGCCGCTCTTGGCGATGGTGCCGAGGTTGTCGATGGCCTCTTGCTGAGACAAGCCGATGCCGTTGTCGGCAATCGTCAGCGTCTTGGCGGCCCGGTCAAAGCTCACGCGGACCTTGAGTTCGGGCACGTTTTCATACAGCGTGGCGTCGTTCAGCGCCTCAAAACGCAGCTTGTCGCAAGCGTCTGAGGCGTTGGAAACCAACTCACGCAGAAATATCTCGGGGTTGGAATACAGCGAGTGGGTGACGAGTTGAAGCAGCTGGGCTACTTCGGCCTGAAAAGCGAGTGTCTGTTTTTGCATGGATTGATAGTGGGGTTGAGGCCGGGTTAATTCAAGAGCTGTTGACTTCAGCAAAACCCTGATTCTAGAAAACTCTGCGGCCACTCTAGCTCGGCAGGCTAAAGTCGAGCGCATGAGTAGTACCGAATTCATCGCGCTGTTGGTGCTGGCCACAGCCATGAGCTTCACGCCCGGCCCAAACACCGCCTTGTCCACCGCCATGGCGGCCAACCACGGCCTGCGCCGCACCATGCCTTTTGTTTGCGCCGTGCCCTTGGGTTGGGGCCTGCTGCTGACTTTCTGCGCGCTCGGCGTGGGCGCCTTGCTGGTTGCCCTGCCGTTGCTGGCTTGGGCCGTCAAGCTGTCGGGCGTGGCATACCTGCTGTGGCTGGCGCGGCGTTTGGCCATGACACAAGAATTAGGCGCAGCTGATGCCCGGAACCTACAGATTGGATTCTGGCAAGGCGCAGCGCTGCAGCTGGTGAACATCAAGGCTTGGATGCTGGCGCTGGCGATTGTCAGCGGCTGGGTCGCCGGTCATGCCGACGCGGGCTGGCGCTTTGTCATCGTCTTGCCGGTGATGCTGGTCTTCGCTTTTGGCAGCAATCTGGCGTATGCGTTAGTCGGCTCGCTGCTGCGCGAATGGCTGGCTGGACCGGACGGCACGCGCCAACGCCTGCGCTGGTTCAACCGCGTGATGGCGGCCGTGTTGGTGCTGACCGCTGGCTGGATGTTGCTGCGCTAGCGGCGGCAACTACGACAGGACAGCCAACGCAGGCCATACAATATTTTTCGGATATTTGAAAGCCTGCGCTGCAACGCGGCACAAAACAAAATCCGACTAAAACACAACAACAGAGACACGCATGAGAAACATCAAAACAAGCCTGCAACAAGCACCGAAACACCTTGGCACTTTGTGCCTGCTGCTAGCCTCGGCGCTGCTCGGCACGCCAGTCATCGCCGCTGACCCCTATCCCGTCAAACCCATTTCCATCGTCGTCGCCTATGCGCCTGGCGGCCAAGGCGACACCTTCGCACGCATCGTTGGCGAGCGCCTTGGCGCAGTTTACAAACAGACCGTGCTGGTCGACAACAAGCCCGGCGTTTCAGGCACCATCGGCACGCGTTTTGCGGCCAAAGCCAAGAACGATGGCTACACCTTGTTCCTCGGTCAAACCGGCGAGATCGTCGTCAACCGTGCGTTGATGAAAGACCTCGGCTACGACCCGATGAAAGAGCTGACCCCAGTGGTGCTGATTGGCAATGCCCCGCTGGTCATGCTGGCGCCGGTTGATGCGCCTTACAACACGATCGCCGAGTTCATTCAAATGGCGCGCGCCAAACCCGGCGAGTTCAGCTATGGCACGGTCGGCGCTGGCACCCCCGGACACCTGTCAGCCGTGGCCTTGGGTCTGGGCCTGAAACTTGACATGCTGCATGTGCCTTACAAAGGCGTCGGGCCGCTGCTGTCAGACCTGATCGCCGGCCGTCTGCAGGCGTTTTTCAGCAGTGCATCGGCGGCGGTGCCGCAGGTCAAAGGCGGCAAGCTCAAAGCCCTGGCCGTGACGACGCCGCAGCGTATGAGCTCTTTGCCGCAGGTGCCGACCATTGCCGAATCCGGTTTGCCGGGTTTCAGCTACACGCTGTGGGGTGGTTTGTTTGCGCCCGCGGGCACACCCGCATGGGTCATCGACAGCCTGAACCGCGACGTCAACACCATCTTGGCCAGCCCCGACATTCGGGCGCGCTTCGATGCCGACAACCTGGCAGTTCCCAAAAATTCGCCTGCCGAATTTGCCAACTACGTGCGCGCCGAAAGCGTGAAATTTGAAAAGCTGGTGAAAGACGCCAACCTGAAACTGGAACAATAAATGCAAGAACCCACCGTGAGTGCAGCGAACACCCTGAATATCTGGGGTCGCATGAGCTCAGTCAATGTCAAAAAAGTGGTCTGGACGGCGCAAGAACTCGGGCTGGACTTTCAGCGCACCGAGGCAGGCGGCCAATTTGGTGTGGTGAAAACGCCGGAGTTTATTCGTTTGAATCCGAACTCGACAGTGCCGGTGATCGAGGACGAAGACTTTGTGCTGTGGGAGTCGAATGTGATTGTGCGATACCTGTGCGCCAAGCATTCGCCAGGTCAGTTGTACCCGACTAATTTGCGTGAACGCTTTGCGGCCGAACGATGGATGGACTGGCAACAGACCAGCCTGAACCCAGCCAGTCGCCCTGGCTTTTGGCAGCTGATCCGCACGGCACCCGAGCAGCGCAATGCCGATGCGATTGCAGAGTCCAACGCCGCCGTTGAATCACTCATGGACGTGCTGGAAGCACAGCTTGGCCGCCATGCGTACGTGGCCGGTGAACACTTCACCATGGCCGACATTCCGCTGGGCTGCGAAGTCCACCGCTGGTTTGCTCTGCCGCAACAGCGCCAAAGCCGACCGAATATTGAACGCTGGTTTCAGGTGATCAGCGGGCGACAAGCCAGCACGGGTGTACTTGACATGGCGCTGAGTTGAACTCTCTGCTTCAGCCTGCCAAGCAGGCCATGCGCACCCGCCGCTTCAAGCAAGTCGACGTCTTCACAGACACGGCCTACCTCGGCAACGCACTGGCTGTCGTGTTGGACGGTGATGGCCTCAGTGATGCAGCCATGCAGCGTTTTGCGCGCTGGACGAACCTCTCAGAAACCACTTTTTTGTTGCCGCCCACCGACGCTGCAGCCGACTACTGGGTACGGATTTTCACGCCCGGCGGTGAGTTGCCGTTTGCCGGCCACCCTACGCTGGGCAGCTGCCACGCTTGGATTGAAGCGGGCGGTCAGCCGCAATCAGCGGGCCACGTGGTGCAGCAATGTGCGGTTGGTTTGGTGACGATTCAACGCGAACTTCAACGTGATCCAAAGCGCCCAGAGCGTTTGGCTTTTGCCGCGCCGCTGCTGCGCCGAAGTCAACCCGAACCTGCGCTGCTAGACGCCGTGGCAGGCGCTTTGGGGCTGCATGCGCAGCAGATTTTGGCGGCACAGCTGCTTGACAACGGCCCGGTTTTTCTTGGCCTCTTGCTCGACTCACCTGAGACGGTGTTGCAACTCACGCCTGACCACGCGGCGCTGGTCAGACTCAACATCAAAGTCGGTGTCGCTGGTATCTACGCAGACTACAGCGCCGATGCGCCACCGCTGATCGGACGCATCAACCGCGAGGCGGCTGCGTTTGCAAGATCAGGAGCGCAAGCCCAAGCCGCAGACGAAACGCCGCAGCTTGAAGTGCGCGGTTTTTGCGCCGCCACGGGCATCAACGAGGACCCGGTCACCGGCAGCCTGAACGCCAGTTTGGCGCAGTGGCTGATCGGTGAAGGGGGCTTGCCTGAGTGCTACTTGGCCTCGCAAGGCGTCTGCATCGGACGCGCCGGTCAGGTCTACATTCAGCGTGATACCGCCGGGCAAGTCTGGGTCGGCGGACAGTCGGTCAGCTGCATCGACGGCAGCGTGAGCTTGTGACTTAGAAGGGCGTCAGCGTGTCGAATTCAGCCAGCAAAGCGGCCAGTGCCTGACCACTGGCCTTGAGCACGGCGCGGCCTTTTTCTGCCGTGGCTGCGGCTGCATTGCCGGCAGCGCCCGAGGGGTTCAAGTCTTGCGCGGCCCAAGCTAATTTGACACTGCTGCCGTTGCCGATGATGGTGAAATTTTGCGCACGCTCCTGGCTGCTGGAGGTGAAGTTTTGCGCTTGCCGCATGTCCACACGCTCGGGGTGCAGCGCCAGCATCATGGAGGTTTCGACGTCGCCACCATGCACGCCAAAGCGCGGCTCGTCAGCACCAAACAAGCTCTGCACCGCAGCCGGCATCGGCAAGGCAAAGGTGTTGACAAGCGCCACCGTCAAGCCATGACGCGCACGCAACTCGCGACCGACGATGTCCATGGTTGAGACATTGCCACCGTGCGAATTCAACAGCACCAACTTTTTAACGCCGGTGCGCGCCACGCATTCGCCAAGGTCAACCCAAGCTTGAATCAACGTCGCAGCGCTGAGTGTGAGCGTGCCCGGAAAAGCCACGTGCTCAATGCTGCGGCCGACCGTTTGCGTTGGCAAAAAAAACACGTTGAAGTCTGCAGCCAATTGCGGCAACGCGTGCGCAATCACGCCGTTGACAAGGTCGGTGTCAACGCTCAACGGCAGGTGCGGGCCATGTTGCTCGATCGCCGCCAACGGCAATACGGCGATGCTGCGGCTCATGTCCAAACGCGCGAAGTCAGGGCTTTTGAGCTCAGCCCAAAAACGGGGGGTGGGAGTGTTCATGCGTGTGACCAATTCAGTAAAGCGAAGGGCAAAATTTGCATCTCAATTGTGAAACCGTTCAAGCCGCAGCCGCCGCTTGCTGAATCTCGCTGCGCAGCTGACCGGCCACGCTTTGGTGGATATTTTGGCTGACGTGCCGGCTTTGCCGCTGGGCCCGTGCCTGACCTGCAGGTGTGAGCGACGGGCTGGCGGCTTGCAGCAGCTCTACCAAGCACTTGGGCTTGGCACGCGCGCCGCTGGCTTGGTAGTCGGCCAACAGCGCTTGGCGCACCGCGTCTTGCGCCATACCGCGCGGTCCGGTCAAATGTTCGAACAACAAATCAACCAGTTTTTCCAGTGCAAATTCATGGGTCTTGCCGGTGGTCTGCCAAAGCCAATCACTGAAGTCCAAGAATGCTGAAAAAGCTGACACGGACGGGGCATCAAAGCCTTCTAGACCGTCGAGCAACAGCGAACGGGCGCGCAAAAACCGGCCCGAATTTGCGATCATGTCCCAGTAACGCGCAAAGCGCTGAATGCGTTGCAGCGTGGCAAAGTCAATCGTCGAGTTTTGCAAAATCGTGTACGGCGTCTGCGGGTCGTAGACCATCGCAAAGTCTTGCGTGTGGCGAGCAATTGGCGTACCGCGCAAACGTTTCAAAATGCCAAATTGAATCTCGTGCGGCGCCAAGGCATAAAGCCGGTCGAAGCCGGCTGCAAAACTTTCCAGCGTTTCACCGGGCAGGCCAAAAATCAAATCAGCGTGCACATGCGCCTGACTTTGGCTCACCAGCCAACGCAGGTTGTCTGCGGTCTTGAGGTTGTCTTGCTTTCGCGAAATGCGCTGCTGCACTTCAGGGTTGAAGCTCTGAATACCAACTTCAAATTGCAGTGAACCGGCAGGGAATTGCACGATCAATTCTTTCAAACGGTCCGGCAAGCTGTCGGGCACGACTTCAAAGTGCACGAACAAATTCGGCGTCTCATGAGCCACCTGCAATCGATCCAAAAAGAACTGCAAGATACGCACGGAATGCTCGACCTTCAAGTTAAAGGTACGGTCCACAAACTTAAAGTTGCGTGCGCCGCGCTGGTACAACGCGTCCATCTCGGCCATGAAGGCGTCAAGCTCAAAAGCCCACGCGGTCTTGTCGAGCGCACTCAGGCAAAACTCACACTTGAACGGGCAGCCGCGCGACGCCTCCACGTACAACAGACGCTTGGCAATGTCGGCGTCGGTGTATTCGTCATACGGGAAAGCCAGCGCGTCCAGCGGTGGCTGCTCGCCAGCGATGACCTTCATCAGCGGCTGCGGGCCGTCCAGCAACGCGCGGCAAACTTTAGGAAAACTCACGTCGCCCCAGCCGGTGATGACATGGTCAGCCAGACGGCAAATTTCTTGCGTCTCGACTTCATGACTGACCTCGGGGCCACCCAACACCACCTTGATGTCCGGCCGCAACGCTTTGAGCAGCCGCAGAACCTGTGTGGTCTCGACCACGTTCCAGATGTAAATACCCAGCCCGATCACCTGCGGGTTCAGGGCCAGCAGTTCTTCCACAATTTGCGTTGGCCGCTGCTGAATCACAAACTCCCGCAATTGCGTCACGGCGCGCAAGCCGTCGCCGCCATGCCGGTCCATGTTGGCCAGCAGGCAACGCAGCCCAAGGGACGCGTGGATGTATTTGGCGTTGAGGGTGGCCAACACGACGCGCGGCGGTATGGGCAAGGTGGCAGGCAAAGTCCGGGCGGGGCTGGTCATGGGGTGATTATCGAAGCAATGCGGTGATGCCCGAACGTACCCCTTTATCATGACCCACATTGCAAGGCCGCTACTTTTGCAGCGCCTCCCTCCACTCAGACTGCAGCGGAACTTTTACCCGCCGCCCCCGCTCCCAACAAGTCATGCGCTTTTTCACTCCACTGAACTCCTTCGTCAAGCCCTTGTTGTTCGCTGCGGCCTTGGCCGTCAGCACTGGTTTTGTCGCAGCGCCCGTCTTTGCGCAATCAACGCCATCTACCTCCGCATTGTTCAGCACCAGCGGCAGCAACAAAACCTCTGCGGTCGTCACCACCTCCGAAGTGCGGGCCGAACTGATGGTGCATGCCCCCCAAGGCGTGGCGCCGGGCCAGCCGCTCTGGGTCGGTCTGAACATCAAGCACCAGCCTGAATGGCATACCTATTGGAAGAACTCCGGCGACTCTGGCTTGCCGACCGAGCTGAGGTGGACACTGCCCGCCGGCATCACGGCAGGCGAGATCGCTTGGCCAACTCCGAAGAAAATCCCCATCGGCAACTTGGCCAACTACGGCTACGAAAACACCGTTTTGCTGCCCGTGCCCCTAACGGTGGCACCCAACTTCAACGCCGGTCAGTTGACAATTCAACTCAGCGCGTCTTGGCTGGTCTGCAAGCAAGAGTGCATTCCGCAAGAAGGTGAGTTCACGCTGACCTTGCCAGCGCGCAGTTCCAGCGCCGCCAACGCCAGCGCCTTTGAAGCGGCATGGGCCGCCAGCCCACGCGCCTTAACGGCCGGTAGCGGACAAATTGACGTCGCAGCCAAAGCCATCAACGTCTCTGTGGCCGGTTTACCAGCGGCGTGGCGAGGCCAAACGCTTGACTTTTACCCTGAGACCGGCGGCGTGACAGAGCCTGCAGGAACTATTGCGCAATCTTGGAAAGACGGTGTGTGGACAGCGCAAGTGCCGCTATCAACCCATCGCAGCGAGAGCCCAGAGCGCATGCCAGTGGTGTTGGCCTTGGCCGAAGGCAAGGACAAGACCAGCCCAGCGTGGCGCATTGAACTGCCGGTCAAAGGTGACTGGCCTAGCCTTGCCGCCCCCATCGTTGTGCCAGCGGCCCTCGAAGCTGCGCTGCGAGCCAATGCAGCTTCGGCACTCACAACCCCCTCATCAGCCCCGGCCCTGACCTGGCTCGCCGCCATTTTCGGTGCTTTGATTGGCGGTTTGATCCTCAACCTCATGCCCTGCGTGTTTCCGGTGCTGGCCATCAAGATGGTCGGCTTCATGCAGGTCAAAGACCATGCCAGTCGTACGGCCAGCGGCGTGGCTTACACGGCCGGTGTGGTGCTGTCGTTTCTGGCGCTGGGCGGGCTGCTGCTGGGCCTGCGCGCTGCGGGTGAACAGCTCGGCTGGGGCTTTCAGTTGCAAAGCCCGGCGGTGGTCGCCGGCTTGGCCGCCTTGTTCACCTTACTGGGGCTGAACCTGGCCGGGCTGTTTGAATTTGGTCAATTGCTGCCCAGCCGCTTGGCCAGCCTGCAATCCAAAAACACCACCGTCAATTCGTTCTTGTCGGGCGTGTTGGCCACGGCTGTCGCTTCACCGTGCACGGCACCGTTCATGGGTGCCTCACTGGGCTTGGCCGTAGGCCTGCCAGCAGCGCAAGCCTTGGCCATCTTTGGCGCGATTGGCGTGGGCATGGCGCTGCCTTATTTGCTGGCCAGCCTGGTGCCGGCAGTGGCGAGGGCCATGCCAAGGCCCGGCCAGTGGATGGTCACCTTCAAGACCTTCATGGCCTTCCCGATGTTTGCCACGGTGGCTTGGCTGGTTTGGATTCTGGGCCAACAAAGCGGCATCAACGGCGCCGGCACCTTGCTCGGCCTGCTGGTCTTGATGGCGCTGGTGATCTGGACCTTCACGCTGACCGGCAGGGTTCGTGTGGTTGCCGTCAGCTTGTCGCTCTTGACGGCGGCACTCGCGCTGTCGACAGCCGGGCCTAGCGTTGTCAAACTGATGGAGTTTGGGCCAACCGGCACCTCTGCCGTCTCGGCGACCGAGCGCTGGCAGCCGTGGACACCGGGCCGCGTCGAACAACTCACAGGCGAAGGCCGCAGTGTCTTTGTCGACTTCACCGCCGCATGGTGCGTGACCTGCCAATACAACAAGAGAACCACGCTGAGCAACAGCGACGTGCTGGCAGACATGGACACCAAAAATGTGGCCCTGCTGCGCGCTGACTGGACCCGCCGCGACCCCGCGGTGACCGCAGCGCTGAAAGAACTCGGCCGCTCCGGCGTGCCGGTGTATGTGATTTACAAGGCCGGCCGCGACCCTGTGGTGATGTCTGAGATTCTGTCTGTGGACGATGTACGGCGCCAACTGGCTCTTCTCTGAGCCCACCTGAAAGCACCTGGCAACACCTGAGACAATCAGTGGATGTTTGCACCACTCCAAAACGACACCTTTTTACGCGCCTGCTGGCGTCAAGCCACTGATTACACCCCCGTCTGGCTGATGCGCCAAGCCGGCCGCTACCTGCCGGAATACCGCGCTACGCGGGCACAAGCCGGCAGCTTCATGGGCTTGGCGACCAACACCGACTACGCCACCGAAGTCACACTGCAGCCGCTGGAGCGCTTCCCGCTGGACGCCGCGATTTTATTTTCTGACATTTTGACCGTGCCTGATGCCATGGGACTGGGCCTGTCTTTTGCACTGGGCGAAGGCCCGAAGTTCGCCAGCCCGGTGCGTGACGAAGCGGCTGTCAGCAAGCTCGAAGTCCCCGACATGAACAAACTGCGGTATGTCTTTGACGCCGTGACCTCTATTCGCAAAGCCCTGAATGGCCGGGTGCCTTTGATCGGTTTTTCGGGCAGCCCCTGGACGCTGGCCTGCTACATGGTTGAAGGTGCAGGCTCTGACGACTACCGCTTGGTCAAAACCATGTTGTACCAACGGCCTGACCTGATGCACCGCATGCTGGCCATCAACGCCGACTCGGTGGCTGCCTATTTGAACCAGCAGATTGAAGCCGGCGCACAAGCTGTGATGATCTTCGACAGCTGGGGCGGTGTGCTGGCCGACGGCGCTTTCCAGACCTTCAGCCTGGCCTACACCGAGCGTGTTCTGTCCCAGCTCAAACGCGAACACGATGGCGTGAAGATTCCGCGCATCGTCTTCACCAAAGGCGGCGGCTTGTGGCTCAAAGAAATGGCCAAACTCGACTGCGAAGTGCTGGGCCTAGACTGGACCGTCAACCTCGCCCAAGCGCGTGCGCTGGTCGGTGGACAAGTCGGCGGTGCCGGCAAAGTCTTGCAAGGCAATATCGACCCGAACGTGCTGTTTGCCGAACCCGGTCAAATCGCCACCGAAGTGGCGCGCGTGCTGGACAGCTTTGGCGAGCCACACACTGACAAAACCACCACCGGACCGACGCACATCTTCAACCTCGGCCACGGCATCAGCCAGTTCACCCAGCCGGACCGCGTGGAGGCATTGGTCAGCGCGGTGCATTCGCATTCACGGAAAATGCGCCAGCCATAGCACGAATAAAGTGCATCCGCTAGGGACTTATGCACAAAATTCATGCTGCGGTGCGACATCGGAGCGAAGCCAGCAGCTCCGGCGCTACAAAAGGAATAGCGACCGTAAGTTGTTGATTCATATGGGTTCTTTCCAAGTGCTTTTTTAAAGGGCATTCTGACTCAACCCTTGATTTCAAAGGCTTGGCGCCTTGCAGAGCTGACATATCAACAAAGTTATCCACAGAAAACTTGGAAATCTGAAAAGAGTTTTGTAAATCAAGCACTTACAAGCTTATGCGCATGTGAAATCCCACCAAATCGATACAAACATGACTTTTTGGATCAGCGTTGTGGTCGCCACGCCAGCCCACAGCGGCGTCGGCGGACCGCTGACTTACCGAAGTGAGTTACCACTCGCGCCGGGTCAGTTGGTGCGCGTACCCTTGGGCCGGCGTGAGGTGCTGGGCGTCGTCTGGGAACAGCTGCTAGACAGCGGTGGACTGGCGCCAGCGCAGGCCAAGGCCGTTCTAGGCGCGCTCGAAGGCCTAGCGCCGCTCAGCCCGACCTGGCGCAAATTGGTTGCATTCACCGCCGGCTACTACCAGCGCTCCTTGGGTGAGGTCGCACTGGCCGCGCTGCCGCCCCAATTGCGGGAGCTCAGCACCGTGCAGCTGGCACGTCGTTTGAAACGCCCCAGTAACGACACCTCCACCTCGACCGGCCTGCGTGAGCTGGTCGAGTTGAGCCCCGAACAAACGGCCGCCTTGGCTCAGTTAGAGACCGATCCCCGCCCGGCCCTGCTCTTTGGCAGCACCGGCAGCGGCAAGACCGAGGTGTATTTGCGCGCCGCAGCACGGGTGCTGGCCGAAGACCCCGAAGCCCAAGTGCTGGTCATGGTCCCCGAAATCAATCTCACGCCCCAATTGCAGGCGCGCTTTGAAGAACGCTTCGCCCACTTGGGCCGTGAGCGCGTGGTCGCCCTGCACAGTGGCTTGACACCCGCCCAACGCCTGAAAAGCTGGCTTGCCGCTCACGCGGGCGTGGCGCGCTTGGTGCTGGGCACGCGCATGGCGGTGCTGGCGTCGATGCCGAAGCTGCGGC
>Ga0208916_10001037_pt1 | contig 12144 bp, 13 predicted proteins | sample DEB19_08_DNA_5_FD_184523 | JGI IMG/M metagenome (GOLD analysis project Ga0208916, IMG submission 184523) | Aqueous microbial communities from the Delaware River and Bay under freshwater to marine salinity gradient to study organic matter... | ecosystem: Environmental > Aquatic > Marine >... | reverse complement strand
TTGTACGAGGCCATGGGTTGGCCGCCAGCCGGTCATCAACTGACTGACATGCACGACTGGGGTGACATGCTGGTTCAGACCGGTTTTGCTGAGCCGGTGATGGACATGGAGCGCATCACGCTCACCTACGAGACGCCAGCACGCCTGCTGCAAGAATTGACCGAACTCGGCCGCAACTTTCACCCCCAGCGTTTCAGCGCCTTGCGCGGGCGTCAGTGGAAGGCCAAGCTGGAGCAACTGATCAGCGATCGTTTTCCGCGTGCTCCAGACGGCCGTCTGTCGCTGACCTTTGAGGTGATTTACGGTCACGCTCTGAAAGCGCGACCGAAGATGAAAGTGTCGGCTCTCAGCGCTGTTTCGGTCGAGGACATGCGCAGCATGTTGCAGAGCCAGCGTGGGCCGAGTGGGTTGTGAATAGGGTGTGGCTGCTAATGGTCATTGCCGGAAAATCGGCGGCTCTGCAGAATGATTGTGGCTACAATCGCCAGCGAGTTTTGGGTATATTCCCACGCTTTTAAGCGCTGCAATAAAGGCGCTATTTTGTGAGTTTTCTGCTGTGTTGAATCCCGCTCTCAAGCTTCGCTTCGGCACCCTGCGCGCGCAAGGTGATCATGACGCGCCACTGGTGCAATGGCAACTCAAGCCCAATTGCTCAGTCACGCCGGCCCAACTGCTTCAGTTTTATGCATCGCTGTGCGTGGTGTCGCTGGGTATCTCTGCATTTTTCTGGCTGCAGGGCGCAACCATGGTGTTGCCGTTTGCTGCGCTTGAGTTGATGGCCGTGGGTGCCGCATTGTTGATTTATGCGCGTCACGCACGGGATGGCGAAAAAATATTTTTGCAGGGGACGCAATTGATCGTTGAGCTCGAAACGGCTGGTCGCACTGAGCGCGCCGAGTTTGTCCGTGACTGGGTACGGGTCGAGCCCAAAAGCGGTGATGGCTCATTGATTGAGGTGTCGGGGCAGGGGCGGACGGTGGTTGTGGGACGCTATTTACGGCCTGAACTGCGTCCTGCGCTGGCCCGTGAAATCCGCTTAGCACTGCGTGGTTGGCTGGCTCAGGGAGCTGAAAGTCCGGTGTCAAGGTAATCCGTCAAAATCAGCTGGCTGAGCTAACTTTATAATCAGCCAGTTAAATTAGTCCGTAATTGAATCCATAAAAGTGATGACGATGAACGCAAGCAAAACCACAAGGTCTGGCATGACACACGCAGGGGCGATTTTGGAGTCGGTGAAACAGGCTCCATTGACGGTGTTCTGCAAGGCAGCAACCACAGTCACCGTGCTGGCATCTTTGAGTAGCGCTGCAATGGCTCAAGTCAAAGACTTGCCTGGCGGTCCAGGTGTCAATCAGCTCAACTTGCCAATGCCGGCCACCCGTATAGCCGCTGAGCAAATCTGGTTGCACTGGTTCATGATGATCATCTGCACGGTGATCTTTGTGGCGGTGTTTGGCGTGATGTTTTATTCGATTTGGAAGCACCGCAAGTCGGTTGGCCACAAAGCCGCCAACTTCCACGAGTCCACCACTGTCGAAATTGCTTGGACTGTCATCCCCTTCCTGATTGTCATTGGCATGGCTCTGCCAGCCACCAAGGTGCTGGTCGCCTCCAAAGACACAACAAATGCCGATTTGACCATCAAGGCCACCGGTATTCAGTGGAAATGGGGCTATGAATACATCAATGGCGAAGGTGCCGGCATTGGCTTTGTCTCTACGCTAGACGCCGGTCATCGCCAGTTGTCCAATGATGGCGGCCCGAAAAAGGGCGAAGAAATTGACAACTACCTGCTGAAGGTGGACAACCCAATGGTGGTGCCTGTCAATCAAAAAATCCGCATCATCACCACTGCTAACGACGTGATTCACGCTTTTGCCGTGCCGGCTTTCGGTATCAAGCAAGATGCGATTCCGGGCTTCGTGCGTGACACGTGGTTCCGTGCTGAACGCATCGGCGATTTCTATGGTCAGTGCCAAGAACTTTGCGGTAAAGAGCACGCCTACATGCCGATTCACGTCAAAGTGGTTTCCGCTGAAGACTACACGTTGTGGGTCAACGCCAAGCAAAAAGAAGCCTCTGCCAAAGCCGATGATCCAACGAAAGTCTGGACACTGACCGATCTGGTCGCTCGTGGCGAAAAAGTCTACGCGGCCAATTGCGCCGCTTGCCACCAAGCCAACGGCAAAGGTGCAGGTCCGATCAAGCCACTCGACGGCTCGGCCATCGTGCTCGACACCGACCACCTCAAGCAAATCAACATTTTGTTGAATGGCGCCAACAACGGCACTATGCCGTCGTGGAAGCAGCTCAGCGACACCGAACTTGCCGCGGTTGCGACTTACACCAAGAACAGCTGGTCTAACAAGACCGGTCAGATGGTGCAGCCCTCTGAGTTCGTGGCAGCCCGCAAATAATTCGTATTCGGTCTCAATCGTCAGTGGCCGGGTTGCCCGGCACATGCCAAGTTAAGCTATCAAAGGAAGTCAGATGAGTGCAGTTCTAGACCATCACGATCATGCTCATGACCACGAGCATCACGCCCCTACAGGCTGGCGCCGCTGGGTCTTCGCGACCAACCACAAGGACATCGGGACGCTGTATTTGCTGTTCGCCTTCACGATGTTGATGGTCGGTGGCGTACTGGCGATGGGCATCCGTGCCGAGTTGTACCAGCCGGGCCTGCAATTGGTGAACCCGGAGTTGTTCAATCAGCTCACCACCATGCACGGCCTGATCATGGTTTTCGGCGCCATCATGCCGGCCTTCGTTGGATTTGCGAACTGGATGATTCCGTTGCAAATCGGCGCTTCTGACATGGCTTTTGCCCGCATGAATAACTTCAGCTTCTGGCTGATGATTCCGGCGGGCCTGATGCTGATGCTTTCTTTCTTCATGCCCGGCGGCGCACCCGCAGCCGGCTGGACGCTGTACGCACCGTTGACCCTGCAGATGGGCCCTTCGATGGACGCCGGCATTTTTGCCATGCACCTGCTGGGTGCTTCGTCGATCATGGGTTCGATCAACATCATCGTCACCATCTTGAACATGCGTGCCCCCGGCATGACATTGATGAAGATGCCGATGTTTTGCTGGACTTGGCTCATCACCGCTTACCTGCTGATTGCTGTCATGCCCGTGTTGGCCGGCGCCATCACCATGACGCTGACGGATCGCCATTTCGGCACCAGCTTCTTCAACCCGGCCGGCGGCGGCGACCCAGTGATGTACCAGCACATTTTCTGGTTCTTTGGTCACCCCGAGGTTTACATCATGATCTTGCCGGCTTTCGGCATCGTCAGCCACATCATTCCGGCTTTCTCGCGTAAGCGCCTGTTTGGTTACGCCTCCATGGTGTATGCCACAGGTTCAATCGCTATTTTGAGCTTTGTGGTCTGGGCGCACCACATGTTCACCACCGGCATGCCGGTGACAGGTCAGCTGTTCTTCATGTACTCGACCATGTTGATTGCTATCCCAACGGGCGTGAAGGTTTTCAACTGGATCGCGACGATGTGGAAGGGCTCCATGACCTTCGAAACACCCATGCTGTTTGCCGTTGGCTTTCTCTTCGTCTTCACGATGGGCGGTTTCACCGGTCTGATTCTTTCGGTTGCACCGATTGATATTCAGCTGCAAGACACGTACTACGTGGTGGCTCACTTCCACTACGTGTTGGTGGCCGGTTCCTTGTACGCCATGTTTGCTGGTTTCTACTACTGGTGCCCAAAATGGACTGGTGTGATGTACAGCGAGCGCCGCGGCAAGATCCACTTTTGGTGGTCGCTGATCTCCTTCAACGTCACGTTTTTTCCAATGCACTTCTTGGGTCTGGCGGGCATGCCGCGTCGCTACGCCGACTACCCGATGCAATTCGCTGACTTCAATGCAATTGCCAGTATTGGTGGCTTGTTCTTCGGTCTGGCTCAGGTTTACTTCTTTGTGTTCATTGCGATTCCTGCTATGCGCGGTATCGGCCCTAAAGCCGAAGCCAGCCCATGGGAAGGCGCTGAGGGCTTGGAGTGGGAAGTGGCCTCACCAGCACCGTTCCACACCTTTGAAACCCCACCTAAGCTGAATGCAGCTGCCAACAAGGTGATCGGCTGATCGCCGACGACTCAACCGTAAAGACACCATGACACCTGAACAAAAAAAGAACAACCGCCGCTTGGGTTTTATCCTGGGTACCGTCGCGCTGGTGTTCTTCATCGGGTTCATGGCGCGCTCAATCCTGCTCGGGCGGGTCTGATCGATGCTTAACAAAGGCGAAAACTCTAAAATGGTGGGTAAGCTGGGCGTCATCGTGCTTGGCATGTTCGCTTTTGGTTATGCCTTGGTGCCGATTTACAGAGCCATCTGTGAGATGACGGGCATCAATGTTTTGTCGCTGAGCGTCAAGCAAATTCCGGGTGCCTCGTCATCACACGCAGCCAACACGCAGGTGGATAAAACACGGAGCATCACGGTTGAGTTTGACGCTAATGCGCGGGGCCCATGGCACTTCAAGCCAGCCATGCGCAGCGTGCAAGTGCATCCGGGTGAACTCACCACCGTGATGTACGAGTTCCAGAACGTGCAGAATCGCGCCATGTCGGCTCAGGCTATTCCGAGCTATGCACCGCGGCAGTCTGCGTCGCACTTCAACAAGCTGGAGTGTTTTTGCTTCAACCAGTACACGCTGGAGCCAGGTGAGAAAAAAGAATGGCCGGTGGCTTTTGTGATTGACACCAAGCTGCCCAAAGATGTGACGACGATCACTTTGTCCTATACATTCTTTGAAGTCGGCGGCAGAACGCCAGCCGCCCCGGCTGGATACCAAGACAAGCCAGCCTTGAAGCCAATAGCGGCGGTCACGTTTCATGCACCTGAGGTTGTTGGTTTATGAGTGTTGGCTCAGCAGCATTGACGGTCTTGCGCACGGTGAAAGCGGTTGCTTGGTCGTTTATCGGTTTGCGCGGTAGCACTGATGCAGAGCAGCACGCCAAAAAGCTCAATCCCTTGCATGTGATTGCCGTCGGTTTGGTTTTGGTTTTTGTGTTTGTGGGTGCGCTGGTCTTGCTCGTCAAATGGGTGGTTCCAACCTAGGCCGCCGTCAGTCGTTTTAAAAGTTTCGAGTATTCAGAGATAAATAGAGGAATAGAGATGTCTTCAGCAGCACACGGGTCAACACCCTACTACTTCGTGCCGGGCCCGTCCCGTCATCCTGCCATGGCCGCTTTGGGCCTGTTTTTCGTGATTCTGGGAGCCGGGCAGTGGGTCAATGGCGCAGGCTGGGGCGCTTACTCACTGGCCTTTGGAATGATCGTTTGGCTGACCGTGTTGTACCAGTGGTTCAGCGAAGCCATGCGGGAAAGCGAAGGCGGTATGTACGGCCGCAAAATCGACATGTCTTACCGCTGGAGCATGAGCTGGTTCATCTTCTCTGAAGTGATGTTTTTTGGCGCTTTCTTCACGGCCTTGTGGTGGGCTCGTTCGCACTCAGTCCCGACGCTGGGTGGTCTTGAAAACGCATTGCTCTGGCCTGACTTCAAAGCCGTCTGGCCCAGCATGGCGGCCGGTATGACGGCTTCGCCTGCCGGCATCGTTGAACCCTTTTCTACTGTTGGCCCGTTCTGGTTGCCAACCATCAACACGGCTTTGCTGCTCAGCTCCGGTGTGACGCTGACCATTGCCCACCACGCACTGCGTGATGGCAACCGTGCTCGTACCGTCGGTTTCATGTGGGCGACTGTGTTGTTGGGTGTGGTTTTCTTGTTTGTTCAGGGTTATGAGTATGCCCACCTGTACAACGACCTGAACCTCAAGATGACCTCTGGTATCTACGGTTCAACCTTCTACATGCTGACCGGTTTTCACGGTTTCCACGTGTTTGTCGGTACGCTGATGCTGTTCTTTATCACCCTGCGTCTTAGCAAGGGCCACTTCACTGCCAAGAGCCATTTTGGTTTTGAAGGTGCCGCTTGGTACTGGCACTTTGTCGACGTGGTCTGGCTTGGCCTTTACATCTTGGTTTACTGGCTCTGATTGTTTGTTAGCTGCTGAACTTAACAGCTGACACACCATCAAAAAAGGCCGCATGTTGCGGCCTTTTTTGATGCCCTGAGGCAGTGAATTTTGAAGGTTACCAACTCAGCCGCCGGAAGGCAGCCCGGTCGGTTGAATAAGACCGAATTTCCAAGCCAGCAAGATGCAAAGGAACAGCAAGACGGACAAACCAACACGAACAGCCAAGGCGCGGGCCATGTTGCTGGTCTTGGCTTTCCCGTCTGTCCCGTCCTTCATCATGAAGTAAAGGGCGGAAGCTAAGCTGCCCAAAATAGCGACAAAAGCGAATGCAATGAGATACGACATAAACGTGATTATCCATCCATGACAAAACCCGCACACTCTGGCCGCTTTTGGGTCGTCACTGCGGCTGCACTGCTGATGACGTCGTTAACTTTCTCGCTGGGGCAATGGCAACTAGGCCGGGCTTCGCAGAAGCTGGCCATGCAAGCCTCGCTTGACCAACAAAAGAACTTGCAACCGTTGACGCAAGCTGAACTTGTGGCTGCTCACGATGGCTTGGTTGATACGGCCAAGCATGTTGCCCAGCTTGACCGGCTGATCGAATTGTCTGGCCGCTGGCAGACCCAACACACGGTTTATCTTGACAACCGTCCTATGAACGCCAAGCCTGGTTTTTGGGTCATGACCCCTTTGCTCTTGACGGGTACAGACAAGGCCGTGCTGGTACAACGCGGGTGGATCCCCCGTAATTTTCAAGACCGTACCGCTTTGGCTCCGATTGAAACGCCAGCACAAACAGTCACGCTGCGCGGGCGAATGGCCCCCGCTCCAGCCAAGTTATATGCGTTCAAGGGTGCTGATACGGGCCGCATCCGGCAAAATCTCAACATTCCAGTTTTCAAGGCTGAAACCGGCTTGCCACTGCTGCCCGTGCTGGTGATTCAAGTCGATCCCAGCAGTGATGGATTGCAGCGCGATTGGGCTGCGCCCAACACCGGGGTTGACAAACACTATGGTTACGCCTTTCAGTGGTTCGGACTGTGTGCCTTGGTGCTCGGTCTGTACATCTGGTTCCAGCTGATTTTGCCGCGCCGTCAACGCCGGTCTGCTTCCCGATTCAACAACAAAGTCTGATGATCCGCCATGTCCACTGAGCAGCCTTCGCCACGATCCACAGACCAGAACAGCACCGATCAAGATCAGCCCCTCGGCCTGACGGTGCATGCCATGCCGAAGCTTGAACAGACTGCCCCGGTCAACACCCGTGGTCGTTTGAAGATGCTCTTCATCTTGCTGGTTTGCGCGGCGCCTGTGCTGGCGTCTTACTTCATGTATTACGTGGTGCGGCCCGAAGGCCGGCGTAATTACGGCGAACTCATCACACCACAGCGACCCCTGCCGTCGTTCAACGTCACGACGCCAAGTGGCGCCGTGTTGCCTGTCAGCGGACTCAAAGACCAATGGCTGCTGATCAGCGTGGCGGGTGGTGCTTGCGATGCAGTGTGCCAGCAGCATTTGTACTTTCAACGCCAGTTGCGTGAGTCTTTGGGACGCGAAAAAGACCGCCTCGATTGGGTCTGGCTGGTCACTGACGACGCGCCGATTCCGGCAGCACTGGAACCGGCGCTCAAAGGTGCCACCGTGCTGCGCGTGAGCCCAGCTGAGTTGGCGCAATGGCTAGAGCCTGTCGCCGGTCAAGCGCTGGCAGACCACATGTACCTGGTTGATCCGCTGGGTAACTGGATGATGCGATTCCCCGCCGCAATGGACGCTGCGGGCGCCGGTAAGGCCAAGCTGGACCTGGAGCGCTTGCTTCGCGCTTCGAGCAGCTGGGACAACGAAGGCCGCCCAAGCGTCGGTCAAGCCAGCAGTCCAGCTAACAAGCCATGACGGAACAAGCGCTTTACGACTTCAGTCCAGCCATTCGCCTGATGCTGATGGGGCTGGTGATCGCGCTCGGCCCACTGGCATGGGTCTGGCTGCGCAGCCGCAACGCACCGTTGCCCCATCGGCTGCGCATGCTGACGCTGGTGACTCTGTTTCTGACCTTTGATCTGGTGCTGTTTGGTGCCTTCACGCGCCTGACTGATTCTGGACTTGGGTGCCCCGACTGGCCGGGTTGTTATGGCAGTGCCAGCCCGCTAGGCGCACATGCCGATATTTCGCAAGCGCAAGCGGCCATGCCGACAGGGCCAGTGACGCATCCGAAAGCTTGGATCGAGATGATTCACCGCTACTTGGCGACCGGCGTTGGTGTGCTGATATTGACGTTGACCGCCGTCACTTGGCTGGCGCGTCGACAAGCTCGTTTGCTGCGCGAACCGGTGGCCTCGTCTGCTGGGGCCAGCGCGACCGATGTGTTGCAACCGTGGTGGCCGACGCTGACCCTGGTGTGGGTTTGCCTGCAGGGCGCTTTTGGTGCCTTGACGGTGACCATGAAACTCTTTCCGGCCATTGTCACCCTGCATTTGCTCGGTGGCATGGTTTTGCTGGCTTTGTTGCGCGCGCAGTCGGCACGCTTTGCGGTGGCCGCCGGCGATGTGCGGGTAGTGACTGTGCCGCGCAGCACGTGGCTGCTGCTGCTGGTGTGTTTTGCACTGTTGTGGCTGCAAATCGTTTTAGGCGGTTGGGTCAGCACAAATTACGCCGTGCTGGCCTGCACTGAATTTCCGTCTTGCCAAGGCTCCTACTGGCCGGCTATGGATTTCCGGCTTGGCTTTACGCTCTGGCGCGAGCTCGGTGCAGGTCATGGAGACACTAATTTCAGCTTTGAGGCACTCACCGCCGTTCATTATGTCCACCGACTGTCGGCTTATCTGGTGTTTGCGGCGCTGTTGCTACTGGCGCGCCAGTTGTACCGCGCACCCGGCATGCGCTCGTATGCCCATTGGATGGTGGCGCTGGTGCTGTGGCAACTCGTCACGGGCGTTAGCAATGTGGTGCTTGGCTGGCCTTTGATTGCAGCTGTCTCGCACACCGGCGGTGCTGCAGCCTTGGTGGTGGTGATGACTGGCGCTTTGTTTTCTTGCCGGCGTGCTGCGCTGCCAGTTCTGCGCGAAAATTGAATGCTTCACGATTGTCCGCATGAACCCTACTGAACCATCCCAAGCGCCGACTGCGCCACTGCCATTTTTAGTCTCACGCTGGGCGCAGTTTTATGCGCTGACCAAGCCGCGCGTAGTGCAGCTGATTGTGTTTTGCGCTCTCATCGGCATGGTCTTGGCCGTGCCGGGCGTACCGAGCCTAGCCGACGCGCAGCTGGCCCTGATTGCCTGTGCCGGTATCTGGCTGGTGGCCGGTGCGGCGGCAGCTTTCAACTGTCTGGTGGAGCAGCAGATAGACTCCAAAATGCGGCGCACCGCATGGCGGCCAACCGCGCAGGGCCAGCTTAACAACGCATTGACACTGGGATTTTCTGCGTTGTTGTGCGCCGTCGGTTCCTGGATTTTGTATGTCTGGGTCAACCCTTTGACCATGTGGCTGACGTTTGCCACCTTTGTTGGTTATGCCGTGGTGTACACCGTCATTTTGAAACCGCTGACGCCGCAAAACATCGTCATTGGCGGCGCCTCTGGGGCCATGCCGCCGGTGCTGGGCTGGTCGGCCATGACTGGCAATGTTGGGCCGGAAGCGCTGATTTTGTTCCTCATCATCTTCTTGTGGACGCCGCCGCATTTTTGGGCGCTGGCACTTTACCGGGTTGAGGAATACCGCAAGTCGGGCCTGCCGATGTTGCCGGTGACGCATGGCAATGAGTTCACTCGATTGCAAATTTTTCTCTACACGCTGGTGCTCTTCGCTGCCTGCCTGATGCCGTTTGTGTTTCAAATGAGCGGCTGGTTTTATTTGGCTGCTGCGGTGATCTTGAGCATCGGTTTCAGCTGGTATGCCTGGCGCCTCTTGCGCGAGTATTCTGACGCGTTGGCGCGCAAGACCTTTCGGTTCTCCCTGATCCATTTGTCCTTGCTGTTTGCCGCCTTGCTGGTCGACCATTACCTCATATGACACCCATCAACTTATCTAGCTTTAGCCGTCGCCGGACGCTATTGAAATCTGTGACAGCCGTGTTGGCTGCTGCTGCGCTGAGTGCCTGCAACCCTGACAAACCGCAGTTCAAAAGCATCGATATCACTGGCGCTGATTACGCCAAAGGCTTCAACTTGGCTGACCACAACGGTCTGCAGCGTAGTTTGCAAGACTTCAAGGGCAAGGTCGTGGTGGTGTTCTTCGGTTTCACCCAATGTCCCGATATCTGTCCTACTGCTTTGACCGAATTGGCTGAAGTGAAGCGCAAACTAGGCAGTCAAGGTGATCGATTGCAAGGCATCTTTATCACGGTCGATCCAGAGCGCGACACCGAAGAAGTGCTGAAGGCCTACATGGCTAATTTCGACCCAAGTTTTGTCGCTCTGCGCCCGACGATGGCGCAACTGTCCGAGGTCGCCAAAGCATTCAAAATTTACTATAAGAAAAGCGAAGGCAAGACCGCGACCAGTTACACCATGGACCACTCGGCGGGCAGCTACGTCTTTGATCCTGCAGGCGGTGTGCGGCTTTACGCGCGCTCCGGTTCGGGTTCCGATGCATTGGCGTCTGACGTCGCGCTGCTATTGAAATAAATATAGCGTAGCGCTAGTCGTTGCCAAAAAAAAGACCGGCACGTAGCCGGTCTTTTTTTTTGCGAAGCATGAGCGTTAAGTGTGTTGAAGATTGGTTGATGATGCAGGTTTGAAAGGCTTCAGCTTTAAGCGTAAACCGCCAAGATCTTCTTCATCTTTTTCATGGCCGCCACTTCAATTTGGCGAATGCGCTCGGCGCTGACTTGGTATTCAGACGCCAAGTCATGCAGCGTCATGCCGCCTGAACCATCGTCGTTCACATTCAACCAACGCTCTTCAACAATCCTGCGCGAACGTGGGTCAAGATCTTGCAGTGCCGCCGTGATGCCGTCGGTGGCCAGCACGTCGCGCTGACGCGACTCGATCAAGGCAGTTGGTTCATGGCTGGCGTCAGACAGGTAGGCGATCGGGCCGAAGAGGTCTTCACCGTCATCGCTTGAGCCAGGGTCAAGCAGCGTGTCGCCGCCCGACATGCGCTGCTCCATTTCAATGACTTCTTCACGCTTGACGTTCAGCGTCTTAGCCATCGAATCAATCTGCGCTGAGGTCAAGGTGTCGCGGTGTGTGGCCGTACCGGCATCGTCTTTGAAGCCTTGTTTCATTGAGCGCAAATTGAAAAACAGCTTGCGTTGCGCCTTGGTCGTGGCCATTTTGACCATGCGCCAGTTTTTCAGAATGTATTCATGAATCTCGGCCCTGATCCAGTGCAGGGCGTAACTCACCAGCCGGACATTTTGGTCTGGGTCGAAGCGTTTGACGGCCTTCATCAGGCCAATGTTGCCTTCTTGGATCAGGTCGCCGTGGGGCAGACCGTAACCCAAGTATTTACGCGACACAGACACCACAAGACGTAAGTGAGAGAGCACTAACTTACTTGCGGACTCAAGATGGTTTTCTTCCTTGAGCTTGCGGCCGAATTCCTGCTCTTCTGCCAAAGTGAGCATAGGCAGACGGTTCACCGCCGAAATATAAGCATCCAAATTGCCAAGTGGGGGCAGCAGGCTTGAAGCGCTGGCCCAAGGGGTGGTCAGCGCCATGGCGCTTGTACTGATGTCAGTTTGACCGGTTGCGAGTGTCATCAGAGACTCCTTTCGTCAAGCATAAATGTTAGCACTCCCAATGGTGGAGTGCTAAAGATGAGGAAATATGACCTTTGTGTGTTCACGCCATCATCATGCGGCGCTTGGCCCTGCCTGCGTTTGTAGGCGCTTTTGAGCAGTTTCAAGTAAAAAATGCCCGAAGTCTTTGATGTTCATCACCTTCTGAACGAATAAGACAGGGTGGACGAGCAGGTCGGACTTAGCCTCTGCCTACCCGGTGATGTGTAGTTTTGTTGATGTAGATCTAATTGGCCGCAGGCCATCGGCCTAGGATGATCTTCATTCAACACGAGGAGCATTTCTTTGAAATCCCAACACGACCTTCAGGCTTATCGCCAGCAGTTGCAGGCGTTGCGCTCTGCTTTGCTGTCACAAATCGCAGACCAGCGCGGTGGCAGTCGAAGCCGTGCCGAGGT
>Ga0208916_10001034_pt1 | contig 12172 bp, 11 predicted proteins | sample DEB19_08_DNA_5_FD_184523 | JGI IMG/M metagenome (GOLD analysis project Ga0208916, IMG submission 184523) | Aqueous microbial communities from the Delaware River and Bay under freshwater to marine salinity gradient to study organic matter... | ecosystem: Environmental > Aquatic > Marine >... | reverse complement strand
GATCATGGTCTGCGCTTGGTCCATTTTTCCGGATTGCGCCGCCTCGTAGACCTGATTCAAGGTGGGTTCGGACTGGGCAAAAGCCAGGCCAAAGCCCAGCATAGCGGCAATGGCGAGCCACTTGCCGAAGCGTTGAGTAAAAGCACCGAGCATGGAATTACCTTTGTAGTGTTAAAGCCGGACCGTTGCAAGGTGGAGGCATTCAAAGCCGATGCAAGGCCTCCGGGAAATCGAATTCTATTTGCTATGGCTTAGCGCCGTGCTAACTAATTTAGACGTGATGTCGACAATTTGAATCATTTTTTCGTAGGGCATGCGCATCGGGCCGATCACGCCCAGCGTGCCGACGACCTGACCATCAACCTCATACGGTGCGGTCACCACGGACAGTTCTTGGTAGGGGATGACCTGGCTCTCACCGCCGATGTAAATACGCACGCCTTCAGCCCGGCTGGAAACGTCTAACAGCCGCATGAGCTGGGCTTTTTGCTCAAACAAATCAAACAGTTTGCGCAGGCTGCTCATGTCGCCTGAAAAGTCGCTGACAGCCAGCAGGTTGCGCTCACCCGAGACCACCACCTCTTCGCTGGATTCGATCACTTCTGCACTGACTTTGACAGCGGCCTGCATCAGGCTGGCAATTTCGCCACGCAGTGCTTCGACCTCATTTTTAAGTCGCTCGCGGACGACTTCCATGGCCATGCCGGCGTAATGCGAGTTCAAAAAATTCGCCGCTTCGATCAACTGGCTCTGCGAAAAATCGGTTTCAGTGAAAATCACGCGGTTTTGCACATCGCCATCAGGCGAGACGATGATCACCAAAACCCGCCGGTCTGACAGTCGGAGAAATTCAATGTGACGAAACACGGAAGTACGCCGTGGCGCCATCACCACACCGACAAACTGCGACAAGCTGGACAGCATGTGTGCGGCGTTGGTCAAGACTTTTTGCGGTTGGTCAGGGGCCAGCCTCTGACCTCCCATCAAGCCGGAACCAAGATGCGACGGTTGCAGCGTGAGCATGGTGTCAACGAACAGCCGGTAGCCCCTGGCAGTAGGGACACGCCCGGCGGAAGTGTGCGGGCTGATGATCAAGCCCTGCTCCTCCAGGTCACTCATCACGTTGCGGATGGTGGCCGGAGACAGTTCCACGCCTGAGGCCTTGGACAACGTGCGCGAGCCCACCGGCTGGCCGTCGGCAATATAACGCTCTACCAGCGCTTTGAGCAATAACTTCGCACGATCATCAAGCATGCTGGCGATTCTACGGATCGAAGCACCGTGGTTGTGATGTAATTTAAAAATGAAGTCAAAATTCCGCCACGTCGCCCTGATTGGCAAGTACCACGCCCAGGGTTCGCGGTCGGCGCTTGAAGGCATCGCGCAGTACGTGAGCGCGCAGGGCTGCGAGGTGGCGATGGAAGAAGACACCGCCAGCAATGCAGGCATCTCGGCTTATCCGATTCTCAACGTGGCACAAATTGGCGCGCAATGTGACCTCGGCTTGGTGGTCGGCGGCGACGGCACCATGCTCGGAATTGGCCGGCTGCTGGCGCAGTTTGGCGTGCCCTTGGTCGGCATCAACCAAGGCCGGCTCGGTTTCATCACCGACATCGCTTTTGAGGACTACCAAACCACGCTGGCACCCATTCTGCAAGGCCATTACGACGAAGATCCGCGCTGGATGATGCAGGCCAAAGTGGTTCGCGACGGCCACTGTGTTTTCAACGCCACCGCTATGAACGACGTCGTGGTGAACCGCGGCGCCTCGGCCGGCATGGTCGAATTACGGGTGGAGGTCGACGGTCGCTTTGTGGCCAACCAGCGGGCTGACGGTTTGATCATCGCGTCACCCACCGGTTCCACGGCTTATTCGTTGTCAGCGGGCGGGCCTTTGCTGCACCCGTCGATTGGCGGTTGGATTTTGGTGCCGATCGCGCCGCACAACTTGTCGAATCGCCCCATCGTGTTGTCAGACCAAGGCGAAGTGGCCGTTGAAATTGTGGCCGGCCGCGACGCCAGCGCCAACTTTGACATGCAAACCCTGACCAGTCTGTTGCACGGCGACCGCATCATCGTTCGGCGCTCTGAACATCAAGTGCGCTTTTTGCACCCGGTCGGCTGGAGCTACTTTGACACCTTGCGCAAAAAACTGCACTGGAATGAAGGCCTCGCCTGAGCCATGAGCCTGAAACGCATTTACCTCCGGGACTTTGTCATCGTTCGCGAGTTGGAGCTTGAACTCGTCGGCGGCTTCACCGTGCTGACGGGAGAAACCGGCGCCGGCAAGTCGATCTTGATTGATGCTTTACAACTCGCGCTGGGCGCCCGCGCAGACGCCACCGTGGTGCGTGAAGGCGCCGAGCGCTGCGAGATCAGCGCCGCCTTCAGCTGCACTGCGCCGTTGCTGGCGTGGCTGGAAGACAAAGGCCTGCCGATTGAAGACGACTTGCTGCTGCGGCGCACGGTTGACGTGCAGGGCAAGAGTCGTGCGTGGATCAATGGCAGTCCGGCCACCGCCACGCAACTCAAAGACATCGCCGACCAGCTGGTCGATATCCACGGCCAACACGCCTGGCAAAGCCTGACCCGGCCTGACTCGGTGCGCGGTTTGCTGGACGCCTACGCGGGCGTGTCACTCAACAAACTGAACCCTTGCTGGCAAGCTTGGCGCACTGCCCAAAAAACACTGGACGAAGCGCGCAGTGCGCAAGACAGCTTGCAACGCGAACAAGAGCGGCTGGCTTGGCAAATCAGTGAGGTCGACAAACTGGCGCCGGGTGCCGACGAGTGGGATGAACTCAACACGCAGCACAGCCGCCTGTCTAACGCACAGTCCCTGCGAGACGCTGTTGAAGCAGCGCTGAATGCCTTGCAAGATGCCGACGACAACGCGACCAGCCAACTGGGCCGGGCCATTTCCGCACTGCAAGCGCAAGCGCATATTGAACCGCAATTCACCAGCCCATTGGAAGCTCTGCACAGCGCCTTGGCGCAAGCTGAAGACGCCGTGCATTCACTGAATGGCTACGCCCGACATTCCGAACTGGAGCCGCAGCGCCTGAACGAGTTGGATGAACGACTCGCCAGCTGGGTCAGCTTGGCACGCCGCTACAAACGCCCGCCTGCCGAGTTGCCAGAGCTGCTGGCCAGCTGGCGGCAAGAACTGAAAAAGCTGGACGCCGCCACCGATTTGGCAGCGCTCGAGCGCGCGGTCAGCAGCGCGCAAACAGCGTATCTGGCAGAGGCTAAAACCATCACTGCCGCACGCACCAAAGCTGCACCGGCGCTGGGCAAAGCCATCACCGCCGCCATGCAAGGTTTGGGCATGCAGGGCGGGCAGTTTGAAGTCACGTTGGGCAAGCTAGAGCAAGCCGCAGCGCACGGTCTGGAACAAGCCGAATTTTTAGTCGCTGGCCACAGCGGCAGCACACCGCGGCCCGTCGGAAAAGTAGCTTCTGGCGGAGAGTTGTCGCGCATTGCGCTGGCCATTGCGGTGACCACCAGCCAACTCGGTCAAGCAGAGACATTGATTTTTGACGAGGTAGATTCTGGCGTTGGCGGTGCGGTAGCAGAAACAGTGGGCCGGCTCATGAAGCAACTCGGCAAAGACCGGCAAGTGATGGCTGTGACGCATCTGCCGCAAGTCGCCGCCTGTGCAGACCAACACTTGGTGGTGGCCAAACGCAGCGACAAAACCGGCACCGCCAGCACCGTGAGCGGCGTTGACGGCGAGCAGCGGGTCGCCGAAATAGCCCGCATGCTGGGTGGCGAAAAACTGTCGGGCACGACGCTGGCACACGCCAAAGAAATGCTCGGCGAATGAACACCGATATGAGCCCCGAAGCAAACAAGCCGCAAGCCATGGAAATGGTGCTGATCACTGGCATGTCCGGCTCCGGAAAATCAGTCGCTTTGAACGCACTTGAAGACGCCGGCTACTACTGCGTCGACAACCTGCCACCCGAGTTGCTGAACAGCTTTGTCGAGCTTGAGCTGGCGCATGGCGCAAAACGCGTGGCGATCGCCATGGACGTTCGCAGCGCCGCCTCGCTGCCGCAAGTGCCACAGCAACTGCGGCAGCTGCGCGAGCAAGGCATTGCTGTTAAATCAATTTTTCTGGATGCCAGCACCGACACGCTGGTGCGCCGTTACTCAGAGACACGGCGCATGCATCCGTTGTCGCGCGTCGGCGTTGCAGACCAGCACCGCGCGCTGGTCGAGGCGATTGAACTCGAACGCGAATTACTCGGTGACATGCGCGAACAAGCACTGGTACTCGACACCAGCATCATCCGTTCGTCGCAGTTGCAGGCTTACGTCAAGACGCTGATTTCTGCCCCGGCAGACCGCCTCACACTGGTGTTTGAATCCTTCGCCTTCAAACGCGGCGTGCCACTGGACGCGGACTTTGTTTTTGACGTTCGGATGTTGCCGAACCCGCATTACGAAAGCGAGTTGCGCGACCTCACTGGCCGCGATCAGCCGGTGGCTGACTATCTTTTGTTGCACGCTGAAGTGGCTGAGATGTTCAGCAGCATTGAGCAGTTCATTCAGCGCTGGTTGCAAGCGCTGGTGCGCGACCACCGGAGCTATGTCACAGTGGCCATTGGCTGTACGGGTGGTCAACATCGGTCGGTGTACTTGGTGGAAGCGCTGACGCTGGCTTTCAGTCAGCAATGGCAAACCTTGAAGCGACACCGCGAACTCGACGCCTTGCGTTAGCCACTCATCTTCAGCGCCAAGCAGCCCACAGCAGCGACAGGCCTGAAAAAAGCATCAATGCATCCAGCATCCAGGGAAATGCGCTGGGATGCAGCCGCAGCACGATGACCTTCCCTGCGTAGGTTCCCAGCATCAAAGAAGCACCGACGATCACGCCCTGCAGCAGGGTGCTCAAAGGCATCGCACCCAGTTGCTGGAAAGTCGCCACTTTGCTGACGTAAAGCGCCAAAGAACTGGCCGCTTCAGTCGACAAAAAGGCTCCCCCAGTCAATCCATACCCGATGAAAACCGGAACGCTGAGCGGCCCCGTCGACAGCACCAGTCCGGTCAAAAAACCAATCACAGCGCCGGCAGCAACCATCTGCCACAGGTGTAAGCGAAGCCCTTGACTGACATGCCAGCGCCGCCAAGCGATCATGACCAAAAAGAACACGCCGAGCGCGGCCTCAATGGCGCGGGGCGGCAGGGCCAATAGCGTGCGCGCACCCATCGCAGCGGCCGGCACGCCGGGAAGCGTGTAGGCCGCGACGGCTTTCCAGTCGACCTGTCGCCACCAAACGGCGACGCGCGCCAGATTGGCCATGACAGCGGCGACCGCCATGATGGGCACCGCCTGCTTAGGACCGTAGGTGTAGACGAGAACGGGCAACAACATCAAAGACGACCCCGTACCGATGATGCCGCTCAAGCAACCCGCAACAAGCCCAACCGTCAATACAAAAAAATAGGAAGTCATCTGAAAGGGGTACGGGCCCGCTCCTGATATTTGATATTTACAGAGAAGATCCAGGTGTAGTTCCAGCTTCGAGCAATTTGCGCACCGGCGCTGGCAGCCCAAGCGCCTGCCAAGCCGTCGGCCCGAACCAGGCACCACCGCGCTCTTGCACGGTGAGCTCTTCCGCCAGCGTCTGGCGGGCAGTCAGCTGGCTCACAAACGGTTTGAGGTGCAAATCTTTGTGCGTCAGCACATGCACAAAAGGTATTTGCGGTGCCAGCTTGGCGCGTGCAGTCGCAGGCACTGCGTCGCTCAAAGCCTCTTCACTGTCAAATACCGGCAAGCAGTACAGGCCGCCCCAAATGCCGCGCGCCGGACGCCGCTCCAACCACACCGAACCATCGGTGCGCTGCGCCCACAGCAGCCACAAGGCGTGCGAGCTGCGTTTGAGTTTGCGCGTCTTCACCGGGTAACTTTCGGGCCGACCTTCGCGGTTCGCCGCGCACAAACTTTGAACCGGACAAATCAGGCATTGCGGCTGGCGCGTGGAGCAGACCGATGCGCCCAAGTCCATCACGCCCTGCGTGTACGCAGGCATGTGCTCGGCAGGCGGCAGCAGCTGACCGGCCAAGTCCCACAGGGCGCGCTCGGCAGACGCTTGGGCCAAGTCAGCCGAATACGCCAGCACGCGCGTCAGCACGCGTTTGACGTTGCCGTCCAGAATAGCCACACGTTCACTGAAACAAAACGAGGCAACAGCGGCCGCCGTTGAGCGACCGATGCCGGGCAAGGTTTGCAAGGTCAACGCGGACGCAGGAAAAACGCCGCCATGCTCGCTGACCACCAGTTGGGCGCAGCGGTGCAGGTTGCGAGCGCGGCTGTAATAACCCAAGCCGCTCCAGAACCCCAGCACCTCGTCAAGCTCGGCCCTAGCCAAAGAGAGGACGTCTGGAAAGCGCTGCAAAAAGCGCCCGTAGTAGTCCAACACCGTACTCACCTGCGTTTGCTGCAACATGATTTCAGACAACCAGACGCGGTACGGATCGCGCGTGTTCTGCCACGGCAGGCTGCTGCGCCCATGTTGCTTTTGCCAAGCCACTAAATCGTTGGCGAAGCGCAGCGGTAAAACATGAGATGGTGGTACAGCCGATGGTTCGGCGGAAGGAGTTTGGGTCATGCGCAAAGAATCAGAAAGTTCAGGGTTTTTGGCAGTTGGCGCAGTAAAAGGTGGAGCGTTGCCCCTGCACAATGCGGCGGATGGGCGCTTCGCAGCGTCTGCAGGGCAGGCCCGCGCGGTCGTAAACCATGGCTTCCAGTTGGAAATGGCCTTGTTCACCGTGCGCATTCGAAAAATCGCGCAGTGTGCTGCCACCTTTGGCGACGGCTTCAGCCAGCACTTGCTTGATAGCGGTATGCAACAGCAAGGCGCGCGGTTTGCTTATGTTGGCCGCCCGAACGGTGGGCCGAATGCCGGCTAAAAACAAGACTTCTGACGCGTAAATATTGCCCACACCCACCACAATCTCGCCACCCAGCAGCACTTGTTTGACAACCGTTTGGCGGGCTTTGAGCGCGAGCTGGAACGCGGCCAGTTCAAACGCATCGCCGAGGGGCTCGACACCCAAGTGGCCCAGCAGCTTTTGCGCTATCGGGTGTGACTCGCTGGGCGCATACACTACCGCCCCAAAGCGGCGTGGATCGTTCAGACGCAAGGTGCCCAGCGTGGTTTGCATCTCGAAATGGTCGTGCTTGCCAAGCGCCGGTAAATGCCCGGCAAAGACTACGCTGCCTGACATCCCCAGATGTACCAGCAGCAAGCCGCCGGTGAGGTCAATCAACAGATATTTACCGCGCCGGCGCACTTGCAACACTTGGCGCCCGAGCAAACTCTCCGGCGCGCAACCGAGCGCCCAGCGCAAGGGCTTGCCCATCGTCACAGAGACGATCGTTGCCCCGGCAATGCGATCGGCAAAGCTCAGGCGGGTGACTTCAACTTCGGGTAGTTCTGGCATGGTCATCAATTATCATGGCTTGATGACGAAACAACTTCTTTGCACCTTGGCCGGATTCTGGCTGGCGCTTGCACCGGTGGCTGGACAAACAGCCCCTGCCGTACCGGCATCGACCCAAAGCACTCAAACCAGCCCTGCAGCGACTCTGCAAGAACATCAAGCGAAAGCCGCTGAGAACCCGACGTCGGCGCTCGATGCACAGCTCTTTTATCAGCTACTCATAGGCGAACTCAGCGCGAGTGCGGGTGAGCCGGCACCAGCTGTTTCGCTGATTCTCGACGCGGCCCAAAAAACCAGGGACGTTCAGCTCTATCAGCGCGCCACCGAACTTGCCCTGCAGTCACGTTCGGGCGAGGCCGCTTTGCAAGCTGCGCGGGCCTGGAAGCAGGCGCATCCCACATCGATCGAAGCCAGTCGCTACACGCTGCAAATTTTGCTGGCATTGAACCGCGTGACCGAGTCCGCAGAATCTCTCAAAGCCTTGGTTGAGTTGACGCCTGTGATGGAACGCCCGCAGACTTTTGCGGCAGTCCCACGGCTGTACGCCCGCGCGAGCGACAAAAAACTCGCCGCCGCGCTGGTCGAACAATCTTTGGCGCCTTACTTCACGCAGCCCGGCACAGCAGCACCCGCCTGGGCCATGGCCGGACGGCTCCGGCTGGCTGCCGGTGACGTGGCCGGCGCCTTGGAAGCGGCACGCCGCGGCCAAGCCGCTGATGCCCTGGCAGAAGGCCCGGTGCTTGTGGCCCTTGAGTTGATGGACCCGAAGCGACCGCAAGCCGAATCGCTGGTCCGTCAATACCTCGCTGGTGCGACGGCCGGCTCGCCTGAACTCCGCATGGCTTATGTGCGCAACTTACTGAGTGCCGAGCGCTATGCGAACGCATTGACTCAAATCGACATTCTGCTCAAGGAAAAACCTGATTTCGCCCAAGGCTGGCTGGTCTTAGGTTCATTGCAGTTGCAAGAGAATCAACCCGTGAAGGCAGAAACGTCCTTGAAGCGCTATGTTGAGTTGGCGGAGCAACAAACCCCGGGCGACGAGAGCTCACGCGGTTTGGCGCAGGCTTTTTTTGCGCTTGCCCAGATCGCTGAAAAGCGCAAAGACTTAGCCGGTGCGGAAACTTGGCTGCAGCGGATTGAAAATCCAGAAATGCTGATGCAGGCGCAAATGCGCAGGGCCAGTCTGCTGGGCCAGCAAGGCAAACTAGAAGATGGACTTCAGCTGATTCGCGACCTGCCGGAACTCAAGGAAGGCGATGACCGCAGTAAATTAATGGCGCAGGTCACGTTACTCAAAGAATTTAAACAGTACCCGCAGGCCTATGAACTGATAGGTCAAGCCATGATCCAATCCCCTGCGGATATTGAGCTCATTTATGAGCAGGCCATGACTGCAGAAAAACTGGACAAGCTTGACGACATGGAGCAACTGCTGCGCCGCGTGATCAAACTCAAACCCGACTACCACGCAGCGTACAACGCACTAGGTTACTCTTTAGCCGATCGCAACTTGCGCTTGCTTGAAGCCAAAGCACTGATACAAAAAGCGGTAGATTTCGCGCCCACAGACCCCTTCATCAAGGACAGCTTGGGATGGGTTGAATTTCGGCTGGGGAATCAGCCTGAAGCCCTGCGTATTCTCGAAGCCGCATTCAAGTCCCGACCCGACCCGGAAATTGCCGCTCACCTGGGTGAAGTGCTGTGGAGCATGGGCCAGCACGACCGTGCACAAGCGATCTGGAAAGAAGGCCGGGCCTTGAACCCAGAGAACGAAACACTGCTGGAAACGCTCAAGCGCCTGCGCATCAAAATTTAAACCCATGCGATCCGTGCGTCTTGTGATCCGCAGCCCCGCCACTGCCCTGTCAAATACATCGCCCGACCGGATCGTCTTGCGCGCCGGTTTTTGGGGGCTCGCCTGTGCATGCCTTTTCTTGCTTGGCGGATGCGTTCAGATGCCACGTGTGTCCACTGACCCGGGCACTACAGAGGTCTGGTCCGGGCGGCTGAGCCTGCAAGTGCAATCAGAGCCGCCACAATCGTTTTCTGGCGGCTTTGAAATCAAAGGCAATTCGAGTCGAGGTGAACTGCTGCTGAACAGCCCGCTGGGAAATACTGTGCTGGCCGCCAGATGGTCACCTGCACAAGCAACCCTTTACTCGGGCAGCGAAACGCGCCACTACACCTCTATTGACGCACTGATCCAACAGTCCACGGGGGCCGCGCTACCCGTGGCGGCACTGTTCGATTGGCTGGTTGGTAAAGACACCCAGTCAAACGGCTGGACGGCAGACCTGACACGCCAAGCAGAAGGCCGCATCCAAGCTCGCCGCATTAACCCGCTACCCCAATCAGAACTGCGCCTCGTGTTGGACGCGCCTTTGCGTTAAGGCGACCAGCGACAAGCCCTATGACAATTTCTGAATCTCAGCCTCAAAACGCCGTTTTAACCGCCCACAAAACGCCTCCCCTGAAGGCTATCTATGACGTGCAGGCACCGGCCAAACTGAATTTATTTCTGCACATCACCGGACGGCGTGATGATGGTTTCCATTTGCTCCAGTCGGTGTTCATGCTCATCGACTGGTGCGACACGCTGCACTTCGAACTGCGCAACGACGGCGTCATTTCGCGCACTGACTTGGGCTCCACAAGCTCCGATGTGCTGCCCGCCGATGACCTGACCGTGCGTGCGGCCCGTGCCTTGCAAGCCGCTACAGGAACCACTCTGGGCGTGAATATCAGCCTCGAAAAACGCATTCCTTCGCAGGCGGGTATGGGCGGCGGCTCTTCAGACGCAGCGAGTTGCCTGCGCGCTTTGCAGCGGCTTTGGGGGGTTCATTTGACGCCTGAAAAATTACAGGCCCTCGCATTGACCTTGGGCGCGGATGTGCCGTTTTTCCTCGGCTCGGGGCACGCTTGGGTTGAAGGCATTGGCGAACAACTAACCCCGATTCACTTGCCGCCAGCTTACTTTTTAGTGGTCAAACCACCTGTCGGACTGTCAACGCCTGCAATTTTTAGCGCACCGGATCTAAAACGCGACACACAGACTGCTACAATGCGAGGCTTCGCTGCAAACGATAACGACTGTATCTACGGATTTGGCCGGAACGACTTGCAGTCGGTCGCTGAAAGGCTTTGTGAACCTCTGACTCAGTCGCTAGACTGGCTCAGCGCACAAGGGCTAGAAGGCAGAATGACCGGCTCAGGTAGTGCTGTTTTTGCGCGAATTTTGCAAAATTCAATGATCCCAGCTGCTCCAAGCGACTGGATAGTTAAAAAATGCAAAAATTTAGAGACTCATCCCTTGATCGGTTGGTAGAATGCCGGTTTTAGGACATGTCTTTAGAAACGATTGATGGGTTGATTGCTGAAGTAAGGTTTGCCGCAAGGCCAGCCGCACAAAATCAGTCGACCTGTGTAGGGGTGTCGCCAAGTTGGTTAAGGCACTGGATTTTGATTCCAGCATTCGCAGGTTCGACTCCTTCCACCCCTGCCAAATTTATGGGCCTTTGCCTCGGACTTTGATTCAAAGTCCGGGCATCGGCCTTTTGTTTTTGCGTGTTTTAGTGTGTCTTTCACCCCTTCACCGCTTCATTGCCAAACACCGCTGGACCCCACATGCTTCCGCACAACCCTGAATTCATGGTTTTCACTGGCAATGCCAACCCGGGCTTAGCCCAGGACATTGCCCAGAATCTCGGTATTGCGTTGGGTGCCGCTCACGTCGGGCGATTCTCAGATGGTGAAGTCACCGTTGAGATTCAGCAAAACGTGCGTGCGCGTGAAGTCTTTGTGGTGCAGTCAACTTGCGCACCTACCAACGACAACCTGATGGAATTGCTGATCATGGTGGACGCACTGAAGCGTGCGTCTGCTGAGCGCATTTCCGCAGTCATTCCCTACTTTGGTTACGCGAGGCAAGACCGCCGTCCGCGCTCAGCACGCGTGCCCATCACGGCTAAAGTGGTCGCCAATATGCTGCAAGCTGTCGGTGTGTCACGGGTTCTGACGATGGACTTGCACGCCGACCAAATTCAGGGGTTTTTCGATATCCCTGTCGACAATATTTACGCCTCACCTGTTTTGTTGGGTGACTTGCGCCAGCAAAACTACAACGACCTGATGGTTGTCTCGCCAGACGTGGGCGGTGTGGTTCGCGCCCGTGCGCTGGCCAAGCAACTGGGCTGCGACATGGCCATCATCGACAAGCGTCGGCCTAAAGCCAATGTGTCTGAAGTCATGCACGTGATCGGCGATATCGATGGTCGCAACTGCGTCATCATGGACGACATGATTGACACCGCTGGCACGCTACTGAAAGCCGCTGAGGTTCTGAAAGAACGCGGCGCCAAGAAGGTTTACGCCTACTGCACCCACCCGATTTTTTCGGGTCCAGCCATCGACCGCATCGCCAAAAGCGATGCACTTGATGAAGTTGTGGTGACCAACACCATCGCGCTGACTGACAGCGCCTTGGCTTGCAAAAAAATTCGCCAACTCTCTGTTGCACCGCTGATTGCCGAAACAATTCAGCGCATTGCCAAGGGTGAGTCGGTCATGAGTTTGTTCTCGGATCAAGACAACCTGTTCTGATCCAGGATAAAAAGTGGGCGGCCCTTTTAGAGGCCGCCTTTTACGTTACGAGGCGAGCTGGTCGCGGCCTGCCTCTTCAGGAGAAATAGTATGAAATTCACCGCTTTTGAGCGCGCAT
>Ga0208916_10001033_pt1 | contig 12176 bp, 15 predicted proteins | sample DEB19_08_DNA_5_FD_184523 | JGI IMG/M metagenome (GOLD analysis project Ga0208916, IMG submission 184523) | Aqueous microbial communities from the Delaware River and Bay under freshwater to marine salinity gradient to study organic matter... | ecosystem: Environmental > Aquatic > Marine >... | reverse complement strand
GAGCGCAGCTTCACGATCAAGTCGGTGACGACCAGTGGGCGCACGACCGAGAAGCATGTCTCCATGCCGGTGCTGATCGACAAGGGCGTCTACAAGTCGGACGAGTCCTACGTGCCCGGCGACGTGACGACATGGGACGGTTCGATGTGGATCGCCCGCGAGGCCACGCAGGACAAGCCGGGCACCAGCGAAGCGTGGCGCCTGTCGGTCAAGCGCGGTCGCGACGGTCGGGATGGCATCAGGGGCGAGAAGGGCGAGCGCGGCGCTGAAGGCCGTGCCGGACGTGACCTGACGCAGATGACGATGGACGGGCGCCGCTTCTGATGTCGTTGAGCAAATACTGGTCGGTTCCGCGCGCGTTCCCGGGCGGCACGATCGCGATTCTGGCTAGCGGCGAAAGCATGTCGCAGGACGTGGCCGACCAGGTTCACGCTGCAGGCATCCCGGCCATCGCGATCAACAGCACCTTCCGGCTTGCGCCGTGGGCGTGGATGCTCTACGCGGCCGACACCGAATGGTGGGCGCACGAGAAGAACCGCGACGCGCACGAGTTCGCTGGGCTGAAGGTGTCGTGCCAGGCGGTGAAATGGTGTCACCAGTTGCACGTCAGCGGCACCAGCGGGTTCGACTTCAACGCCCATTCGGTACGCACCGGGCACAACAGCGGGTATCAGTCGGTCCACATCGCGGCGCACACCGGGGCGAAGCGGATCCTGCTGTGCGGCATGGACATGCACGGCGGGCACTGGCACGGCACACATCCGCATGGGCTGCGCGACACGCCGCAGGAAAGCTACCCGAAGTGGGCGGCCAAGTTCTCCGAACTGGTCGAGCCGCTGAAGACATGGGGCATCAGCGTGGTCAACGTGACGCCTGGTTCGGCGATCACCTGCTTCCCGACCGCGCGGCTCGAGGATGAACTGGCATGCGTCGCGCACTGAACCTGCTGCGCCATCGGCACGGCGCTCGATTCGAGGCTTTCCAGTCGGGGTTGCGCGAAGCAGGGTTTCAGGTGGTCGACCGGCTTGCCAAGCCGCAGCCCGGCGACGTCGCGGTGATGTGGAACCGCTACGGCGGCGTCGATGAACAGGCATGGCACTTCGCGCGCAACGGCGCCGATGTGCTGGTGGTCGAGAACAACCCGCTCGGCAACGACTGGCGCGGCGGTCACTGGTGCAGCCTGGCGCGCACGCATGTCGCGATGACCGGCGGCGAGATCAGGAACGGCGGGCCGCAGCGCTGGGATGACTGGGGCATCGAGTTGCCGCCATTCCGAACCGGCGGCAGCGAGACGGTGATCCTGGCGCAGCGTGGCATCGGGCACAGCGACGTGGCCAGCCCAAACAACTGGGCCGAGTCGGTCAGGAAGCGCATTTCATGCGGTCGCATCCGGGCGCATCCGGGCATGAACAAGGCCACGCCGCTCGCCGAAGACCTGAAGAACGCGAAGCAGGTGATCACATGGTCATCCGCTGCCGCGGTGCAGGCGCTGGCGATGGGTGTTCCGGTCTGGAATGCGCACCCGGATTTCGTGATGGCCAGCGCGTCGCAGTCGTTGTCCGACTGGCCGTGCCAGCCGAACCGCAGCGAGGAACTGAGGCTGGATGCGTTCCGCCGGCTCGCGTGGGCCATGTGGGAACTCGATGAGATCAAGAGTGGAGAGGCGATCCGATGGCTGACGTGATGCCGCTGCAGATCAGTTACTCGTCGCACACCGACGTCGTCGTGATCAACGGCGTCAAGTACAGCGGCGAGTTGTTCCGGCAGTTCGCGCTCGCGCGTGAAGGCCAGTGGCTGCGCATCGAGGGCAACCGCGGCGGCACGATGACCGTGTTCTCGGTTACCGACACGCTGGAAAAGACGTTCGATCTGTTGTGCGGGAAAGCAGGACGGTGATCAGCGCTACCGACGAAGCGCTGGAACTAGGGAGAGTGAAGATGGGATTCAAGTTCAACCACGGTGACAAGGTTCGGATCATTGCAAGCGGAGAATCTGGCGAGGTCATTGGCAGAGCCGATTACAAGACGGCTGAGAACAACTACTACATACGCTACAAAGCCGGCGATGGCCGCGCCACCGAAGCGTGGTGGCAGGAAAGCGCAATCGAACTGGTCGCCACGCCTGCGTGAACATTCTGGTCAGCGGGTCGGGCGCGTCCGGCTCGTGGGTCATCCGCGGCGAACAGTTGGGGCGCGCGATCGGCGCCACGGTGATCCCGAAGGCGCGCGATGTCGCGGCCTTCGATCTGGCGGTGCTGGTCAAGCGGCCATCCGAGGAACTGGTCGCCCGCGTCCACAAGGCCGGCATACCGCTGGTCTGGGACGTGGTCGATTCGTGGCCGCAGCCGCAGGGCAATGACTGGTGCGAAGCCGAGGCGCTGGGCTGGCTCAAGGCGAAGTTCAACGAGATCCGGCCAACTGCGATCGTCGCGGCAACCCGGGCGATGGCAGACGACTGCGCCGAGTTCGGTGTGCCCGTGCTCTGCCTGCCGCACCACGCGCGGCCGGGCCTGAAGCTCGTGCCGATCCGTCCGATGAAAGTCGTTGGCTACGAAGGCGGCGAGCCGCATCTCGGCACCTGGGCGAAGTGGCTGCACGGCGAGTGCAAGCGGCGCGGCTGGCGCTTCGTGATCAACCCCGCGTCGATCACCGAGTGCGATGTGCTGGTCGCGCTGCGCGAGAAGACCGGCTACGCGCCGACGAACTGGAAAAGCAACGTCAAGCTGGCGAACGCGCAAGCCGCCGGCATCCCGATCATCTGCGCGCCCGAGGCTGGCTACATCGAGACAGCCAGCGGCGTCGAATGGTTCTGCGAGACGAGAGATCAAGTCCGCTCCGCGCTCGATGCGCTCGAGCCGATGACAACGCGCGCGGCGATCAGCAGCCACATGGTGACTGCCGAGCCGCGATTGAGTGAAGTGGCGAAGACCTACCGCGCATGGCTCAACACCCTGATCTGATCGAGGCGGCCGAGATCCTGCTGGACGAGCCGATGGCACGTCGCGGGATTCGGATGCTGAAGGCGCTGGCCGCCCATGCGCCAGCCGGCTCGAAAGTCACAACGCACTACGAAGGCCGGCACCGGATGCTGGTCATGTACGGCGTCGGTCTGCCTCGGCGCTTCATCGACATGCGGCGCCACGTCGAGATCGGCGGCCATGTGGCGTGCTGGGACATGGGCTACTGGGACCGAGACGAGTCCATGCGCCTGTCGGTCGACGCCATGCACCCGACCGCGGCGCAGTTGGCGATGGCGCCTGAAGGAGAGTGCCGGCGCACGTTCGATCTGCGCGAGGACAGCGACCCGAACGGGCCGATTCTGCTGTGCGGTCTGGGCAAGAAGTCGGCCTCGATGTACGGGCTGCAACCGTTGCAGTGGGAACGCAAGGCGCTGCGTGCGCTGAAGGACACGTACCCGAACCGCGTGGTGCGCTGGCGTCCGAAGGGTCAGCAGTTCTCCACGCTGCCAGGCACGACGATGTTTCAGCACGGAACGATCGAGGACGCGATGCGCGGCTGCTCGCTGGTGGTATGCCGGCACAGCAACGTGGCGATCGACGCCTGCATCGCTGGAGTTCCGGTGCAGTGCGTGGACGGCGCCGCGCTGGCGCTGTATTCGCAGACGCAGACCCCGACACGCGAACAGCGTGCCGAGTTCCTGCGGCAAGTGGGTTTCTGGAATTGGGCGCCTGCGGAAGCACCGCAGGCATGGGCGTGGTTGAACAGGGTGAGCGCATGAAACTGAACATTGGCTGCGGCGGTCGCCGCATTGAAGGATTCACTGGTGTCGATGCCGTCGAGCGTCCTGGCGCTGACATCGTGGCGAAGGCGGATGCAATCCCGCTGCCTGACGGTTCGGTGAACGAGATCATGGCGATCCATCTTTTCGAGCACTTCTATCGCTGGGAATGCGACGGCGTGCTCAACGAGTGGCACCGCCTGCTACGACCTGGTGGCCGGCTGGTCATGGAAATGCCCGACCTGTTGAAGACGTGCAAGAACGTGGTCGACGGTGTGATGAAGGGCGGCAAGGAACCGGACCAGTTGACGCTCTGGGCGTTGTACGGAGATCCACGTCAGCAGGACAAGTTCATGACCCACCACTGGGCGTGGACCCCGACATCGCTCAAGGCCATCCTGAAGGAACACGGTTTCATCAAGGTCGCCGAAGAACCGACCGTCTATCACCCATGCGGCCGCGAGCACCGCGACATGCGCATCGTCTGCGAGCGAGCATGAAGGTCTACATCGGACACGACGCACGCGAACAGGCGGCAGTCGATGTGGCCGTCCACACGCTGAAGAAGGTCAGCGGCATCGAGGCCGAGTTGCTGGTCGCCGACAGGCTGCTCGGCGCCGGGCTGGTGAACCGTCCGACCGACCGGCGCGGCAGCCAGTACCACGACCTGATCAGCGGCGCCCCGATGTCGACGGAGTTCGCGATCAACCGCTTTCTGGTGCCAATCATCTGCCAAGGCCGATGGGCGCTGTTCGTGGATGCCGACATGGTGTTCGTGCGCGACCCGCGCGAGATGCTGAACGAGATCGTGCCGGGCAGGGCGGTGTATGTCGTCAAGCACCAGCACGAGCCGACCGCGCTGTGGAAGATGGTCAACCAGCAGCAGACGGTCTACGCCCGCAAGAACTGGTCGAGCGTGATGCTGTTCGACGTGCAACACCCGGCCAACCGACGCCTGTCGCTGTGGGATGTCAACAACCGACCAGGTCGAGATCTGCACCAGTTCTGCTGGCTCGCCGACAGCGAGATCGGTGAACTGACTCCGAACTGGAATTGGCTGGTCGACCAACAGCCGCGACCCGACAACCTTGGCATCGCGCACATGACGCTCGGCGGCCCGTGCCTGCCGGGATGGACCGGCGGATCGTTCGATGCCGAGTGGCGTGCCGCTCACGATGAACTGAAGGAACGCGCGTGAAGATCATCACCCCCGCCACGACCGAGCCGGTGTCTCTCGTGACTGCGCGTTTGCAGTGCAAGGTCGATGCCGAAGGCTCGCCGCCGACGCACGTCGATGACCCGCTGCTCGAGTTGTTCACGACTGCCGCGCGGGAATGGGTCGAGGCGTATCTGGGTGCGATCGTCGCGCCGACGACGGTGCAGACCGAACTGGACGATTTCCCCTCCGACGACGGCGACCTGACGCTGGAGTCCGGCCCGGTGCTCGATGTCCTGTCGATTACCTACACCGACGATGCCGGCGATCCGCAGACGGTGGACTCGTCAACGTACACGCTCGACACGCGGGTCACGCCTGCGATCCTGCGGCTGCTCGATGACCAGTCGTGGCCGACCGATGTCGGCACGGTCAACGCCGGCATCAAGGTCAACTACGTTGTCGGGTACTCGGGCGACGCTGACAGTCCGATGGTCTACCCGCTGCCGAAGTCGATCAAGGTCGCGATCCTGCTGATCCTCGCGCACCTGTACCGCAACCGCGAGAACTCGACGGCGGTCAGCCTGCAGACGATCCCGTTCGGCGCGACTGCGCTGCTCAGTCCGCTGAAGCGGAAGATGGGGTTTGCATGACCGCGTCCGGCGAACTCGACCAGCGCGTCAGGCTGTACTCCCGCGCGACGGGCACGAACGCCAAGGGCGAGCGGCTGAAGGAATGGGTGTTCGTCACCGAAGTCTGGGCCAAGGCGGTTCCGCTGCGTGGCCGCGAGTTCTTCGACGCCGGCATGCAGCAGTCGGAGATCACCACGCGCTTTCGGATCCGCTACCGCGACAGCGTCACCGAGGACATGCGTCTGACGTGGAAAGGCGAGCCGTTCGACATCGCGGCGCCGCCGATCAACGTCAACGGCCACGGCGAGTGGCTGGATCTCATGTGCAAGTCGGGTGTTCGTGACGGCAGGAACTGACATGGCAATCGGCGGCTTCCGGCTCGAGGACATCGACAAGTTCCGCCGGGTCATGGCGCAACTGACCGAAGTGCTGCGCCGCCGCTACGTTCGCAAGGCGCTCTACAAGGGCGGCGAGATCGTCAGGAAAGCGTCGCAGATCGTGACGCCGACGCTGAGTGCGCCGATCTACCGGCGCGGCAAGATGATCCGCAAGCCGGGCACGGTGCGCGACGCGATCACGGTGCGCCGCAGCAAGGACATCGAGCGCGACCGCAACCAGGTCGGCGTGTTCGTCAACGTCAAGCCGGCGCCGTCAGCGCAGCGTGGCGCGGACTCTCCGACCGACCCGTACTACTGGCGATTCGTTCACTTCGCGACGAAGAAGAACCGCAACCCGGTGCCGTTCCTGATCATCGGCGCCCGCGAACTTGAAGGCCGCGCGCTGCGCGAGATCGAGACGTCGCTGACCGCCGACTTCAACCGCATCAGCAACGAAGGACTGAAATGAGCGCATGGGAAGAACTGCGCGGCATCCTGATCAACGGCAGCCCGGTCACGGCGGCTGGAGATCGTGTTCGTACAGATGCCGGCAACGAGGATGACGCCTACCCGTTCGTGATCGGGCGCCGTGTGGCAGTCGAGCGCACGTTCGGCCTCGACAACACGCTGCTCGAGCACAAGGAAACTTACTCGCTTGAGTGCTGGGGCGAGACGCGGGATCAGGCATCGGACCTCGAGGATCAGGTCGTCACGCTGCTGGTCGGGGCTGGACTGCCGCCTGACCCGAACGGTCCCGATGGAATCGATCCGGTGGTCGATGTGCGCTGCTGCGTCATCTTCGTGTCGGCGTGGTTGTCCATTCCTGCGATCCCTTGATTCACGCGGGAGCAGATCTCCCGCATCCCTTCGCGCCTTTCAATCGCCGAACGTCGACGGCCCGCAGCAGTGCCGGGCGCTTCATCGGTGAGGCCCTGTCCAGCCGGCGGTGACAGCAACTACACCGGCAGGCACCGCGCGGTTCAAGCGGCCGCCGGGCGCTCCCCCGGACGAGTACGGCGGCGTGAAGTGCCACTTTGATCTTAGGTTTGACGCGACCTGAACACGTCATGTTTGTTTCCCACCCACCCCGGCCGCAAGCCGGTTTTTTTACGTCTGAAAGGCGAATGTCATGAGTGAAATCGCAAAGGGCCGCGGCGTTCGCGTCGAGATCGGCTACACGGAAAGTGCTGACAAGACTGTCGTCGGCGTGACCAAGGACAACCCCGCGCTGGTGAACATCGCAGCGCACGGGCTGGCCTTCGGCAGCGTCGGCTACTTCAAGGACGTCGAGGGCATGGATCAGTTGGACGGCCAAGCTGTTCGCATCAAGGATCCGGGCTCCCCCGACACGGCGTACTTCCTCGCGGAAGACATCGACTCGACCAACTTCGCCACGTTCTCGTCGGGAATCTTCGTGCCGATCGCGACCTGGCGCACCCTGTCGCAGTCGACCCAGTACCAACTGGGTGGCGGCGCACCGCGTACCGAAGACGTCGGCACGCTGATCGACACCATCGACAAGCTCGAGACCATCAAGCTCGCAGCCGAGACGGTGACGATCGATGTCCGGTCCTTCACCGAGGACAACGAAGCGATGGCGAAGATCCGCTCGGTCGCCCGTGGTCTGGGTCGCCTGGTGTTCCGCATCACGCACCCGCCTGAGACCGGGTTCTCGGTCGGCGCGCAGCGTCTGTTCTACGGCCAGCCTTCGATCCCGGGTGAAAGCCTGGGCCAAGGCGGCACCGGCACGGGTCAGTTGACCGTGACCGTGCGCGGCCAGATCTGCTACCTGCCGCAACTGGTGTAAGCCATGAGTTCCAAAGCACTGTTGGCGCAGCTTCGCAAGCGCCGTGAGCACAGTGTCGATCTCGGTGAAGGCAAGGCGATCAAGTTCCTTCGCCCACCCGAGATCGACTTCCCCAATTTCCTGCGCGAGATCGACGGCAAGCGCGTGTGGTTCATCGGCCCGGACGACGTGCGCAAGTACGCATCCGGCTGGTCGGGCTTCACCGAGGCCGACGTTCTCGGCGCGGCCATCGGATCTTCAGACCCGATCGACTTCGACGCCGATCTGTGGATCGAGATGGCGGCCGACAAGTCGGAGTGGCTGAAGAAGATGGCCGACGCGCTGCTCGACTCGATGGTTACAACCATCAACGAGAGGGCCGAAGTCGCAAAAAACTCCTTGCCCGACTCGACGGACAGCGCGACGGATGGGTCGGAGCACAGCTAGACACGTCGCCGGCTGACGACGTGGCGATCTTGGTGTTCAACGCACTCGAGAACGGGATGGGCGGGCTGGACTGGTCCGGTCTGCCCATTCAAGCCGAGTTCTATGGGATCGAGGACGTGGACATGCTGATCCATCGCCTGCACGTCATCAAGGGCCACAAGCCCGCCAGTGGAAATCAGGAGTAAGCCTTGAGTCTCGCCAGTCTTACCGTTGACCTCGTCGCGAACCTTTCCAAGTTCGAAGGCGACTCGGGCAAGGCCGCTCAAATCATCGCCCGCGACGGCGAGAAGATGTCGAGCAGCCAGCAGAAGTTCCTGAAGTCCCTGGAGCGCACTGCCGAGCGCATGGAAGGCATCGGCGCGTCGTCGCTGCGCGTGCGTGCGGCGATCGTCGGCGTCAGCGACGCGGCGGAAGTGTTCCTGACCCGCATCGACGCGGCTGGTGGCGCGGCCGCTCGTGCGGGCACTCAGGGCGCCGCCGCGTTCACGGCGCTGCAGTCGACGGTTGCTTCTTCCATCGCGAGCCAGAAGGCCGGCTACAGCGAGCTCGCGGACAGCATCAACAAGGTGACTGCTGAAGCCAATCGGCTCAAAGCAGCGGCGATCTCAGATAACAAGTCCGGGGCGATCAGCGACGATCTGCTGAAGACGCGCCTCGCGAACATCAGCGCTGGGCGTGCGGATGCAGTGCGCCAACTTCAGGACGCTGCCGCGCAGCAGGCCGCAGCCAAGCAACTCGCCGATGTCGAGGTTGAAGCGACCAATAGACGCACGGCCGCATTCCAGAAACTGCGCGATACCGTAGCCAAGACAAATTTCCAGAACGATGCAAAAGGCGCGGCAGAACAAGCAGCCGCATCAAAAGCATTGGCAGATGCCGAAGAATCGGCAACGAATCGTCGCCTTGCTGCGTTTGAGCGCCTTCGTGAATCTGTAGCAAAGTCGAACTATCAGCAGCAGATCAGGGACCAGAAGGCGCAAGAGGAAGCGGCGCGGTCGTTGGCTGCTGCCGAGGAAGCGTCTGCGCAAAAGCGCATCGCGGCATTCCAGAAACTGCGCGATACGGTTGCCAAGGCAAATTACGACAAAAGCGCCGCCGATCAGGCTGTTGCTCAGACGTTCGCAGACAACGTGAACGCGCGCGCAAGCGCCATCAAGGTTGCCCCGGACGGGAAATTCAGTCGCAAGCTCGAATCCGAATTGCTCGCAGAGCGCGCTGCTGCGCTGGGCCTCTCTGATTCGCTGGCTCCAGCGATCAAGAAGCTCGCCGAGTTTGAGAAGGCGACCGGACAGGCCGGTCGATCCGCATTCGCCTCGCGCAACCAACTGCTGACCCTGCAGTACACGATCAGCGACGTCGTGGCATCGGCCGGCAGCGGCATCTCGCCGCTGACGATCCTGCTGCAACAGGGCGGTCAGGTCTATGACGCCTTTGCTGGTCAGGGCGGCATCAAGGCCGGCATCAGCGCGATCACTGGCATCTTCACCCCGTTCCGGGTGGCTGTGCTCGGTGGCGCGGGCGCGCTGGTCACGCTCGCTGCTGCGTTCATTCAGGGCAGCAACGAAAGCAAGTTGTTCGCTGACACCATCGTCCTGTCGGGCAACGCGGCCGGGCTGACCGAGGATCGGTTCAAGGCGCTCGCCTCCAACATCGCTGAAAGCGGTCAGGTCACGCAGTCAGCGGCCCGAGAGTTCGCGCTGGCGCTCGCTGCGACTGGCGAGATCGGCCCCAAGAGTTTCGACAAGGCGGCAGAGGCTGCTGCCAAGTTCGGTGCCGCGACCGGCAAGAGCGCCAAGGACGTGGCGACTCAGTTCGCCGCGCTCACGCGCGATGTCAGCGCTGGCGCTGCCGACCTGAACAAGTCGCTGAATTTCCTGACTGCTGCGCAACTCCAGCAGATCCGGTCTCTGCAGGACACCGGCAAGGCAGCCGATGCGCTGGGCATCGTCTACGGCGCGTTGAACACTCGCCTGAATGCGCTTGAGCCGAACCTGACCACGCTGGACAGTTTGCTGCGGGCTGGTGCAAACGCATGGGATGAATTCTGGACGGCGGCCAAGGATGCGACAGGAGGCAATGAAAGCGTCGAGCGGAAACTGCAGATCGCCAAGGACAACCTTGTCGGCATCCTCGAGCGCCAGAACGCACCGCGCGTTCCGCTGATCGGCGGGCTGTTCCGGGGCGGCGAAGAAGCAGAGCGCAACCAGGCTGCGAACGAGGTTCGCAAGTTCCAGATCCAGAAGAACGCGCAGGAAGCCGCTGCCCAGACTGCCGCGGCCAATGTCGAACTCGATCGCAAGGCCAGCGACGCCGATGCGTTTGTGCGTGGCTTTGAGACGCGCGCCAAGAGCGTCGCTGCGCTGAACCGTGCCATCGAGGAAGCGAACAACAAGTTCAAGGCGCAGGACGAGCGGGCGAAGACGGACCCGAACTACAAACCTTCGGATGCCGCCACACGCGCCGCCATCCTTGCGCAGATCAAAAAGGACTTCACGCCGACGCCAGATCGAAAGCCACGCAAGGACAAGGAACCCGGCCAGATCCTCAAGGCCGAGCGCGACCAGGCGCTGAAGGAATACGAGAACCAGTTGCAGGCCGAGCGCGCCGCAACCGATTTCCAGCAGAAGTACCTGCAGGGCGTGTACGACGCAGGCGCGATCTCGCTGCGCGACTTCTACAACGAGCGTCGCGCCGTCACCGAGACCTCGCTGGCCGCCGAACTGTCTGCGCTGCAAAAGTCGATAGAGGCAGAAGAAAAATTCATCGACAAGTCGAAGGACGAGAGCGACAAGATCAACGCGGGCACCAAGATCAACGACTTCCGCGACCAGCAGACTGCCGCTCGCATTGCCGGCGCGCGCTCGATCACGCTGGCCAACCAGCAGGAAGCCGCCAGCCTCAAGGCGCTGAACGACCGGGTCATCGAGTACAGCGCGCAACTGAAGCAGTTGGAAGGCGACGAGGCCGGCGCTGCAGCGATCCGCACCAAGCAGGCGATCGAGAACGCGCGCCTGTTGTCGAAGGCATCCGGCGGTGGCGTCAGCGAAGCCGACATCGCGCGCCAGCAGAAGGCGCTTGAACTGTCGAATCAGTTGACAGAGGCGCAGCGGCAGATCGGGTTCATCAGTAACCGGGCCGCGGCACAGGAGCAGTTGTTCCTGTTGCAAGCGCAGAACAGTGCCTTGTCGCTGTACGACACCGAGCGCGGGCTGACCGAGATCCGAACTCGGGCGGCCGAGCAGTTGCGCATCCAGGCGGAAAAACTGAAGGAGATCGCCGACGCCGCGCCTGACGATCAGGCCAAGCAGGAAGCCGCGACCAATGCCGCACTCCAGTACGCGCAGGCGATCGACGTTGCGGATGCTGCGCTGAACCGGCTGCGCGAGTCTGCGAAGACGGCAGCTGGCGGCATCGCCCAGACCATCGGCGACTCGATCGTGAACTTCAAGGGTCTCGGCAGCGTCATCGATTCGGTCGAGAAGCAGTTGCTGAACATCGGCACCAAGTTGCTGGTGACTGATCCACTGACCAAGGGACTCGAGGGCATCCTGAAGGGTGCGACCGAAGGTGACAACCCGGTCGGCAATTTCTTCAAGGGCGTGCTCGGCATCGGAGGCGGCGCATCGGGCGGTGGCAACGTCGTTGGCGCGGCATCGAAGGCGACCGAGACCGCGGCCATCACCGCCAACATCGTGGCCACGACCACATCGACGGCCGCTCTGACTGCGCTGACGGCGGCTGCGACGTCGGCGGCTTTCTCGCTCGGCGCACAAGGCGGCGCATCCGCGCTCGGCAGCATCACGACGGCCAGCGCGAACGCCGGAAGCGGCGGGTTCATCGGCACCGCGGCGAGTTTCTTCAGCGGGTTTTTCGCGGACGGCGGAAACATCCCGGCCGGCAAGTGGGGCGTCGTCGGCGAGAACGGTCCCGAGCTCGCGTTCGGTGGCAGCACCGGCAAGAACATCGTTCCGATGAAGCGCATGGGCGGCGGCAACGGCGACGGATACCGCGGCGGCGACCGGATCGTGCAGCAGACGATC
>Ga0208916_10001032_pt1 | contig 12185 bp, 20 predicted proteins | sample DEB19_08_DNA_5_FD_184523 | JGI IMG/M metagenome (GOLD analysis project Ga0208916, IMG submission 184523) | Aqueous microbial communities from the Delaware River and Bay under freshwater to marine salinity gradient to study organic matter... | ecosystem: Environmental > Aquatic > Marine >... | reverse complement strand
CACGTGGCATACCTGAACCAGTCCACTTTAAAAGAATAGTGGTAGGTGCACCAGCACGACCAGACAAAACTTGTGCAGCAAAACCTTCAAGGTTAGAGAAATCACCTGATTTAACTGCAGCACGAACATTTAACGCCTTACGTCGAGCAGTTTCAAGTAACATGTTCTCTGCTGGCTTCCAAGATGTACCCAGAAGTTTAGGTTTGCCTGTTTCATCCATGAAAGCATCCCAAACTTGACGGTAGTAAGGGTTACGTTCTATCGCTTTGTTGTATGCAGCGTTAAGGTTAGACAGAAGTGTGTCGGCTGGTTGAACAATGCCATCAAGGTTGCCACCAATAAGGCTTGCTTGCATATCTCCAAGTTCATACAAGTAGTCTGGGTCACGAGTAAGTAAGCGTTGCAGTGCAGGTAAGTGTCCCTTGTCTGCAAGAATCATATCAGCAACAATAGTTGGGTCATCAACTGCTGTAGTTAAAGCAACTAGGCGTTCATTGTTAGAAAGTTTTTGTAATTTAAGTGCATTAAGTTCATAGTTGTTAGAGTTTGCTAGTTCTTCAACTATAATTCCGAAAGTTGTTCGTTCACCACTGGCACCACCTGTAGCGGTATATTCAAAGTGACGTACCGCTGATGCTTCTAGGTTGGTTAAATCGCGGGTTCCCTTGATTACTGTGTTTAAACCAGCAACGTCTTTAAGTTTGGCAGCACCTTTGTCTAATGCAATACTGCCAGCAATGTTTAAAACTAGGTCTGCACTACCAGAAAACAGTTTGCCTGTGAGGTTATCTTCAAAGTTTTCTTTAATAGATTTGTCATTCCACAAATCAACTTTGCTTATGTCAAAGCCGATTGCAGACATTGCATTAGTTGCAATTAAACCAGCAGGAGAGTATTGGAATAACGCAGATTTACCTAATGATTGTCCGTAAGAAACTTTCTCTGAACGATTGTAGGCATCAGTGATGTCGTTAAGTTGAAAACCATTCTTTGCTAATGGACTATCTGTGTCCCATAGAATGTTCCAAGTTGATGCTGGTCGAGCAATGGCATGTGACCATGCAATTTCTACTGGTTCTGATGCAACAAGGATTGGGTCCATGAAGGCACCTATGACGTTTGCTTCTTCTTTAAGTCCAAGTTTTTTTGAAACAGACTTTTTAACTAAAGTGTCAGCGTTAAATCCGCCACCCTGTTTTTTAATCTCAGGTGAAACTTCATTGTCCCTAAAGGTCTGCATTGAGCCTGATTGAATTTGTGCACCAGCACCAAGAACTGACCCAAGGTAATCACTAGTAATACCCTGAACAACACTAGATGGAAATGCTGCAACTGCTTCGCCTGTGCGACTAGCCCAATCGGTGAAACTGTCCCAAACATTATTGTTTTCTTCAATAGGCTTAATGTCAATAGGTTCAGTGAGTGTACCATTTTCTTTAGGATTTTTTAACATTGCTTGGTTCACCCACCTTTCGCCCAGTTATCTCAAATAAAAACTTATCACGTTCATCAGTATCAGTCCAGTCAGCCATAGCCAAACCAAAAGCAACAGGTGCTTTGTCGTAGCCTAGATGGTTAACAAAAGTATTAAAATTATCAAAGAAAGTATTTTTACTCCAAGCAGATTTCACTGATTGAAACTTTCCAAGTAAGAAACAAAACGTTTAAACGATTGCGGTGCGCTAGGGAGCAATGCGACATCCTGCAACGAACGCAAGTATTTTGCTTTAAAGTCAACTAGTTCAGCGTTAGGGTCAAATGCTGGTTTCATAGAATTACTTCCAGGACCAAACGGCATACCTGCAGTAACAGGTTCTTCAGGTCGTTGAGTTGTGTCAAACAATCCAGTAATCTTTGGTGTCGCTACACGTGGAGATGGTGCAGGACTACCTGCCATTGGTGCACCTTGTTGCTGTTCCATAATAGCCTTTGATTCACCGTACTTGCCTGTGCGAATTTCTTTCATTGCTTGCTTAGAGCCAGCCCCACCGTCAGTACGACGAGAAAGAGCACCAGGACCTGATACAGGTGCTGGATTGTTAGGCTTACGGTATCCACCTCTAGCCATTGTTCACGCCCTTTCTGACGACCTGGATTTTTCCACCAGTATTAATATCAAACTTTGCGGCAATGCCTACCGCTTTCTCAGGAGTCATACCTGCATACATGGCACCAAGACCAAAAGGTCCACCGCTACCAATACCATACAAGCCATGCGTAGCACACAGCACTGTATAGTCATCACAGATAAGAAATAGTCGGTTTGCAACGCCAACTAGAAATGTGAAAGTATCATCTTCTTTAAGTGTGTAACCAGTTTTTTCGTGTGCATCCCGTAAAGCGGGAACAAACTTAGTTACCATAAACTTGTAAATCTCTGTGCCATCATATGTAGGTGGAACAAAGTCATATGCTGCCACGTCACAGTAACGTGCGTTACCTGCACCAGCAATATGATATTCACCATTACTGACAATTTTAATAATGTCAGCATGAGCGAATGGGGTATCATCCACAGTTACCTGTGAATCAGCCGCAAGCACATACCCTTTCTTGTATTGTTTACCAAGAATGGTAGTCACTATTGACCGCCAGCCATCATTCCTAGGATAGAAGCAAGGTCAGGTGGAGCCTGTCCAGGTGTTCCTTGTTGTGGCTGTTCAGAAGGGACCCCTGCTGGAGTCTCAGCAACAGGAGCCTGTGTGGGTAATTGCTCAACTGGCTGAGGTCCTGCAACAGCAGGGGCAACTTGTGGAGTTGGAGCAGGTGCTGGTGCAAACGCTTTAGCAACTGCATCTTCAATGCTGGTTCCACTCTTACGCATTTGGATAACATCAGCAATTTTAGTAATAATACCTGAAGGGTCTTGACCTTGTGTAGCCATCTGTGGAATAGCCTGTGCCATAGAAGCAAACGAGCCACTCAGTTGGTCACGCATACGTTCAATCTCAATATCCTTTTGGACTTGGGAAACGTTCATAGACCAAGGAAGTTCACGCATCACCCAGTCACGGGAGATGAGACCTGCCTGTAAAGCCTGTAGGGAGAAGATGAGGGCACGTGATGGGTCAAGCCCTGACATGAGACCGTAACGAACCTGGACCGTGTAGTCGCCCTTAATGGCGGTTGTAGGGTCATAGGTCAAACGGTAAGGTGCACCTTGGAAGGTGATTGAAACTTCCTTCTTGACAGGGAAAAGAACTTCATCCATCTCGAAACAGAGAGAAATAACTTCTTCCATAACATCTGCAAGAATTTGTTGCCCAGTTTTAACTTGTGTGTCAAAGCCACCAAGCAACGCTTGAACACCTTGACCAGTAATAACACTAGCATCAATGTTACCTGAACGACCTTCAGGGTAACGGGCACCCATCCGCATTTCTTGTTCAAGGATAGATTGTTCAGTGAACGCTGCGGAAGAAAGTTCCAAACCTACACGGCGAACCTGTGCAGGATTGTCGGTACGGATAACAGCATCAGGTCCGAAAGCGAACTCTGCCACATCCTTAGGTACAACAATAGGTGCCTGTACAGATTTCTCTGCTGCTTCCATAGCGAGCATAGCGAAACGTGCACGGGCAAGTTGAACCCAAACCACATCATCAAATTGTCCACGTGTATCATCAGGGTCAATGCCTGGTTTACGTGCAACACGAACCGAAACTTTACCAAGCGGATTGCTTGCCTGAAGTAGCGGAAGATTTTTGCGGTCAGGAACATACAACAACACTTGGTCTTTGTCCTCGTAGCGAACAATTTCCAGCATTGCACCGTAGTCAGCGAAATCTCGACCAGAAGGTCCGAGGATTTGTGCCTCATACTCAGGGAACTCACTAACAAGTTCACCCACTGTTTTCATGTAACGCTTGACAAATGCTACGACCCGACCATAGCGGTCAAATTCAGGGTAAGCACCCATTGGGTTTTCTATGCGGATACGTGGCATACCTTTGTCAAGGTCTGGTTCTACGACAAACGGAAGAAAGCCGTAGGTAAGGTACCAATCTGCACCCGTATACATTTGGGTTTCAAGATTGGAAAATTGGATATAGTTATTTGCAATCATAGTACGATTGTCAGCAAACTTCTTCGCTGCTTCACTTAAAGAATTAGAAGGATTGCAGTTGAAAGAAGGCAAAGGTGCAAGAACTTCAGCAAGGTCACGTGCTGCAACATCAATGAAGTTAGCAATCATAGGCTTGTCAATACCTTCAGGGAAGTATTCACCCGCAATAGATGCTAGTTCACCTTTACGGACAGCAAGAACATCTGCCATACGTGCGTCACGTGCAGCGTATCTACGCTTAAGTGCGTCAACACGGTCTGCAACCGCATTAATTGAGAGTGTCATTAACTATCCTTAAAGGTACTGTGTGTAATTGCCAAATTCAATATCATCTAAGTTAACCACTGATTGCGTGGCAACTGCTCTACGTGAAGCCCACCTGCTAGTGAAGTGGGTCTGTTTAAATGTGTTACTAGAAATGATGTCCCTAGCACGAATCTCACAGAACCACAACGCCATTATCAAGTCTGTGGCGTTTTTGGTGTCTGGTTTCCAGGTTATTAACTGGTTGATTAGTGCTTTGAAGTGTTCGTTGCCTTCGTGTGATGGTAAACTGATTAGGCTGTCACCTTGATGTTTGCCGTCACGGATGGTTCCGAATAAGCCTGACATTGCTGCGACACCGAAACTGGTGTCCCATTTGTTTTTGCCTGTGAAGTGTGGGCGGAGTTTGACACCGACGGATGCTAGGTATCTGTTGAGGTCGTCATCTAAAGCATATGATTTTTGGTGGGCATTGATTTCGATTATCAATTCCATTGGACGGTATGTTTCTATCCAGTTTTCCATTAGTCCGCGTATTTTGGCGGGGCTTGGGTCTGACATGTTGTGGGCATCTAGAATCATTCTGTCACCTGATTCACGTTCCACTGCATACATGATGGCTGCTGTCTTACCTGCCATTGCGGGGTCAAGACCCATCAACGTCACCCATTGACCATCTTTGGGATGTCCTGGGGCTTTAGGGTTAATGGGTCCTGGCTTCCGCATCCTGTTGATTGAACCGTGTACTGCAGCAGGTGGAAAGATTGCATCTTCCTCAACGTCTTGCTGCTGGTAAACCAACGCCCATGTTGATGGGGTTACTTCACTCCTTCGAGTAAAGAGTGCTGGACCATCCCATTTAGGATAGTAGCCCTTCTCGTTGGGTTCATCATCTGAACCGTCCCAGGGGCGGTCTGACTCAGCCCAGAGTGTTACCCAATCTTCAGGGTCGTCAGCGAACTCTAAAACAGCGGGCATAGCCAAATGTGTGAAAGGTGTTTTACCGCCAGTCCAATGGTCAGGGTTCCGAAGTTCCCTGTACAGGTCCACAGATGAAACACGGGTACCTGCAATAACTAGGGTACCTGTTTTGCCGAGCCGTGTAATAACCATCTTCTGCAACCACTCAAGTTGGTTCTCCCACTGATGGGCATTAGAAGTAGACACAATATCGTCTAGGATAATCAGGTCGGCGCGGGCACCGTAAATCTGCATACCCCAACCGAGAGCCTGAACCGTAGGGTCCTTCTCACCAGAATCGCGGGCAAGATAAATCATGTCCTGAGTCCACTGGTCTGAGGTAGCCTTGAAACCTTCAGCGGGACCATACACCTGTTGCAGTTTAGCCCAAGGTTCCTCAGTCAACCGTTGCTTAATAGAGTACAAGAACTCTTTGGCACGTTTCTGGGTTTGAGACACAATAATGATACGGACATTCGGGTCCATAGCAATACGGTACGTGGCGTAGCCCACAGTCAACACCGTAGACTTCGCATGCTCAGGCGGTACGTTCACCAGCAACCGTTTAGGGTTACTAGGTTCATAAGTCATAGCAGGATGCAACCAAGAAGGCTCATTACCTTCCAACACATCAATCCACGCCTGATGGTGAGGAAACACCTCAGCGTTCAAAAATTCCTTAGAGAACGTCGCATAGTCAATCTTAGAACGGTCACCGCCAGGCAAAGCACGTTCCATAGCCTGCTCACCGTCAGCGCGAGCCAAATCCAATTCCTTAGCGAAACGCGGCTCAGCCAACCACTTCTTCAACACCTCAGGCTTACGACCAGTCATCCCAACAGCCGTCTTAGAATCAATACCCCTACGGACAGAAGCCAAAACAGCAGCCTGGTCAGCCTTCAACTTAATAACATTATGGTGCTCAGCACCACCCTTAGCACCCACAATAAAATCCTAAATAAAACATATAAATAAAACCAAATAAAACAACAGCCCCCAAAAGGGCTGTAATAACTAGTTAGCCAACCACAACCACCCACAGTGGTTGTCTAACACTGGAGAGTTTTTTTAAACTCTCTACTATAAGTAACCCCGTTACACGGGTTTTGTAACGCACACAAACAGAAAAATTTAGGTGAATGTCCTAATATGGGTGCATTTTAATACCAAAATACTACGAAAAAATTTAAACCAGAGTATATAGATACGGTGTATTGTTGTTTTAAGTATCGGGGGGTCATAGGTGGTTGGGCTTTGTCGCTTTATCGCTTTATCTATTTATCGACAATTTTATTCTGTAAACACCCCTAACACAAAATGTTAGCAAACCTTACACAGACGACTATCCCCTAACTCTCTTGTTGAGGTTGAGGGTTTGGGGTTTGGGGTTTTGGACTTGTGGTCTAGTTTTGTTTTTTGTTGTGTTAGGTTTGTTTACATTGGGGGGCTTGGGGTTTTCCACAGGTTGTGGATAACTTGTGGATAAGTGGTTTTGAGTTGTCCACAGGGTTTAAACTCTTTGGGGTGTCCACTATTTGAGACAGCCTCTGAGAGGCTCTAGGAGCCAATCTGAGCCCCTATTTATTGCCCCTATCCAATCACACCAGACACCTCCCGTTAGGTCGTCTACGGCGTTTTACTCTCAATTATAACGTTTTGGTAACGGTTCGTGATTTTTGCCGTTTTTGGTATGTCGGGGGGTTTAAACGGGTGTATGCTTCGGGGCAAGCCCCGAGGGACGGGGCGCGAAGGAGAGCAAGATGACAACACAACTCAAGACCCGCGAAGAGTGGCTTCAGCAAGCCACAGACAAAATGCGCGCCGAACTATTCGCCGAGCAAGGTTACGAAGTGCCAACAGTTCGAGTGTCTGTGGGGTTCCCCTCAACAGGTGCGGGCGGGAAAGTAATCGGGCAATGCCACTATGCGAGTGCCGATTTAATCCCTCAAATCTTTATTCACCCAACTCTTGACGAGGCAACTCGTGCTCTTGATGTATTGGCTCACGAATTGGTTCACGCCACACTAGGAGGAGAGGCAGGACATAAGGGAGAATTTAAAAAATGCGCGGTGTCTATCGGTCTAGAGGGCAAAATGACCGCCACAACAGCGGGCGAAACTTTGCAGGCTTGGCTCAATGAACTCGTGGAAGAATTGGGAGAATACCCACACGCCAAACTAGACGGAAGCGGTCGCAAGAAGCAGGGCACACGCTTGATTAAAGTTGAGTGCGCCGAGTGCGGTTACAACTTGCGCACCACTAAAAAATGGCTAGACGATAAGGGCGCACCGATTTGCCCTTGCAACATGGAAGTTATGGGATACGAGGCAGGAGAGGACGAAGAATAAAAACCCCAAGGGGGGGGGCGTGTTTAAACGCCCTCCCTACCAAAAACCAAAAACCAAAACAAACAAGGAGAAAACAAAAATGAAAGCCGAAGCAGTAGTTACAAAAGTGAACGGATACGAAATTTACGCCACACCGAACGCAGTTTTCGGGGGTCCTAGTGGGTACTTTGTCGAAACTATCAACGGGCTAAACCAGCCGAGCCGAAAGTTTTTCGACACCTTCGACGAGGCTAGCGCGTGGATTAAATTGCAATACAACAGATACTTTGAGCGGTGACCCAAAAGGGGGGGCGGTGTTTAAACGCACCGCCTCTCCTAAAAAAACTTTATAACAATTTCATCACAGCCCTTGACAAAGTGCCAAGGACTAGCCCAAAATTGGGCAGGGCAAAAGCCCCCAAACTAAGGAGAAAAAAATGCTAGTGAAAGTAAACTCAGAAAATACCGCAAGCGGTAACCCTCGCAGGGGTTGGATACACTTCGACCATGAAGGCAGGTTTGTGAAATTCTACGCCGAAGGATACGACGACGGGGGCAAAGAGTTGCGGGACTTAAAAAAAGTTGAATTTGAAAGCCCACTAAGTTTAAACATTACGCCAAAAGAATACAAAAGAATTTTGCAACTAACTGAACTAGGGAAGTAATTAAACGAGGGAGGGTTTAAACGCCCTCCCTCCCAAAAAAAGGAGAATAAAATGAAGACTTGGGAAGAAAATTACACAATTAAATTTACTATTGGGGAAGCGGGGGGAATTGGCGAAATTAAAACTACCTATTGGGGTAAAGTGTATGTAAACGATAGGGAGGCGGGGTACTGTGAAAGTTTCGGGGTAGATACGCTTAGAGAAAACTTGGCAACACTTGCAAAGTCTTTCATAGATAGAGAATAATAAGGGGTAAATGAGAAAATTGAAAAGGGAGAGGGTTTAAACGCCCTCTCTCTATTTTTTTTATTTTTAGGGATAGTGTTTAAACAGAGCCATTTAAACGAGGTGTTTAAACGCTCGAACAAATGTTCGATTATAACATTTTGGTAACAGTTTGGGTAAACTCGGCGTGTCTCTATTGACACCCCTTAGAAGCCCACAGAGCCAATCTGAGGGACTTTTATGCTTTTGCATGTAATCACCCTACCCCCTGCCTGATAGGGCGTTAGGCTCGATTTACTCACAAACTGAGAGTGCGGGGATAATGTTACCAAAATGTAATCAAAATAGACTTGACAGGGCGAGGGCTGGGCGTGTCATAATTGGGCAGGGCAAAAGCCCCCGACAAAAGGAGAAGAAAAAATGTTTAGAAGTAAAGTGCTAGTTATGGTAAACATAACAGAGGGGGAAGTTGCCCCTGTGTGTTTAAACCTATCGCAATTTAAAGACGGCAAAATCTATTTTGACCAAGATGTAAACCTCACCGCAACAGAGGCAAAAGATTTAATAGATAAATTACAGCGAGCACTATTCACATTAGGAGAAAAATAAAATGAAGTTCAAAACAATGGCAGAGTTTAAACAGGCTAATAAAAAAACAGGGCAAAAATGGTTTAGCCCTGAGACTATGAAATTTTGGAATTCTAAAATTGAAAGCACACTTTTAGGCAAAGAAGACAAGCAGGTATTTATTACCTCAGAGCGGTACGATTTAGACAGCCCTAAAAAATACACTATCCGCCACGCTATGCCAAGCGGAAATGTGCAAAGTGTGTTTGATTTTGGCAACTTTGACACATTAGAAGAGGCACTATTTACAGCAGGAGAGGCTCAAAATGTAGGGAGTTGGTACTTAAACCAACTAAGAGGGGAGACAGTTTAAACGGGCTCAATAATCGTTACCAAAATGTAATCAAAATACTCTTGACACAGGGTTAGGAGTGTGAGAAACTAAGGGAGTGGGCAGGAGAAACCCACACAGACAAAAGGAGAAAATAAATGAATAAAGAAAATCTAGTTATCGCAGAGATAGCGGTAGATAAAGAAGAATTGTGGTCAAGCATTTTCGGCTCGGCTTATGAGAGCCACAGTTGGTGGCTAGATGAAGAGTTTAAAGAAGAAGGGGGCTGGGAGACTATCGGTGAAGTAACTCTCACCGCTTGGAACGCTAAAAACAATTCCAAAGAAATTGTGAAGTCGTTTAAACCTGATGACATCTTTGACGCTTGGAAAAAATCGGTGGCTGAAGGGTATGTGCATTGTGGCAATTACAGTATGCTAGATGTGGATAACGCTGACGCTTGCTTTGGTGACATAGTTTTGCAAATTGCTATGTATGGCGAAATAGTGTGGGGGTGAGAAAATGATTAGATTAGAAATCACAGACAAGTACTTTTGGCTCTCTATCTTTGACCTAGATGTAAGTGCGAAGACAAGTAGTGTGCTTGCAGTAGTGGTCGCAGTAGTGGCTTGGAAAATTTGGAAGCACTACAAGTAAGACAGCGTTTAAACAACCTGATAATCGTTACCAAATCGTTATCAAGTTGAGAGTAAGTCCCCCTTGACAAAGGGTTGAGGGGGTGGGCAAAATGGGTTAGTGGCTAGGAGAGCCACAGACCAAACAAACAAGGAGAATAAAATGAAGAAATCAGAATTAGTAACAGGCAGAGTTTACCGAGTTAAGGTGGCTTGGGGTGGACACAAAGAAATGCTATGTGTCTCTATCCCTGAAGATAGTAAAAATCGTTGGGCTAACTTCTCAACAGTAAACCCAAACAGCGAGGTAGATAAGTATCTATCAAGCGTGAACCTTGCGCAAATTGAGCGTGAAATCGCACCCGATAGCAAGACTTATCTGCTAGATAAGAAAATTGCAGACGCAGAGTATGAACTTCGCAAGGCACGGAAAGCCAAAATGGAGACAGAGTTTAAACAGGTCGCCAAAGAAATGGGCATTGACGGTTGGCACAGTTTCGCACCTGCGAATTGGGAGTACCCGTTCTCTCGTATGAGGGTGGAACTATCTCTCAGCGATTGGGAAAAAGTTGTAGCAGTATTAAAGAAGGGAGTTTAAACAATGTCTTACACAAGCGAAGATTACTACTACGAAGTAAAGAGTTTAAACGATACAGAGTTTCAGTTGGAAGTGACTAGAAACTTTTATGGAAACTCAAACACTATCTGCACACGCTTCCCAAAGTCAGGGCTACGAGACCTTGTGGCTATGCTTAACGAATACTGCTTAGAGTGTGGGGCGCACGACCCTATGCAAGATGAACCACAATGGCACGAGAGCACCTGCTCTATTAACGAAGGAGAACGATAATGAATACAGATTACTTTGCAGACTATCGCAACCAATACACAATTAAACACCGAGCGTCTACACAAACCTTGCCACGATACTCTGCCGAGTGCAAGTGCGGGGTCTACACAAGTAATGCTCAGGACATTAACGAACTAATTGAAATGCTAGAAGCACACAAACACAATGAAGGAGAAGGCAATGTTTAAACGACGCTACACAATTCTAATCAACACACCCGCACAAACGATACCGCTCAAAGGTTACAAGACTATGGAATTAGCGAGAGCAGACGCAAAACTTTGGGCGAAGGAAGGATACGGGGACATTATTATCCGCAGAGAGGGAAGACGTTTAAACGATACGGCACATCACCTCTTGCTGGCTGTTTTGTTTGCTAGTCCTTGGCTTATCGTGGCTTGGTTAGGGCGGTAGTAATGGATTGCATAACACATAAGCCGATTAAGTTAGATGAACTTATGGCAGGAGAAACGGATTGCGAAGGTTGCAACACTTGGGTTTGCAAGGAGTGTGGGGAAGATGTTTAAACCTAGTGGAAAAGAAGTTATGAAATCGTTACCTAATAATGACCAATACATCTTGACACAACTAATGAGAACAAATTACTCTACAACAGGTGAGGGAAAGTCTCTTATCTACAAAGAAACAATAGAGAAACTACAACAAGGAGAAACAAAATGAAAAAGTCTAAAGTCCTAGAATACCTAGCAGGATACAAAGATGATGAGGAACTACTTATCGCTTGGTGGGATAAAGAAACCACAGGGCACGAACTAACAGACCAAGAGTGGGCAGATGTAGTGCGTATCGTAGATGATGTTGAGTATGCACTCGCTGGCGTATCGGAAGCCATTGACGAAGCAGTAGAAAAGATTAAAGGAGAAGACAAATGAGCGTTAAAGCAAATCTGTGGCTAGAAGATAAGTCACCTGAAGTCCGTAACCTAGACGGTTGCAATACTTGGACACTTGGTTACGAAGGTCTAACTATCTTTATCCGTAACGAGCACGAAGCAAGTGAACTATTGAAAGCGGTGGCGTTAATCGTTGCTGGTATGAAAGAACAGGATAACTAAAATGTTATCAAATCGTTACCAAATTGTTATACAAATGTTATCAAATGCTATTGACAAAGGGGTAGCAACTATGGAAAAATTGGATAGTGCCTACAAGGGTGCAACAAACAAAGGAGAAACAAATGGATACTAAAAATTGGACGGAATACGAATTCAAAGTATTGCGTGAACATACCGAAGCCGACCATAAGGTGTTAGCCGAAGGTATCAACAAGTGGAT
>Ga0208916_10001028_pt1 | contig 12202 bp, 15 predicted proteins | sample DEB19_08_DNA_5_FD_184523 | JGI IMG/M metagenome (GOLD analysis project Ga0208916, IMG submission 184523) | Aqueous microbial communities from the Delaware River and Bay under freshwater to marine salinity gradient to study organic matter... | ecosystem: Environmental > Aquatic > Marine >... | reverse complement strand
GAACGCGGACAGTCCAATGGTTGTAGTGCGTGCGATCGCATTGCAGGTCTTGTCGATACAACAGCCCGTAATTTGTGATGACAAACGCTGGCGTGGCTCCCATGGCGTACGAATTGACAATGTTGCTATCGTCAGAGCCAATCAGCTTGAACGTGTGCGACTCCGACGGCGGATTTGCCGACGTCTCTATTCCGTTTGGTGGTGTTATCCAGCGGATTGTCATGCGTGTTTCATCTTGGAGTTTTTGATTGCCGCAATTTGTGCGTCTGACTGCTCTTTGGCCATCTGTGTCTGAAACTCAATCGACTTTTTCGTTTCGATCAACGCCTTCAGTTGTCCGTTCTGTCCCGCCCCCGATCCCATCGAAAGCAAACTCTGAGCAGAGAACGTTGCAGCCGATGCCCCACCTGATTTCAGGCCGAAACTATTCGCACCGATTGCTGCGTCGCCTTCACCGCGGAGTTTCTTCAGTCGGTCCTGATGCTCGCGTTCAGCCTGGCGGACATCAGCTTCGGCCATTCCTTCGGCGGCTGTCTTCGCATCAATGCGGCCCTGCTTCAGGTTCCAATCGATTGCGGCTTTCTCTTTCGCTGCGATCTGTGCCGGCGTCAACTTGTTATCTTTGTTGTCGGCCTCTGCGTCGGCGTAGTCCTGAATTCGCTCGACGATCCGACGTGCGTTCTCCTGCTCCTTCTCCATGGCCTCCTGCTCTTTGCGGAGTGCCATCACCTGTTCAATCTCAGCATCCGTCAGGCCCTGCTTAGATAGCCTGAAACGCTCAGCGGCCTCTTCCCCTTCACGCAGTGCGATAATCTGCTGTCGGATGGATTCGGTTTCGCGGTCGAAGGCTGTTTTGGCTTTCTCGGCCGCGTCCTCACCGTCCATCTGTGCGGCTGTCTGATCACCGAACGCGGAGCCTTCTCCGCCAGCGCCGGGAGCAGTTGAATTCTCGCCAGCGGCTGCCGCTTCAGCGTCTGCTTTGGCCTTGTTTTCGGCGTCTCGCTTCGCCTGACGGTCTGCCAGTTCCTTCTCAAGTCGATCCAGTTCCGCCTTGGCTGTCGATGCCATGCCCTTCGTGTCGATCGAGAACGACAGTTTCATGTCTTTCGACATTTGCCCGAGCGTCAAGCCGAGCTTAGCAGCCCCGACAGTTGGGTTTGCCAATGCCTCAGCGACTGCCGAAACAACGTTCATGCTGAGTTCAACGAACTTCTTCATAAACGTCTGAGCGGCTTTCCACGCCCCACTCCAGAACGTTTCCCACATGCCGGCCATGGCGTCGACCGTTGTAGCCAAGGCGAGTTTCACGCCTGCCATCGCCGCCTTGAACGCAATGTCATAATCGCCCTGCTGAAGGGCTGTCATGAGGATCCCGCCGACCTGCTTGGCGATGGTGATGACCGCCGAAAGCGTGTCTTTGGCGATAGTCCACGCCTTCGAGAAGTCCATGGCCCGAACGGTGGCGACCGTTGCCGCTGCTGTGATGCCGGTAATCACTGCGACGACTGTTCCGGCCGCCAAAATGAACGGCGTTAGTGGTCCGAGTATGATTCCCCACGCTGTGCCGATGACTCCGCTGGCTGCCGTGAATGCCGTTGCCATCACTCCAGCCGATGCCGACACTCCAGCGACGCCTGCCGATGCGACTGCAGCAGATCCTGACAGCGTTATGAGCCCGCCAGATGCCCCAGCTGATGACGTAATCAGTCCAACGTTTCCAGCCGTCGCCAGCGTCATAGCCCCGCTAGCTGCAATCAGAGCTGTTGTTGTGGCTCCGGACGTGATCCCGAGAACTGCGGTTGCGTTTGCTGCTGTGATCAGTCCGGCAGTGTATGGAACCAGCGTGATAATCGACGCGGTTTCAGCTGTCGCAAGGGCAGTTACCGCGACTGCACTGGCTGTTGCTGAAGCAGCGAAAGCACCCTGCATTAATGTTGCGAGCCCAACAGTTGCGGCGCGGAACAGACGAATCGCACCAAGTGCGATCGAGACGGCTCCTTTGATAATCCCGATGCCGGAAATCAGGATCCCGAATCCTATGGCAGCGACTTTTGAAGCGATGCCAAGCCCGATCATTGATGTACCGAGCGCCGCAACGGCAATCGTCACTGCAGCAAGCGTCGTGACCGTGTCTTCATTCGCGGCCACCCACTCTGTGGCTTTACTGATCAGAGCCGTCATTGTGTCCGTGACTCGTTGAATGCTTCCGGATAGAGCGTTCCCCAGTGCAATCTGTAGCCCTTCGACCGCCGACAGGATGATTCTGAAAGCACCGCCAAGGCCGGAATCCATGCTCTTTGCGGCCTTTGATGCTGTCCCTTCTGCGTTCTTCAATTCCCTTGCGAGGTCTGCTGTGCTGCCTGCCGTTCGCGCCAACACCGACGCCGATGTAATGCCAAGAAGCCCGAACGCTTCATTCATTTTTGTTACTTTTTCGGCGGTTGGAAGATTCTCAATTGATCTCCCGATTTCATCCATGATCTGAACAAGCGGCTTTAGTTCTCCAGTCGCGTCAATGTTGTTGATATTGAAAATCGCCTTGAGTTTTTCGCCCGTCGCAGCAGAGATAACGCCAAGACGTCGCAACGCTGTTCCAGCCTCACTGCCTTGGATTCCAACGTTTCCAAGCGTTCCGAGGATTGCAACCGTGTCCTCTAGAGAAAGCCCCAGTTCAGCGGCCACAGGGCCTGCGTACTTCAATGCCTCTCCAAGACTCTCAACGCTGTTGAATGTGGCGTTTGCTGCCTTCGTGAGAACGTCCGCAACTCTCGTCGCGTCTTCTGCCCCTAGGCTGAATTGCCGAATGCTGGCGGCCATGATCCCAGACGCAAGCGTTGCGTCTGTACCGGTTGCCCTGGCGAGATCCATTACAGCACCGGTCATGGCGTTAATCTGATCGGGCTTGAAGCCAGCCCGACCAAGTTCCGTCATCAATTGAGCGACTTGAACAGCCGTGAATGATGTCGTCGCTCCGAGCATCTTTGCGACGTCGGTCATCGATTTCAGTTCTGCCGTTGTTGCCTGAGATACGGCACCTACTGCCCGCATGGCATCATCGAAATCGGCGAACGTCTTCGTTGCGAATGCGACAGGGGCCACGATGGCAGCAGTTGCCGCAACAACCTGAGCCCCCATCCGGATCATGTCAGAACCGAACTTATTAATGTCTGCTCTGGCTGCTTGCAGACCGCGAGTTAAGGCGTCTCGCTTCGCGTATAGGCTAACGTAAGCGCGGCCAGCCATCACGTCCGCTTTTGACATCGCTTACACCGCCTTTTCGCCTTGGAACTTCGGAAGCCCGGGGTTCTCTTCCTTTAACTTCTCAATCGCTTCGTCAATTCTGGCCTGCACTTCCGGGTTCACCTGGACAGGTCCGCCACGTCCGGTTCCGCTCATTTCGCCGTAAATCAAATAGGCTTCCCAGTCGATTTCTGAAAGGCCCCAAACTAAGTTGGCAAGCTCAAGGTTCTGCCGTCTTCCGCTGCTGATCTTTCCGTTGGCCATCATCCAGAGTTGTCGGAGTGTCCAGCCTTTTGGAGGCACTCCACAGATTCCTGCGAAGTGATAACCGGCCTCGATTGCGTCCATGCCATCAATGACAAAGACGCAATCTCGACTTCCGTAAACTATGTGCCAGCTGGCGAATCGATCATCGCTCTGAACTTCTCCGAGAACACCCGATCGACCTTGCCCTTCAGGGCCTCCATGGTCTTCTCGTCCGTCAGAACTGACTGCACTTTCGCGATAGTCAATTCGTCCGTCTTGCTTTCCATGCTGTTGAATCCGGCCAGCATCTCGCGTACGTGCGAATGCCGACCACTCGGGAAAAAATCAACAATCGCTTCCTCGATCGCCCTCAACTGTTGGTCCGGAGGAAACGGCAGGTTCTCCATGAACTGCTCCCGAGTCAGCCCCTTCTGCTCGATCTGCTTCCGGCAAATCGTCAGCATGATCGCCACAAGGATCGACGGATAATTCTCGTCGTTCCTCACTGGCAACAATGGATCCACCTTGAGATTCGTGAGACTGATCCCGTGGTCCCGCTTGATCTCGTCCGCGATAACTGGATCGAGACTTACTGTCCACTCCTGCCCGGCCTTGTCTTTGAAACTCGCCATTCTTCACCTTTTGAAAAGGCAGCGATTTGGCAACGTGCCGGCCTCGCTGCGTCAATGATCCGGATTCGTCAGTAAACCCAAGTGCCTTAAACGTTCTACCTGCCGCATCAACCTGCTTTTCGGAAACTCCGACAGGTTCCGCGCCGTGGAAGATCGCCGCCAACACTCGCTTATCATCATCGTTCAGCCGCATGACTTACTCCGACTATGGTGAAGCGTCCTGAACGCCGACGATTTTGAGCGTCCATGTCTCGCTCGTTGACGTGCTGGCCTGGCTTGCCTTGAGGTTTGTGATAGGGTCGCCAGTGAATGGGTTGGCGGATCCGCCTTCGATGTCCCAGACCTGCGGCACGTTGGCCACAAGGTCGATTTCTGCGATTACGTCCGCAGCTGCATCCAAAAACTGAACGTTGGCAGCAGTTCTCAGGCTTGTGTCAGTCGTTTCAAGAATGACAGCAATCAGGTCTGCATTGTCTCCGTCAATGGCAAGGTTTATTGCCTTCTGAACGCACGCCGTGATGGCTGTTGTTGCGGTTGGCAAGTTGTCGCCAATTCCTCCGTCAATCGGCACTGATGTGCCAGAAACTGTGCCAACAGTAACAGTCCGCTGAACACCACCGCTCCAGTAGACGTCGATGATCTGGCCGTCAGTGATTCCGTGGCCAGATCCAAGAGTCAGCGTGCCCGTGTTGTTGTCTGTTCGCGTCGAAAGCGTTCCAGCCTTCGCCGTGTTCAGCGTATCCTTGAGTCCGATTGACCCACTGTTCTCACGCACGACTGCGAGGGGCTGAATAGTCAGCTCTCCGCTTGAGATTGATTGAGTATGTGTTATCCGGGCCATTATGGCTCTCCGAAGATTGTGAATGAATCAGAAAGAAAACTAAGCGTTCAGGATCGGAGTGCGAAGGCTGGCCGAAACCTGCTCTACACTGACATCCATGGTTGCTTCACCCTTCAGAGGAGAACCCTGCGTTGTGCTGATGATGCAATCACAATCGAAACCGAGTTTTCCAGTCGATCGGATGTACTTCAGGGCGATTGGATCACCTGTTGCGGCCGCGGCCTGCAGAGCAACTACAGCGGAATCATCGTCAGCAACGATCATGTTGAAGGTGATTTTTGGGCTCAGTGCGGTGGCTTCACCGGTGTTAATCGGAACGGATGAACCGTCGCCGGCCGATGTGGTCGATCCCGTTTCAACGCCGATTTCATAGCTGACGTCAACACGGGCACTGATCCGAGTCGCTGCTGTGCTGCCTTTGGTGCCGTAAAACAGGCCACCCTGATAACCCATTGTCTTCGCCATGATTCAATCTCTCCTCAGAGGTTGCTGTTCTTACTCACCAATGGAGCCGCGAAACGACTCCGCAAAACGATCTGTATTAGCCAGAAGCCCTGGGCCTGATGTTGGCCGAGCTTCGTATGTGTTCTCTTTTCGCCGTCCACCAAACTCATGAGCTTCCATCGCATCCCCGACGAACGAATACCGAGGCCCGATGACTGCGTTGTCCTTTTCGACAGCCGCGAAGATTGAGTTCTTGACGTTTCCCCGCTTACCTCTGGTTGATACTGGTTCCCCAGGCTCCGAGGCGTCCGGAGATTTCTTAATCGATTCCCTGATGTACTTCCGGATCGAAAACGCTGCGTGCCGAATGCTGCTGTAGATGCCTCGATCCGCGGCCTTCTCCACTGGCTTCGTGTCAACTTCTGATTTGAAGGTGAATCCGAGCATCAATTCGCCTTCGAAACGTTGTAACGAACTCGCACAACACCAAGAAAAACACCTTGTCGCAACCGAGCATAATCGCAATACGTTCTCACGGTCGTCTCAAGCCAGTTTGCATCAAGCCCGCCCGAAAGCGTGACCGATGTGAACCTGTCTTCTGAAAGCAGCTCGTGAATCTGTTCAACCAATCTCACCAACGGATCAACTGACGTTTTCTTCAGTCGCCCCGCCTTTGCTCCTGATGTTTCCTTGTCGCCCGGCTCGAATCGTCTCCGAACGCAGATATCAACCGCAGGATCGGAATTGATTGTTCGCTCAGTATCCAAGTCGATCAGATCACCCGCACTTGTCACGGGAATAACATCAACTTCAAGTGCCTTCAGATCCTTGAAATCATCGTCCCAGTCCGGATATGACCGCACCGCTGTGAATGAAAGAGCTCCCAATTGCGAGGCAGCCTGCGCGGTATTAATCACCGTCGTCAAAGCGTTTGCAAGTAGGACAGGAACAGCACTCATTCGACTCTCTTCGTGTGACAGATCCACTCGTATCCGCCGGCCTGAAGTTCGACCGACAGTTTGTTCTCATCAGGTGGCTGAATCTCGAAGACCTCAGTGCCTTCCAGGATTCTGTCGCCTGTCCTGGGTTCAACCGTGTCGCCATCGATCACCACTGAGGAAACCGGCAGAACGAAGTCTCGCATTGTGATACTGATCGGAATTCCGTTTCCGTCGATGGTCTTGTGTTCAACGTCGTTTCGCCGTGCTGTGATCGATGCAGACGAATAGATTCCGCGAATGAAGGTGATTGGAACGCCAAACGTTCGATTCAACATCGGCACCGCTCGAGCCTGAAACCTCTGTTCAAATAGCGATGGCATCAGCCGCCCCCGGGTGGAATCAGTTTTGTGAACCTGAGCCCCATGTGTGGCTTCGACGCCGCCCGTTTACCAATCAAATAACCATCCGCTTCGATCAGGTCTTTGATCGGTATGTTCTTTTGTGACCGGTTTCCCTCCGCCGTCTCACTGACCATTCCGAGAGCCACAAGCTCGACAGCATCCTCTACGGTTGTTGGCTCTGTCATGTCTGTGGCTCCGGAATGAATAGGCAAAAACGACTGTCAGCAGATTATGTTGCGGCTGTTGAAACAGTACCCTGCAACGTTGGCGTGTGCAGCACTTTGCAAACCGTGTTTGCACCGCCGCCCGCGTCTCCCACAACGATTCCGAACAGTGCGTTGTTCGTGCTGGTTGTGGTGACCTTTGTTGGCGTTGCATCATCCCACCAGACCTTCGTGCCGAGCACGGAATTCTGAAGGCTGATGATGTCATAGACACCGCCACCGCACGCCAGCGCGCCGAGTGCATTGTTTGCGATCGGACGATGAGCGACGCAGGCGAGAGCGCCTGTGCCGCCAGTGTTCGTGCCGATTGTTCCGAGAACAACAATGTCCCCGGCTTCCACATCGCCAGCCGATGGCGTGTAGTCAATCATGAGTGGCTCGCCGTGGCGAAACGTTGCATTTGCCATTTTTATACCTTTGCTTCAACAGGAGCGGGGATGGTTGATGTTTTGAGGTAGTCGCGATCAAACGGACTACCCCAGCTGACGTCGTTGGCGAAATCAAATTCGCCGCGATGATCCACGCGAACTTTTCGAGTGGCTCCAATCTTCAGGCCCATCTCATGACAGAGTCGCGAGAAGTACCAGTCCTCCGGCTCAACCTGCACTTCGTAGCGGTCAAGCCCTTTATTCCAGACTATTCGATCGTTGATTGTGAATGAAACTTTGCGAGCCCATTGCGGGTCAAATTTGCACACCCAGCAACCTGTGTTCAGCAGCAGTGAACCGCCGACGTCCGCGCTGGTAAAGGTCTCTGGAAGACTCAGCAGCTCCGTCATTGAAATCCGACATCTCGGCTTCCAAGTGTCGACGCCGTCAATGGCAAGTGATGTCACGCCGTTGCCGTCCTTAATCGGGACCGCAACGCCGAGCACATCAAGCCCCCGGGCTTCAATCTCTTCAATCAGAGTGTCGAGCCAGAATTCAGCAGGCCCGATATCGTCGTGGAGCATCGCAAAATATTGGATGTTGTCACCACGATGGCAGGCATTCAGGGCAGAGCACCAGAGAGCGTTGAAATTCGCTGCCAGTAAACTGCCGCTGCGATACTCCACCATCACGTTGGACATATCCTGACGCGCTCGCCACAGCCCGCGCCCTGCTTCAGCAGTTTGGCGGCCATAACCTGGCATTCCAAGAAATACTCGTGGTGGTGATTGAGTCATGCTTACTTCTTGTCGTCTGACTTTGCTGGTGTTTTCGTTTCTGCTTTTGGCTCTGGCTTCGCGTCTGCCGCTGGTTCAGCGATTCCAAGGTCGACCATCCGTTTGCCGGTCTCGGCATCGACGTCGCCGGTTTGGCCTTCCGTCAATTTGCAGCCCAGCGATTTTGCCGGGCTTCGCAACATTGTGATTTTCATATGAGACTCGCGTAAAATGATTTGAGAGAAAGGACGGGGCCGCACTCGACCCCGTCGCTATGCTGCCACACCGTGGCTATTAGCTCGCGCCGCCGTCCGCTCGAACACCGCCGCGGTATTCCTGCAGAGCAACGCCCACAGATGACTTGCCACGCATCTGGATTCCCAGCACGTTGAAGTCCGCGTCGGCCGTTTCAACGATCGGCTCAACGCGACCATTCAGCGCTGCGATCTCGATCACAGGCATGTCTTGTGGATCTGCGAGCATGTACCACGCAGCCGCTGAGTAACCGGTGTACGCCGAATTGCTCATGTATGGAGACGACTCAACACGGAATCGACCGGCAAAGACATTCACGTCTGACTGGCCTGTAGTTGATCCGCTCTGCACTCGGCTGAGTGGATCGGTCAACGCCAGTGCCTTGTTCTTCAGTGGTGTTGGCACAAGAAGAATTTTGGCCATCAAGCCAAGCGGCTTGCCGTCCGGGTCAGTCTGGTCATTGAAGATCGTCTCAGTGGCATCGAGCCCACCGAGCGTGATATCCGCAACGGCAGTATTGACGTTGTTGCGGCCGGACGTAAAGAACGCAGAGTTGTTCAGGAACACTGTCCAGAACAAATCGTTGAGCTTCAACGCAGCACCGCGACCGAGTCGGCGAGGAACAACAGTCAACGCCCCAAGGTCATCATTGACGATGTCCTTTTCGGTAACCGCCAACATTCTGGCGTAGATGTCCGCCTGATTGTTGTATGTCTCGTTTCCGAGTGTTCCGTGTTTGATCTGTCCATCGGGGCCAAGTGGCAGATACTGCAAGTCGCCGGTGAGCGAAACAGTGGTAATCTGCTTGTAGTCTCGCACATTCTTGACCGGCGCGATTGCCATCGGCGTCATGTCGACAGCGTTCCAGCCTTCCATGAGGAACTTATTGGCGACATTCGACAGGACCGTGCTGATATCCAGCGTGCTGAAGCCAGTCGCATTGATCATGCGATTGCCCTGCATGTTGAACGCAGCCCGCTGAACGCTCATGTTCACTTCCGTGGCGTAGTTCGCACGGTAGCCGTTCTGCTCAGCAGCCAGCAACAGGAGTTGCTTCAGGCCAATATTGCCCTTGAACTGATCGTGAGCAGCCTGAAGAGTCTGATCGTCGAAAGCCTTTTCGTGGCCTTCGAGTCGTCCAGCCTGGCAGATAGCGGCCTCAATCACACGGTTGCTGATTCGAGCGTCGCGAGTCTGACGACCAGTGATCCGCTGAGGAGCTGGTGTTGAGGCTTCGTACATTTTCAGTCGAAATTCCTGAGCGCTCATGCCCGCTTCAACCGCGTGGTTGTACATTTTCTCGACTTCTTCGATTTCGTCGACGTCTGAGCATCGCAGCTCAATCTGACGATCTGCGAATTCTCGCATTTCCTGGCGTCGCTGTGCTTCGAGCTTGCGAGCTTCGAACGGATCGGATGCCTTGATCGTCTTGGCAATTTTGGCCTTGCCATTGTAGTTAGCTTCGATGACTTCCAGTTGCTCTGGTGATGCGGCTTCGATGTCAATGCCCATCGCTTCAGCCCATGCTTTTACTTCGGTTTTCATTTTCTTCCCTTTGCCTGCGGATGAAGCGGCAGACGCCGCAATCGTGGCGGTTGTGTTGTCGTCCGCACCATGCGAAACGAACGCGAAACCTTTCAGAGTTCCCGTGCGCGTGATGTACGCAGGGCCTTCAACTTTTTGGCCGTTGACCATTGCGGTCTTACCTTTGGCCAGTTCTTCCACGCGATGTGGTTTCACTTCCACCGACGTTTGCCATTGATAGCCCTCGTCGGCAGAGTTAATGACTTCGTCGCGATATGGAGTCGCCGCGCTGGCTTTGCCTGCAGCGTTCAATTCTTTACCGTCATTCGTGATGTCAAAATTTCCGACTCGCTGGTTCTGCTTGTGGTCGAGATTTGCAACGAGAACCTTGCTCGTCTTAAGCCCTGCCAAATCGATGACAACAGGCAAATCCCAACCCGCAACCTGCACAGGCCCGCCTGTGTAAATCGTTGACGTGAACGACCGCGGGCCCTTTGGCTTGTCAGCGTCGGCCGCCTGGATCTCAACAGTCGATTCAATACCGATGATTGCGTGGTTAGCCATTGGATGGCGTCTCCTGTGGCTGTTGTGCTGGCGGTTGCTCAGACGGATCTGGCTTCACGTTTGGTTCTAGTTTGAACATGGTCGCGACGTACGGAATCACGTGTTGAGGCATGTTTTGAATCAGTTTGATCATCTTCATCTGGTCGATGCTGATGCTGTAGAAATCGGCTTCTTTCTGAAGCTCATCCTCTGGGTCGAGTCCGCTCGCGATGTGTTCTGCTGCGATAGACGAACTGCCGTTCTTCAGTTTCTTGTCTGCTGCGTCTGCTTCGGTGCCGATGTCCGCGACTTGATGCTTAGGCCAGTCCCAAATGTGTGCTCTAACGCCTTCGCTGAGTGCATCCGGATTACCACCGAGCCAACCGTACGTCATCACCGCCTGATCGAACCAAACCGCAAAAATCGGATCCAGAACGCAATCGTTGCAGTCTTCCCGATCAACATCCAGATGACCGTAATACGTCTGGTGATCGAGTCGACCAGAGGCGTAGTTGTAAGACGATGAATCGCACTTCGCTTTGTTCAATGGCATCGAGATCGGTCGAGCCTGTTCGCTTACCAATGACCCAACGAACTCTTTGTGCGTCGACGTCGGCTGTTCGGCTTTTGGCTGCCGCATGTCATAGCCCTGTGGCATCCCGATCATCATGCCTTTGGCGATGTCGAGCGTTGACATTGGCGAAACGGTGTCCATTTCGTCAGGAGGAAATGCCGTCGCCAAAAGCAGCGTCACGTTTGCGATGTTCTCCGCCGCCTGAACTGTGGCTTCCCGATATCGCCGCGATGCAGCTCCTAGATTCAAAGTCGACGTGCAAGCAGGGATTCCGCGATGCTGGCCGGGGCGTCGCATCTTGAACCAATGCGACACAAATTTGGCGGGAATCTTTTCGGACTTGCCGAAAGCATTTAGCCCAGTCAGGTTCGATCCGGGATGGTACGTTACAAATTCATACCACTCTGGATTTCCGAACTCATCGAACTGCATGCCGTCAATTCGACCAGCCTCACCATAAGGAAGCCATGGCGATTGACATTGCTCGGTTTCGTGCAATACCCAGTCCAGCTTCACCCGATGCTTTAGCTTGCCGTTGCGGCGAATAACGCCAAGCCCTTCACCGTCCTGATGTTTCGCATGGGCCAAACACCACAATTTGCGGCGAAACTGAATCTCTTTGCACCAGTTAAACCAGGCCAGTTCGACCATCCTGTTGAATCCGTCGCTGCCGGTCTGCATTCGCAGAGTCGGCCCGATTCCAATCAGGTCTGTGGCGTAAGTTTGGGCGATGCCGTCCGAGTAACCGTTGTTCGCGACGTCATAACGTGATCGCTTTACAAGCGTGTTGCGAACGGCGAATGAGTTGGCCGAATCAGCATCAAGTGCGTCTGCTGGAGCCCAGTAGTTCTTGAAATCGTCGGACGATCCGGCAGCGTCGTAAGTGGCTGCGATTTTTCGGCGGTTCTGCAACTCGCTGAACTGCGAGGCAAACAATTCACCGAGCCCCTGACGCGACTTTCCCGCCTGACGCGCGATAGGTCGTGCGTATCGATCGAGGATTGCAGGAGGTTGCGGAGATTTGACCATGCCCGCATGATGCGCGGGCAGTAGTCAGTTGCGGAAGATGCTACGTGGGTGTTGATTCCATGTGTGGAAAGGTCATAACGAAAAAAGGCGGCTGAGTTTCCCCAGTCGCCTTAGTGAAACAATATGACAGCCGTCTTTATTCCGTCTGTGCTATCAACATAATT
>Ga0208916_10001027_pt1 | contig 12213 bp, 20 predicted proteins | sample DEB19_08_DNA_5_FD_184523 | JGI IMG/M metagenome (GOLD analysis project Ga0208916, IMG submission 184523) | Aqueous microbial communities from the Delaware River and Bay under freshwater to marine salinity gradient to study organic matter... | ecosystem: Environmental > Aquatic > Marine >... | reverse complement strand
GCGCCAGCAGTTCGTAAACCCCGCCGATCTGCGCGAGGGTGAACAGGTTGGACTGAATGTACCTCGGGTCCGGGGTCTCCCCCGGCGACGGCCTCCGCTTGACGTACTCAGTCGTGGGGATCGTCGCCGGGTTCGACCAGTCCAGCTCGGTCACGCGTCCGGCCACACCGAGGCCAGGTGCCCAGTGGGCATCTGCTTGTCGCCGGTCACGTCCAGCCAGCGGTACCGGGTGTCAGTGCGGCCCTTCTGCCAGACCACCCAGACGTGGGCGAACACCGAGGACTTGCCGCCCTCGATGCGCATCCGCCGGTTGTTCATGAACACGTAGGCGGGCGGGTGGTCCTTGAACAGGCCCTCGGAGCGGGTGACCGACTCCAGGAAGGCTGAGTTCAGGAGCATCGCCACGTTGTCGGCGTGGAGCAGTGACCGCCGGACGAACGCCTCCGCGTGCTTGTATGGGGGGTTGGTAATGATCCACCCGGGGCTGGGGGTCTCCGGGATTGTGGCGTCCAGGAAGTCGACCCCCGAGTAGTGCAGGTCCTCGAAGTACACGTGGTCGAAGTACTCCCGGAGCACCGCCACCAGGTGACCGCCGCCCGCGCACGGCTCCATCACCCGGGTCTCGGTGTCGAGCTTGAGGAACTCCAGGAGCGGCTCGACGAATCCACGCGGGGTGGGGTAGTCGTCGGCGTGGTGCCTCACCACAGTCGAGTCGTGGCTGTACGCGGCCTTGTTCGCCCGCCGCTTGGTGTTCCCCAGGGTAGTGTCCAGCACCGCCGGGGTGTCCGAGGGGGTCTCCTCGACCTCCGGTGGGGTCTCCGAGACCACGGCGAGCGCCATGGGGGCGTCGGTACCCTCCGGCTCCTCCGTGGGCTCCGGAAGGCGCGGAGGGGGTCCGGGGACGGGCTTCTGGATCTTCGGCATCAGAGGTCCAGCCCTTGCACGATGTCGTCCAGCTCGGACTTGGCCTCGTCGAGCTTCGCCTGGAGCCACAGCTCCACCAGGTCGGCGCGCGAGTGCGGCTCGTCCCTCATCTCCTCGTGGAGTTCCTGGAGGTCGTCGTCGTCCGGCTCGTCCGAGTCGGAGTAGTCGCACGACCACGAGTCCACCTCGTCGAGCGCGGCCTCGGCCTGGTAGACGAACTCTTCGAGCTGGCTGTTCCCGTTGGGCCAGGCGTCGAGCGCCTCCTGCCGGGTCGACACGTAGTCCTCCAGCGCCGACGAGAGGTCCTGGTGGGCCGACTCCAGCGCCTCGAAGGTGTCGATGCTGTCCAGCCCGTCCTCCCATGCCTCCTGGGCCGCGAGCGCTTCGGACCGTACGCCGGTCGTCAGCTCCGACTGGCGGAACGGGTGCTTGGCGCACCGGACGACCGGGCGGCGGGTACGGAACCCGGGCTTGGCCCAGTAGTAGGTCTCGCCCTTCTGGACCTCGTGACCGCACCGCCCGCACTTGCGCTGGGCCTGTCCGTTCGCCTTAGTGGTGTGTACGCGTGCCATCAGGCGCTCTCCTCTGTGATCGGTTCGGGGGTCTCGCCGGGGGCCAGCCCCGCCACCACCACGGTCTTGTGCCAGTCGGCGTGCTTCTGCTCGTCGGAGACCAGCGCGCCGCACTCGCCACACACGGGGGTCATCGGCACTCCCCCTGGGCCTGGGCGAGCTTCGCCTGCTCGTGGCCGTCCTCCTGGGCGATCTTCTGAATGCACGCGTCGTACGCGGCCCCGTTGACCGCACAGGACACCGGCAGGACCACGAGGAGGAGCACGAGCACCAGGGCGGCTCCGATCTTCGCGGCGAGCGGCAGTCGACGGGTGCGGGCCTTCCGGGCCGCTCGTCGCACCTCCCGCTTGGTGGGTTCAGCTTGACGCCCGAAGGTCGCCTCGTACTTGTCGTTGCTCATGGCCTCGCTCCTCAGTTTTGCGGCGTCGGCGGGGTTCAGGAAGATCTTGTCCCCGAACCTCACCCCCGTCCCGCGTGGCACCGCGCCCGACTGGCACACGGTGAGGTATGGATGGTCGTACGGATTGCCCTGCTCCATCAGTAGCGCTCCTCGAAGACCTGCTCGAAGCCGAACTCGGGGAGGGCCTGCTGGAGGGAGCGGCCCTTCCGCGCGGCGAGGTGTGCGTCCAGGAAGTCGCACCAGTTGCACCCGCCCATCGACGGCTTCGGCGCGGAGTAGATCGGCAGGGGGTTGAGCCCCGCCGCCTCCGGGTAGGCGTTGACTGCCACGGCGAGCGCGTCCGCCGCGATGGAGTCCAGCTCCTTGTCGCCACGGTTGAGCAGGGTCCGGCGCATGCGCTGGTCCAGGGTCTGCTTCTTGGTCGACGCCTTGAGGGGCTCGCCGTTCTCGTCCTGGTTCTCGGGGCGGTCGCCCTGGTTCCGGGTCGTACGGTTCGCGGAGTGGATCGCCCCGATCACGGTGATGCCCGCCTCGCGGAGGAGCCAGGCGTACAGGCCGAACTGGTCCGCGATGTCCAGCTCCATCTGGTCCGGGAGGTTCGCGCCCGACTTGTGGTCGACGATCCAGATCTTCTGGGTCTTGCGGTCCCGGATCACCAGGTCGAGCTTGCCCTTGAGCAGGTACTTGGTGGCCTTACCGTCACGGGTGCGAAGCCGCGACTGGAACTTGACCTCGACGGCGAGGATCTCCCACTGGGAGTCGTTGCCGTACTTCTCGACGTACCCCTGGTACATCCACCAGACGAGCGACTGGAGCTCGGACTGCTCGGTCCCGTCCTGGGGCCAGAGGAGCTCGGCCACACCACGGGCGATGTGGTCGAGTCCCTGTTCCTGACCCCACACGCCGTCCTGGATGTGCTTGAGGCCGGTGTAGTGGATCTCCATCACGTCGTGGTAGAGCGAGCCCTTGGTCAGGGCGTGGCCGTCCTCGCGCTCACCCTCGGGGATGCGCCACTTGTCCTTGTAGGCCAGCATCCACATGAGCTGGCACCGCCGGAACGCGTCGATCTCGGAGTGGGTGATGATGACGTCGCCCTCTTGGGCTTCTTCGATGGGCGGGGCCTGCCAGCCCTTCGGGCGGGGCGGGTTTGCGAGCTTGGGCATCTTCTCTCTCGTTTCTCTGTTATGTACGGACGGGGACAGTCTACCAGAGGTAGTGACTGTGGGACAAATCCGGACGAGACTTGCTGAGGCGGGCCTCTTGCTGGGTCGTGTTCTCGAACGTCAGCTTGTTGTCGATCAGGTACTTGTACCCGTGGAGCTCCGCGTCGGACGCGTGGTCCAGCGCCACCTTGAGCACCTTGGCGATGCTCCGGAGCTTGCGGCGCTTGAGGACACCACGAGTCGGAATCTTGATCTGCGGGTCCTGGAAGACCACCCGGGGAGCCTCGTCGAACCAGGCCCCCTCGGGGGAGCAGAACGCGGCGAGCGCCTTGATCGCGCCGATCAGGCGGGAGGTGGGCATGTCCGAGCCGACGTAGATCGCCGCCGCCTGCGGGAACAGCTTCCAAGACTCGACGACGATGCGCTCCCAGCGTCCGTGGCGGATGCCCTCGACGTACCAGGGGAGGAACTCGTCCGGCGTCATCTCCCCGGCCCAGGAGCAGTACCAGATGCCGTCGACCCCGCGTTCGAACTCGGCCAGGCCGACGTGGACGTCCCCGGGGTCAATGGCCAGGAAGTACCACCGGCGGTGGTCGGCGGCTCGGGAACGGACGCCGAAGTCCTGCGCCAGCGCGGGCTTGCCGTTACGCATCACCACCTAGGATCACCACCATTCGAGTGCCGGAGCGTACGACGTCCCGCTCGACCGCGACGACCGTTCCCGGGTTCGCTCGGTTGAACTCCTGAGCCAGTGCCGTGGTGAACGACCACAGCTCGTCGACCCCCTTCTCCCGGAGGAGCTTGTCGGGGATGAAGTAGACCCCCTTCTCGACTTGTTCCACCAGCTCACCCAGCACCCGACCCGGGGGCAGGGGGCTGGACAGCTCCAGCGCCCCAGCGGCGGAGGGGGTCTTGTGCCGCCCTGCGCGCTCGTCGTCGAGCCAGTCCATCTGTTCAGTGGTCACGAGGTCCACCCTTCCTGTCGTGGTATGCGAGCGCCAGTCCGGCGAGCGCGAGGAGAAATCCGAGGAGCCACTGTCCATTGTACGCGAACTGGGCCGTGAGCGCCACCGCCGCGCCAGCGACGATGAGCAGGAGCCCTGCGAGAGTCACTCGGGGACCACCGCTCGGGTCTCGCGGTCGTAGACCTGACCGCCCAGCCGCCGCGCCCACTCCCGGGCCTCCGCGAGGAGGTGCGTACGGATGGCGGGCTCACCCCGGGAGGTAGTGGCCACGTACCGTTCGCCGGTCACGCGCCGACCCGCTTCTGGAGCTTGCCCTGGAGGGCCACCGAGAGGCCCTCGCGGTGCCACTTGGTCAGGGTGTCGTCGAGCGAGATCTGGCCGTCGCGGATCAGGGTGACCGCTGAGGTCAGGTACTTGGAGTCGTGACCGGGCCGGAACAGCCCTCCTCCGGTGGTCTCGCCACAGCAGAGGCACTTGCCCGTCTTGGGCTTCGCGGGGGCCCTCGTGGGCTTCTCCGGCTGGTTCGTGAGCACGCGGGCCACGTCGGTCGTGGCGTAGGCCGCGCGGGCTTTCGCGCGCCGTCCCTCGCATTCCTCCGGGTCCAGGCAGGTCCACGTCGACTCCGCTACCCCCGCGTTGCTCCGTAGCCCGCACTCCAGGCACCGGCGCACGATCTCGTGCTGGGTGCACCCGCACAGGACCACCTCGACCTGGTTGCCGTTCAGGACGCCACCGGGGCAGAGGTCGTGCCGCCCGCCGGTGGAACAGAAGCCGCACGGGTGGGTGCTCTGCTTGAGGGTTTTCTGGGTGATAGCCACGGTCGTGTTCCTTTACTGGTAGAGGGCGAAGAGTTCGTCTTCGACGATGCCGAAGTCGTCGTTATTGTCCACGTCGAGCTTGCGCCCGTAGGATTCCTCCATCGTGGCGACAGTCTGGGCGACCGCCTCCTCGGAGGGGTAGAAGTCGAGGTCGAGCGCGTCGACCAGGCGGTCCACCGCGCGGTCCCAGCCCTTGTAGTCGGGCTCGGCGGGGAAGCTGAACTGGGGGTTCTGGGAATCGGTCATAGGACTAGTTTACCACGCCCTTGACCGGGTGTCAAGCACGGACGGAGGGTCGGGCGTGTCGCTTGCCAGCTTGTCACGCGCCTGGTACACTGGGTCCCATGACTCAGACAGAAACCCCGCCCCTGAACAACAGTCAGGTAGCGGAAGCACTCGGCCTGTCGGAGTCCGGCGTGTCCCGACTCCGCTCGGGCGACCGGCTCCCCTCGCTCGACGTGATGCAGACCATCGAGAAGGTGTACGGCTGGACCGTACAGGGACAGTCCAACGCGCGCCAGGCCGGGAAGTGGACCGAGGCATTCGTGGCCGTCCTACAGACCGCCGCCGAGGAGACCGCCGAGGAGCCCTCCGATGCCCCGTCGTGAGGTCGACAAGACCACGCCGGGGTACCGGTTCGGCTACAAGTTCGGGATGTACGTCGCGGGCCCCATCGTGCTCCTCGCGGTCATCGGGCTAGTGATCGGGGTAGCCTACCGCTGGACCTTCGGATGAGCCGCCCGCCGGTCACCGAGCGCGGCTGGTTCCAGGCCCTGTTTGTCTTTGTGCTGTCTGCCGTGGCGTGCGTACTGGCCGGGGCGGTGCTCCTGTGGCGTCCGTGAGGCCCGAGCCCTACGCCTACCAGCAGGAGGGCACCGACCGCATCCGGTCCGCCGGACGGCTCCTCCTGGCCGACGAGCCCGGACTGGGCAAGTCACGCCAGACCATCGAGGCCCTCGACGGGGGCCGCGTACTCGTGGTCGCCCCCAAGCTGATCCTGTCCTCCGGCACCTGGGACGACGAGATCGCCCGCTGGTCGGACCACCCCGAGCTGTGGACCCAAGCCGCGTACACCGGCCTGAACCAGCGCGGGACCCGAAACCGCGTGATGGACGAGCCGAAACCCGAGTACCTCCAGCAGTGGGACGCGGTAGTCCTCGACGAGGCGCACTACGTCCAGGGCCGGGGGACCTCCTGGACCAAAGCGGTGGAAACCATCACCCAGCGCTCGCCACGGTCGCAGTTCGTCGCCCTCACCGGCACCCCGATGCCGAACTGGGCGCACGAGGTGTTCACCCTCCTGCGGCTCCTCTACCCCGAGGAAGCTCGATCGCGCCCGGGTCACGTCGTCCGCTTCGGGGCCTACCAGCGCTGGCTGAACGAGTGGTTCATCCGGACGCCTAACAGGTTCACCGACAAGCCGGGGGCCGAGCTGATCGGCGGGCTCCTCGCCTGCGGTAACCGCGAGGCGTGCCGGAACCGCCCCGCGAACGATCCGTGCGAACACTGGCTGGAGTTCACCGCCGCGAACCTCGGAGACCGGTTCCTCCGGCGTATGCGCGATGACGTGCTGGACGAGCTACCGCCACTCACCGAAGAGCTCATCGAGACCCCGATGGATACGGACCAGCGGCGGATGTACAACGAGCTCAAGAAGGACTGGGTGACCGAAACCCCAGACGGCGAGGAGGTAGTGACATGGACAGTGGGAAGCCGGAACGTGATGCTGGACCGGATCACGACGAGCGGGTGGTTCGCCTCGATGAGTGGCGAGCCGAGAGGGGGGAAGCTGGAGCGCCTGCGCCATGATCTGAGTTCAAGGTCACAACCAACCCTGGTCTTGGCTCACTATCGCGACTCGGTGGAAGCGTGTGCCCGTGTTGCGGAGAGCCTGGGTGCGAGGGCCGGATTCGTGCATGGTGGTGTCCGACACTCTGGTGAGGTCGTGAAGCGGTTCAAGGAGGGCAAGCTCGACGTCCTCGTCGGCTCCCTGGAAACAGTCTCTGAGGGCCTCACGCTCACCCAGGCGGATATGGCCATTTTCGTCGAGAAGAGCTACAAGCCGAGCCGGAACGAACAGGCGATGCGACGGGTCCACCGGATCGGGCAGACTCGCCCGGTCACGGTCCTGGACTACGTAACGCCACGGTCGGTCGACGCGAACAAGCGCGTGCTCCTCGCGGAGAAGACCGACCAGCAGATGAGGGCCCTCACCGCCGCCCAGTTCACCGCGCTCCTCTAGAACACCTTGACCGACATCTTACGGTGGAGGGGCTTGTCCTTGGGACCCTTGACGTAAGGTTCCACCCACACTGACTTCCTGAGAGAGTGCCGGGGTCCATACGACTGGTTGCGCCAGTGCCCCCGGACCTCCCAGCGGTGGCTGTACTCGCGGGCCTCCCCGGAGGGCTTCGAGCGCGAGTGGGTGTGGATGGTAGGTCGTAGCCGCACTTCCTTGACGTCGGAGATTTTTACGCCCGCTTTGGTTAGGGACTTTTGCTGGTTTCGGTTGTGGTGAGGTGTGTCGCACAGGATCGGGAACTGGTCAGCGTGGATAGTAGCCCAGACCATCGCCTCTGCAGACCTCACCATCGTCCGCGCCCACCCAATGTCGCTCTTGCCGTCGTAGTTTCCGTCAGGGAAGCTAATGGCACTCGTATCGACGTGGTAGCCGATCCTGTAGACGTCGATTTCGCCGTTCGGCTGGGCGGACCGGACAGCCATGGTCAGGGTACGACCCTTGACCATCACTCCCGTGAGGTGGGCTTGTCCAGTGCCTGTGGTAGCCGCATACGTCAGCAGATCGGTGTACAGGGGGTCCAGCTCGCTAGAACTGAAATAAGTCCACAGGTTGTCGGGCAGTTCTACGTCGGACCAGTCGATGTGGTGGTCAGGGATGGGCAGGACGTTGGTTATCCCAGTGGTCCAGAAGACCACATCGGGCGTCGGTCCGGGCTCCTTCGCTAGGAGCTTGAGGAACTCAAGATCTCTTCTGTTCATGCTGGCAAGTCAACCACACCATGTGACCTGTTGTCAAGTCCGGACGGGTTAGGGTACGCCGGAGCCCCCAGCCCTGGGGAAGACTGGGGGCTCCGGGTCTACCCGACCCTACTCGGGGAGCGGTTACACCTTGGGGGTGTTCCGGTTGTCGACGGCGAAGCCGAAGACCGAGCGAACGGCGATGTACGCCGCGCCCGCCGGGATGAGGATGTCGGACAGGTCGAAACCCGCCGCCGCCACATCCACTGCGCCGATCACGAAGATCGCCGCGCCGAACACGTCGACCACGGTACGCACGCGCTCACGAACCTTGGGGTTCGAGATCGCCACGTTCGGGGTCTCGGTCGGGAACTGAGGGTTGATGCTCATTGGTCTACCTCCTCTCAAGGTGTCGTGCACAGCGTGGACTGTCGCCACTGCTGAGTCGGTGAAGAACCACGAGTTCTTCCGTGGCTCTTCGTGGACCTCGGAGACCACGTAGGTTCCTGGAATACCCGAGAGTCCTCCCGTGTCCTCCGTGATACCGTCGCGGGCCGCGTCGTCGTGCTTCTCGTCCATTAGCCACCTCCGGGAATTGCGGACGCGATCAGAGCACCCACGATGGGGCCCCCGATCAGGCTCACTGCGAACACGAGCCACTGCCACACCCGGCCCCGTCGCTCCTTCTCGCGCTCGTTGTTCAACGCCACCTGGGCCTTGAGGGCGTCGGCACGCTCTGCTTGCCGCGCCTGCGACTCCAGGCCGAGGGCGGTTTCAAGGTCGGAGATGGTCTTGGCCGACTCCTTGTGCCGGTCCTCAGACCGGCGGTCAGAGTCCTGGAACCGACCATCGACTCGGCGCTGTTCGTCGCGAAAGCTCTCGCGGGTCACCAGGGATCGGAGCTCCGTACGGAGTCCGGCGAGGTCCTCGCGGAGGATCTGGAACTGAGAGGGGGACATGCTACCGTCGCTCATGGGGCTGTGGTGCTTCTTCCGGGGGACGAGCCGGAGGGCGGGAGCTGGGGACCCCCGCCCTCGGCTGACGGCTCAGGACGCGGTGGGCTTGACCGTGACCTCGAACGACTCGGCGGGCTTGGGAATCCCCGCCAGGACGCTCCTGGCCACGTCAGCCGACAGCGCCGCGATGTCGTCGTCGTCCAGCTCGACCGCGACCGGGATGCCCGACGCCTTGAGCGCCTCCACCGTGGCCTTGGCCGAAGCCGCCGCCGTGGCCTGAACGCTCGTGTTCAGCATCCAGTTGTTCGCCGCCCAGACCTCGCGCTCGACCGTGCCCTCGGTGCCCGCGAGCTCCTTGCCGTTGTCGTGCCAGTACTTGAGGGCGTTGAACACGCCCTGGTCGTAGCTGTTGAAGAAGCCGTTGGGCCAGTAGATCCGGTTCTGGTTGTCGAACTGCATTTCGTCCTCCTGCGGGGTTGGTACTGCGGAGCCTCCGCCACCTGCGGCAGACGCGTTTCGGTTGTTGACATACTGGGTGGGCTCGACGGTGGAGCCGCCGACCTCGATCTGGAAGTGGCAGTGGACACCGGTGCTCATGCCTGTGGTGCCCATCACCGCCACGTCCTGCCCCTGCGAGACCCGCTGGCCGGTGCTCACCCAAAGGGCCTTGTTGTGGAACAAGCGGAACACGTGCCCCGTCCCGTCCTCACGGATTCGGACCTCGTTGCCCGCTCCACCGTTGTAACCGGCGAAGGTCACGGTGCCGGTGACGGGGGCCTTGATGACGTCCCAGTCGTGGCCGAGGTCGATGCCGTAGTGGAAGGTGTCGCGGACACCCGTGACGGGGTGCGTGCGCCACCCGTACGGCGAGCTCACCCGGGGGCGAGTCGTGGAGCCGTTGGGCCAAAGGACAGCGGACATTACTGGACCCCCTCGTCGACGGTGATGATCTCGCCCGCGCCGTCGAGTGCGAGCGTGTCGTCCGACGAGCCGTCCGGCAGGTCGAACGGGTAGTGCGTCCGCACGTACTCCGAGGACTCCAGGGCCTTCCGGACGAGCTCGGTGCAGTGGGCGTTGTACGCGTCCGACTGCTCCGGCGTCGGGTTCTCGGGGACTGCCCCCGGGACCACCTCGTCGATGGTGGGCATGGTGATAGTTAGGTACACGGTACCTCCTTGGTTACTGGTCAATGGGGTTCTCCCACGAGTCGCCGTCCGAGATCTTCGGAAGGGGGGTGCTCCAGGCCGAGCCGTCAGACCCGTTGATGCTGGTAGCGACCCAACGGGTGCCGTCTGACACGTACACACCGGCGAGGGTGGTCGCCTGGCCCTTCGGGCTCGGGTTGCCGTAGCCGACCGAGTTGTGAGGGTAGACGTACCAGTAGTAGGTAGTGTTGGGTTCCAGGCCCGCGAGGTCGATGTGCCGCTGACCGGCGCTTGCGCCGTAGTCGGTGTACGCCACCTCGGGGTTCGAGTTCTTCGACACCCGGAGGAGGTACGCGTCGATGGCCGCGCCCCGGTCGTCCGAAGCACCAGGCCAGGTGATCCGCATCGAGTTCGCCGTGAGCATAGACGCCACCGGAGCAGACCCGCCCTGTACTGGCGTCTTGGGGATTCGCGGGGCGTCCACCCAAGCGTCCCCTGAGCCACCCGCGCCGATAGCGGAGTGAGGGGCCGACGCGTAAGCACTGTTCGCCATGCCGGGGCGGAAGCCGTCAGCGTCGTGACCGGCGGTGTAGTACGCGGCGGCGAGGTACTTGACCGCATCGTAGCGGTTCGCGCTCGGGAGGTTCCAGTTACCCGACTGGGTGTAGTAGCCACCGGCGAGCGAAGCCGACCACGTGCCGGTGTTGTCCGCGAACCACGAGGTGCCACCGATGACGAGCCGGACCTCCCAGTAGAAGGTCGACGTGTTGCCGCCCGCGTTCTGGGAGACCAGGTACACGTTGATGCCGCAACGGTAGTCCGAAGACCCGCTCATCTGCCCTTCGTTGTAAGCCACAGGAGCTCCTTACGCGAGAGCCGTGGCGGGAATCCACAGGCGTCCGGCCTTGTGCGCCGGGGCGGCGGGCTGGACGTAGATGTCCAGGGCCTCCCGGAGGGCCTTGTACGTCTGCACTCCGGTGCCGCCCTTGCCGATGGCCAGGATGCCGGTGATCACGTCGGTCGTGATCAGGTTCAGCCAGGTCGCCCCGTCGCTGTACTCGATCTGCTTGGTCGTAGTGTCGAACCAGAGGCCCTCTCCGTAAGCCGCCGCCGTGGGCTGGCGCGTGTTGGGGCCGATGCCGACGCGTTCACCAGTCGAGGGGCGGAGCTCGGTGATCATGCCCGAGGTGATAGCCGCCACACCGTTCGCCACCGACACCGTGCCGACGAGGAGCTCGTAGGTGGTCTCGTTCTGGGTGAGGGCCGGGAGAGCACCACCGGAAGTGTTCGCCGTGCCCGCCTTCACCGCCAGGATGATCGAGTTCGCGGTCTGGTCCAGCCGGAGCACGACGGCATCCAGCCGGGTCTGACCGGCAGTGCCGGGAGCCGCACCCACGGCCAGGTCCTTGTTGGCATCGTTCTCGTAGAAGACACCACGCACCAGGCCGGAACCCAGCGCCGCCCGGACCACCATGCCACCGGGGGCGGTGAGTGCGAGACCGGACACGATGCCGGAGTCAGCGAGGGAACGGGCCCACTTGGAGAACTGGGTCTCGTTGGTTTCTGCGCCGTAGAACGGCCAGCTCGTTTCTGCCATTTGCGTTCCCTCCTCAGGGAGTAGTTTACCAGACGCTTACGTCTTGATGAGGTAGTTGAGCACGATGTAGGGCGACAGGTTGTTGTGAGCCTGGCCCACGGTGCCGTCCTGTGTGCCCGAAGTCAGGTCGTTGCTGGAGGTTCGGACCTGGCCCCACCCGACTGTGTACATGGTCGACGAGCTGGCCTCGGAGTAACCGAGGTTACCGCCGTAGTTTGAGCCTAGGCGGTGCTTGTGTGCCGGGAGCTGTTCGGCGGTCAGCGTGTGAGTCTTCGCGCCCCCCAGCTCGCCCAGGACGTCGAACTCGGTCTGTGTGGCGTCCCGGCCCACGCCGACCCGCCCCTGACGGCTCGGGAGCCGGAACTGGGCCCCAGTCTCGCCCCCGGTGTTGTAGGTCGTGCCGATAGCCTGGAACAGCACCGGGTAGTCCGCCCGGGCGACCACTGCGCCGTTACACATGAGCCAGCCCTCGGGGGCCGTCGACCGTGCGGTCTCCTTGATGTCGCCCGCCTGCCAGCCCTGGGTGAGGGTGCGCTCCAGGTACCCCACGCGGGAGTCGATGCTCTGCTGGTTCTTGGTCTCCTGGTCGCGCGGGTCGAAGGTCGCCACGTCGCCAATCGACACACCGACGCGACACGCCGTGGAGTTCACCAGGAGCACCGCCTCGGTGACTACGGAGTCCTGTTCGGTGCCG
>Ga0208916_10001025_pt1 | contig 12223 bp, 12 predicted proteins | sample DEB19_08_DNA_5_FD_184523 | JGI IMG/M metagenome (GOLD analysis project Ga0208916, IMG submission 184523) | Aqueous microbial communities from the Delaware River and Bay under freshwater to marine salinity gradient to study organic matter... | ecosystem: Environmental > Aquatic > Marine >... | reverse complement strand
TAATATTATGTACGCCACCTAATAAAGAAGGTCAAATTGATCCTGCTATTTTATATGCGGCGCAATTGGTCGGTATTACAAAAATATATTCAGTTGGAGGGGTGCAAGCAATAGCAGCTATGGCTTTTGGTACAGAAAGCATTCCTCAAGTCTATAAAATTTTTGGTCCAGGTAATCAATATGTAACTGCTGCAAAGCAATTAGTACAACAATATGGAATAGCAATAGATATGCCGGCAGGACCCAGCGAAGTATGTGTTTGGGCAGATGAAACAGCGAATGCAAATTTTGTAGCAGCTGACTTATTGTCTCAGGCAGAACATGGGGTAGACAGTCAAGTATTATTAGTGGCTTCCAATGAAACAATTGTGCAAGCGGTTTTGCTTGCAATTGACGAGCAAGTGGAGTTGCTACCTCGAAAGGAATTTGCATTAAAAGCCTTATTAAACTCTAAGGCAATTGTGATAGAAAAGGAGGAAGAAGCCATTCAACTAATAAATGAATATGCGCCAGAGCATTTAATTTTAGCCATTCAGAATGCCGAAAAAATGGCAGAAAAAGTAGTAAATGCAGGGTCTGTATTTATTGGCAACTATTCGCCCGAGTCGGTAGGGGATTATGCTAGTGGAACAAATCATACCCTTCCAACCAACGGGAATGCAAAAGCCTATAGCGGGGTAAGTATGGATAGCTTCGTAAAAAAAATTACCTTTCAGCAACTAACGGAAAGAGGCTTAAATAATATTGCGCAAACTGTTATGGAAATGGCAGAAGCAGAAGGGCTTCAAGCACATAAACAAGCGGTGGCAATTAGAGTTGAAACTAGTAACCAGAAAAATTAATAACTATGGCATTTGATATTAAGAAAGTTGTGAGACCTAATATCGCAGTATTGAAACCGTATTCCTCTGCAAAAGACGAATATAGTGGAGAAGCAAAAGTTTTATTAGATGCCAATGAGAATGCATTAGGTTCGCCTTTAATTAAATGGTACAATAGGTATCCAGACCCTTATCAGTTAGAAATTAAGACAAAATTGGCTGCCATTAAGCAAGTCCCTGCTTCACAGATTTTTTTAGGAAATGGGAGTGATGAGATTATCGCATTATTATTTACTGCTTTTTGTGTGCCTGGGAAAGACAATATCATTATATGTCCACCTACATATCCTATGTATGAAGTGAATGCCAATATTAATGATATACAAATAAAGTCGGCACCACTTTTGCCCGATTATCAATTGAACATTGCGCATATAGAGCAATTGGTGGACGCCAATACTAAAATTATATGGATTTGTTCTCCTAATAATCCAACTGGAAATTCATTAGACCGAGTAGATATTGAAACTATATTAAACCACTTTGAAGGATTAGTAGTGGTAGACGAAGCTTATATAAATTTCTCTAAGCAAAAATCATTTAGTCAATCTTTACAAGATTATCCAAATTTAGTAGTGTTACAAACATTAAGTAAAGCTTGGGGTTTAGCAGGACTAAGATTAGGAATGTGTTTTGCAAGTGAAGAAATTGTAGGGTATTTGAATAAAGTAAAAGCGCCTTATAATATTAATTTGCCTGCACAAGAATTAACATTAAAAGCATTAGACCAAGTTAGTCAAGTGAATGATATGATTAAGGAACTTGTGGAAATGCGAATTGCATTGGCGGGTGTCTTACAAAATATGCCAATGGTAGAGAAAGTGTATCCGTCGGACACTAATTTTTTATTAGTAAAAATACCTAAGGCGACAGAGCTATATCTATTTCTTTTAACTAAGGGTATTATAGTAAGAAACAGATCAACCCTTGAAAATTGCGCAGATACATTGAGAATAACGGTAGGAACGGAGGAAGAGAATACTCAGTTAGTGGATGCCATGGCAGAGTGGATTGATATGACTTTCGAATAATGGTTCAAAACAAATGTTATTTATTAAATTGTGATACTTAAATTCAAAAAATGAAAGATTTAAAAACTATTTTTTCAAGCACTTTTTTATTATTAGCGCTAGCGGTCCAAGCACAAGTAAACACTGGATTAAAATTACCAGAAGGTTTTACGTCTAGTTTATTTGCTGACACTATTGGTAGTGCAAGGCATATTTCAATTACCAAAAACGGGGTAGTATTTGCTAAGTTAATGAGTCCAAATAAAGCCGGTAAAGGCATTATTCGTTTAGAAGATGCTAATAACGACGGAGTTGCAGATAAAATTACAGGAATAGGTAATTATGGTGGAACTGGAATTTATGTAAAAGGGAATGATTTGTATGCAAGTTCAGATAACGATGTATACTTGTATCAGTTGAATGATAAAGATGAAATAGTGAATCCTACTTCACCAAAAACAATTGTGAAAGGTTTGATTGCTAGGAATCAACATGCATCAAAATCAATCACTTTTGACAAAGAAAATAATTTGTATGTCAACATTGGTGCCTATTCTAATGCTTGTCAAGAAAAAGATAGAATGAAAGGTTCAAAAGGAATGATGCCTTGTCCAATTTTAGATTCAGCGGGCGGCATTTGGAAATTTAATGGTAAAAAAGAAAATCAAGTATATGGAGACGGGAAAAGATATGCTACTGGTCTTCGTAATGTAGTTGGATTAGACTGGAACAATGAAACGAATTCTTTATTTGTTATGCAGCATGGTAGAGACCAGCTGAATAATTTTTACCCTGAGTTGTATAGTAATGAGCAAAGCGCAGAGCTTCCTGCAGAAACTATGTATGAATTGCATGAGGGAGATAATGCAGGATGGCCGTATGTTTATTTCGATCCTTATCAAAAGAAAAAAATCCTTTCTCCAGAATATGGAGGAGATGGTAAAAAAGAAGCGGGTGAAAATGCAGTAAATCCAACGGTATTTTTCCCGGCACATATGGCACCTAATGCATTATTGTTTTATACAGGAACACAGTTTCCTGAGAAGTATCGTAATGGTGCATTTATTGCATTTCATGGTTCTTGGAATAGAGCTCCATTGCCACAGGAGGGTTATTTTGTCGCATTTGTTCCATTTAAAGACGGGAAGCCTTCAGGCGATTGGGAAATTTTCGCGAATGGATTTTCTGGCTTAACAGGAGACGCCAAAATTACAAGTCCAAGACAAGCTAAAGCTAGACCTTGTGGTTTAGCAATGGGGCCAGACGGTTCCTTATATGTAAGTGATGATAATAAAGGTGCAATTTTCAAAATTTCATATCATAAATAAACAATGCGATTTAATTTAAAAAATATTGTTCAGTTAGTATTTGTGGTTTTATTGCTTACAATAAATACAAAACTGAGTGCTCAGGATTTAGCAAGAGGTAAAAAAATCTATGAAACAAGATGTCTTGCATGTCATCAATCAGACGGCGGCGGGGTTCCTAATATGAATGCACCTTTGGATGGTTCTAGTAATGTGGTAGGAAATGATATTGCTAGATTGGTTAAGATTATTCGTAATGGATTCAATGAACGTATTGCATTGGACGGATATTATTATAGTAATGCAATGACTGCCAATCCAGATTTAAAAGATGCAGATATTGCTGCGGTATTAAGTTATGTAAGAAATAACTGGAGTAATAAAGCATCCAATATTACTATTGCACAAGTGCAGCAAGCAAAACGAAAAAAATAATTCTACTAATTATGAGACCAATATTATTTATTGACAGAGACGGTGTTATTTTAGAAGAGCCAAAATCTAATTTTCAAGTTGATACTATCGAGAAAACAAGTTTTGTTCCTGGCGCCATTACTTACTTAAGTAAGATTGCAGCAGAGTTTGGTTTTCATAAAGTAATGGTAACGAATCAAGACGGATTAGGCACACCTAGTTATCCATTGGAACAATTTGAACCTTATCAGCAATTAATGCTGCGAGTGTTGGCTGGTGAAGGTTTTGTTTTTGATGAGATATTTGTAGACAACACATTTGCAGAAGACAATCAACCTACGCGAAAGCCAGGTACTGCTATGTTGACGCATGTTTTAAATAATATTCATTTTGACATTCATGATTCATTTGTAATTGGAGACCGTTGGAGTGACATAGCATTAGCTAAAAATATTGGCTGCAAAGCTATTTATTTAAAAACAGACAACCATAGTTTAACTGCAGAACAAGAAGTTGCATTAAGGCCAGTTATAGCATTTGAAGCAGATAGCTGGGAAGCTATTTATACATTCTTAAAATTAGGTTTGAGAAAAGTGTCCCATGTTCGTAACACGAAAGAAACAAAGATTAGCATTGAATTAAATTTAGACGGGAAAGGGGAGGCTAAAATTGAAACAGGATTAGGATTTTTTGATCATATGTTGGAACAAATCGCAAGACATGGCGCTTTAGACTTAGCCATTAAATGCGACGGAGATTTGCACATTGACGAACACCATACCATAGAGGACGTAGGAATTGCTTTAGGAGAAGCTTTCGCTTTAGGATTAATGGACAAAAGGGGCATGGAAAGATATGGTTATGCATTACCAATGGACGAGGCGGAGGCGAAGGTTTTAATTGATTTTGGAGGCAGAAACTGGATTGTATGGGATGCAGAGTTCCATAGAGAGAAAGTGGGAGAAATGCCTACAGAGATGTTTTTCCACTTTTTTAAGTCATTCAGCGATGCTGCAAAGGCTAATTTGAATATTAGCTGTAAAGGGGAGAATGAGCACCATAAAATTGAAGCCATTTTCAAGGCATTTGCGAAGTCTATCAAAATGGCGGTTAAAAGAAACCCTAATAGTGACGCTTTACCTAGTACAAAAGGAGTTCTATAGTTTTTTTGGCAGAAAAAGGGCAAAGTAGTAAATTTGCAATACAATGAAACAAACAAGCAATTTTTGGTGGTGGCATACAAACTCCGTTGGGGTATTGTAGTGACATAGCCATATTGTCAAGATATACATAAACCCCGACATGGAATGTCGGGGTTTATTTTTTTTACGAACTATAGAAACATAAGAAGGATGCAAAAAATAAGTATTACAACGTCGGTTACTAAAATGTTAGCAGACACTTTTACGCCAGTAGGAATTTATTTAAGACTAAGGGATCAGTTTAGAGATACTATATTATTAGAAAGTACCGATTCTCATGCTTCTGAAAATAGTTATTCATTTATTGGTGTGAATGCAATTGGTGGGATAGAGATTTCTTCTTTAAATGAAATTGAATTTAAATATCCAAACCAGGATCCTCAAAAAGAAACCATTCAAAATGTGCATGCTGCACCAGACAGAATTTGGGCATATATGCAACAATATGAGATGAAGGGACAGGAAGTTAAAGAAGCTGCTTTTGCACAAGGACTTTATGGATATACTGCTTATGATGCCATCCCGTTTTTTGATACCATACAATTTAAGGAAGGGGCGCCAATAGTTCCATTGATGCGCTATAGATTATATCAATATGTAATTGCCTTTAATCACTTTAAAGACGAAATATTTATTTGCGAGAATAAGGTGGAAGGAATAGTATCGGAATACGATGCTTTAGTATCTTTTATTAAAAGTAAAGACGTTCCTCAATATCCATTCACTATTAAGGGTGTCGAAAGCTCCAATTTAACAGACGACGAATATCGTGATGCTGTAAAAAAAGGGATTCAGCATTGTATGAGAGGAGACGTATTCCAAATTGTACTTAGTAGACGTTTTCAGCAATCATTCCAAGGCGACGAATTTAATGTGTACCGAACTTTAAGAAATATTAATCCTTCTCCTTATTTATTTTACTTTGATTATGGGGATTATAAATTAATGGGCTCGTCTCCAGAAGCGCAAATTATAATTAATGATGGCAAAGCAATTGTGCACCCCATTGCTGGAACTTTTAAACGAACAGGCGACGCTACTACAGACGCTGCTATGACACAAAAGTTATTAGAGGATCCAAAGGAAAATGCAGAGCATGTTATGCTAGTAGATTTAGCTAGGAACGACCTGAGTAGAGTTTGTACCGAAGTGCGTGTTAAGCAATATCGCCAAGTTCATTATTATAGTCACGTAATACATTTAGTAAGTGAGGTAGAAGGCAAGGTTGCGGAAGGGGCTAATCCATTTCATTTAATAGCTAAGACGTTTCCGGCAGGCACATTAAGTGGAGCTCCTAAATTTAAAGCAATGCAAATTATAGACGCCATAGAGCCAACTAAACGTTCCTATTATGGAGGTTGTATTGGCTTTGTAGGATTTAATGGAACATGTAATCAAGCTATTATGATTAGAACATTTTTAAGTCGAGCAAATACACTTACTTACCAAGCAGGTGCAGGGGTAGTTGCAGCTAGTGTTCCAGAGAATGAATTACAGGAAGTAAATAATAAACTGAATGCTTTAAAAACTGCAATAATACTAGCTGAAAACATACATGGATAATGTAGCAGTTGGGAAATGAAAAATGTAGCATATTAATTTCGAATAAAAGGGTGGCAATAAAATTAAAAATATAAGAAGGATGAAAATATTAGTTTTTGACAATTATGATTCTTTTACCTATAATTTGGTGCAAATGATTCGTGAAATCACCAAAGCAAATGTGGACGTATTTCGTAACGACGAAATACCGTTAGAAGATATAAAAGCATACGATAAAATTTTATTATCGCCAGGTCCAGGTATTCCATCTGAATCAGGCTTATTGTTACCCCTAATTAAAGAATACGCTGCTACTAAATCTATTTTTGGCGTTTGTCTTGGTCAGCAAGCCATAGCAGAAGCATTTGGAGGGAGCTTGAGTAATTTAAGTAAAGTATATCATGGCATTGCAACGCCAGTTCATTTAACGGCTCCGTCTATTTTATTCGACGGCATGCCAACTACTTTTAGTGTAGGAAGGTATCATAGCTGGGTAGTGAATGAAAATGATTTACCTGCTGAATTAACTATTACTTCTAAAGACGATGACGGATATATCATGTCATTGGAGCATAAAACTTATGACGTAAAAGGAGTTCAATATCATCCAGAGAGTGTATTAACGCCAGAAGGAGCTAAAATAATTGCAAACTGGTTAAAAAAATAATTCTTTAATAAAAAGAAAGATGAAAAAAATATTACAATATTTATTTGAACACAAAACCTTAACAAGGGAACAAGCTAAGGAAGTGTTGGTGCAAATATCTCAAGGAGCTTATAATGAGCATGAAGTGACTTCCTTTGTTACTGTGTATTTAATGCGCAGTATTACCATTCAAGAATTGATGGGATTCAGAGACGCATTGCTTTCGTTGGCTGTAAAAGTTGACTTGGGAGTTAACGATGCAATAGACATAGTAGGAACAGGTGGAGACGGCAAAGACACTTTTAATATTTCAACACTAGCCTGTTTTATTGTGGCAGGAGCAGGACAGCCAGTTATTAAACATGGTAATTATGGGGCGTCAAGTGTTAGTGGAGCATCGAATGTAATGGAACAACTGGGTTATACTTTTAAAAATGAAGAAGCTGTATTGTCAAAAGAAGTTAAAGAAGCGGGGATTTGTTTTTTACATGCACCACTATTTCATCCTGCATTAAAGTCGGTTGGCGCAATGAGAAGAAATATAGGCGTAAGGACCTTCTTTAATATGTTAGGTCCAATTGTAAATCCCGCACAGCCTAAATATCAATTAATTGGTGTGTATAATTTAGAAATGGCTAGAATTTATAATTATGTACTTCAGTCTTTGAACAAGGAGTTTACATTAATTCATAGTATGGACGGATATGATGAAATTTCTTTAACTACCGACACTAAAGTAGTAACTAATAAGGGAGAGTTTACCATGTCTCCATTACAATTAGGGAAGCTTAAAGTAATGCAAGCTGAATTACATGGAGGTGCTACTGTAGAAGCAGCGGCTGCGATATTTAAAAATATAATAGAAGGTAAAGGTACCCCAGCACAAAACGCAGTGGTATTGGCTAACGCAGCCATGGCATTACAAGTGACAAGCAAGTATGATAGTTATGAAGCCGCGTTTAATGCTGCTTCAACAAGTCTGTCGTCTGGTGCGGCAAGTAATTGTTTGAAAAAATTAATTAGTCTACAATAATGAGTACAAATATTTTAGCTAAAATAGTAGCACATAAATTTGGAGAGCTTGTTGAAAGGAAACAGCAAATTAGCATTAAGCAATTAGAAGCTATGCCATTATTTGCTCAAAAATGCCCTTCATTAAAAGCCAACTTACTTGACGCTACTAAAACAGGAATTATTGCAGAGTTTAAAAGACAATCCCCTTCCAAAGGGATTATTAACGCAACTGCAACGGTGGAAGAAGTGACTAAAGCTTATTGTGATTTTGGTGCTGCTGGAATTTCGGTATTAACAGATACGCAATTTTTTGGCGGAAGCTTAGCGGATTTATCAGTTGCCATTAAAAATCCAATTCCAGTACTCAGAAAAGAATTTATAATTGACGAATTTCAAATTATAGAAGCTAAAGCATATGGAGCTTCTGTAATTTTACTTATAGCATCTTGTTTAACGCCAACAGAAATTGAATTGTTAGCTGGCACTGCCAAGGAATTAGGAATGGAAGTATTATTAGAATTACATGACGAGTCGGAACTAGCTTATATCTGTGACGAAATTGACTTGGTGGGTATTAATAATAGAAGCTTAAAGTCCTTTGAAGTAAATATTGAACATTCATTAAAGTTGAGAGATCAATTACCTAAAGACAAATTAAGTATTGCAGAAAGTGGTATTTATGACATGGAGACTTTTAGAGTATTAAAGAAAGAAGGATTTGATGGATTTTTAATGGGGGAATATTTTATGAAGCAAACGAATCCTGCAAAAGCATTTGAGGAATTCGCGTCACAAGTAAAAAAAGATAGTCATGCAATTTAAGGTATGTGGCATAGCTAATATGGAACAAGCTCAAGCTTTGGAAGCTATGGGGGTGCATTATATTGGCTTTATATTTTACCCAGCGTCTAAACGTTATGTATTAGCCAATTTATCATTGAACGATTTAGTAAACTTTAAACCTACTAATGCGAAGAAAGTGGGGGTATTTGTAAATGAGCCTTTGGAACAATTATTAAGTATTGTAAAAGAGGCAGGATTGGATATGGTGCAATTACATGGAGACGAAGATGCGGACTACTGTGCAATGGTAAAAAAGCAGGTTACTGTTGTTAAAGTATTTAGAGTGGGAGGGGCATTACCCAAATTTGAAGATTTTGAAAATGTTGCCGACTATTTCTTATTCGACACGGATAGTAAAATGTATGGAGGAACAGGGCAGCATTTTAATTGGGAATTAATCAAAGGATCCAATATCAATAAGCCTTATTTTTTAAGTGGCGGGATAGGTCCAAATGATATGCAAGGGGTACAAATTATGGAACAAACAAAAGCAGGCAAAACCTTGGCTGCTTTAGATTTAAATAGTCAATTCGAACTGGAACCAGGAATAAAAAATTTAGAAAAAATTAAAACTTTTATCAATGCATTTATTTAACGCATCAACCAATTATCAAGCGCCAACTAAGGAAGGTTATTATGGTGAATTTGGAGGGGCTTATATTCCCGAAATGTTATACGGTAACGTAGAGACATTGAAAAACCAATATTTGCAAATTATGGGAGATCCTGCTTTTAAAGCAGAAGTAAATGCTTTATTAAAAGACTATGTTGGAAGACCCACTCCATTATTTTATGCTGAAAGGTTGAGCAAAGAGATAGGAACAAATATCTATTTAAAAAGAGAAGACCTTTGTCATACAGGAGCACATAAAATAAATAATACCATTGGTCAAATTATTTTAGCACAACGACTAGGTAAGAAGAAAATTATAGCGGAAACGGGTGCAGGGCAACACGGAGTTGCAACAGCTACAGTATGTGCTTTAAAGGGAATGGAATGTGTGGTATATATGGGAGAAAAAGACATTGAGCGACAAGCACCCAATGTAGCTAGAATGAAAATGCTAGGAGCAACAGTTGTGCCAGCGACTAGTGGCAGTAAAACTTTAAAGGACGCTACCAATGAAGCAATTAGAGCTTGGATTAATGAGCCAGACGAAACACATTATATTATAGGTAGTGTGGTAGGGCCGCATCCTTATCCAGACATGGTAGCACGTTTTCAAAGTGTAATTAGTGAAGAAGTGCGTAAGCAATTAAAAGAAAAAACTGGATCTGAATTACCTACCCATGTTATTGCATGTGTTGGTGGAGGATCTAATGCTGCTGGCGCCTTTTATCATTTCTTAAATGAGCCTACTGTTGAATTAGTAGCGGTAGAAGCAGCTGGTCATGGAGTAAATTCAGGAATGAGTGCTGCTACGACTCAATTAGGTTCTACAGGAATTCTACATGGCAGTAAAAGTATTGTGATGCAAACCAAGGACGGGCAAGTAGTAGAACCACATAGTATTTCTGCGGGTTTAGACTATCCGGGAATTGGGCCATTACATGCATTTTTGTATGAAAGCAAACGTGGTACTTTTATGAGTGCGACAGACCAGGAAGCTTTAGACTGGGCTTTTCATATTTCCGAGATTGAAGGAATTATCCCAGCTTTAGAAACGGCGCATGCTTTTTCTGTATTACCTAAAATGCAATTCAAACCAACAGACGTTGTGGTGATTTGTTTAAGTGGAAGAGGGGATAAGGATTTAGCAACCTATATGCAAGTAATGGACTTGAAAAAATAGAAGGTGTTTTTCAAGTAGCCCTAAAAAGTTACTTGGATATTTATAGAGATCAATTAAAGAATTAATTATGACAAGGTTAACTGAATTATTTAAGGAACAATCTAAGCGAGTACTAAATGTATATTGTACAGCTGGCTTTCCTCATTTAAATAGCACATTAGAAGTAATGGAAAGCTTACAGCGCAATGGAGCAAATATTATTGAATTAGGTATGCCTTATAGTGACCCTTTGGCAGACGGAGAAGTGATACAATCTAGCGGTAATATTGCATTGGCCAATGGTATGACAATTGAAACATTGTTTGAGCAATTAGCAACAATGAGAAAGTCAATACATATTCCTGTTGTGTTAATGGGTTATATGAACCCAATTTTACAATATGGTTTTGAAAACTTCTGTAAGAAGGCAAAAGAAGTTGGAGTAGACGGTCTCATATTACCCGATTTGCCATTATTTGAATTTGAAAACCAATTTGGAAAAACGATTCAAGAAAATGGATTAGACTTTGTATTCTTGGTTACGCCAGAGACGCCGGAAGAAAGATTAAAAAAATTAGATAGTTTAAGTACCGGGTTTTTATATGCAGTAAGTTCCTCTGCAACCACTGGTAAGGATAAAGACTTTTCTAAAGTGGCGCTTTATTTGCAAAGACTACAATCAATGCAATTAAAGAATCCAGTATTGGTTGGGTTTGGCATAAAGGACAAAGCCACATTTGATGCTGTCTGTGCTTATTCCAATGGAGCTATTATAGGCTCTGCGTATATTCAAGCATTGTCAAAAGGGGAATCTATTGATGCAATTACTACTCAATTTTTAAAATCAGTATTAAATTAGTAAAAAGCTACAGCACTACTAATTAAGCAATCAATTATGAATACAGTTATCATACAATATAACGCAGGTAATATTCAATCCGTATTATACGCATTGGAAAGAGTGGGGGTAACTGCAACTGTGACGGATAATGTGGAGGCTATTCAGTCTGCGGACAAAGTAATTTTCCCTGGAGTGGGGGAAGCAAGCACCGCCATGGCCTACTTAAAAGAAAGAAATCTGGATACGGTCATTAAAAGTTTGAAACAACCTGTTTTGGGAATTTGCTTAGGGATGCAATTAATGTGTACTTATTCTGAAGAAAACAATACGAACTGTTTGGGCATTTTTGAGGAGCAGGTTAAATTGTTTAAACCAATAGATACAACCGTTAAAGTTCCACAAATAGGATGGAATACAATTACGAATTTGAAAACAGCATTATTCAATGATATTGCAGAAAACAGCTTTACCTATTTTGTACATGGTTATTATGCAGCGCTAGGGGAACATACTATAGCTACCACAAATTATGTACAAGAGTATAGTAGCGCTTTAAATAAGCAAAATTTTTATGGGGTACAATTTCATCCTGAAAAATCGGCCAAAGTAGGAGAGCAGATTATTCAAAACTTTTTAAACTTATAAAACAGCGAATTAATAAGATGCAAATTATACCAGCAATAGATTTAATAGAAGGTAAGTGTGTTAGACTTACAGAAGGAGATTATGCACAAAAGAAAATTTACAATGA